>Ga0129299_1003425_pt1 | contig 10357 bp, 6 predicted proteins | sample ConPoolayeCmetaG_FD_94477 | JGI IMG/M metagenome (GOLD analysis project Ga0129299, IMG submission 94477) | Hot spring microbial mat communities from California, USA to study Microbial Dark Matter (Phase II) - Cone Pool mat layer C metaG ... | reverse complement strand
GCCGGGCATGGACCCGACAAACAACCTGGCGGAACAGGCGATTCGCTTTGTGGTGATCGACCGGCACATCACGCAAGGGACGCGGAGCGAGAAAGGGCGTCGCTGGTGCGAACGGATCTGGACAGTGATGGCCACCTGCGCCCAGCAGGGTCGAGCGGTCTTCCAGTTCTTGCTCGACTCGGTACAAGCCCATCTTTGCGGCACTCCCCCGCCCTCATTGTTGCCGTCAGGCCCCTGACGGCAACCGGCATTCTGGTATACTGTTCCTGTATCCTGCGGTCGCCCTACGGACCCCCGTGAACGCTCACTTCGTCGGTTATGCGGCCAGGGGCTGGCTAGTGTAGGTCCAGCGGTAGGGCCGCGCCCAGTGAACGTTGTAGTATTCGATGTACTCCAGGAGGCGACGGGCGAGGTCGGCCGTGGAGGAGAACTCGCCCCGACGCAGCAAGCGCCGCTGGAGCATCCCAAACCAGATTTCGATCTGATTGAGCCAGCTACCGTGTTTGGGCGTGTAATGAATCACGTGCCGATGCTCAGGATCGGTCAGGAATGCCCGACGTTCACTCCCAGTACGCAGATGCTGCGCCTCGAAAGGCACCCCGGACAACTCCGCCAGCGTGCGGCAGAGCTCCAGGCTCCCGTGGGTGTTCAAGTTATCCATGACCCAGTGGAACTGCTCCACCTCGGGAAACTGCTGCACGACGTGACGGATGTGCTGGCAGAAGTCGGCGCTGGTCCGCTGCGCCAGGACGTCGCCGATCACTTGGCCAGTCGGTACGATCAGACTGGCGATCAGGCAACGGGTGCCGTGGCGGAGGTACTCGAAGTCCCGCAACGCCGGCTTGCCCGGCTGATGGGGCTTTGTGGGATATTTGGGCTCCAGGGCTTGAATGCCCGTCTTTTCGTCGGTGCAGATGACCAATTCTCCTTGCTGGTGCAGCCGCGGTGCATCCAGGTAAAGCCGCGCGATTTCCAGGCTCTTGGCCTCGAGATCAGGATCGTGGCTGTTGAGCCAGTAGCGGCTCTTGTGAGGCTTAATCGCCGCCTCGTTCAGCACGCGAAAGATCGTGCTGCGACTCATCGCGGCTGCATGAGCGTCATTGATGATCCGTGCCGCCAAGTCCGACAACGACCAGTGCGTGACCGGCACATCGTGGTCGGCCGGCTTCTCGGTAGCCAGCACCACGACCCGATGAAGGTCCTCCGGGGGAAAAAGACCTGGGCCGACCGCTACGCGGGGCGTCGTCCAGGCCGTCCAGACGCTTTTCCGCAAAGCGTCTGCGCCACTTGGAGACGGTGTCAGGGTCGCATCCGAACTCCACCGCCACCTGCCAGTTTGTGGGGGCATCTGGCTCGGCACATCGCAGAACCAACCGTGCCCGGAAGGCCTTTGCCTGGGGGGTGGAACGGGCTTGGGAAAGCCGCCGCAGACGTTCCGCCTCCTCCGCTGAGAGGGTAATGGCTGGGACAAGCATGAAGCACCCTCCTTGTGTAGGGGTAACCTCCTTGTAAATGAACACCAGATCAGGGACGACATTTCACCATCCCACCCATTTCTGCTCAACCCCAACTCTTGCCAAATCAAACCGATGAACTTGCCAAACGAGGCACTAGTCAGGCCTGCTAGGTGTTGAGGGGGCGACGTTGCCGAGAGGCGCTGGGCCGACCACCACCGCATTGCTCAGCAGCATCGTGTTGGGGACAAAGATCTTCCCCTTTTCGCCCTCAAGCGCTGTATATCGCAGATTGACCTCCGTGACGGTACCACGGCACTCGGGTACCGGCATTACAACCGCCAAGTAATCGCCCCGCCGAAAGGGTTTATACAGCATGATCAAGAAGCCGGCCAAGGCGTTGGATATGATCTCCTTGAGCGCAAGCCCGAGGGCTAGACCCGTCAACCCCAGCCCGGCAACCAGTGCCGAGACATCCACCCCCAGCGTCCCCAGCGCAGTGACGACGCCAAAGAGCAACATGGCGACGTGCGCGGATTGCGCTATCAGAGCGGTAACGTCCGGATCGACCTTGCGTCCGCGGCCCAGGCGGTTGATCGCCCCTTTGCTGACCTTTCCCGCCAGCCAGAATGCCACCAGGACGGCCAAGCAGGTCCCCAGCCTAGGCAGCAACGGGGCCAAATCGCTCAAGGCGGGCCCCCAAGTCTCCCGCGCGAAAACGTTAAGCGCATTCATGGCAGCAGACGCTCATCATTCGGTTTTCCTAGTTGCGATCTGGATTGGCCAATTTGTACGTCATCCTGATCCGGGTTCGCTCCTGTAAGCCGGTCGTCGAAAGCTCCTCAACGCAGTCGGCTTGTCTGCTCAGTGCCCCCAGACAGAATGTCGGCAGTTCTGCCGCGCTGGCCAGGCTTGGGCATTGCCTGGCCCTCCGCTGCCAGCCGGGGTAGTTCCGCGAGTTCGGCTTGGAACAACGAGCCGTTACTGGTGAGAACCCAGTTCGGCCGGGCTGCGGCGGCCGTGCGTATGACCAGTTCGCACGCGGGCATTACGCGGCGCGTGCGGAGCAGCGCGTCTTCGACCGGCCAGGCGAGGATGCGGGCGGCCAAGTCCGCGGCGTGACTCTGAGCGGCCGGGCTGAGCCGTTCCACGTGGCTGGCCAGGGTCTCGGCCAGAGCAACGGCCTTGCGCGCAGACTGCCGACCCCGAAGCCTCTCGCATTGGACAATCCGATCCCAAAGCGCCCGCTTGGCCGCCACAACCACCGCCTCGCGAGGGCTATCCAGCGCCTGGACGAGGATGCCGACACCTTGGCTATCCAGGCGGGCGATCTGATCGATCACCGCCGGCACTTGGTCATCCGGCACGGTCTGAAGTACTTGCGTCCAGGATCGAGCGATCCACACTCTGGCCCGCCAACGCATTCCAGCAGTCAAGCAGGCAACAGCGACCGCCGCGAGCACGCCGAGCAAGAGAATTCGTGATGGGCCGGAGATCGTGCGGACAGAACCTGCCATGGTCTATTGTCTTGATTTTGGGGGGTACGTAGCCGTCGCTTTGGCGAGAAAGGCGCTTTGCAAGCGACATTGAGTTGGAATCACGTTCTCGGCCCCCTTAGTAAAGCAAGCGGGGATGGTGTATTGGCGACGGGGTTGTCAGGCGTAGATCAACGGGCTACCCAATATCCCCTGTATTCCCATTTTCCGAGAACGGGGCATGCCATAAAGTTTGACTGACCCGTTGCGTCTCCCTATGCCGAATAACCTGAAACAATCGGTTCAGTCAAGCTCAACTTTGTGCTGGCAGGCTCCGAATAGTCGCGGTCGCCGCCGTGGGCAACGCAGAGACACACTACTAGAGGGGTGCATGGCAACCGCAGAGCGAGATTCGTTTTCCGCCGCTTTTTGCCCAATGCCGTACAGTCTGACTATTTGGACCGCAGGCTGCGCGTTTGTGGGGTTTTGGATGACGCTGGGCGCTGCCGTTGCGGTTCTGGCCGACCCCGGTGGCAGGGCGCCCACCGGGGCCCTCTTGGCCAACCCGAGCAAGGCAATCCGCGATAGCGCGGTGAGGTCTATTCCCTGGGACAAGCTCGACCGAAACGCCCGGGCGAAGGTTCAAGCAGTCCTGGCCACCACGAGCGTTTTTCGCCGTCTGCCCAGTCAACTCATCCACTGCGATCCGCAGATGTACCTGTTTCTGGTGCATCACCCCAACGTGGTAGTAGACGTTTGGCGGGTGCTTGGGCTTACCCAAATGGTAATGGACGTGGTGGACTCGAACACGTTTCGGCTAGACGACGGGGCGGGCACGCGGGGCACGATCGAGTATCTCTATCGGAGCAGCGACTTGCAGCTCGTTTACGTGGACGGCTCTTACAGCGGCCCGCCCTTTCCCAAGCCGATCGAAGGCCACGGCATTCTCATTCTCAAAAGCGGTTGCGTGCAGGGCTCTGACGGCAGGCACTACATTTCCAGCCGGCTCGACGCCTTCATATCGGTGGAACCCGGTGCGGCGGAGATCCTGACCAAGACCATGCAACCACTCGTCGGCAAGATTGCTGACATGAATTTTGCTCAGACGGTCGGCTTTGTGGCCAGCCTTTCCCGCACGGCCGAAGTCAATCCCGATGGTATGCAGCGACTAGCAAAGCGACTGCCTCACGTACCGCCGGAAGTGCGGCAGCGGTTCGCCCAGCTATGCTCTCAAGTGGCTGTGCGGTCAAAGGAGGCGGCCTCTACGGGTGTACAGGTGCCGCTGATGGCAGGGCGATCTAAGATAGTCGATACGCCGTCGACACCCTCTGGGGCTGTGCCGAAGAGCAACCACGTACAGCCGGCGATCGCTGGTGACGTCATTCCCGCCGGTGGAATTTCGCCAGGGCAAGCTCCTTGACAGCGCGGAGATCGAGCTTGCCGGTGCCTAGCACCGGGATGCGGTCCACTTGGCAGAAGCTATCTGGGGAGGGTATCCACAGCGGCGGCAGCCCGGCCTTGGCCAAGTCGCGGCAAATCTGTTCTGGCGGCCGGTCCAAGCCGGTGTGCAACACCACAACGCGTTCTCCTTTTCTCTCGTCGGGCACGGCGGCGACTACCACTCGCACTTCATCCTCATCGAGCGACAGCACTTTGGCCAATGCCTCTTCGATGCAGAGGTGGGGGACCATCTCGCCCCCGAGCTTGGAAAAGCGGCTCTCCCGCCCCGTTATGCGGATGAACCCGTCAGCGTCGATCACAGCGATGTCGCCAGTGACGTACCACCCGTCGCGAATGACCTCGGCCGTAAGTTCCGGCTGATCTAGATAGCCTTTCATCACGTTGGGCCCCTTGACTAAAAGGATGCCCGAGCGGCCTGTCCCCAAATCCTCGCCGGTGTCTAGGTCCACGACCTTGACGAAGACGCCGGGCAGCGGGCGTCCTACGGTGCCTTCGCGGCAATCGCGGTCAGAGCCATCCTGTGCGCGATTGGCCGGGATGTTGCAGGAGACGACCGGCGAGAGTTCGGTGGCGCCGTAGCCCTCCACCGGCCGGACCCCAAACTGCTGTTGGAACGCGCTGGCCAGCTCCGGGGAGAGCTTTTCCGCTCCCGCCACGACGGCCTCCAACGTGGCGAAATCCTCCGGCGGACAGCGGCGGAGGTAGGATCGCAGGAAGGTCGGCGTGGAAACCAGCAACGTTGCGCGGTATTGGCGTGCGAGGCTGCTGATCTGCCGGGGCTCCAGCGGGCTGTGATGATAGACCGCGCCGGGGTCAAGCATCAAGGCCGCCCAAAGCGTCGTGGTATACCCGAAAGAATGGAAAAACGGCAGTATACCCACCAGCACGTCGTGGCGGCTCAGGCGGAGGACCTGGCTGAACGCCTCCACGTTCGAACCGATGTTGCGGTGCGTGAGCATGACCCCTTTGGGCTGGCCTGTCGAGCCCGAAGTAAAAACGACCGTCAGCAAATCCTCCGGATCGACCCGCGTCAGGCCGAGCCACCGTTCCAGGAGTCGGACGGGCCAGAGCCAGGTCTGGCTGAACGCCGCCAGCTTGTCAGACAGCCGGACGCGGTCCTTGAAATCCTCCAGATACACCAGCTCGGCGTTGATTTGGAGCGGGAATCGTTCGAGAACCTTGCGCGTGGTGAGCACGTGGTGGATTTTCGCCCGGGCTATGCATGCGCTCATCACCTCGGAAGAGACCGTGTAGTTCAGGTTGATAGCCACCCGGCCGTCGATGGACAAAGCGGCATTGGCCACTGCCGCGCCCACCGAAGGAGGCAACAACAACCCGACGTTTTTCTCGCCGCGGCCCAGCACCTCCCGCCGGAGCAAGCGCCGCAGGATCAGACTCCGGGCCAGCAAACCGGCACCAGTCAGCTCGGCCCCGGTCGAATCAGCCAGTTTCAGACGCCGCATGTGCCGCCGGCACATGCGCAGGAACATCCGGGGCGGGATGAGGGGCGTGCAGCGGCGCGAGCAAGTGGCGGTCATGGCCAACTCCTGTACAGCCTGTCGGGCCTGAGAGGCGTCCGTCACATTGTAGATCGGGCGGCCAAAGAAGACGGAAACAGGATATGGCACTTGCCGCGGCCATTTCCAGAAGAATCTCCCCCCGGCAAAGCTGAATATGCTCCCCCAAAGGCCGTCCAAGTAGACAGGGACCACCGGAGCCGGCGTTCCCTTGAGAATCGACAGGAAGCCCGGCTGGAACTTTTGCAACTGCCCGGTGCGGCTGATCCCTCCCTCCGGAAAGATGCCGATCAGTTCGCCGTTGCGCAGGGCGCGACGGGCGGCGCGAATCGACCGCACCACTGCCTTTCGTCGGGAGCCGATCGGTATTACTCCCATCGCCCGCGTAAACCAAGCAATCCACGGATGCGCAAGATTGTCCGCCCAGGCAATCATGCGGATCGGGCGCGGCAGGGCATAGGGGATCAACAGGCCATCGATCCAACTGACGTGATTGGAGACCAACACTGCACCGCCTTCGGCAGGCACGTGTTCCAGCCCAACTACGCGTATGCGGTATAGCAGGCGCAAAAACGTGGCCAGCAGCAGGCGAATGGTCTGGGCCAGCAAGAGCCACAATGCGATGAGGAAGACGGGCACGGTGAACAGTCCGGCCAGCAAGAAGATATCCCGAGCCGACAGGCCGAGAACTCCCGCCAGAAGCCAGAACACCGCCGCAGTCACCAGCATTCCAGAGAACCGGAGCATATTATAGGCCGCAAGGATCACGCCCCGGGATTGTGCCGGGCTGCGGTCCTGGAGGAATGCCTGCAAGGGCACGTCGAACAGCCCGGCCGAAATCCCCAACAGGAACATCCATAGGCAGGCCCAGGCGTAGGCCGCACAAGACGGCTCCTGCGCCCCTTGAGGCACCGTGACCAGCAACAACGACGCACCGGCTATCCCGAAAGCGCCAAACGGCACAATGCCCAACTCTACCCTGCGTGCTGACCATACCCCCGCCAACAGGCTCCCCAGGCCGGTCCCCAGCATCAGAATCGCCAACAGCAGGCCGACGTATTTCTGTTGCTGGCCGACCAGCTCTGGCCGGGCGAACTTGTCGGCGGTGGTCTGAAAGAGTTGCCAAAGGGACCAGAAGTACGCGCTGGCCACGGCAACCAGCAACAGGGGCCGTTTCGACATCAGCGCCCCAAGATCGCTTGCCGCTTGTCTAAGCGGATTGATGGGAATTGGTCGGTTCGGATCGGCCGCTTTCAGCCGGCTGATGAACAGACTGGCCACCCAGCCCAGCACGGCCACGCCGAGCAACACGCTCGCCGGGATCCACCAGCGGTACTGTCCTGGCAGGAGGTGGCCGTCTGCCGCTGCATTCTGAGCGGGCGCGGTCTGGTCGTATAGGTAGCCGCCCAGCACCGTGCCCAAGATCACCGCCAGCATCGTGATCAGCCCAAACACCCCGTTGGCAAACGAGATGGACTCGCCGCGCACGATTTCCGGGATGCTGCCCAACCGGGAAGGACTGAAGATCGCGCCCTGGCATGCCAGCAGGATCATGGCGGCCAGCATCATCCCCAAGCTGGACCACATGATCCCCAGCACCCCCAGCGCCACAATACCGATTTCCGCCACCTTGCACCAGATCATGACGCTCCGTTTGCTGAAGCGGTCGGCCAGATAACCGGCGGGCACGGACAGCAGCACAAACGGGAGCAAGAAGCAGACCGCGCCGGCCGAAAGGGCCAGGTCCTGCCCGATCAGGTCCTTCCCAATCGGCACCACCAGCCAGCGAAAAGTGTTGTCGTTGAGCGTCACCAAGAACTGCGTAGCCAACAACCCCAGAAACCCCGGCGACGCGAGATCAACCCGCACGCCAAGCTTTCTCATGGCGTCCACCGGCTGGCACGTTTCGGCAGGCGGGGATTCTTCGGGGCCGTTGGGGGACACGTCGGTCAGCGTCCTGGTGGGCGAAATCAAGGGTCTGCCGCAGCAGGCGATTCTAAGCAGCCACAACCAACCGGCCAAGCAGCCCGTATGGGGCCACGGCGACCTTACCGGGAGCATATCACGCACTGTAGGGATGCGCGAACATCTTCCCCCCGATTGTGCGGGAATGTTCTGGGAGCCACATCAACGTCGCGTAGTTGCCTACTGCCTGGGCCCACCGCCTGCCCAGACGCCCGCGCTCCGCCTCCCGCACCACCACGATCAGCCGTTTCGCGCCCCGAAGCTCGTCAGGGTGCATGCTGTAGAACCGATCCAAGTAGCTGGTTGTCTGATAGCAAGTGGCCAGCAGCCCTTCCAGCACGGCAGCGTTCAGGCTTTCCGGCCGGGCAGTCGGCTCCAAGACGACTTGGAGCGTGGTATGCGGGTTGTCATCCAGTAGTTGGCGCAGGAGAAAATTGGCCGAGTCCTGTCGGGCGCGGAAATCGCCCGAGCGAAGCCAAAGCGTAAACGCCTGAGCCCGCTTCGACGCGCAAGGCAGCGACCACGAACCCGCGTCCAAATCGATGCGGGCGCAGCAGACGGGCCCTGGCGTTTCGGCGGGGAAGTCCAAGACGGGCGACGAACAGGGATCGTATTCGATCCCAAAGGCGTCTTGCGCTTCCTCGACGAGGCTGTACATCTCGTCCAACGCAAGCGTGGGCGTGTGAAGCACGAAATACGGCGGCACACGCTGGTAGTGAAGACCGAGTCGATCCGCCTCTCGGCGAAAGGCGGTGCCAGGCAGGATCGACAAATTGAAGACCTGCACCGTCGAGTAGAGGCGGTTCTTATGGAGGTAGTCTATGCTGCGGCGGACTGACTGGGCCGTATCGCCAGGCAGCCCCACGATCAGGTCCACCTTCACTCGAATGCCCGCATCCAGCATCGCCCGCACCCCGCGCTCGAAAGCCTCAAGGTCGTTGTGGCGCTGCATCAGGGTTTGTGCTTTCTGGTTGGTGGTTTGAAGTCCCACCTCGACTTCGGTGAAGTTGGCGTCTGCCATGAGGCGGGCCGTGGGCGGGGCGATTGCTTCTGCGCGCAGTTCGCCAAAAAAGCCCATGCGCCCCCCAGTATTGCCCCGGCCCAAAAGCCCGACAAACTCAGCGAAATCCTTGCGCTGATTCAGCGTCGGGTCGAGCAGGACGACTTCGTTTGCGCCGTGCTGGGCCGCGTGACGCAGTACGGCCAGCAGGCTCTCGGACGACAGGTAGCAAATCGCGTCGTAGCCTCGCGGATAGTAGCAGAACTTGCACCGAAACGCGCATCCGCGCACGCTCTCCAGATACATCGCGCCTTCATCGGCGACGTTCAGGATCCCTTCCAGATAGGGCGAACCGATCTCGTCCAAGGTCTCCAGGGGCCTGCGTGGTCGGACCTGCCACCGGCCGCGCTGCCAGAGACCGTCGATCGACACTGCCTCCGGCGCGCCGGTAGCCGCTCGGCCGTCCAGCACGCGGAGCAGCTCGGCAAAGGTCTGCTCGCCTTCGCCGATCACCGCGCAATCCACGGCTGATCGGCCAAGCACGTAAGCGTTGTCGGCCGTGATTTCCGGGCCGCCGAGCACGATGTGCATTTCCGGGCGGCACTGTTTGAGCCGTTCGGCCAGCCAGAGCGTGCGATCCACGTTCCACAGATAGCACGTAAAACCGACCATCCACGGCTCCCGGCCGAGGATCTCCTCGATCAGCCCCTGGTCACCCAGAGTGTTGGCCAGCGGCATGGGTAAGATGTCGATGACGTAACGATTCTCCAGGCCTTGGCGCCGGGCAAAGAGCTTCAAATACCCGGCAGCCAATGGAATGTTGCCGCGGACCGGTTCGTGGCCCGGCAGCGGAATGGGCAATTGCACCAAGAGAACCAGCGGACGATTGCAGCTCATGCCGTCATTAGCCGAACAAGACTCATAACCGCGCTATCAAGACAGGTTCCGGCGCGCTCGGGAAATGTTTTCCAGCAGTTGCTCCGCGCAGCGCTGCGCAAACGGCGGATCGTTCACGTTGCAATCCATCTCGAAAACCGGTATATCCGCCCGCAAGTTCTTCTTTAATGCCTCGGCCAGGGCCTGATCGGCCTCGGGCCACCAGAACGGCCCGCCCGGAGAGTCGATTACGCTGAAACCCCTCAGAGGAATCAACACGGTGACCGGGCCGGTGCTGAGATTTAGCTTTTCGGCCAGGATTTCGCCCAGCCGGCGGTTTTCTTCCGGCGTGGTGCGCATGAGTGTGATGTTGGGGTTGTGCTGGTAGAAGCGGCGGCCTGCGAACTGCTTCGGCACGGTGGTCGGAGCCCAGAAGTTGACCATGTCAAGGCAGCCTGGGGTCACGACGGCGGGCACGCCCCGGCGCGCCGCAGCCTCCAGGCGCGACGGTCCTGCCCGCAGCACCCCGCCCACCAGCTCGTCCGCCCATTCCGTGGTCGTAATATCCAGCACTCCGGCCACCATGCCCGACTCGATCAGGCTTTCCAT
>Ga0129299_1003420_pt1 | contig 10365 bp, 8 predicted proteins | sample ConPoolayeCmetaG_FD_94477 | JGI IMG/M metagenome (GOLD analysis project Ga0129299, IMG submission 94477) | Hot spring microbial mat communities from California, USA to study Microbial Dark Matter (Phase II) - Cone Pool mat layer C metaG ... | reverse complement strand
CAGGGCGGCGAGCAGCGCCTCGGCCTCCAGCCCGCCGCGCTCCACCACGGTGAGCGCCTTGGCGATGGCGCGCTCCTGCCCGGCCTGGACCCTGTCCGCCAGCCCCACGCCCGCTCCCTCACTCCTGCAGCAGCTGCCGGGCGATGACCAGCCGCTGGATCTCCGAGGTGCCCTCGCCGATGGTGCACAGCTTGGCGTCGCGCCACAGCTTCTCCACCGGGTAGTCCTTGGTGTAGCCGTAGCCGCCGTGGATCTGCACTGCCTCCTCGGCCACCCGCACCGCCGCCTCGGCGGCGAACAGCTTGGCCTCCGAGGAGAGGCGCGTGGTCTTTTCCCCGCGGTCCTTGGCCTCGGCGGCTCGGAAGGTGAGCAGTTCGGCGGCGCTCACCAACACCGACATGTCGGCCAGCTTGAACTGAATTCCCTGGAACGAGGCGATGGGACGGCCGAACTGCTTGCGCTGGCTGGCGTAGGCGAGGGCCGCCGCCAGGGCTCCCCGGGCGATCCCCCACCCCAAGGCAGCAATGGAGATGCGCCCACCATCCAGGACCTCCATGGCTTGGATGAACCCCTCGCCCTCACCCCCCACCAGGGCATCGGCCGGCAGGCGCACCTCCTCGAGAATCAGGGAGGAGGTATCCGACACCCGCATCCCCACCTTGTCTTCCTTTTTTCCGCGCACCACGCCGGGGGTGTCCAGGGGCACAAGAAAGGCGGAGATCCCGCGGTGGTCGTGGCCGGGCGCGGTGCGGGCGGTAATCACCGCCACCCCGCCCACCGTGGCGTGGGTGATGAAATTTTTGGCGCCGTTGATCACCCAGCCATCGCCGTCGCGCCGCGCCGTCGTCTTCGTTCCGCCTGCGTCGGAGCCGGCCTCCGGCTCGGTCAAGCCCCACGCTCCCAGAACCTCACCGCTGGCGAGCCGGGGCAGCCATTGGCGCTTTTGCTGCTCGCTACCAAACAGGTAGATATGATTCGTGCACAGCGAGTTGTGCGCCGCCACCGAAAGCGCCACCCCGGGTTCCACGGCGGCCAGCTCGGCGATGATGGTCACGTAATGCCGGTAGTCGAGGCCGGCGCCGCCGTACTCCTCGGGGATCAGGACCCCCAACACGCCCAGCGCCCCCAGTTGCTGGAACACCTCCATGGGGAAATGGGACGCCTCATCCCAGGCCCGCGCGTGGGGCGCCAGCTCGCGCCGTGCAAATTCGCGCACCATCTCGCGCACACTGGCCAGACTCTCCTCGGCCTGTCCCGTCATCGCACACCTCCCTCCGGTCCACTGGCCTGCCAGGCAGAGATTTGCACACCCTGGTAATACGTTTTCAGAATCTCCTCGAAGGTGGCGCCGCCCCGCGCCAGGCCGTACGCGCCGTGCTGGCACATGCCCACCCCGTGCCCCCACCCGCGGCCCAAGAAACGGAACACCAACTCCTTCCCCCGCGGCTGCCGCAGCACCACGAAACGGTTGTCCGGCAGCCCCAGGGCGTATCGGAAGTCGATGCCACGCATCTGCTTGCGGGTTTTGGCGCCGTGCACCAGGACGGTGGTGGCGCGCCCTGAGGGGCCCCGTGAAATCACCTCAATCTGCTCCACGCCAGGCACCTCGCACCCTTGCCCGACGGTTGCAGCGGTAAACTCCCGCGCCCACCACGACCACGGCGACGCGGCGTCGGCCTCCAGGCGCTCGTCCACCTCCAGCAGGAGGGGGCGCTCGCCCATCAGCCACAGCGTGGCGGGCGCGCCGGGCAGGGTGGACACGGCCCCCCCCCGCCACGCTGCCCCGCTGCGTGCCAAGATACCCGGGACGATCCCGGCCACCTTAAACCGCCGGCCGTCCTCGGCGATAAACTCTCCCGCGCCGCCCACTCGTCCAGAGACCTCCGCCAGCACGCCAGACAGTTGCGCCAAACGCACCACCAAAGCTAGCTCTTCCTCGGTCTGCCGGCTCTGCTGTCCGGGAGGCGGCACGGGAAGGCGAAATAGAGCCAGGAGCGCGTCCACCCAGTCCTCACGCCCCCGAAAAGGCTCTCCCAAAAGCAGCTGCCCCTCCCCGAGCCCGAAGACCGTCGCCAGGCCTTCTCTCCCCCGCCCGCTTCTCCCCGACCGGGCCAGGCCGGCCGCCAGCGCGTCGCGCTCCGCGGCCACCCCCAGCAGAGCCGCGGCCCGCCGTCCCACCTCGGCCAATCTCCCCAGGCCATCCCACTCCTGGTTGTTCACTGTGGCAGTCCCGAGGCTGAGCAGGCTCTCACCCCGGCAGGGCACCGCCACCAGGTACGGGGCTGCGCGGGCCGGGAACTGCTCCGCCGCTGCCTCCGTGTGCCCGCCGCAGGTGGAGTGGTACATGGCGTCGATGGGTGTTCCGGCGAAGGTGGCGATAAGGCCTGCCGTGGCGCGTACCGCCTGGTCGGAAAGGGGATGTTCGGCGCTGGCACCACCGTATACCTGACACGCTTGGGTGTCACAGATGTCGTGCCGGTCGCCCCCCCCTCTGCTCAGGTGCCTTACGGTATAGGTGCGCGCTGCCACCGCCTGCGCCTTCAACGCCTCCAGCTCGCCGAAGACCCGCGGCCCCATCTCCATGGGCACCACGCCGCGCAGGTACTCTTCGAGATTGAGCGCGTTTACCACTTCCACCGCAAGGGGTGCAGGGAGGAGGACGATCTCGCCCCGCACCGACCGGTCGCCCACGCTCACTGGGTCCGGGTCGAAGGGAACGAGCCTCACCTCGCGCCCGTGCACTTGGGCCCCCCCTTCGCCGCTCACCGCTACCCTCGCTCCCCCGCCCTCGGCCCGTAGGACAGACCGCACTCCCGCGGCGCTCAGCCGAACCTGCAGCGCCTCTCCGCTCTCCCCCTGGCGAGCCAGCACGATGACGCGAACGAGCCCGTCGCTCCCGAGCCGCACCTCCGTCTCGAAGCCGGCTCGGCGCAGCCGAGTCGCCTCGCTGGCGGCGTTCTCCCGCGTGCGGAAGGCGCCCGCCTGCAACGCCGCTCGCTCCTCCCCCTCCAACCGCACCGACAGCGGCCCCCGCAGCATCTCGACGGAGCCGTCGGCCCACACCGCGTAGCGCCGCCCGGGTTGGGGCAGTACTGGCGGCTGGGGTACCGAAAGCCGCACCCGCACCAGGGGCGGACGTAAATCCACACGCTCTCGGCGTAGTTGGGCGAGGAGCTCCTGGGTAAGGGCGCCCGGCGTCCCAGGCGTTGGCACAGCTGCCCATCGCGCCGGCGTGGGGGTCGGGGTCACGATAGGCGGCACTGGCTCGGGCAGCTCCTGGGCGTGGGCTGCCGCCGCACCCGCCACCGCCCCACCTACGGCCAGCACCAGTCCCAGAATTGCCGCTGGAGAATCGAGGTAGGAAAGCCCGCGGCCCGTCACGCCCGGCGCCCCTGCCGCACCACCCGGGCCTGACGGTAGTCGCGACCCTGCAGCCACACCTCCTCGCACATCTCGTACAGGCGCGAGCGCAGCGGCACGCCGATGCGGTCCGCCAGCGTCTCCCGCGCCATGATGGCGGCACGGTAGGGGTTGGCGATGGCATCGACGTTGGCTTCCACCTCGCCGCCGGGTCCGTCCTTGTAGTTGGTGGTGCAGATCGTCAGGCGTTGTTTCATGTAGCGGGAGTTGACCACGAAGTACAACAGGTCGAGCACCCAGGGCGTCACCTTGCCGGCTCCCAACTCGTCCAGCACCACCACGTCCGCCTCCACCACCGGCTCGAGAATCTCCTGGCGCGCCGCCCCGCCGGCGTCGAACGCCATCATCAATTTCTGTACCAGCTCCAGCAGGTTGACGTAGTACCCGCGCACCCCCTTGTCGAGAATGAGGGCGCGCAGCGCCGCCACCGCCAGGTGCGTCTTGCCCGTGCCGGAGCTGCCGTAGTAGAGCAACCCGCGCTCGCGGGCCGGAAACTCGTCGATGAACTCCCGGGTCAACTTTTGGGCGCGGCCCAGCGACGGATTGCTCGGGTCCCACAGCTCGAAGGAGTCAACGGTGCAGTGCAGGTAGCGCTCCGGGATACCGGCGGCGCGCAGCACCTTCTCGGGATCGCGGCGGGCCACGCAAGAGCAACGGGCGGCGAACTCGTACCCGTCCCGCTTCTCGATGCGCCAGCCGGTGCCGCTGCACAGGGGGCATCCAGCGTCGAGCTCTTGCGCCACGGTCCTATTGTAGCCCTTCGCCACCAGGCGGCGCGCGGGCGGACACGGCGCTGGCGGAGCCGGCTCACCTACACTGCCCCCGTGAGCGAGCCGGCCCAGCTTTTGCTCCAGTGGTTCTCGACCCAGCAGCGCCCGCTGCCCTGGCGCACCCCCTTCCCCCGCGACCCCTACCTTGTGCTGCTCTCCGAGGTCATGCTGCAGCAGACTCAGGTGGAGCGGGTCGTACCCAGGTATCTCCTTTTCCTGAGGCGTTTTCCCAATATCACCGCGCTGGCGGCCGCCAGTGAGGACGAGGTCCTCGCCGCCTGGAGCGGGCTCGGCTACTACCGCCGGGCGCGGGCGCTGCACGCCGCTGCCCGAGCCATCGTCGCCGCCGGCTCGTGGCCGTGCTCCTTCGAGCAGTTGCGCCGACTCCCCGGCTTCGGTCCCTATACCGCCGCGGCCGTGGCGGCGTTCTGTTTTGCTGGCGACCACCCCCCGGTGGACGGTAACGTCGCCCGCATCGCCGCTCGCGTGCTCGCCCTGGACGCCCCCCTGGGGAGCGCCCAGCTTGCCCGTGGGGCAGAGCCGTGGGCGCGAGATCTGCACCGCAGCGCTCCCACCCCGCACCTATTCGAGGCACTGATGGAGCTGGGAGCGCGGGTCTGTCGCCCGGTTTCCCCCGCTTGCCACCGCTGCCCCCTGGCAGCGGGGTGTGCGGCGCGCGCCGCCGGTGCGGTCGAGCGTTACCCGGCGCCGCGCCCTCGCCGGCCTCGGCAAGCGCACCGGTGGGTGGCGCTCTGGCTCCAACGGCCCGACGGGCGCGTGCTCCTGCAGCGGCGGGCGCCCGGGCAACTCCTGGGCGGCCTCTGGCTGCCGCCGCTGGTGGAACTCACAAACGATCAACAACCGGCCACCGCCGCGGTGCAGCTGTTGCACCAGCTAGGGTACTCGGCGAGCCTGCGCCCGGGCCCGCCTGCGAATCACTCCATCACCCACCGGGATATCACTGTTTTCCCATTTGCCGGCCACTGCCAAGCGTTTCAAGTATCCGAGGTGCAAGGGGTGGTGTGGACCGATCCCTTGGCCACCGAGCTCGCCACCTCCACCCTCACCCACAAACTCCGCCTTGCCTGTCAGGGCGTTTTGAGGGAGTAACGGAGGCCGTCACAGAGAGGCGGGCGTACTATGGGCGAGGGAGCCACTGCCATGCCGGTACCCGCCACACCCATCCTGACCGTAGATGCTCTCATCGTCGATCCCCAGCGCGGCGTGCTGCTGATCCGGCGCGCCCGCGACCCCTTCGCCGGGTGCTGGGCACTGCCGGGAGGGTTCGTGGAGGTGGGCGAGACCGTGGAGGCGGCCTGCGCCCGGGAGGCCAAGGAAGAGACCGGCCTCATCGTGGAACCGGTCGAACTACTCGGAGTGTACTCCCAGCCCGCCCGGGACCCGCGCTTTCACACCGTGTCCGTGGTGTTTATGTGTCGCGCCGTGGAGGGCCTCGCCCAGGCAGGGGACGACGCCGCCGAGGCGCGCTGGTTTGCCGACCTCACCGGCCTGCCACTGGCCTTCGACCACGCCGCCATTCTGGCCGACGCGGGGTTCCTCACCTTTGAGCCCAGGAGCCCCCTCAGCGCTCGATAGCGGACTCCATGGCAATTTCAGGCACCGGCTCCACGGCCACCAGCCCGGTCTGGCTGATCGGAAGCAGCGCCGCGTGCGGCCGTCCCTTGCTCACCAGGCGGAGTTCGTAGTAGCCCTCGGGCCGAATTGCAATGAGCGTGCCCTGCGTCCCGGAAAGACCCAGAATTTGCGAGTAGACGAACACCTCCTGCGGCATGTCCATGATCGCCTCCCCGTTTACCTCTCCTCATCGGCCGCGGCCCCCACCACGCCGTACTCCTTCAACTTGCGTTGCAGCGTACGCAGCCCGATTCCCAACAGCTGCGCCGCCCGGGCGCGGTGCCCGCCAGTGTACGCCAGCGTACGCAGAATCGCCTCCCGCTCGATTTCGTCCATCGGGCGGGGGGACCACTCCACTGGGGTCGCCTCCCGCTCGATTAGGCGCGCTCCGGGGGTGCGGTACTCCTCGGGGAGATCCTCGATCCCCACTTCTTCTCCAGCGGCGAACAGGACCATGTTCTCGACCACGTTGCGCAGCTCCCGGACGTTGCCGGGCCAGGGGTGGCGCTTGAGTGTCGCCAGCGCCTCCGGTGTCACCCGCCGCACGTGGCGCCCCAGACGATGGTTGAACAGGGCAATGAAGTGATTCACCAGGAGTGGGATGTCCTCGGCCCGCTGGCGCAGCGGGGGGAGCTCCACGGTGACGACCTTCAATCGATAGTACAGGTCACGGCGGAAACGCCCCCGTTCCACTTCCTCTTCGAGGTTCCGGTTGGTGGCCGCCAGCAGCCGGAAATCCACCGGGATTTCCTCGTTCCCGCCCACCCGCGTGATGCGCCGCTCCTCCAGCACCCGCAGGAGCTTGACCTGGAGGTCAGCAGACAACTCGGAAATCTCATCCAGCAGTAACGTCCCCCCATCCGCCGCCTCGATTTTCCCAATTCGCCGCTGGTGCGCCCCGGTGAAAGCGCCGCGCTCGTGCCCAAACAGCTCGGCCTCGAGAATCTCCCCCGGAATGGCACCACAGTTCAAGGCCACAAACCTGCGCCCGGCGCGTGGCGAATGCTGGTGGATGGCGTTGGCAATCAGCTCCTTGCCGGAACCGGATTCGCCCACGATGAGCACCGTGGTGGGGGCGGGCGCCACCACCCGCACCCGCTCGAAGACCCGCTGCATGGCCGGCGAACTGCCGATGATGCCGCTGATCCCCACCACCTGCTCCAGGCGCTCCTCCAGCTCCCGGGCGCGGGCCTTCAGCAGCCGGCGTTCCAGTTGCCCTTCCACCCGGGAGCGCAGCTCCTGCAGGTTGATGGGTTTGGTGAGGTAGTCGTCGGCACCGTCCTGCCATGCCCGGCGCACCCCATCCACATCGGCGTAGGCGGTCACCAGCAGCACGGGGAGCTCCGGGTATCGTCGCCGAAGGTGGCGCAGCAATTCATACCCGTCCATGCCGGGCATGCGTACATCGGTGATCACCGCCGCGACCTCCTCGCCGCCCTCGAGAAGCGCGATGGCGCCCTCGCCGCTGTCGCGCTCCACCACCTCGTAGCCCATGCGCCGCAGCGCTGCCGCCATCGCCGAGCGGGAGCCGTCGTCGTCGTCCACCACCAGGATGCGAAGCTTCGCGGTCACCACGGCACCCCCTTGGCGCGCAGCAGCTCCACCAGTTCGGTCTCGTCCAGCACCGGGATCCCCAGCTGCTGAGCGCGGACCACCTTGGAGCCCGGCTGCTCGCCGCGCACCACGTAGGAGGTGCGCCGCGACACGCTGTCGGTCACCTTGCCGCCGGCGTCCTCCAGGAGCCGGGCGACCGCCTCCCGCGGGCGAGAGAGCGTCCCGGTCAGCACGAAGGTCATCCCGCCCAACGGCGCCGCCGCCGCAGGCAGAGCCGGCCCCTGCTCCCGCGGGTCGATCCCCCGCTCTCGCAAGCGCTCCAGCAGCCTCGCGTTCTCTTCGTCGCGGAAGAACTCCACCACGCTCTGGGCAATCACCGGGCCGATGCCTGGCACCGCGGCCAGCTCTTCCACAGAGGCCTGCGACAGCTGCTGCAGCGAGGTGAAGCGACTGGCCAGCACCCGCGCCGCCCGCTCTCCCACGTGGCGGATCCCCAACGCCACCAGCAGGCGCCACAGCGGCCGCCGCCGGGCCTGCTCCAGCTGGGCGAGCAAATTGGCCGCTGACAACTCTCCCCACCCTGGCAACTGGGCCAGGCGCTGGGGGTTAAGATCCCACAGCGACGCCGCATCGGTGATGAGCCCCTCGCCCAACAGCTGGTCGATGAAGCGCTGGCCCAAACCCTCAATATCCATCCCCGCCCGGGACACGAAGTGGCGGAGCTGCTGTCGCCGCACCCCCGGACAGCGGCGGTTGGGGCAGCGCACTACCACTTCCCCCTCCTCACGCTCCACCCGGGTTCCACACGCCGGGCAGGTCTCCGGCATGCGAAACTCCTGCGCTCCCTCCGGCCGCCGCGACCGATTCACCGCCACCACCTTGGGGATCACGTCCCCCCCTTTGGCCACCCACACCTCATCCCCGACTCGCACGTCCAGTCGAGCCACCTCGTCGGCGTTGTGGAGGGTGGCTCGCGCCACCGTCGTACCGGCCAGACGCACCGGCTCCAGCTCCGCCACCGGCGTCAGGGCCCCGGTGCGGCCCACCTGGACGGTGATCCCTTTCACCCGCGTGGTGACTCCTTCGGGTGGGTACTTGTACGCCACCGCCCAGCGTGGGAACTTGCTGGTCGCCCCCAGTGCCTCCTGCTCGGCCAGCCGATCGAGCTTCACCACCACGCCGTCGATTTCAAACGGCAGGCTCGTACGCGCTGCCCCCCACTGGCGGATGAACTGGTACACCTCGGCCAGGGTACGACAGCGCCGCCAACCAGGGTTGACCGGCAGCCCCCACCCAGCCATGGCCTCCAGCGCCTGCGAATGCCGCTGCGGCTCCCAACCCTCGCAGCGGGCCAGTTGATAGGCCACAAACGCCAGCCGCCGGCGAGCGCACAGCCGCGGATCGAGCAGCCGCAGCGACCCGGCGGCGGCGTTGCGGGGGTTGGCGAACTCTTCTTCGCCCTCCTCGCGGCGGGCGCGGTTGACGGCGCGAAACACCTCCCGGGGCATAAATACTTCCCCGCGCACCTCGGCCAGAGCAGGAGCCCCCGCGAGGCGAGTGGGCAGCAGGCGAATGGTACGGGCGTTGGCCGTCACGTCGTCGCCCACCTGGCCGTTGCCCCGGGTCACCGCCCGTATCAGCTCCCCCTCCTCATAGGTCAGCGCTAGCGAAACGCCGTCGATCTTCAATTCGGCCACCAGCCCGTCAGGCTCGCGCCCCAGCCCCCGCACGGCGCGCCTCCACCACTCGGCCAAATCTTTCTCGTCGTAGGAGTTGTCCAACGACATCATGGGCACGCTGTGCGCCACCGGTTCAAGACCTGGCAGTGGCTGGCCGCCCACCCGCTGGGTGGGGGAATCGGGCGTGACCAGCTCGGGATGCTCCGCTTCCAAGCGAGCCAATTCGGCCATCAGCTGATCGAACTGGAAGTCGGAGATCTCGGGCCGCGCCAGCACGTAGTAGAGGTACTCGTGCCGCCGGATCTCGCGGCGCAGCTCTTCCACCCGCTCGGCTGGCACGGTGGCGCTCACTGCACCTCCCGCCGGCGCCGGCGCCGGCGGCGCCGACGGCCACTGGGGGATGCCGGCGCGGGAGAAACTACCGGCGGGAGCCCTTGCTCCACCCGGCGTTGCGCCTCATCCCAGGCGGCCAGGGCCTCGCCGTGGCGACCCGTCGCCCTGGAAAGCAGGCGTGCGATCTCCATGGCCACTGGAAAGCCTTCCTGGCGGATGGAACGTATCACGACCTTGGCCGAGGGCGGCGGCACCAGCAGGCGCGCCAGCAGGAACAACGCCGATCGCAAAATATGGGCCCGGTGGTTGGAGAGGGACAGGCGCGTGGCGGGAGGATCGACGATCTCCCGCACCGTCTTTTCAAGCCCTTGCCGCCGGATACCGCCGTTTTCCCAGGCGGCCGCGAGGAAACCCGGAAGGAGCAGCGCCCCAAACAGCGTCTCGTCGCGCAACGGCGTTCCCTGCCGCGCCGCCGCCGCCGCGTGGCCAAGCAAATCCCACAGCAGCGCGCGGCCGGAGCCGGAGGCCACCGAGCTGACCTCCGGGAGGATCTCCGGCAACAAACCGTGGTCCTCCCAGCCGCGCAGGACTTCCAGGGCGTGTTCTCCGTGCAGGCTCTCCACCAGCTCGTAGGCAATGCGCGCCGGCGCCGCACGCCGGATCTCCCCCGGCATATCGTGCAGCGCTTGCAAGCTCTCGCGGTCGATCTCGAAACCCAGCCGAGCCGCATACTCCACGGCCCGCAGCATGCGCACGGGGTCCTCGGCGAAGCGCAGCGCTGGCGGGCCGATGGAGCGCACCACCCGCCGCTGCAGGTCCTCGATCCCCCCCACGTAGTCGATCACACTGAAATCCGCGATGTTATAGAACAGGGCGTTGATCGTGAAGTCGCGCCGCCAGGCGTCCTCCTCGGGGGTGCCGTACTCCTCTGCCTCCACCACCGGTGCGAGCACGTCCTCGGGGGCATCCTCGTG
>Ga0129299_1003419_pt1 | contig 10368 bp, 18 predicted proteins | sample ConPoolayeCmetaG_FD_94477 | JGI IMG/M metagenome (GOLD analysis project Ga0129299, IMG submission 94477) | Hot spring microbial mat communities from California, USA to study Microbial Dark Matter (Phase II) - Cone Pool mat layer C metaG ... | reverse complement strand
CCTACTCGCCGACCGGTGAGTGTGGGAGGGTTGCGTGCGCCCCAAAGCCAGAAATTCTTGCAGCGGAGGCCGTTGTTTCGGCTGCTTCAGGATTCACTTGTCAAGGTGCAAAAGTCGAGTTAACACTCAAGATAATTGAATCAGGACTCGATAGTGTTTTGGCAATACGGTCCTCTTGCGCGTGCATTTCGGGATATTCCAGAATGTGCGCCAGTCGTTCATCCGTCAGCCGGATTCGCTCGTCCCTCAAAATCCTTTAGCGTTATCATCAGGTTGTAACCTTATTCATGGCCCTGACGTCTGTCCTTGTCCATCGTTTTGTAACCCGGCTGGAAGCCAGAGGTCAGAAATCAGAGGTCAGAGGACAGTCTTCTCACTTGCTCGCAGCGATTGCCAGATATGATTATCCCCGCTCAAAGGAATCACCTCGCGCAAGATAGTTTGCGCAAAGCCCACGCGCCTTGCCAGCATCCGCTTTAGTTCGTCCTGCGTGTACGCGAACGGCCCGCGGGCAAAGAGGTAGCAGTGAACGCCTCGGCATATTCGGCAATACGGTCGAACCAGCACAATTGGGGATGCTCGCGCAGCACGATCAGCACATCGGCATCGCTGCTGGGTAATGCCTGACCGCGCGCCAGCGAGCCGAACAAGCCGACCGCGAGCACGCGCTCGTCGCGCGCAACAAGTCGCTGCGCCGCGTCGCGCACTTGTGCAATGGCGCGGTCTCTATCGAGCCAGGCGATCCGCACAGAACCGCACGATCGTCTCTGCACAGCCGATGGCGGTTTGGCAATCGGCGGCGGTGTAGTAGTCGGCTGGTATGTCATCATCGAATCCGTTGGGTCAGAGAGCAGAGGTCAGTGGTCAGAGGTCAGAGGTCAGTGGTCAGAGGTCAGAAGAAAGGGGGTGGGGTTGTTGAGCATGCTGCCGAGCATCTTGCCGATTTCGGCACAGAGCGCGGTCAGTTCAGCATGTTGCTCGGCAGTGATGTAGCCGCAATCTCTGGCAAAATCGAGCGAGGAATCGGTCTCGCTGTTTTCGCCGTCGCAATCGGTCAGTTTGCTGACGAAGTGCGCTTCATAGCGGCGTTTTGCCCACGCTTCGCGAAGATTCAGGCACACCGACCGGGACGACCGGCGAATCTGACTCGTCAGCGCATAACGTTCCTCTGGCGGGAATCCTTTGCTCACCTCGAAGATCGCCATCGCCAGCCGATATGCCTTTTGATAAACGATCAAATCCTTCGCCGAGTTTATCTGCATCGCCTCTGACCGCCGTTATCTGTCCTCTGATCTCTGACTTCTGCCCTCTGACCCCTGACCTCTACCCCCAAAACTCTTCCATCATCGCGTGACCGGGCTGATTGATGCCCTCGCGTGAGAAGCTTGCCGAGTATTCGCTTCAGCCTATGCTGCTGTCGAATGCGCCAGCACTCTTTCGCGCACCTTGCCACGCTCGAGCAGCCAGATTCCTTCACGCAAAGCGACCGACACTATGCCACTCTCGTCGTCAAGCATCTGCCGCGCTTCATCCAGAGTGTAAGGAAACACATCCATCGCTATCCCTACGCCGCAACGGAGATAGCTAGGAATGCGGGTGTGAAAAGGCTCGGTAGAACCAGCCAGAAGGAGTAGCACGTCGGCATCACTCATGGCGGTGGCGTCCCCTCGGGCCAGCGAGCCAAAGAGCACAACAGCCAACACATTAGGGTCATCCCCCACAGCCCGAACATAGGCTTGCAGGGCCTGGTCAATCCGACTCTGTTCGAGTTTGAAGAATGTGGTGCTCACAATAAGCGATTACCTCCTTCGCGGCCGCGATCGCCTGTTCAGCATCGGCACGCAAGTAATAGCGATAGGGAGGACCAGCGGGATGCGCATTCGCATAACGCGGTGGAATGTAGAAGCGATCCAGTACCTTGCCGTGCTCCAACAGCGCGGTATCCGGGCGCAGGTTCGCCGGCAGACCATCAAGCAGTTCAAAAACCGAATGTCCCCAAACTACCGTACCCAGGCGCAGATGAAGGGCTTTGGCGGCTTTCTCTGCCGCTTGCTGGGCAGCAAAGCACGCCCATTCGAAATGCTCCAAAATGATGCTCTCGCGCGCATGGGATAGATCCCGTTTAGCCTGCTCCAACCAATCTCTGTATCGTGGTGCCATTATGGTTCCTCCGATGTCAGCCCATGAACTCTTCCATCATCGCGTGACCGGCTTGGAAACCAGAGGTCAGAAGTCAATGGGCAGTGAGTAGTGTTCAGTTATCCTTACCTTGCTCGCAATGCCTGCCAGATGTGATCATCCCCGCTCAAGGGAATCACCTCGCGCAAGATAGTTTGCGCAAAGCCCACGCGCGTTGCCAGCATCCGCTTCAGTTCGTCTTGCGTGTATGCGAAGGGTTCGACCGGCAAAGAGGTAGCGGCAAACGCCTCGGCATACTCGGCGATGCGGTCGAACCAGCGCGGCTGGGGATGTTCGCGCAGCACGATCAGCACATCGGCATCGCTGCTGGGTAATGCCTGACCGCGCGCGAGCGAACCGAACAAGCCGACCGCGAGCACGCGCGCGTCGCGCGCAACAAGTCGCTGCGCCGCGTCGCGCACTTCGGCGATGGCGCGGTCTCTATCGAGCCAGGCGATCCGCACAGAACCGCACGATCGTCTCTGCACAGCCGATGGCGGTTGTGCAATCGGCAGCGGTATAGTAGTCGGCGGGTGTGCCATCATCAAATCCATTCGGATAACGCGTCGGGATGTAAAAGCGGTCAAGGATCCGCCCCGCATCCACTATTTGTGGTGTGACGCCAACTTCGGCTGGTAGTTCTTCCAACAAGCGTTTGATAGCGTGTCCCCACGCCTCGCCACCGAGATATTGATATAACGCCTTGACTGCTTTCTCGGCGGCTTGTTGCGCGCTAAAGCAGCCCCATTCGTAATAGCCATCGGCGGCATCGCGTCGCGCGTGTTCCAGATCGCGTTGGGCCTGACGCAACCAATCCCTGGCACGTGTTGCCATATTTATCCTCCTGCAGCACCCCTGAACTCTTCCATCGTCGCGTGTCCTGGCTGGCTGATGCCTTCGCGCGTGAGGATCTTCCAGATGGTCAGAACGATAATCCGCGCATCCAGCCAGAGGGATTGATGATCCACGTACCACACGTCGAACGCGAATTTCTGTTCCCAGGTCAGCGCGTTGCGTCCGTTCACTTGCGCCCAACCGGTGACGCCGGGCTTGACTTCGTGACGGCGCGCTTGTTCACTCGATTATTTCGCGCACCAGCATGAATGCTTCGGCAGCTGGCAAACCGACACTCAGCCCACGTTCTTGGGCGAAAAGTCGTATGCCTTCTAAGGAGCGTGGATGTGGATACTCACGTAACTCCGTTTTGTAGCAACTCATTGCCGCCAACTTTTTATCCATATACTCGGATATGTCAATGAACACGTTCGGAATAAATGCATAAGAATCAGACACAAGTCCGAAACGCGCAGTGGGGCTAATCTCATAGGAGAGCAAACGCCGAACAGGACTTGCTGGAAAAGGACGTGTGGCGACCAGTGTGCACTCGTAGACAATTCGATGATCCTGATTGATATCGTCACGCGGCGTGGTATAGACAACAGAAGGCTTGACTTCATCTACAATTCGCTGCAAGGCAGAGGTAAGGTCAATATACGGTACTGTATTCAGTTTGATAGTTGGGAAACCACAAAAGAAGACCTGACGGATTCCAAGAAGGCGTTGAACTTCATATACCTGTTGCCGTGCAGTCATCAGTGTTTCTTCCGACCACGGTGGAGAATAGCCCTGCGTGACAATACACCAATAGACCTGGTCGCCAGACGCCACGTGACGCGCGATAGTGCCACCAGCGCCAATTACCTCGTCATCAGGATGAGCAGAAATAACCAATACTTTCATACTTCAGGTCCTTATTGAGGCAATTGCATAGCGATAGAATGTAACAATCGAGTATTCACGAATCGGTAACAATCTCGGAAGCATATTGACGTTCAAGGACAACAAATAGCGCGCGCCACAAAATTTGAATATCCAGCCAGAGCGACCACTTTTCAACATATCTAGCATGCAAATCCAATCGTTTCTCCATGGGGATTGAACGCCGTCCCTCAACAGCCGCCAGAGAAATCACACCAGGCCGCATCTCAAACGCCTTACGTTGATACTCTGTATACTTTCCAAGACGATCAGGCAAAGGCGGTCTGGGGCCTACAATACTCATATCCCCTCTTAGGATATTGATTACCTGCGGTAACTCGTCTAGACCATAATCCCGAAGGAACCGCCCCAAAGGAGTGATCCTTTGTTCTTCCTGTTGTGTCCAAGTTAACCCACTTGGGCTAGAACCCACTGTCATGGTTCTGAATTTGATCATTCGGAATGTCTTTTGATGTAGCCCAACGCGCTCTTGGACAAAAAAGACAGGGCCTTCGGATGTAAGTTTGATTAGGATAGCGATGACGACAAAGAGTGGTGCACCGAAGATAAGAATGATTAAACACAATAAGATGTCGAAGAACCGTTTAATAGCCAGTTGAAGCGAGTACATCAAAAATTCCTCGTGCTTCTAGAACACATCCGAATCACCCATCGTAAGGTACCATTCGCGAAAGTCAAACAACTCTGCCCCACCTAGTTCAGGATGTAACCTTAATCCTCCAAAGTAGGTAACTGGTTCAGTATTCCGAAATCCTATCTTCTCGAGTGCATGATGGAGAGGATGCGTGACATTCAGCCAGAGGCCTACAGACCTGGCTGACTCTTCACAAGCAATACGCACCACTTGCAGAATCAATTCCTCGCCTGCTTGAATTTCTGTGGTCAAGATGTCAATCACTTGGAACTCATCTTGATACCGTTTGAAGACAACATATCCTAATACATCTTCCTTTTGAACAAATGCTAGAATGCGATATCGTTCACTCGGATTTTGTATATAGCGCCATTGCAGATGAACATAATCTCGACGTGATATAATCGAATAACTACTTTTCACACGCTCCCATAGGCGATTAAACCGCTCATCGAACGCGCTTAGTTCAAAGATATAATCACGCACCGTCTGAAACTTGATTTTGGCATCCAGAGGCAACTGAAACTTGGGTATTTCGTAAATATCCCGCCAATTCAGATCGCGGATAAAGCCGCGATGCGAAAGGGTATTAGGAAAACCCCAAACCATTGCCATTCCCATTTCAGCCATACGGGAATAGGTTTTCCGGGCAAGTACAGGAAAAAGACCTCGTCCACGATAATTCGGATGTGTCATTGTGGTTCCTGACAAGCCAGTCAACCAATCTTGACCATTGATTTGCAACTTAACCGCAGTGACGGCATAGTGAGCGGCCAAGATATTGCCATCCCAGATCAGATCAATCACACCTGGTCCGGCCGGATTGTCACGAAACCGCCATGCCCAAACCTTGTCGCCCAGCGCATGGCCATAACTTTGCTCAAACAAATCCAAGATGAACTTCTCATCGCCTGGTTGATAAGGACGGATACCCAAATCGAATGACATTGCAAAACCTCCTCGGCGGCATCAAATCCAAACAAAATAGTCGCGCATGTCGGTCATGGTGCGGAATTTGTAGAGCGTGAAGGGTTTGCCGTGCAAGCCGGGGCGCGTCTGGCGGAAGAGAATCGGCGCGCCCAGGGTGAGGCGCACACTGAGCGCGATCAGCAACAACAGGGGCGACAGCGCGATGAGCGCGGGGATGGTCAGCGCGAGGTCGAGCGCGCGTTTGCCGTAGCGCACGTATAGGTTGCCGACGGCGTTGCTGGAAGACATTTCCGTTCCCTACCCCTCTTCCACCGGCTCGTTTCCTGAACGCTTCGCGTCGTCTGCCTGGCTGTTGAGCCATTCGCCAAAGGCGGCCACTGCCTCCCGGAGGCGCATAAAGACCGAACCCACTCCGCGAGCCAGGGTCAACACCTGTTCTGTTTCCAACTCGTAGCCATAAAGATGACGTACTCGATGGCGAAAGCGCCGATACTCGTCAAGCTGCAGCAACAACGATCCGCTGAACAGAGGAGGTCGCCCCTTGCTGCCCGCCTCACCCATCTGGCCTAATAAAGTCCGATGCCATCCTTCGCCCCGGGGCAGGTCACCGTCCAACGTTACGGCAACCCGCTCACAGATGCGTTCACAGCTTTTGTAGAAATCATCCACATAGCTGGCCAGAGCCCGGCTGGCAAACTCGTCCGGCGCAGTCCCCACTCGTTCCAGGGCCGCATCCAGTCCCTGAACGACCCGCTCCAAACTGACCAGCTCGTCTTCCAAGCGGGTCTTTAACGCCAGGTACTGGTTCTCAGGCATCGTTCTCCCTCCTAAAATGCGGGCACGCACCTCCGGGTAGGCGCGTTCCAGCGACACCAGGTCCACTTCCAGCCACGGGGGCACTATCTCGCTCAGCTGTCGTTCTGCCTCCCGCAAAGCGCTGGACGACAAGCCCTCCACTGCCAGGTCCAGGTCTGAACCGGCATGCCAGGGACCATCACCTGCCAGAGAACCGAAAGGGATCACCCGCCGGGCCCCAAAACGGTCTCTCAACACCCTGGCAATCTGCTCGGCCAGAGCCAGGGCTTCTTGCCGGCGAGTTTCTAGTTTCTCCGCTCTCACATCTGCCCCTCCGCCACCGGCAACAGGTTATCTAGAAACGCCAGGAAGCGTTCCATATCCGCCCGGTAGATCAGGCGCAATGATTGGGCCTTTTTGTGCACCAGCGCCAGGCGCTCTGCGTCCAGGTGTAGTCGGTAAGCGTTGCGAAAGAGATGTCGAAAGCGACGCAGTTCGTCCAGACAGTCGTAGCTCGAGTCACTGAGCACCCGGGGGCGCAGCCCCTCGATATCCAACGTCATTCGGCGCAGTAGCTCGGCCTGCCAGCCAGTCTGGTCCGAGATCTGATTACCAAAGACCTCGGCAATGCGCTGAAATATACTTTCAAAGGCGCAGTAGAGTCAGTTCCCCTTCCACTGCCACGTCCACGTCCGACGTGGCGCGCATAGCCGCCGGTCGCAAAACCGATCCGAACAGATAAGCGCGCTGGACACGCGGAAAGTGCGGCAGGACGGAACGAGCCGCTGCGCGCACGGCCTGGAGTGCCGCCTGTCGCCGCCGCTCGCGAGTCTGGAATTGTTGCTCCTGCCGGGCTTGAAGATAAGCACGGCAGGCAGTCACGTCGAATGTCACCTGGCTTGCACTACCCATAGCGTTAAACTCGACCAGCCGAAACCAAAGATTTTCAGACAGGATTTATGTGGCGCGCAGGAATCGCCCGAATCGCGTCAGTTGCATAATCCGGGCCATGCCGACCATCGAATCCGATGGATGCCGTCCACCTGTTCCGAGCCATGCCATCCAGTCGTTCCGACGCATGGCGTCCGATTTTTCCGAGGTGTCGGAAGCGGTGGTCGCCATGATTTGGAATCAGTGGACGACATGCTCCGGAATCCGGAAGGATAACTGGACCGGTAAGAAGCGGCGCTGGCTAACCTGACAAAAATGTGGCATGCTTTGCCTCGAAAAAAACAAGGAGGCAAAGATGGCCCAAGAAAGGTTAACCATGCGCAAGATAGCGGAAGTTCTCCGTCTGAAGGGAGAGTGCAACCTGTCGAACCGGGCAATTGCCCGCAGTTGCTCCCTCTCCCACAGCACGGTAAGCGAGTATCTGCGCCGTGCCGAGGAAGCAGGGTTGAGCTGGCCGCTCCCCGCCGACATGGGCGAGGATACGCTGTTCGAGCTGCTGTTCCCCAAGTCACCCCCAACCAGTTCGCGTGTCATTCCCTGTCCCGATTGGTCGGTGATTCACACCGAGCTACGCAAGAAGAATGTCACCTTGCTTCTACTGTGGGTCGAGTACCGCGAAGCCCACCCGGACAGTTACGGCTACAGCCAGTTCTGTGCCCTCTATCGGGACTGGGCCAGGGGCCTGAATCCCACGATGCGCCTGACCCACAAGGGGGGCGAGAAACTCTACGTCGACTATGCTGGCCAGACAATCCCCATCGTCGACCCGGAAACCGGCGAGGTCCACGAAGCCCAGATCTTCATCGGCGTGCTGGGGGCCAGCAGCTACACCTACGCCGAAGCCCATTGGAGCCAGGATCTGCCCAACTGGACCGCCGCCCACGTTCGCATGTTCGCCTTCCTGGGCGGGGTACCCGAGATCGTGGTGCCGGATAACCTCAAAGCAGGCGTCAAACATCCCAGCCGCTACGAGCCCGATCTGAATCCCACCTACCACGACCTGGCCGAACACTATGGCACGGCCGTCATCCCCGCCCGGGTTCGTAAACCCAAAGACAAGGCCAAAGCCGAAGTGGGCGTCCAGGTGGTCGAGCGCTGGATCCTGGCCCGTCTACGCAACCGCACCTTCTTCAGCCTGGCCGAGGTGAATCAGGCGATCCGTGAGTTGCTCGAGGAGCTGAACAGTCGGCAGATGGAACACCTGGGCCGCTCCCGCCGCGAGCTCTTTGACGAGCTGGACCGGCCGGCCCTCAAACCTCTGCCCGAGCAACCCTACGAATTTGCCACCTGGAAGAAAGCGCGCGTCAACCTCGACTACCACGTCGAGTTCGACAAGCACTACTACAGCGTCCCCCACAAGCTCCTGCACGAAGATGTCTATGTGCGGGCCACCCAATCCACCGTCGAGATCTACCACAACCGCCAGCGGGTCGCTTCCCATCCACGCTCGAAAGCCCAGGGGCGCCACACCACCCTCGCCGACCACATGCCCCCCGCCCACCAGAAGTATCTGGAATGGTCGCCGGAACGCTTGACGCGTTGGGCGCAGACCATCGGCCCCCACACGGCCCAGGTCGTGCAAGCGCTCCTGGACTCGCGCCAACATCCGCAGCAAGCCTATCGTTCCTGCCTGGGCCTGCTGCGCCTCGGCGAGCGCTACGGCCAGGACCGCCTGGAGGCTGCCTGTCGTCGCGCGTTGCCGGCCGGCATTCACTCCTACAAAGGCGTCAAGAACATCCTCGATGCCAGGCTTGACCAGGTTGAGCCCGAAGAGCCGGCGGAAGTTGTGCCCACGAGCCACGAAAACATCCGTGGACAAGACTACTATCGCTGAAGGAGGTGACCGATGCTAACCCAACCCTTGCTGGACAAGTTGAGCCAGCTTCGTCTGTCTGCGTTTCGGGCGGCCCTGGAAGAGCAACTTCACCATCCCCAGTACGCAGACCTGCCCTTTGAGGACCGTCTCGGCCTGCTCGTGGACTGCGAGTGTACGCACCGCGACAACAACCGCCTGCTGCGGCGCCTGCGGGCGGCCCGCCTGCCGCTCCCGGCCACCATGGAGGACCTCGATCTCTCCGCCTCCCGCGGCCTCGACCGGCGCCTCGTGCTGCACCTGGCTCAGGGCGAGTGGATTCACCAACACCTCAACATCCTCATCCTGGGACCGACGGGCGTAGGGAAAACCTTCCTGGCTTGCGCCCTGGCCCACGCCGCTTGCCGCCACAACTTCAGCGTCCGCTACCAGCGTACCTCCCGCCTCCTGCAGGAGATCACCCTCTCCCACGCCGACGGCTCGTACCCCAAACTCCTGGATGCCTTCGCCCGCGTCCAGCTCTTGGTCCTTGACGACTGGCTCCGCGATCCGCTGACCCGCTCCCAGTCGCAGGACCTGCTCGAGATCCTGGACGATCGCTACGGCCGCTCCTCGACGTTGGTGGCCACACAAGTGCCCATTGCCGAGTGGCATGCCCGGTTCCCCGATCCGACGATCGGCGATGCCATCCTCGATCGTCTGGTGCACAATGCCCACCGGCTGACTCTCAAGGGAGAATCGCGGCGCAAGACCGACTCTCTCTTGTCCATGCCGACCACTTGAGGTATAATGATCTTGCTAGCGTCGCTTCGCTCCGACAAGTGGACGGCATGCCCGGAACACGTGGACGAATTCATCGGTCTACGCAGTCCGTTCGGCATCCGGCAGCCGATTGTCCTGCGCGTCGCGCGCATCCGTCATCGCGCGGAATTGTAGAGCGTGAAGGGTTTGCCGTACAAGCCGGGGCGCGTCTGGCGCAAGAGAACCAACAAGTCATGCCGCAGCTAACACACGCTCCACTTCCGCAGGTAGTTCTACAAAGTGGCTCATATGATAGAGATAGTCTTCGCCACTTTCATCTATCACACGAACAAAATCATCCTGTTCTGCCTGTTCATCCGGAATGACCTGGTAGATTTTTCTTGGAATCAGTGACGCTTCATACCCCTTGTTGTCAATGCAGAGAACAAATCGTCTTCTCATCTTCGTCTCCTAGTCCAGATACCGCTTGATCTTCATGTCTTTCCGCCCTATGCCGTGCGCCTCATACCAGTGAAGTTCAACTCGT
>Ga0129299_1003418_pt1 | contig 10368 bp, 7 predicted proteins | sample ConPoolayeCmetaG_FD_94477 | JGI IMG/M metagenome (GOLD analysis project Ga0129299, IMG submission 94477) | Hot spring microbial mat communities from California, USA to study Microbial Dark Matter (Phase II) - Cone Pool mat layer C metaG ... | reverse complement strand
TCCGGCCTTCACGCTGGCGGCGGGTGCAACGGTGCGCGTGTGGACCAAGGTCGGTGAGCCGACCGAACGTGACCTGTACTGGGGTTGGCGGCGACCGCTATGGAACAACCAGGGCGACACGGCTACCCTCAAAGATGCCCAGGGCCACATCGTCAGCACGTACAGCTACTGACCAAACAAGGCATAGCGCAACATTTGTTTTGCAGCCGATGCCGACTCAGGGGAAACGTCCGTCAGGGTGTTTCCCCTGAAAATTGATGGGGTGAAATATGGAGGATATAAAGCCCAAATTCAAAGCGAGGGACATTCTGGCTTATCTGATCGCTTATGGACTGTGGTTGATTTGTGCCGTGGTGGGGTTGTTGGCCGTTTTTCAGGTTCGCAACTCTTTAAACTTTATTTGGCCGTTGATCAGCACCACCAACCAATGGCGATGGATACTGCGCCCGGTGAATAACTTTGGACTGGTTTTCTTGGGCTTGCTCTGGCTGGTGTATGTGATCTGGATCGAACATCTCTTTCGCAACGGTGTGACCATTCTGCGTGCCAGACGTGAAGGCCTGAATGTGGTTGCCTCAATTCCTGATGTGCCTGACCGTGTTTTTTGGCGGTTTCTGCGTCGTTTGAATATCGATGTTGTTGTTCGTAGATTTGTGGTCTTTTTTGCGATACCGGCAGCTGTGTTTATTGTTGCCTGGGCACTCCAGGAAGGACTTCCTTATGTCTTTCGCTGGCTCAGGATCGGCATCTTTCACTGAAAGGTGAGTGCTTATGAACGCAGATACGGTTTTCCTTGAACGCCGTGATTCCTTTCAGATCGGCGAGCGGGCCAGCTACACCCACATCATCTCAGAGCAGGCGGTAGAGACCTTTGCCGCGTTGACCGGCGATTACAATCCCCTTCATGTCGATGAAGAATATGCCTGTCAGACGCGCTTTGGCCGTCGCATTGCACACGGCATGCTCACCGCCGGGCTGATCTCGGCCGCGTTGGGTATGTACCTGCCCGGCCCCGGCGCGATCTATCTCGGCCAGACGTTAAAGTTTCTCGCCCCCGTCTTCCTGGGCGACGAAATCACTGCGACCGTCGAGGTGACCGGCTGGCGGGAAGACAAACGCATCGTGACCCTCAAGACGGTCTGTACCAACCAGGAAGGGCACGAGGTCCTTACCGGCGAAGCCGTGCTGATGGTCTGTTGAATGCTCATACACCCAAAGGCGAGACCACCGGTCTCGCCTTTGTTTTTGTATGGCGACCTCCCTGGCCAGCCCGGACACAGTCTGGAGACCGGTCCGAGTGCTGTGGCAGCCCGGGGCTGTGGCCGGTCGACCAAGCCAGGTCTGGACCGGTCCGAGCGCTGTGGCCCAACTTGGCAGGTGATCTGGTTTGCGCAATTTTTACGCTACCGATCATTGACAACTCGTTGCGAGTATGGTATCCTGAGCATTGGTTTCTCCGATTTGTCGATTCGATATGTTATCAAATCTGGTTCGCCCTAAAATTCTGTATATCGACGATGCTCCGGCTGCGCGTATGCTGGTCAGGCGGTTGCTTGCTCGCCAGTATGATCTGGAAGAAGCCGAAGACGGTCTCAAGGGGATTGAGCTGGCGCGACAGGTGCAGCCGGATCTGATTCTGGTTGACCTTCATTTGCCTCAACTCAACGGCTACGAGGTCGCCACCCGGCTCAAGTCATTGTTGCCCAGTACGCCGGTCGTTGCCCTCACCGCCGATGTTTCTGAGCATGTCCGGGAGCGTGTGCTGGCTTCCGGTTGCGATGGCTACCTCGCCAAGCCGATCGACCCCGATACCTTTGTCGAACAGGTGCAGTCCTACCTGGGCGGCGCCCGTCAGGTGTTGCAAGACGATTCCTTTCGGCGCGAATATCAGCAAAAGCTGGTCGCCCGACTGGAAGAAAAAGTCCGCGAACTTACCCAGGCTCTTGAGCAAAATGCCGAATTGAATGCTCAAAACCTGCTCTTGCTGCGCAATGCCGAGCGCCGCGCCAAACTGTTGGAGGCCGGCGCACGGGTCAGCCGCAGCATCACCTCCATCCTCAATCTCGATGAACTGCTCAATGCCATCGTCGATACGTTGGTCGGCGAGTTCGACCTTTACTACGCCGGCGTCTTTTTGCTCGACGAGCGGGGCGAAATGGCCGTGTTGCGTGCCGGCAGCGGCGAAGCCGGACAAAAGATGCTCCAAAAAGGGCACCAGTTGCGCGTCGGCAGCCAGTCGATGATCGGCATGGCCACGGCTTCCGGCCGACCACAAATTGCCGCCGATGTCGCCCAATCTCCTACTCATGCCCCCAACCCACTGCTTCCGCAAACCCGCTCTGAAGTGGCCTTGCCGCTCAAGATCGGCGAACGGGTCATCGGCGCATTGGATGTGCAAAGTACGCGCGTGGCCGATTTCTCCGAAGACGACCTGATCGCCTTGCAGATCATGGCCGATCAACTGGCCATTGCCATCAACAACGCGCAACTGCTCATTCGTCTTGAAGCCGCACACGAAGAATTGGTGCGCACCAAAACTTACGAAGCCATTGCCACCGCCACCGGCGAAGCGATCCACTGGGTGGGCAACAAGGCCGCACCGGTTCCCGGCAGTGTGGCCCGCATCCGCGAAGACGTGGCGCGTTATCTGATCGCCGCCGGTTTGCTGGTCGAACAGCTCCCGCCGGAATTGCGTGAGCACAAATATGCCCGGTTGTTGGCCCAGGCGATCTATGATCTGACCGCTCAAGGGTTCAACGTCCACGAACTGCGCGCCGAATTGGAAGCACAGTCGCTCAATCGGCTTGAACGCACCCTCAGCGTCGAATCGATCCTGGAAGACCTGGAGATCATTCGCGGCAGTGCACAGGCCATCCTCAACATCAAAGAAGACCTGATCGGCCCGGCGCGCAAACGACAGATCACGATGGTAGACATACCCGATCTGCTGCGCGAAACCGTCGCCTCGATGGGCTTGCATGATGACATCGTCACCCTCCTGGCCGTCGGCGAAAGGTTGACCGTCAAGGCCGACCGGGTTCAATTGGGACGGGTGTTCATCAACCTGATCAAAAACGCAATGGAAGCAATGTACAAGGTGCAAGACAAAAAGCTCTTGCTCTGGGTGCGTCGCTCCGAAGATGACCATTTTGTGGTTGTTGACGTGACCGACAACGGCGAGGGCATTCCACCCGATCAATTGGAGAAAATTTGGATGGCCTTTTACACCACCAAAGGCGATCGCGGTGGCACCGGGTTGGGACTGCCGGCCTGCGCCCAGATCGTCGGCGAATTGGGCGGCAAGATCACCGTGGAGAGCGACTGGGGACTGGGCACGACCTTTAGCGTATACCTGCCGGCCGGCGAGTGAGAGGGTTGCCTGCCGGCGCAAAATAACGAGGGGGAATGTATATGGAACGAGATATACGTGTTTTATTGGTTGATGACGAACCGCTGGTACGCCGGAGCATGGAAAAAAGCATGCTGCGTGCCGGGTTCGAGGTTGAAACGGCGAGCGATGCCCAGAGCGGGCTGGCCTTGTTCAAACAGGCTATCGACACGGCTACGCCCTTTGATGTGGCCGTGCTCGATTTGAACATGCCCGACCTGGAAGGACGAGATAATCCCGATGCCGGCCTGTTGCTGCTCGACGCATTGCTCAAGATCGACGCCGATTTGCCGATCATCGTTCTCACCGCCTTTGACGAGGTCACACGTGCCAAAGAGGCTGTTGTACATGGCGCACGCGCCTATCTGGTCAAAGGCCGCGAGGCCCAACTGTTGGAATTGATTCAAGACATCTTGGAGGAATAAACCGAATGGATAAAAACAACCTTGCCGAACGACGTGCCACCCTGTTGCATGCGGCAGCCCAAGTTTCCCGCAACATCACCGCGATTCTCGACCTGGACAGGTTGCTTGCCACCACCGTAGACGTGATCTGTGACCAGTTTGGCTTTTACTATGCCGGCGTTTTCTTGCTTGACGAAACCGGACGGTGGGCCGTTTTGCGTGCCGGACGCGGCAGCGCCGGCGCGCAGATGATCGCCCAGGGCCACAAACTCAAGGTCGGCGGCCAATCGATGATCGGCACGGCAATCGCCGAAAAACGGGCCCTGATCGCCCTCGACGTGGGCGAATCGCCGGTGCATTTTGACAACCCGCTCTTGCCGGCCACCCGTTCTGAAATGGCCTTACCTTTGCTCCGCGGCGACACCGTCATCGGCGCCCTGACCGTCCAGAGCGAACAGGAAGCCGCTTTTACCGAGGATGACATCATCACCTTACAAAGCATGGCCGATCAACTGGCCATTGCCATCGACAACGCCCGCCAGCACACGCAAAACGTTCAACTGCTCCGCGCCGCCGAACGTCGTGCCCGCCTGCTGGAAGCCGCTGCCGAGGTCGGTCATGGCGTGACTTCGATCCTCGACATGAAAGAACTGATGAACCAGGTTGTTGACATCATTTGTGATGCCTACGGCTTTTATTTCGCCTGTGTCTACCTGATCGACGAAACGGGCGGTTGGCTGGTCGCGCGCGCGGCACGCGGCGAGGCTGGACGACAAATGCTCGAAGCCGGACACCGGCTCAAGGTCGGCGGCAAGTCGATGAACGGCACCGTCGCCGTACAGGGCAAAGCGCGCATCGCCCAAAACGTCGACGACGATCCGGTGCATTTCAAAAACCCCCTGCTGCCCGACACCCGCGCCGAAATGGTGTTGCCGCTGCTGGTCAGCGGGCAGATCATCGGCACACTGACCGTGCAAAGCACACAACGCGATGCCTTTAGTGAGGACGACATCACCTCATTGCAGACAATGGCCGACCAATTGGCCATCGCCATCAACAACGCGCGTCTGCTGGAAGAACTCAAAGCTGCCCACGCCGAATTGGTGCGCACCAAGACCTTTGAGGCGCTGGCCACCAGCACGATTGAAGCGATCCACTGGATCGGCAACAAGGCCCTGCCGATCTCGACCGCCGTTATGCGCATGCGCGATGACTTGGGACGGTTGCAAGGCGACGCCGATCTGCTCGCCTCGATGCGTGAAGACCTGGAGATGATCGATGCCAACACACGGCTGATCCTGTCTGTCCAGGAACACTTGATCGGCCCGGCGCGCGAGCAAAAGCCGCAGCCGACCATGATCGAAGATCTGGTTCAGGATGTGTTGGTCGAGATGAAGCTGACCGGAAAAGCCTCCCTCTCGGTCGCGCCAGACCTGCCGCCGGCCCTCGCCGACGCGACGCAACTCGGGCGGGCCGTGAGCTATGTGCTGCAAAACGCCGTCGAGGCCGTGGAAGGAGTGGCCGATCCGAAAATCCAGGTCGAGATCGCCCCGACCGGTGACGGGCGCTATGTTGCCATTCGCGTCACCGACAACGGCCCAGGCATCCGGCCGACCGAACTGGATAAGGTCTGGGCGGCATTCTACACCACCAAAGGGATCACCCATGCCGGCCTGGGCCTGGCGGCTACCTTGAACATCGTCCGCCAATTAGAAGGCCGGGTCGAAATTGCCAACACCGGCAACGGCGTGCGGGTTGAACTGTGGGTGCCGGTCGCCGAAGGTGCAATGCCGTTGACCTCGCTGCCCGGCGGCAAGCAGATATTGCTCATCGACGACGACGGACGATGGCGCAAATGGGCAGAAAATGTCTTGACCGCCGCAGGTAACAGCGTCCTGGCAACAACGAACCTGCCGGATGACCTGACGGCATTTGACTTGATCTTGCTCGACGATGTTCTGGCTACAACACCCGTCCTTCAGGTGCTGCGGACATTACGCCGGGCCGGCGCAGCCCAGAAAACGGTGGTTGTTGCCTCGCGGCTGCGCGTTGAGCGGACGATGGAATTGATGAACCTGGGCGTCCGTGATGTGGTGGCCAAGCCGTACGCTGCCGGCGCCCTGGCCGCAATTTTGGGGTGATGAAAAAAAGACCCTAAAGGTCTTCAAGACCTTTAGGGTCTTATAGGGTCTTAAAAAAAAGCGCCTGGGGTGCCGGCCCCGGGCGCATCTAAGTGGGGGAGAAGATAAACTGGAATTAATTTACCATGACTTGTTCGGGCTTGCTGGACGCTTTTCCGACGTTTTTCATACGCTCAGCCCTTCAAGCAATTGCTTCCGCGTCCAGACGTTGAGCAGCGGGTCGCCGACTTGCTCCATCCACGTCACCAATCGCCGTCGCATCCGGGCCAGCGTTTCTGCACACGTCGAATCGGTAGCCCGGTTGTGCAATTCACCGGGATCGTCAGCCAAATCGTACAATTCATCTTCGGCAACCGCGTTCCAGACATATTTCCAGCGGCGGTCGCGCAGCATGCGTTGACTGTACAACCCAAACTGGTTGCCGTAATAAACCGCAAAGATATCTTTTCTGGCCTCGATTTCTCCCCTGTATAATGCAAGCAGGTCTTGCCCTTGAAACATCTCCGGTATGTGCACCCCGGCCACCCGACAAAAGGTATATGCCAGATCGATCGCGTGCGAGATAAAGGCATCACAGCGGCTTTGCGCCGCAATCCTTTCCGGCCAGCGCATGATCAAAGGCACTCGTACCACATCGTCATACATCACATAATGCTTGTCGATCATCCCGTGCGCGCCGCACAAATCGCCATGATCGGTGCTATAGACGACCAAGGTGTTTGAGGTCAGGTCAAGGTCATCCAGCGTATCGAGCAGACGGCCGATTTGCGCATCGATTAAACTGATGCAGCCCAGGTAACGACTGACAATGGGCGCCCATTCAGCCCATGTCCAACCGTCGATCTGCCAGGTGCGGCGTTGTTGGGCCTGGATGTACGGCTTGCCGATCAGCGGGTCTGGAAAGCTGGGCCATGGGGGAATCTGCTCCGGCGGATAAAGTGAGCAATAAGGTTCGGGCACAATGTTGGGCAGATGTGGCTCGCGCAGGTCCCACTGGATGAAAAAGGGACGTGCTCCGCTGCGCAGCAGGTCGATCACCCGGTCGGCGCCCCAGCCGATCCGTGTTTGCGCCGGTGACACCCCCGGATCGACCTGGCCGAACCAGTGATTGGAGTGCGGCTGCGGCGGCAACCCTTGTGCGGCACGCCACCGATCATACTCGCGGTCGCTGATGGCCAGATCAAAGCCGTAATCGGCCGCGCTTTTTTGCGGGTGCACCTGCCACTTGCCCACATGGGCCAGCCGATAGCCGCCGTCGCGCAGGGCCCACGTAAAGGTCGGCAGACGTGAGGTGTCCGGAAAGGGCGCTTCGGTGCCCCAATTGGCGATCACCCCGTGACGGGTCGGCCAGAGGCCGTGGATCAAACTGTTGCGTGACGGCACGCAGACCGGAACCGGGCAAAACGCATGGTCAAAATTCACCCCTTCGGCGGCCAGTCGGGCCAGGTTAGGCGTGCGCAGCAGCGGATGGCCGCCATGTTCGGGAAGTTCGAGGCAATCAAAACGGTGTTGATCCGAGTGGATGAACAAAATGTTGGGCGGGTTTTCGCTCATTGCTCTCCTCTTTCGGCCACCAGGCCGGCCACGATGGCCGTACTCCAGGCTAAATCGGGCAAAAAGTAGCCACTGTCTACCATACCGTGCGCCAGGGCAGCGATCATGCTTGCCAGCAGGCCGATGTTGATCGCTTTTTGTGTTGCAGATGAATTTTTTACGATGCGTATCGTTCGCAAGAGCATCGCACCGACCAGGCCCATAAAGGCCAGCAACCCGTGAATGCCCAGGCGTGCGGCGGCATCCAGCCACATGTTGTGCGGGTGGTAAAGCAGCGGTTCGGTCCACGCTTCAGGACGCATATAACGCGGGTAGATGAATTGAAAGCCGTCAGGGCCGACCCCCCATGGATGATCAACGATCATCTGAAGGGTGCTTTGCCATACCGGCAGACGGATTTCCTGCCGGAGCGATCCCGGTGCGCGCCCGTCGAGCAATACCAGGCCGATCACGCCCAGCCCGATTACGCTCACCGTAAGCATCCATTTTTTGAAATGTTGCCGACAGAGCCGGGCCACGGCGATCAGCGCAGCGGGGAGGGCCAACAGCCACGCGCCGCGCGAATAGGTGAGATAAAGCGCTGCACCCATGATCAACAGGGCGCTCCAGCGCCATAGACGCCGGGTAGGCGCACAGAGTGCGATGACCAACGCCGGTATCAACGCGCGTTCCAGATACAAGGCCAGGTGATTGGGCGAGAAAAAGGGACCACACACGCGTCCAACGGCTCCGGCCGGTATCCATCGTCCCAATGCCCATTGTCCGAGGCCGATTGTGGCCACCAGCAGTGCCGAAACAAACCAGGTGCCGAGTATTTTATCGTCTTGTTTTCTTGATATTCTTATCAATACATAAAGCAACGTCGGCTCGATGATGCTCAGCCGCCACTCGTGCCAGGCTGCAGCAGGATCGACGGCATAGCCGAGGGCTGCTGTGCCGATCAGCGACCACAACAGCCATGTTACGTCGAGCATAGAGCGGGGCAAACCGGAACAAGAGGGCCGGAAAGGATGGCCTTCTTTCCTTGCCCATCTTTCAAGCCTTGTTCGAATGCTGTGTCCCACCTGCACGATGAGGGCGGCCCCCAGCAGCGGTTCTGCGGGGGCAATGCGCAGATCGCCGAACGGTTTGGCCCAATAATGAAAGGGAAGGGCGACCACCGCTCCGCTCAAAGCCCAGTCGGGATGCAGGTATAGGATGGGCAGGGCCAGCAGCCAGGCCACCAGTGCCCATTCGAGGCGTGAAGCGAGCGCATACCATCCCGCCAGTACCACAAGCCAGGCCAGATGCAGGCCGGGCGGCAGCGCTGCCAAGGCATGCCAGACCTCTCGCGCAGCCTGTCGCCACCGGGGCAAAAACCAGGGCAGAGAAAAAAATGCCACGCCGACCAGCATAGTGCCGAACATCGGCCATAATGACGGGGGCCGGGTGCCGACACCCCGATTTACGTCGGAACGAAAAAGTTCGTAAATTTTTGTTTTGTTGTTTTGTGCATCGCGCAGGGCAAAACTCCAGCGTGGTGCGTCGACCGGCAAGGCCGGCTGGTACTCGGCCCAGATCAACGGGCCAAGCCATGGCCACTCGCTCCGTGCGCGGGCAATGGCATCGCGGATGCGTTGCATCTGCACGTCGGCGCGGTCGCCGCCCCAGGGCATCGCTGTGCCGGTGTATCCATCGGGCAAAACGTTCCAGCCCCACTCGACGGCCCAGACGGGAGTGGTCTGATCGCCGTGCGCGCGCATGATCTCGCGCAGGGCGATCGTCCGCGAAAAATTGAGTACATCCGGTTCAACACGGCGGTCATCCGGCCCCGACCAAAATCCATAGGGCTTGACTGCCAGGATGTCGAACCAGGCCTCACCGCCGAGGGCATAGAGCCGGCGGAGATAGGTCAGATCGTTGAGGTTATCGGGGCCGGGGGCCTGGGTAGGGGCCAGGGCACCGCCAAGCACCCATGCGCTCGGGTCGGCGGCGTGGATGGCCGGGTATGCAGCCTGCAACAGTGTCACGTAACCACATGCGGCGACATGGCTGTTGGCCCAGCGACGGCTCAAATTCGGTTCGTCCCAGATTTGATAATGGTCGATCCACTCACCGTAGCGGGCCGCGACGGCGGTGACAAAGCGCGCATAGGCCGTTTCATCGATCGGCGGCACGCATGGCAGCGGGTAGACACGCTGCCGCAGTGCCCATTCCGGCGGATCGTCGAGCACAACGACCATGCCCAGGCCGTGCCGATTTACCGCCGGGATGATCGCGTCCCATGCAGCCCATTTGTACTCACCCGGTTGCGGCTCCATCTCGCGCCAGCTCAGCTGCACGCGCAGCCAGTAAAAAGAAAGCGTAGCCAGGTCGTCGAGCACGGCGTTCAGTTCCGCAGCAGTATATTGGGTCAACTCGACGTTGACCCCCATACGCCGATCGGGTGCGCCGTAAGTAAAGGACTCGATGCCTCGTCGTTCAAACTGCCATTGACTCCCCCAATAGCCACCCAAACCCACAAAAGAAACCAGGCAAAAAAGATAGACCAAAACGAGAACGCGCATTCTGGCCTTTGCCTGGAGAATGTCGAATATCACGGTTTATCCTTGTTGTGCGAATTATTACATGCTAAGGGCCTATCCGAAAACCGTAGCCGACGCATCCCGATGCGTCGGAAAAACGTAGAAAACCGTAGCCGACGCATCCCGATGCGTCGGAAAAACGTAGCCGACGCATCCCGATGCGTCGGAAAAACGTAGCCGACGCATCCCGATGCGTCGGAAAACCGTAGCCGACGCATCCCGATGCGTCGGAAAAACGTAGCCGACGCATCCCGATGCGTCGGAAAACCGTAGCCGACGCATCCCGATGCGTCGGAAAAACGTAGCCGACGCATCCC
>Ga0129299_1003417_pt1 | contig 10370 bp, 9 predicted proteins | sample ConPoolayeCmetaG_FD_94477 | JGI IMG/M metagenome (GOLD analysis project Ga0129299, IMG submission 94477) | Hot spring microbial mat communities from California, USA to study Microbial Dark Matter (Phase II) - Cone Pool mat layer C metaG ... | reverse complement strand
TGTCCCCAACGGCATGTTACAAGACAGGTACAACCCTACCCCACAAGACACGATCTGGATTGCCGGACGCAACGCTCCTTCGTTAGGTGAAGAGTTCAGGGTTCGTTTAAGTTTCCCGCGGTTGAGGCGAAAGGCGGCCTGGCGTGTTCAAACTATCCCGATGCCGCCCGACCCATTCCGATGGAGTTCATAGAGTCTATGTGCCGCCCAACATGCGGCCCCAGCCGACACGCTCCGCTCACTTCATACTGTGGCTGAACTGCTGGCCGTTAGCCCCCCAATCCCCAGCGGAGGCGTCGGTCACGTGCCGCATTCAACGCACGACGACCGCGCCGTGCCCCGTTTTTGCAAGCCAGCCGCGTTGGTGTTACACTGCACCTCAAACGTATGTCTGCGGAGGAGACGTATGCTGGCCAGGGTCATGACGTGCGCGGTGATTGGGCTGGAAGGCACGCTGGTTGAAGTGGAGGTGGACGCGGCGCAGGGCATGCCCTCTCTCTCGCTGGTGGGCCTGCCCGATACTGCTGTGCAGGAATCGCGCGACCGCGTTCGGTCGGCTATCAGGAATTCGGGCTGCCGCTTCCCTGGCAGCCGCGTGACCATCAACCTGGCTCCGGCCGACCTGCGCAAAGAAGGCCCTGCCTATGACCTGCCGATAGCGATCGGACTGCTGATTGCCTCGGAGCAGGTCATCGGCGATGTATCGGACAGCCTGTTTGTCGGCGAGCTTTCCCTGGATGGCAGTGTACGCCATGTCAGTGGCATCTTGCCCATCGCCAGCCTTGCCAGGAAGCATGGCATTGCGAGGCTCTATGTGCCGCAGGAGGATGCACTGGAGGCGTCGCTGATAGATGGCATCGAGATCATCCCCGTTGATAGCCTGCTGTCGTTGGTCAATCACCTGAACAACATGATCCCCATTCCGCCATATCAGCAGAAGATCAGCGATGATGGGGGAGATGAACTGCCGACCTACGCGGTGGACATGGCCGAGATCAAGGGGCAGGAACACGTCAAACGCGCACTGGAGGTGGCCGCCGCCGGTGGGCACAACGTCCTGATGGTCGGGCCGCCTGGTGCGGGCAAGACGTTGATGGCTCGTTCCTTGCCGTCTATCCTGCCCAAGATGACGCCTGACGAAGCGCTGGATGTGACCCGCATCTACAGCGTCGCCGATTTGCTGCCGAAAGACACACCGCTTATCCGACATCGTCCGTTTCGTGCGCCCCACCACACCATCAGCCATGCCGGGCTGGTCGGCGGGGGACGCTGGCCGCGCCCTGGCGAGATCAGCCTGGCTCATCGCGGCGTGCTGTTCCTCGACGAACTGCCCGAATTTGGGACGCGCAACCTGGAGTCGCTGCGCCAGCCACTGGAAGACAAAATCGTCACCATCAGCCGCGCCCAGGGCACGTTGACATTCCCGGCCAATTTCATGTTGGTCGCCGCCATGAATCCCTGCCCGTGTGGTTACTTTGGGGACGAGACTCATGCGTGTACCTGTTCCATGACGATGGTGAGCAAGTACCAGAAGCGCATCAGCGGGCCGTTGCTGGACCGGATCGATATCCACATTGACGTGCCGAGCGTAGAGTATGAGAAGCTGGCCGATACGCGCATGGGCGAGCCTTCAGCCCACATTCGCGCCCGCGTCGAACGGGCCCGTGCGCTACAGCGTGCCCGTTTCGAGGGGACGGACATCGCCAATAACGCGAGCATGGGGCCGGCTGAAGTCCGCCAGTATTGCACCGTTGACGAGGCGGGGCGTAGCCTGCTCAAGGCGGCCATGAAGCAACTGGGCATGAGCGCACGGGCCTATCACCGCATTCTCAAGCTGGCCCGCACCATCGCCGACCTGGCGGGTTCTCAGGTCATCCAGACGCCCCACCTGGCCGAGGCGATCCAATACCGGCCGCGGCAGCAGGATTAAAGCCTTTCGGAGGAGATGACAGGTACATGGAGCAACGAGAGCCTCAGAGGATCATTGATGAGATGGTTCGGAGGATCGTTACACAGTTCAATCCGGTTCGGATTATCTTGTTTGGTTCTCGCGCGCGCGGCGTTGCTGGCTTAGAGAGCGATGTTGACCTGCTTGTGGTCATGCCAGTGTCCGGCTCAAAGAGACGTCAAGCGGCCCTGATAGACCTCGCGTTGGCTGGCATCGGCCTGAGCAAAGACATAATCGTGATTACTCCCGAAGAAATGGAGCGTTATCGCGACGTTGCCGGAACTATCGTTTACCCGGCATTGCGAGAAGGGAAGATCATCTATGAGCGACAACCCTGAGGTAGCGCGCATGGTCCGCTTGTGGGTTCAGAAAGCGGAGAACGACTTAACGAACGCGACATATATGCTGACAATGGAGGAAGACTGTCCTTTCGATACAGTCTGTTTTCACGCTCAACAATGTGTAGAGAAGTATCTGAAGGCCTTGCTGACCTGGCTTCAAATTGATTTCCCGAAAACGCATGATCTGCCGGAATTGCTGCTGAGGGTGCCTCAGAGTTTTGGACTCCAGGAGCACTTGGCCGGGGTGAGCCTTCTGAACCGCTATGCCGTCGAGGCGCGCTATCCGGGCGACTGGGAGCCGATCACCCGTGAAGAAGCTGAGGAGGCGGTGTCTCTTGCTGAGAGGCTGCGTGCCGTGATCCGTGGGCATTTCACTTGCTTTTGAGGCCCTGATATGTTATATTGTCATCAGGTGCTCAAGCAGGCCGGGCGGTCGCGGGCGGCGTGCGCCGTCCGAGGAAAGTCCGAGCTCCACAGAGCAGGATGCTGGATAACGTCCAGGCGGGGCGACCCGACGGAATAGTGCAACAGAGAGCAGACCGCCGGTTGGGACTACCGACCGGTAAGGGTGAAACGGTGGTGTAAGAGACCACCGGCAGTCCAGGCGACTGGGCTGGCCGGGCAAACCCCATCCGGAGCAAGGCCAAACAGAGGGTGTGGCTGCACAATACGGCCCGGAGCTTGCTCGGCTCTTGTCCTTCAGGTAGGCCGCTGGAGGAGGTAGGTAACTGTCTCCCTAGATAGATGACCGCCCTCTTTCCTGACATGGGAAAGAGACAGAACTCGGCTTACAGGCCAGCTTGAGTGCCTCAGCCTGTGAACCCAAAAAATGAGGACCGATGAGAACCGTTTTGGCCCTGTGCGTGATGTGCGCCGCTGTACTGTCACTTGGTGGTTGCGGCCACATCGTGACACGCGCGGAACGAACGCCAACCCCTGCTCCTGTCTTAACCAAACCGGCCGTGACGTACAGGGGAACTCCGACGCCGAAACCGGCCACGCCTGTGCCCACGCCTACTTTCACGCCAAGCCCTACGCCCATCATCCATGTGGTGCGCAAGGGCGATACGTTGCTGGGCATTGCCATCCAGTATGGGGTGAGCGTCCAGGCTTTGCAGGAAGCAAACGGCATCCTCGACCCGCGGCGATTACAACTGGGGCAGGAGCTTATTGTCCCACAGGACGATGCCTCACTGCTCGGCGGGCCACCGACACCGACCCCTACACCTGTCGCCTACGCCATCGAAAACGTGGGCTTCTACTACACCTCACTGGGCAGCCTGTGGTTCCTGGGTGAGGTGCACAATACCACTGCCCAGTACATTGAGCAGGTTCAGGTCCTGGTGACGCTACAGACGGAGGACTACACCGACCTGGCTCGCAGCACGGCCTTTGCCGCGCTCGACTTCATCGGGCCGGGCGCGCGCTCTCCCTTTGCTGTGTTGTTCCAGAATCCGCCGGACAAGTTTAGCCGGTACCAGGTCATCGCGCTGGCTGGCGTGACGACCACCCATCTGGGCAGAATGTACAAGGACGTGAAAGTCGTTCGCTATTTCGGCCAGTCTCAGGGGGAAACCCTGGTCATCGTCGGAGAAGTGGAAAACACCGGCGCGGACAGCGCCGAGGCCATCACTGTGGTTGCCACCGGTTACGACAGTGATAATAAAGTCGTTGCCATCAGGGCAGTTGACCTGCCCTTGACTACCCTGTCGCCAGGGGGAAAAGCCCCTTTCAGGATAAACCTGCTGTCCTCCGGAGGGCCGGTCACCAGCTACACCGTCCAGGTACAGGCCTATCGGGTCACGTAGTCGCGTTGACAATAGTTTCGAGTTGTGCTAATATGCGCCAGGAGAAAATCCGCCGGCTTGCAGTTGAATTGTCAACCAATACTTAACATGTAGCACAGAACGGAGGTTAGACTGAAAATGGCTCACAAAATTACGGACGATTGCATTATGTGCGGCGCGTGTGAATCCGAGTGCCCAGAAGGGGCGATCAGCGAAGGCGATGACAAGTATGTGATCGACCCAGAGAAGTGCACAGACTGCGGAAGCTGCGCGGAAGTGTGCCCTGTTGATGCCTGTGTTCCCGCCTGACGGCCTCAGCGGGCAGAACGCGCAAACAAAGTTCTAATTCAACCTTTTGGTTGGGTTATCTCCAATTGAATACGTCACCAGGCCCGCTGTCTAATCAGCGGGCCGTTTGGTTTTATGGCCGTGCGGCAGCGAAGGAGAACAATTTGCGTCTGACTATCTCCCACAAGGTCAGAATTTCGTCCTGACCCAACACGATCGCCAGAGCGACGTACACCATGCCCCCTGCGCCCCCGGCCAATCCCAGGATCGCTATATCTCGCACGAATGGACTTAGCCCCTCGAATACGGTGAGATGGTTCATAACCCCCAGAATCACGGCGCTCATGCCAATAGACGCAACCGTTGTCTTCAAAGCCGTTAGAAGTAAACGTCGGCCATCCAGGCCGCCCGAACGGCGATGGGTTAGCCACAGCATGGTCGCCGCATGGCTGAATTGTTTGAACGAATCAGCCAAAACGAGGCCGATCATGCCGTACACCGGCAAAAGGGCAAGAGCGACAAGCAGATATACCAGGATGCTGAAGACGCCAACCAGCGCAGGGGTCAAGGTGTCCTGTCGGGCATAGGAAGCGTAATTCAGCGGCCAGTCAATAGCCGCGAAGATGAGGCCGAACAGATAACACCGCAAAGCCAGCGTCGTCCAGGCGGTGTCAAACGGAGTGAACCTGCCGTGCTCAAAAATGGCGGCGACGGCAGGTCGGCCCAGTATGAACAGCGCGACCGCCGCTGGTGCAATGAGCACGATTACCATCCGCAATCCCAGCGAGAGCGTCCGGCGATAACCGTCCATGTCACCCAGCGCGCTGAAACGCGAGAGCGAGGGCAAGACAGCGAGCGAAATAGCGACCGCCACCAATCCATGAGGGAACTGGATGAGCGTTGTGGCGTTCGTCATCCAGGCGATGCTTTGCTCTCCGGTTCGGGACGCCAGATTGCGGTCCACGGCGATTTGAATCTGCGTGATGAGCAGACCTGCCAGGACCGGCAGGTACAGGTAGCCGATGCGGCGCAACGCGGGATGTGTCAGGTCAGGGCGGAGGGAAATGCCCAGTCCCCTTATCGCCGGGAGCTGAATCGCCAGTTGAATGAGGCTGCCTGCCACGATGCCTACTGCCAAACAATAGATGCCCAGGCTTCGCGAGAGGAACAGGGCGGACAGAATGATGCCCAAATTGAAGGCGGCGGCCGCAAAGGCCGGCAACGTAAATCGCTTCAGGCTGTAGGAGATGGCCGTTACTATGCCAGAAAGCCCCAAGAACAACAGGGCTATGCCAGCGACCCGTATCAGGCGGGTGGCTGTGGACAAGAGCTCGGGTGTAAAACCGCCACCCAGGACAAAGGCAATTTGCGGGGCGAACCACTGTATGAGCAACACCAGGAAGACCAGGACTGAGGCGGCGACGCTCAGCGCAGTTCCGGCCAGGCTGGCCAGCTCACGCTGGCTTCTGGCGGCCGTGTACTCGCTGAACACCGGCACCAAAGCGGAGCTGAGCATACCCCCCACCAGCAACTCATACGCCATGGTAGGCACGGTCGCCGCGATTTGATAGGCGGAAACGAGGCCCGTCGCCCCAAAGAGGCTGGCGATCAAGGTCATTCTGACCATGCCCAGCAGGCGACTGGATACGTTGCCCAACGCGATGATCCCGGCTGACCTGGCAAGCCCGCCGGCCTGCGCCATATCATCTGAGGAAGCTGAGGCGTCTGGAATCCGCCCGAAACTCACGTGTATTTCCTCAGGTCTATGGATGGGTACATGACACGCTGGAACGAGTCCTTTTCTTCTTGTGACAGCAGACGGCCATCGCGCGACGTCCAGGGGATGGTGGCGTCCAGACCCATTTTGCTGCTGCGGGCCTTTCCGCCAGGTACATGAGTCGCTGACGGGTCGAGCGAGCTGGAAGGTTGATCCGCGAGCACCACCAGGTCCCGGTCGGCCTGGAATCTGGTGGCGATGGCCCACTCGACTTCAGCCATGTCGAATGGATTGATGTCCGTGTCTACCACGACCACATGCTTGAGCGAGGCGTGTCCTCGGAAGGCAGCGTGTATGGCCTTGAGGCCGTCATCGGGATGTCGCTTGGCTATCTGGACCACAGCGTGCAACCAGGAATTGCCCGCCGGCGTGATGAAGACGTTGCGGCAGTCACATTCGCGGCTCACCTCGGCGAAGATGGTCGGCTCACGGGGCATGCCCATCAGCATTCTATGCTCACCACGTCCTGGCAACAGGGCGTGGTAAATCGCGTTGTGGCGGTGGGTCACGCAGTCAATTTCGATTACGGGTTGCTGCCGTACAAAATCCAGGGTCCCGGTCAGGTCTATAAAAGGCCCTTCGGCGGCCAGAGTGTGGGTCAGTCGCCCTTCCAGCACGATTTCGGTCTCTGCCGGCACAAGCAAATCGGCCAGCAGACAACGCGCCAAAGGCGTGGGCTGAAGCAGATTGGCAATCGCCAACTCACTTACCCCTTTGGCTGGCGACATAGATGCTGCCAGGAGCACCGGCAACGAGTTGCCAATGCAGATGGCGATAGGCACATCATGCGTGGCTTTGCCCAGGGCTGTGTGCAGCCCGCGCCCTTCGACGACGCGGGCCACGAACTGGCGTGGGCCGATCTGCATCAGGCGGTGGAAGCTCAGGTTGAGCCCAAAGTCCGGGTCACGCACCACGACGATGCCGGTCGAAATGTAAGGCCCGCCATCGTAGGAAGTGTGCGTCAAAATCGGTAGGCGGTTCAGGTCAACATCGCGCTCGATGACCTCCTGGCAGGGGGGATGGTCAACCAACTCCGCCTGTATCTCACCCCTCCCAGCACTGACCTTCGTTGCTTGCCCCACTGCCTCGGCCATGACCGTAACCAGTTGTGCAGGCTGGACGTTCAGGGCCAGAGCAAATTGCTCACGATGGGCGCAGATACCCGAAACGACAGAATACCCTTCTCGTTTTGGATGAGTAAACCAGACGGCTTTGCCCTCCAGCGCGCTGATTACGCCCGCCATTTCCAACAGTGGATCAACTTCTTGGTCAATCTGGATCAGTTCGCCCCGCTCGCGGAGCATGTGAAGGTAAGCGCGCAAACTCATTCTTCCTCCTCTTGGGGTGCTCCGGTCCAGCGACGGAAGAGCTGGTGTTCTACTCCGAGTGCGTCCAGTATTTTCCCGACAAAGAAATTGGTCACATCGTCTACCGACTGAGGTGCATAATAGTACGCCATCACTGGTGGCAGCACGATCGCTCCGGCAAGCCGAACTTGTCGCATGTTCTCGATGGCGCTAAGAGACAGCGGAGTCTCGCGAGGCACCACCACCAGTTTACGGTTCAGCCGAATGGCATTCTCTGCCGCGCGCAAAATCAGGTTATCCGCGTACCCATGGGCAATGCCGGCCAACGTCTTAAGGCTGCACGGCACGACTACCATGGCATCGAGGAGAAAAGAAGAACTCGACAGAGGCGCGGCAATGTCCCTGTTTTCGTATTGGTAAGTCGCGTTCAGTTGGACGTGGCGCCCCAGTTCCAGGCCGATCACCCGCCAGGCCGATTCTGAAACGATAAGATGAGTCTCGTGGCCACCCAGATTTTCCAGCACGCGCTGGCCCAATATCACTCCAGATGCGCCAGTGATGGCCACACAGATTTTCACAGGCTTCCTCCCCTCAAGTTCCATCAGCCGAATGGATGTCAGTCGTCCCGCTTGCAACCTCTGTCACGATCACATGGGCTGCGCCGCTGGCCCTTAACGCCTTTTCAACGCGCGGCGCGGTTTCTTCGGTGACCAAAGCAATCATGTTGCCGCCTCGTCCTGCCCCCGACAGCTTTGCGCCCGATGCGCCAGCCTGCAAGGCTGCTTCGATTAACCTTTCAAGTTCCGGGCTGGAAACACCGACCGCTCTGAGCAGTTCTTGATTTCGGTTCATAAGCGGCCCCAGGTCGTTTGTCCTGCCAGACTCTATGGACTGTCTCGCGGCCCAAGACACTTCACCGATTTCGTCGAATAACGAACTATATTGCCTGGGATCGCATTCCCATTTGCTGCGCACATCGGCGACTACCGCTCGGGTGGGGCTACATACGCCGGTGTCTGCTACGATAAGCTGAAATGATCTGGCCGGAATGAGTATGACCGGCGTCTGGCCTTTGACAAAATACACTGGCCTTTCGTAGGCAATCACCGTGTTATCAATACCGCTGGGCGTGCCGTGGTGAATCTTTTCTACCTCGAACGCCAATTCCGAAACGGCTTCGCGCGGCAACTGAATGCCGAAATATTCAGCCAATGCACGGACGATAGCAACAGAGACCGCGGTGCCGCTGCCAAGCCCGCAGGCTATCGGAATCGTGGAATCCACCCGGACGATGATGTCAGGCTCCGCTGAAACGCGCAGGTATGATAGAGTGTTCATCACAATAGCGCGCAAGGGGTGTCCCTTGGGCGACTCTGTCAGGTAGCATTCCCAATTCATGTTCGGCGCACTCAAGAACACGCCCTTGCCTGTCTTACCCGCCTGTACGGTGGCCTGGGCGCGCACTTGCCGGATCGGCACGGCGATAGCCGGACGGCCATACACGACTGCATGTTCGCCAAACAGAATGCTTTTGCCAGGAGCGTATGCCGTTGACATAACCTCTCCGAAATCATGAAGGCAGAGCCTCATTTTGAGATCGGAGTATAGCACAGGCCATCATGCGTGGCAAAGTACAAAATGCCTTTTTTGACATCATCTTGAAGTACTGCGATAATGATAGAGGATTATCGGACAGACCGAACGGAGATTCTTGTGATGCGTCTGCCTCAGCTCGCATTCAATATCTTCTTGATATTAATATTGTGCATCTTACCGATGGGCGTTGTTGACGCCTCTGTGTCCCGGCCCGAACTCGCCGCGCGGGTGCCGGCTGAAATGGTGGACATTGGACGGCAAATGACCGCTGGAGACGCGGTACGTGCGCCCTTCTGGAGTGTTTCGGGTAGCTTGTCTTTGGCGGAACAACTCGAAACCGCTCGTTACCTTCAGATGATAGGGGATTACGAAAGGGCTGTAGAAACCTGTCAGTCGCTTTTAGCAAACTCGCCTGTAGGGTCGGCTGAACACAAGGAGGCCACCTTTCTTTTAGGGGAGACTCAGTACTATGCCAGAAATTACGCAGCAGCAGCCAAATCTCTCCTGGATTTTGCCGGGCAGTATCCCGACGACGTGCGTCGGGGCCAAGCCATCTTTTTGGCAGGGCGTGCTTATCAGGCTGTTGGAAACTGGTCTCAAGCTATCGCCCAGTACCAAACCTATCTTTCGATTGATGATACCGTCGCCAGCTTCGTGTTTGAATTGATCGGCGACTGCTATCTTGCAGCTCGAGACTATCCGGCGACCATCGAAGCCTACCGGCAGGGGCTCGCCGGCCCCATTGACCGTCTGATGCGAATTCATCTCCTGGAAGGCATCGCAGAGGCTCAGAATCAGGCTGGTCAGTATGCTGACCTGGCCAGGACCTACGATGCCATTCTGGAACATGCAGTTGGGGGTGATTATCGCGCCAAGACAGAATACCTGGCCGGGCGCGCGCTGGCGGCTGCCGGCCGGACCGAAGAGAGCTTGAAGCGCTACCTGAAGGCGGTCAACGAATATCCGACCGCTTATCATGCGTATCTTTCCCTTATCGAGCTGGTCAATGCGGGCTACCCGGTCGACGAATTCCAGCGCGGGCTGGTTGACTATTACAACGGTGCGTATACCCCAGCAGTGCAGGCTTTTGACCGGTACATCAAGAGCGCACCAGATAACTACACGGGTCAGGCGCATTATTACAAGGGTTTGGCATACAAAGAGGCGGGAAGTTACGATCTGGCTCTCGCTCAATTCGATGCCTTAATTGAAAGCTATCCACGGGGCGACTACCTTGGCAAGGCGTGGATTGCCAAAGGCCAGACTTATGTGGCGATGGGCGCGCCAGATAAGGCTGCCGAGGTGTGGAGGCGATTTGTCGAACTG
>Ga0129299_1003415_pt1 | contig 10370 bp, 8 predicted proteins | sample ConPoolayeCmetaG_FD_94477 | JGI IMG/M metagenome (GOLD analysis project Ga0129299, IMG submission 94477) | Hot spring microbial mat communities from California, USA to study Microbial Dark Matter (Phase II) - Cone Pool mat layer C metaG ... | reverse complement strand
GACGATCCTCTTCCTGGCCGCCGATGCCAACGGCGTCCTGCCGCCCGTGGCACGCCTGACGGCCGATCAGGCTATGCTGTGGTTCCTGATGGGCTACACCAGCAAACTAGCCGGCACCGAGACCGGCATCATCGACCCCGTCTCGACCTTCTCGCGTTTCTTCGGCGAGCCGTTCATGCCGCGCAATCCCGACGTATATGCCCGCTTGCTGGGCGAGCGGATGCGCAAGCACGGCACCAGCGTCTATCTGATCAACACTGGCTGGAGCGGCGGACCCTTCGGGGTGGGGGCACGGATGGACATCAACCTGACACGGGCAATCGTCAACGCCGCCTTGTCTGGAGACCTGGCGGATGTGGAATACGTGGAGGACACGACGTTCCACATCCTCATCCCCAAACAGTGCCCCGGTGTCCCCACAGAGCTACTGATGCCGAGGAACACGTGGGCAGACAAGGATGCCTACGATGCCCGAGCCCAAAAACTGGCCTATGACTTCAGCGCCCACTTCGACAAGGCCTACGGCAACAAGAACATCGATCCAGCCGTCGCCCGGCAGTGCCCGGGGAAGTAGATTACAGCACCATCAAGGGGGTAGCACGATGCTCACAAAAGAAGAACTGCTGGCCAAGGCCAAGAAGCCAGCCGAAGACGCCATGCGCATGCACCCCTTCTACAAGGGCAAGGTGCAAACTGCGCCCAAGTGCGTCATCCGTGGCCTCGACGACTTCGCCATCTGGTACACGCCCGGCGTAGCAGCCCCTTGCCGCGCCATTCACGAAAACGAGGACCTGGCCTACGAATACACTAACAAGGGCAACACAGTTGCCGTCGTGTCCGACGGCACCCGCGTGCTGGGCCTGGGCGACATCGGGCCGGCCGCCGGTCTGCCGGTGATGGAAGGCAAGGCGCTCATTTTCAAGTACCTGGGCGGCGTGGATGCCGTCCCCATCTGCCTCGATACCAAGGACCCCTACCGCATCATCCTCGCCGTCAAGTGGATCCAGCCCGCCTTCGGCGGCATCAACCTAGAGGACATCTCCCAGCCCAAGTGTTTCCGCGTGCTGGATATGCTGCGCGGCGACCCCGAGGTCAAGATACCGGTGTGGCACGACGACCAGCAGGGCACGGCGACGGTCATCCTGGCCGGGCTGATCAATGCGCTGAAGGTGGTGGGCAAGCGGATGGAGGAAGCCAAGATCGCCATCATCGGCTCCGGCGCGGCCAATGTGGCCACGATCCGGCTGCTGCTGGGTTCCGGCGTGCCCTTCGGCAACATCGTCGTCTGCGACAGCGCCGGCATCCTCCACCCTGGCCGGAAGGACATCGAGGAACGCAAGATTGAGTTCGTCGACAAGTGGCGCGTCTGCCAGCACAGCAACGCGGAAGGGCGCACTGGCGGCCCCGATGAAGCCATGCGCGGCATGGATGTCTGCATCGCCGCCAGCAAGCCCGGTCCAGGGACGATCCTGCCCGAGTGGGTGAAGAACATGGCCGATGAGGCCATCATCTTCCCTTGCGCCAACCCCATCCCGGAGATCTGGCCCTGGGAGGCCAAAGAGGCCGGGGCGCGCATCGTCGGCACCGGCCGCAGCGATTTTCCCAACCAGATCAACAACTCGCTGGGCTTCCCGGCTATCTTCCGCGGCGTGCTGGATGTGCGAGCAACGACGATCACCGACGAGATGGCCATTGCCGCCGCACAAGAGCTGGCCCGCTGCGCCGAGGAGAAGGGGCTACACGAGGACTATATCGTGCCTTCTATGGATGAGACCTACGTCTTTCCGCGCGAGGCAGCAGCCGTGGGCGTGAAGGCACAGGAGCAAGGCGTGGCCCGTCTGCAGGTCTCCTATGACGAACTGCTGCGTATGGCGGAACACAAGATCGGCGAGGCGCAGGAGATGACCCGCTTTCTGATGGAAAAAGAGATCATCCCCCCTGTGCCAGCAGAGTGGTCCTGATGCCTCTGAAGGAGGAAAACACACGATGTATGACCTGATCATCATCGGCGGCGGCCCCGCCGGAATCACGGCCGCTTCAATCGCTCTGAACAAACGGCTAGAGACCTTGATCATCGCCGAGCGGTGGGGAGGGCAGACGACCTACCGCATGGAACTGGAGGACAGCGAGGAGCAGGACGTCGTCTCCGAAGAGGCGCTGCTGGACGCGTTTCGCCACCAGCTCGACTACCTGGAGTTCGCGCGCTGTTTCGACACTGTGACCAAGGTGACCCCCGAAGAACAGCGCTTTGTGGTGGAAACCGCCGACGGCGACCGCTTCGAAAGCCGCGCGCTGATCATCGCCACAGGCGCCAAGCCCCAGCGGCTCAACGTCCCTGGCGAAACGCGGCTGGCCGGCCGTGGCTTGAGCTACTCGGCCACCGCACACTCGGGCCTGTTTCTGGGCAAGGATGTGGCGGTAGTAGGAAACGGACGGCGCGCCCAATGGGCTGCCGCCAGCGTGGCCCGCAAGGCTCACTACGTCTACCTGTTGGCCTGCGAGCCTCTGGTTCCTACCCCGCTGGTCGGTAAGCTGCGCGGTATGAGCAACGTCGAAGTAATCGAGGGCGTGAAAGTGACTGATGTGCTGGGCGAGAAATTCGTACAGGCCATCGCCGTGACGATGCCCGATGGCAGCGCACGGGAGATCCCAGTCAAAGGGGTATTCGTGAAGCTGGCCCGCACGCCCAACTCCGGTCTCTTCCGCGACTGGATCGACTGCGATGATGTGGGGCACATCCTGGTCAATGTGGACTGTGCCACCAGTTGGCCGGGGGCGTTTGCCGCCGGCGACGTGACCCTGGTCTCCGAGCAGGTGCTGGTGCATATCGGCGAGGGGGCCAAAGCAGCGATGGCGGCCTACCACTACCTGCTCATGCTGTAGCCGGGCTGACGCCAGCCTCGGCAGGGAGGAGATGCCTATGCTGGAACGTGCCAGAGAGATCGAGCAGCAGTTGGTCGATTGGCGGCGGGATATCCACGCCCACCCCGAACTGGGTTTTCAGGAGACCCGCACCGCCGCCCGTGTCGCCGAGGTCATGGCCTCTATGGGCTACCGCGTCCGCACCGGCGTGGGCCGCACCGGTGTAATCGCCGAGCGGGGCGAGGGCTCGCCCATCGTGGCCATCCGCGCCGATATGGACGCCCTACCCCTCCAGGAAGAGAACGACGTCCCCTACGCCTCCCAGTTCGCCGGGGTGATGCACGCCTGCGGCCACGACGCCCACACAGCCATCGTGATGGGCGTGGGCGCCCTCCTGGCCCAGGAGACCTTCCCTGGGACGGTGCGCCTGCTCTTCCAGCCGGCAGAGGAGGAAGAGGACGAAGAGGGGATCAGCGGCGCGCCGCGTATGATCGAGGACGGCGCGATGGAGGGGGTGGATATGGTGCTGGCCCTGCACGTGGATGCCTCCGTTCCAGTCGGCGACATTTCCATCGACGCTGGGCCCTCGTCGGCCGGGGTGGACACCTTCTACGCCACCATCATCGGCCAGGGCGGGCACGGCTCGGCGCCGCACCGGGTGGTGGACCCCATCTACATCACCGGGCACGTCATTCTGGCCCTCAACGGCATCGTCTCGCGGCGCATCCACCCCTTCGAGCCGGCAGTGGTCAGCATCGGCTCGGTCAACGGCGGGCAGGCGGACAACGTCATCCCGGAGCGGGTGGAGCTGTCCGGCACGATCCGCTTCATGGAAACGGAGGTGCAGAAGCAGATCCACGCCGAGATCGAGCGTGCGTTGCAGATAGCGCGCACACTGGGCGGGGACTATGCGCTGAAGATCACCGTGGGCTACCCGCCGATGTACAACGACGAGGAGCCGGCAGCGCTGTTGCGCCAGGTAGCGACCGACCTGCTGGGAGCCGAACACGTCCGACCGCCGGAGAAGGGCATGGGGGCAGAGGACTTCGGCTTCTTCGCCAAGGCAGCGACGGGGGCGATGTTCTCGCTAGGGGCTCAGATCGAGGGGGACGAGCGGCAGCACCACAGCCCGCGCTTCGATATCGACGAGCGCTGCCTGCCCATCGGGGCAGCGATCCTGGCCGAGGCGACACTGCGTCGCCTGCGGCAATAGCCATTGCCACTTTGACGCCGGTCCGGGCGGATCATCCCGCCCCAATCAAGCCCCCGCCAGGCCGAACCGCCCGGCGGGGGCCCTGCGTTCCGGTGGAGTGGAACGCAGCGGGGTCAAGCACGCCTTACCGCCTGGAGCGCAGCGTATGCACGTACATCTCGATACCCCGTTCGATCTCTTGATGCGCTCGCTCCAGCCCCTCCCAACCCTGCGCCTTCACCTCGGCCCGCTCCAGGTCCTTGTATACACTGAAGAAATGGGTCACCTCTTCCAGGAAGTGCGGCGGCACGTCTTCCAAGCAGTGATACCCGTCGAAGAGCGGATCGGTGTGGGGTACAGCCAGAACCTTGTCGTCCAGACGCCCCTTGTCCTGCAGATGAAAGATGCCCAGCGGGCGCGCCTCGATAACGCAGCCTGAGAAGGTGGGCTCGTTGGTGATCACCAATACGTCGAGCGGGTCGCCGTCGTCGTGGAGCGTGCGGGGGATGAAACCGTAGTCGCCGGGGTAGTGGAGCGAGGAGTACAGCACCCGATCCAATTTGATGAACCCGCCGTTTTCGTCGTACTCGTACTTGTTCCGCGACCGCTTGGGAATCTCCACCACCACATAGACGACTTGGGGAACGTTCGGGCCAGGTGGCAGCTCTCGCCACAGATTCATCGTCGGCATCGCCTAATCCTCCTCATGTGAGCTCATACCAGGCTCCTTGCAGCGGCACCTCGACCCGACCTACGCCAGCCTGACGCAGGCTATCGGCCAGCGCAGCTGCCGGCGCCGGCTCTCCGTGAACCACAAAAGCCTGCTGCAGCCGCGGTAGGATCGGGCCGGCCCAACGCAGGATCTCATCCCGGTCGGCATGGGCACTGTAGCCATTGATCACCTCTACCCGCGCCCGCACCGTGTATTCCTCGCCGAAAATGCGCACCGGCTGCTGCCCCTCCACCAGACGACGTCCCAGGGTGTAGGGAGCCTGCCAACTGACAATGAGGATAGCATTGCGGGGGTTCCAGACATTGTGCTTGAGATGATGCAGCACACGGCCAGCCTCGCACATCCCGGAGGCGCTGATGATCACTGCCGGTTCCTCCATCTCGTTGAGCGCCTTGGAGTCCTCTGCGCTACGAATGTAGCGCAGGCGGTCGAAGCCAAATGGGTCGGGATGTCGGTCCTGAGCGATGAAATCCCGCAGTTCTTCGTCGTAGCACTCGGGGTGGAGGCGGAAAACGTCGGTGACGTTGACCGCCAGCGGGCTATCCACAAATATAGGCACGTCGGGGATACGGTCCTCCAGGCTGAGGCGGTGCAGGTGATAGACGATCTCCTGGGTGCGGCCAACGGCAAAGGCAGGGATGATCACCTTGCCGCCGCCGGCAATCGTCTCGACCACCAGGTCCCGCAGATGGGCCTCCGCCTCCGCCGGCGGAGGGTGTAACCGGTCGCCGTAGGTGGACTCGCTGATCAGCACGTCCGCTTCAGGTGCGGGGGTCGGATCGCGCAGGATGGGCAGGTCGCGCCGGCCCAGGTCGCCAGTGAAGACGATGCGGGTGCGTTTGCCCTTCTCTTCCGCCTCCAGCAGCACGATAGCCGAGCCCAGGATATGGCCCGCGTCCAGAAAGGTGCAAGTGACCCCGGGCGCCACCGGGATAGGCCGGTTGTAGCCTACGCTGATGAAGTGCTCCAGGCTGGCTACCGCATCGGCGTGGGTGTAGATCGGCTCGACGGGCGGCTCGCCCCGCTGCCGGTGCTTCTTGTTGACGTAGGCCACGTCCTGTTCCTGAATGTAGGCCGAGTCTCGCAGCATCGCCGAGCACAGGTCACGGGTGGCGAAGGTGCAGTAGATGGGGCCCTGGAAGCCGTTGCGGACCAGGTTGGGGATATTGCCGGAGTGATCGATGTGAGCGTGGGAGAGGATCATCGCCCCGATCTTCTTTGCATCGAAGGGCAAGTTGCGGTTGTGCTCGAAGCTCTCCTGCCGCCGCCCCTGGAAGAGACCGCACTCCAGGAGAATCTGGCTGTCATTGACCGAGAGGAGGTGCTGGGAGCCGGTAACGGTCTGCGCGGCGCCCAAGAATTGGATCACCATCGTCGATCTCACTTTCGATACGGACCGACCACCTGACGACGGAGGACGCGCAGGATGTCGGAGCCGTAGCTGCTCCGTTTCCACGGATCGAGCCCTTCGATACCCTCGAGGTCCGCCAGGGTGGTGGGTCGCCGCTTGGCCAACGCCCACAGCATGGCGTTGGAGAGCACGACATCGGCTGCCACGCCCCGTTGCGCGGCCACCCCTTGCCGCCAAGCGCGCAGGGCCTGGAACCGCTGCATGTCCGCCTCCTCCGGGCGGGGTGGTTGGGGCGGAGGCTCAGGAATGGGGCCCTCCTGCCCCGCGGCTATGGCGGCCAAGAGCGCCTGTCCGTAGCGCCGCGCAATTTGAGCGGGGATGCCGCGCATTGCGGCCAGGTCGGCGGGCGTGCGCGGGCAGGCCCGCGCCAGCATCAGCAGCATTGAGTCGGCGATCACCCGGAATGGGGCCCGGTCCTGTGCCTTGGCCACGCGGTCTCGCCACAAATAGAGCTGCCAGAGCACAGCCTGCTCCCGCCCGCTCAGATCACGCACCCCCTTCATCCGCCAGAAACCATCTGGACCGAAGGGCGGTTTGGCGGCCGGTGTGTGCGCCAGTTGGATGAAGACCTGGCGCGCTTCCTCGGCGCGCCCTTTTTCTGCCAGTTCCTTCGCCAGCCGTTCCCGTAGCGGCAGCAGGTAATGGGTGTCCCGCCGGGCATAGGCCAACGCCTCCGGCGCGAGCGGACGCTTGCCCCAGTTGTAGCGTTGATACTTCTTGTCGGTGCGCACGCCGAACATCGTCCACATCAGGTCCACCAGCCCGATCTGCGGCCAGCCCAGGATGCGCGCGGCCCACATCGTGTCGAAAAGATTGGCCAGCGCAAAACCGAAATCACGCCTCAGCCCGGCCACATCCTGCTCAGCGGCGTGGAAGACTTTCTGGATCACCGGGTTGGCGAAGACCTCGCCCAGCGCAGAGAGGTCTAGAGAGAGCAACGGATCGACGATGAAGTCCAGGCCCGGGATCGACAACTGGATCAGGCAGATACGCTCGCGATAGGCGTGAAAGGAATTGGACTCCGTGTCCACAGCCACGAAGGGCTGGGCGGCCAGGGCGCGCATAGCTGTGGACAGTTGATCCTGCGTTGTGATGAAAGAGCAATTGCTGTGCAGACCATCTGCGAATGTCTTGTCGGCCATAGAACCACGATTCAGCTCTTCCGTCCTGTGGGTCGCGCAGCGGTATTATCCCACTTTGAATGGGGAAGTCAAGGAACGCTGTTTGACAGAGGTAGGAGGCGGTGTTATAGTTCGCACTACAGCCGGTGGTGTGGCTCGCCGACTGGCGGGAGGAGCGGCAATGAGTTCCATCAAACTACTCGCTATACGGGGCATCCCTATCCGGGTGCACATCACCTTTCCCCTGATTTTGATCGTGGCCGCGCTGCAGTTCGGGTTGCGACAGACCAACTGGCTCCAGGGGGCAGCTTTCGGCGTCGTGGTCACGCTGCTCCTGTTCGTGTGCGTGGTACTGCACGAACTGGCCCACAGCATGGTAGCGATCCACTTCGGCAGCGGGGTCAAGGAGATCGTCCTGCTGCCACTGGGCGGCGTAGCACGCATGGAGCAGTTGCCCGAGCGCCCCTACCAGGAACTGTTGATGGCTGTGGCCGGTCCGGTGACCAGTGGGTTGATCGGCCTGGCCCTCGTTGTAGCCACGCTCCTGCTCCTGCCACTCAACATCTGGCTGCAGTTCGGGCGGGCGCTGGCCGAGATGGCCGACTTGCGCTGGGTCTATATGCTGCCCTATCTGGCCATCGTCAACCTGTTCCTGGCTGGCTTCAACCTGCTCCCCGCCTTCCCGATGGATGGAGGACGGGTGCTGCGCGCGTTGCTGGCCGCGGTGATGCCCTACGGCCGGGCTACCGCCATTGCCGTCACCATCGGGCAGGGACTGGCCTGGCTGCTGGGCCTGTACGGCCTGCTGGGCCGCAACGTTCTGGTCATCCTGGTGGCCGTCTTCGTCTACGTCGGCGCAGCGCAAGAGGGCCAGCTAACCCAAGTCAAGGTTGCCCTGGCCGGATTGCGGGTGGGTCAGGCCTTCTCCCGCCACGCCCAACCGGTCCACCCCGACGATACGCTGGGTCGGGCGGTGGATATGACCCTGGAGGGCTTCCAATCCGATTTTCCCGTCTGCGATGGCGAGCGGCTGGTGGGTATGCTCACCCGCACCGATGTCCTGATCGGGCTGAAGGAGCACGGATCGCAGGCGCCGGTGCGACAGGCTATGCACACAGAGTTTCCCGTGGCCCACCTGGAGGATGAGTTGTTTGCAGTGCAACAGCGCATGGCCGAAAACGGTCTGGATGCGCTGCCGGTGGTAGAAGGCGAGACGTTCCTGGGGCTGATCACGCGCCAGGACCTGGAAGAGGTCTACCGGCTGGTCTCTGTCCAGCCTGACCTGTTGCAGCCGGGCCGTTGAACCCACGCCGCGACAGGTAACGATTGGGGGAGGCAAAGATGATGGCACACAGGCCCAAACGCGCAGTGGTCTTCTCCGGCGGCGGCGGCCGCGGCGCCTACGAATGCGGTGTCTACAAGTATCTGGAGGAAGCCGACCTGGCGCCCGACATCCTGGTGGGCACCTCCATCGGCGCGGTCAACGCCGCGGCCATCGCTTCCGGCAAGAGCGCCGCCGATCTCGAACGGGCCTGGTTGGATACCCGCACGGGTGATATTCAGCGCTTCTGGCGGCTGCGGCGCTGGGGAGCGATCTTCGACACCTCCCCCTGGTATCGCACGCTGCAACGATTCATCGACTTCGATAATCTGTCCGCCAGCGACAAGCGGCTGATGATCACGGCAACCGAGGTGGAAACCGGCAGTCTGCGCGTCTTCGACAACCAGCACACCGACCTCACCCCCGCACACATCATCGCCAGTTGCTCCATCCCCCTGGTGTATCCCTGGACGAAGATCGATGGCTACCATTACTGGGACGGAGCGGTGATGGCCAATACGCCGCTGGCCGGGGCAATCGACGCCGGAGCCGAGGAGGTCCTGGTGGTGCTGCTCTCGCCGGTGGGCGCGCAGCAGATCACAGCGCCCCGCTGGCCATGGGATGCCTTCGCTGTGATGCTGGAACTGGCAATGAGCGCCACGTTCGAAAACGATGTCAAGCAGTTGGAGAACGTCAATCGACTGGTGGCGGCGCAGCTCGACGAGAAACACCGCGCAGTGCGCTGCCGGGTCATCGCCCCCAGCAGGGAGACCGGCCTGCTGCGTATCCTCCGCTACGAGCCCCGGGTGAGCCAGGAGCTGATCGACCTGGGCTACGCCGATGCCAGGCGAGTCATCGAGGACGACCCCACACCACCCGACAATTGACCTGGCCGCAGACGGCCTCCTGCGGTCCGGCATGAGCTCGGCAGTAGATTCGGCCACGCAGTGAGCAGCCCTCAAGGCTTGGAAGTCACCGGTCGCGCCATCCTGCCTTTTGTGCCCTTCAGAAGCCCGGCGGAAGGCCTGTGCTACGAGGCGGTCTGTGCTAACAACCTAAAAGGGCCGCAGCCGAATTTCCCGAACGTAAGGATACAGCCCTTCACCAGGCTGCTGAGATCCAGCCATAAATCCTGGGTCTGCCGTAACTGCTCAGCTCCGCTTCGCAGTGACCTCACTTCGCCGCGAAAGAGTGGGCGTGGGGGGTTTGCGGGCGGCTTCGCCGCCCGCCCCCCCATCTTATCCCTTCAACGCGCAGAGCGGGTAACTGCCAGGCGCACAGCCTGAGCCGTTACGGTCTGCCCTCACCGCATACTGGAAGTGTACGGCTGGAGCAACCCCAAGCCCTACCGGGCCGATCGCCAGCCCACGCAGCGGGCTTTTCCCGGCTGAGCCGGGCGATTCCATCGCCCGGCGGCACGGCAGAAACGACCAACCGTTTATGGCCGGATGTCAGGCGCTGCGCTTGACTTCCCCACAACCAATGCTATAATCGCCCCACGATGATGGCCGATGAGTACACCCAGATACAGCACCACCATCACCAGCCCTTACCGCCTGACCGGGCAGGTCTGGTCTTTTTCGAGTGATTCGCCTGTCGAGCACCTGGCCCTCCCGGTCCAACCGGTGAGGGCTTTTTGTTTGTTCGCCTAGGAGCACGCTATGAACTCACGCGCAGAGATTCGCCTTTCCCTGCCCAGTAAGGGCCGGCTGGCCGAGGCCGCCCTGGAG
>Ga0129299_1003412_pt1 | contig 10376 bp, 8 predicted proteins | sample ConPoolayeCmetaG_FD_94477 | JGI IMG/M metagenome (GOLD analysis project Ga0129299, IMG submission 94477) | Hot spring microbial mat communities from California, USA to study Microbial Dark Matter (Phase II) - Cone Pool mat layer C metaG ... | reverse complement strand
GGCAGGTTCTCTGCTAGGATTGGGATCCCCTGTAGCCACAAGATGCCAAGGTTAAAACTGCGATGATGGCCCCACGCAAGAATCAACTGGCTATCGACAACGACGAGCTGATGCGTCGGGTAGAGGCTCTGATCAACGCCTCCAAAAATCGCTACCGCATCACAGTACAGGTGGCCAACCGCGCCAAGCGCCGTCGCTACGACGATCCCGACGATCTGGAAGATGGCTGGATGAAGCCCATCCGCCGCGCCGTCATCGAGATGTCGGATGAACTGACTGAGCCGGAAATCATCGGCGACGAGTAGCTGCTTGCCCTGTCGAAACTGCAGGCTGGCCGGGCGGCTAAGGGCGATGAAGACCCTCGGCGGGAACCTGGTCTGTGAGGTCTTCTGGACCAGGATCCCTTTCCTGCGGGCGGGCGTCGAGCCGCGACTCCATCAGGCGCAGCAGGCGGTGGGTCTCCTCTGGGCTGAGGCCTTGGATGCGCATCTCCAAGGGGCTGTGGAACCAGAGGGTTTGCTGCGGAAACGGAATCCGGATCCCAGCTTGGTCGAAGGCATGTTTGAGGCGACGGCGATATTCCCGCGCCACCCGCCACTGCTGCAGGGGCTGCACCTTGATCCAGATGCGCAATGTGATCCCCCGCTCCCCTAGGTCATCGACGCCGTGCATCTCGGGGGGCTCGAGGATTTTGTCCCGCCAAGCCGGCTCCCGGTACATCTGGAGCGCCACCTGCTCGGTGATGCGGATCGCCTGTTCCAGGTCGTTTTCGTAGGCGATCACGATCCCCAAATCCACCCGCGACCAGCCGTTGGAGAGGTTTTCCACCACCCGAATGGCGCTGTTGGGAATGGAGATCAGGCTGCCTTCGGTGTTGCGCAACTGGGTCAGCCGCAGATCCATGTGTTCCACCAGGCCGCCTCGCCCGTCCACCACGATCACATCTCCTTCGGCAAATTGGTCTTCGAGCAAAATCAACAGCCCGTTGATCACGTCTTTGATCAAATCCTGGGCAGCCAGGGAAATCCCCAGCCCGATGAAGCCCAGGCTGGCCACCAAAGGGCCGATATTCACCCCCACCGAGGCCAGGCCGACCAGGGATCCCAGCAAAACCAGCGTGGTGGCTGTCACTCCTTTGGAGACACCGGCAAAGGTGCTGAGGCGTTTGCTGAGACGATAAGTGGGGACAGCTTGCCACTGCTCCTGGCGCAAGGCGGCGAAGAGGCCGTCCAGCAGCAGGCTGCTCAGCCAAACACTGCCATAAGTGGCCAGGCCCACCCCTGCCAAGCGCAACAGAGGGCCGCGCAGCGAGACCAGGAGAAACGTTTGCAAGGGTCGTGTTTGTGGGAAAAGGCCCAAACTAACCCCAACGCCGCCCATCCACAGGCCAACCTGCACTAGGCGCAGCAGACGAATTTGCAGCTCCCAATAGGATACCTGCCGTTTGCGCCCTGCCTGTTGTTCGACCAAGACGGGATCCGCGCCCGGCTCCCCCTGGAGGCGCTCCTGCACCTCTGCTTGGATGGCCTGGTACTCCGCCTGCAGGGCATCGCGTTTTTGCTGCAGCCGTCGTCGTTCTCGCTGACAAAGCCGGCTCAGGCTCCCCGCTGCTGCCAGAATGGCGAGGGCTATCAGGGCTTGGCGGCGCAAAAATTGAGGCTGCCGTTCCCGCTGCGAGATGCGCAGCGCTTCCTCGACGATGCCCGCCACCTGTTCGGCCCAATCCATCGGCTGGCTGCCCTGAAGCTGAGCGTCCAGAGAGGTGATGGTCATCAAATGTCGCCCATTCACCCGGATCACCGGCTGGTTGGTTTGGCTGTCGAGGACGACCTCCACCCGCAGTGTTTCCGGGTCAAAGCCCAACTGGGCCAACTGGCGCAGGGTTTGTTCAATGGAGCGGGCCCGCTGCGACACCGGCGGCACGCTACCGGGATCCCCCTGTGGCGCGGCGACCAAGAACAGCCGCCGCCCATCCAGCGTCACGGCCTCCGTTTGGATGGAGGCGGTGGGCAAGCTGAGCGCCTGCCGCAGCTCTTCTAGGGCATCCAAGCGGTTGAGCAAAGGCACGTTGGAGGCGGTGCCGTTGTTTTGAGAAGTTTCCTGCCCCCAGGCAGGCTCGATGGCCGGAGATAGGGCGAGGGACGCGCCGAAAAGGAGCGGCCAAAGCAGGGATCCCATTTTCCCCGACTTATCTACCGGTCGCAGCTGGCGCAACATGAATCGTTTGCGTCCGTGGTGTGGAGTACTTGAACAACCTCACTCCAGAAAGAAGAAAGCAATGCCGAGAATGGCATAGGTAGCCAAGAGCAGCAGCCCCTCCAGCCAGTTGGAGCGCCCGTCGCTGCTGACGGAATTGACCAGCAACACCGAGACGGCGATGGCCACCAACTCCACTGCGCCGAAGTTAAAGTTCATCGGCTGGCCCAGCAGGTCGCCGGCCAGGACCAACAGGGGCGCCACGAACAGGGCAATCTGCATCGTCGAGCCCAGAGATACTGAGAAGGAGAGATCCATCTTGTCTTTCATGGCCACCGTAATTGCCGTCGCATGTTCGGCCGCATTGCCGATGATCGGCAGCAAAATCACCCCCATGAACAGCGAGGTAATGTGCAAGTGCTCCAGAGTATGCTCCAGGGTGCTCACCAACAGTTCCGACTCCAGCGCCACCAACACCGTCAACCCCAAGAGGGCCAACAGCCAAAACCCCAAACCGGCCCGCTCGGGCGGAGCCGTCAACACCTGCGGAATGGAGCCCTCCGCCTGCAAAACCGGATTGGGGGCCAGGCGATTGGCCGCCTCATTTTCTGCAGCTTCTGCCTCGTGAATGGTGTAAAGGTAGCTGTGGGTTTTGAGGGAAAACAGCAAGGTGAGGCCATAAACCCCGATCAGCACCAAAGCCACCGCCGTGGACAGCTCTTGGATGGAGAGCGCGCCCAAGTTGGCGTCGGCATAGGTGACCACGCTGGGCAAGATCAAGGCCACCACCGCCAGGTTCATCACCGAGGCATTCATGCGGGCCACTTCGGGCCGAAAGCTCTGCTCGCGAAACTTAATGCCGCCCAAAAACATGGCCAACCCGGCCACCAGCAGCAGGTTGCTGATGATCGAGCCGGTGATGGAGGCTTTCACCACCTCCACCAGTCCCGCCTGCAGCGCCACCAGGCCAATGATTAGCTCGGTGGCGTTGCCAAAGGTGGCGTTGATCAGTCCCCCGATCGTCGGCCCGGTCAAGGCGGCGATCTCCTCGGTGGCTTGACCCATAAACTTCGCCAAGGCCACCACCGCCAAGGCCGCACAGAGGAAGACCAGATTGGGATCCCAGCCCTGCAAGTGGCCTGTCCACGAGAGGGGAACCCCCAGCAGCAGCAGAAACATCAAGCCGTTCAGCGCTCTCTGCCAGCCTGCCGCAGAGCGAACCGGGGAAACCAGAGAATTTGCATCGGCCAGGGTCATAGTTCCAGGAAGGTAGGGGCTAACAGATAGGTAGTTTCAGAAGTGTGGCGGCGGCTGCAGCCGTCTGACTGTGGGAAAAAGGCTCCGCCCAAGACAAGCGCTCCTTTGTGTTGATGGACAGAGCAGGCGGCCTTCCAAAGCAGTCTAGCTGCTGCCAGGGAGGCTTGAGTAGGTGCTGTCATCAGAGGGAGATGACTCGATGGCGCTGTAGCTGGCGGAGGAGCTCGGCTTCCAGTTGATCCACCAGGCGCTGCGGATCGCCGATTTTCAAAAAGCTGCTGCCCTCCACCTCAAAGGGAAAGGATCCCTCGATGCCGTCGCGGGGCAGTTGCACCAGCAACAGTTGCTCGGGGCGCTTCGATTGCAGGGCATAGCCCAGCTCCAAACAGACCTGTGGGCTGGGCAGAGGTCGCCCTCGGCCATTGACCTGCACAGGGGTGACGTCGGCCACCACCAGCAACGCATGTTTGAGCTTGCGAATCAGGGCCGCGTCGATGAGGGGTGTCTCGCTTTCGCCGGGCAGGGATCCCTGGAGCTGCAAGGGCACGACCGGTTTGTGGTTGTGATTGAGAGTCTCCACCACCGCCTGCAACGCCTGGTGCAGCGTGGCGCTGGAGTCGGGGTAATCCGCTTGGCCGCAAAAGTAGATGACCGGCTCCGTCATGTTCAGCGTTGCCCGCTTATTGAAGTAGATCTCGCGGCTGATCAAATCGAGGTTGGAGATGCTGTAGGCGCCGCTGCCCTCGATGTAAAACTCCACCAGCTCCCCTTCCAAGTAGCGCTGCCACCACACCGAAGCCTTCACCTGCTCCACATCGTCGAGGAAATCGGCTCGCATCGCCGTTTTCAGCAGGCCGGTACGGCTGAGGCGCAGATCGGGAGCCCTCTGTTGAACTTGGGAGGCAGACAACACCGAATCCAAATACCAGGCTTTCAAAACGATGATCGCCATGGGATCCCTCTGTGCTTAGCCTCAAAGGTACCTGATTTTGGCTGGGTATCCAAGTCAGCCCAGGTGCAGAGCCAGATCCAGCAGCCGGTGGGCCAGGGTGGCCTTGGTTGTCCAAGGCAGCCGTTCTGGGCTGCCCTGCCGCGGGATCCAGTAGCCTTGGTTGTGGCTGCTGCCAAAGCCGCTCTCCGGCTGGTCGATGGGATTGGCCACAATGGCGTCCAGCCCTTTCTGCTGCAGCTTCTCCTTGGCTGGGGGGAGGGGATCCCCGCTCTGGGCGGCAAAGCCGATCAGAAGCTGGCCGGGACGTCGGTGGCGGGCTAGGGCTGCCACCAAATCGGGGACAGGCTCCAAGGGCAGCATGGGGGGCAGATCGCCTTTTGGCAGTTTCCCCGCGTAAACCTGGGCGGGGCGCACATCCGCCACAGCGGCAGCCATCCACAAGAGATCCACCTGGGGAAACTCCGCCTGCAAAACCTGCTCCAGTTGGGCTGCCGTCTCCACGGGGATGGCCCGAATGGCAAAGGGTGCTGGATCAAAGGGGATCCCCAGCGGCCCATGCACCAGCGTGACTTCGGCCCCCCGACAGGCGGCGGCCACTGCCAGCGCCACCCCCATCCGACCACTGGCCGGGTTGCCGATAAAGCGCACCGCGTCGATGGGCTCGCGGGTGCCTCCTGCTGTCACCAACACCCGCTTCCCTCGCCAGTCTTTTTTCCCCCCTGTCCAGAGCAGAGCCCGCACATACTCCTGCAGCGCCTCCGGCTCCAACATTCGCCCTTCCCCCACCGCATCACAGGCCAGGCGGCCCCTGGCAGTGGGCAAGGCCCAGAAGCGGGGATCCCGTTGCAGCCGCTGCCAATTTTCAGCCACCGCTTCAGCCTTCCACATGTGGGTATTCATGGCCGGCGCCAAGGCCACCGGACAGTGGGAAGCCAAAACCACATTGGTGAGCAAATTGTCCGCCAGCCCCCGGGCCAACTTGCCCAAGGTGTTGGCCGAAAGCGGCGCAATCACAAGAGCCTCGGCCCATTCCCCTAGCTCGATGTGCAGCGGCCGTCCCCGCGTAGCTTGCCAGAACTCGGCATCCGTGAAAGCTGGCTGGCGAGACACGGTGGCCAAGGTCAGGGGGGAGATAAACTGTTCTGCAGCCTTCGTCAAAACCACCCTCACCTCTGCCCCCTGCTGTGCCAGAGCAGACACCAAAACCGCAGTTTTGTAGGCAGCAATTCCCCCGCTCACCCCAACCAGAAGACGCCGTCCCGACCAAAAGAGATCCATATCGAGTGACACTCAAACAGCCTTGTTTCCAGTTTCCCTGCTTTTGCTCAACTCCGGTGCCGCAGCGGGGATCCAGCGTCTAGAGACACTCAAAGACACTTTTATATGCCCCTGGCCCTGAGGGCCTGTCCCTTCCGTGAAAGTCTCCCCTACAGGTTCTGGCCTCTAGAGAAAATTCTCCACTGCTGTTTTGCGCAATCACCCTTAATCCCATTGCAGCCGCCGAACTTATTCTCTCTAATAGGAAGGTAAAGAGGAATTGGAGGAACCTCTATTGCAATCGCTGTTTGTTTCTGGCTACACTAACTGTTGTCCTTAAAACCACCTTGATATGGCTACAACCAGTAAACCAAAACCACTCACTGGCCAAGAGCTCCTCGACAAAGTAACTTCAATGGGAAATGCGGATCGCAAGGAAAAAGCTCGCGCCTGTGGCTATGTCACCTACACCAAGAATGGTCAGGAGCGAGTGAATCTGATGCAGTTTAACAATGCCCTGCTGAAGGCAGTCGGTGTGGATCTCGATGCTAGTGATGAGAACGGTTCCCGCGGTCGAGCTCCGACTTACCGGGTTTCGGTTCATAAGAATGGCAATCTCCTAATTGGAGCTGCCTACACCAAGAAGATGGGCCTCAAGCCCGGAGATGAGTTCGAGATCAAGTTGGGCCACCACAACATCAAGCTGGAGCGCGTCAACTGATTGGCTGTCTCCCTGTACCGCTTCTCCCTGCTGGTGATCTCCTCTCAGCTTGGGTGAAGCCCTCAATATGATTTTCAGCCTTTGGGAGCAGCAGCCTCTTCTTTTTGCTCCGGCGTTCATTGTTCGTCTACTCTACCAGACAAGGGATCCTCATGATCCGCTGGGGATCCCTGACGATCTGTATCTCATCAACGGCTGAAGTATGGATTAAGTTCGCTATTCTGACAACAGTAGAATTGGGTCTGCGGCAATGAACACTCCGACCGTACAGAATATCTTTCGCCACTGGGGACGGTGGCGAACTTGGGCGGGGCTGTTGTTGTTGGCAGCAGTGTTCTTTATCAGCGGGTCTCATCCGTGGGTTTGGTCCCAGTCGAATGCGTCTTTACAGTGGGTCTCTTCCCAGCCTGCCCCTGAACAGCAGGATGTTTTTGTAGAGGGGGTCATTCGGCTGCAATTCGATCGGCCGCTGGATCCCAATCTACAACGGCTGGCGGTTCAGTTGGAGCCGCCGGCAGCGGTCATTTTCGACGTGCAGGGAGACGAGTTGTTGCTTAAACCTCGGGATCCCTTGCGCTTTAGCACCGACTACACCCTTACGATCGCGCCGCAGGAGGGGCTGCCCCTGGAGCAGACCATCCAACTGCGCTTTCGCACCGAGCCGCAGTTTACCTACGAGCGGGACATCAAGCCGCTGCTGGAGGCCAGTTGTGTCGGCTGCCACCAGCCGGCGGGGCGACAGCGCACCCAGTTGCTGGACAGCTACGAGGCGGTTCTGGCCTACGTCAAGCCAGGGGATCCCAACAGCGCATTGATCGATCCCCGCTGGACGCGCCGCCACGCCACCATCCTCAACGCCAACAACCCCAACCGCCCTCAAGCCCGCGGCGGATCCCCGGAGATCGCCTACATCCAGGCCCGCGGTCTGCCCCTCTCCCGTCTGGGCTTTTGGACGCCGGAGGAGGTGGAGATCGTCCGCACCTGGATCGTTCAAGATGGGGCCCCCCGCAGCAGCGCCCGCCTACAGATGGGCAACTAAATCAGGCATCTGGAACCCGAGCTCGACCACCATGACCTCTCCCCAACCTTTGGCCACCGTGATTCAGGGATCCCTGAGTCGGGGGCTGGAAGCTCGCCTCAATCCCGGTGTCTCGGTAGAAGACCTGCGGGTGGGCAAGTTTGTGGTGATTCAGGGTCAGCGCAACCGCTTCTTTGGCCTGCTCACCGATGTTGCCCTGGAAGCCAGCAATCCTCAGATCCTGGTCAATCCCCCTCGCCCGGAAGAAACCTTGCTGCAGGAGGTGCTGGCGGGTACCGGTACCTACGGGGTTATCGCCCTCACGCCCATGCTGATGCTGGTACCGCGGCAGACAGAAGCAGAGAGGCTGTATCCTCTCATCGATTCCAAGCGGCCAGAAGATAGCAGCTCAGCCCCTCCTGGTGCCGAGGCGATGGAGCTGTTGCCGGTGAAAACAGTGCCGGCCCACTTTTCCCAGGTGTATGAGGCGCGGGAGCTGGACTTTCGCACCGTCTTCGGCTGGGAAGACGACCCAACTCGGCGCAACTTCGCCATCGGTCAGCCCCTGGACATGGCGGTGCCCATTTGTCTGAATCTGGATCGCTGGGTGGAGCGTAGCAACGGCATTTTCGGCAAGTCCGGCACCGGCAAATCCTTTTTGGCCCGCCTGCTCCTGGCCGGCATCATCCGCAAGCGGGCGGCGGTGAACCTCATTTTTGATATGCACTCTGAGTATGGCTGGGAGGCGGCCAGCGAGGACAGGCAGGCCACCACCGTCAAGGGTCTGCGGCAGCTCTTCCCCGGCCAGGTGCAAATCTATACCTTGGATCCCGATTCCACGCGGCGGCGAGGGGTGCGGGATGCCCAAGAACTCTTCATCGCCTACAACCAGATCGAGGTGGAGGATCTGACGCTGTTGGCAGAGGAGCTCAACCTCTCCGAGGCCAGTCTGGAAAACGCCATTATCCTGCGCAACGAGTTTGGCCGCGACTGGATCAGCCGTCTCTTGAGCCTTTCCAACACCGAAATTCAGGAGTTTTGCGAGCAAAAAATGGGCAACAAGGCCTCGATCCTGGCCCTGCAGCGCAAGCTCACCCGCCTCGACGACCTCAAGTACATCCGCAACAGCTTGCCCCACAACTACATCGGCGAGATTTTGGAGGCCCTCGGCCGCGGCATCCACGTGGTCATCGAGTTCGGATCCCAGTCCAACCTGCTCTCCTACATGTTGGCGGCCAACGTCATCACCCGCCGCATCCACCAGGCCTATGTGCAGCAGACGGAGCGGTACCTGCAGTCCAAAAATCCCCTCGATCGGCCCCGGCAACTGTGCATCACCATCGAGGAAGCGCACCGCTTTCTGGATCCGCGGGCGGCCAAGCAGACCATTTTCGGCACCATCGCCCGCGAGATGCGCAAGTACTTTGTGACGCTGCTGGTGGTGGATCAGCGCCCTTCCAGTATCGACAGCGAGGTAATGTCGCAGTTGGGCACCCGCATCACGGCCCTCCTCAACGACGACCAAGATATTGAGGCCGTGTTCACGGGGGTGGCGGGCAGCCAGAACTTGAAGACGGTGCTGGCCAAGCTGGACTCTAAGCAGCAGGCCCTGATCCTCGGCCATGCCGTGCCCATGCCGGTGGTGGTGCAAACCCGCCCCTACGACGAGAGGTTTTACGCCGAGATCGCCGATCCCGACTGGTCCCAGGCCGCCGATGCGGAGGTGCTTTGGGCAGCTCAGAAGGCCAAGGAGGAACTGGGGTTGTAGGGAGGGCTTCCCCACAAGCCGGTCATCAGGCGCAGCAAAAAGCAGCGCAGGGGCGGGAAGGCCATCATTCCTCTCAGGATCCAGCGCCGCATGACCACCAGAGGCCAGTAGGAGTTGGAGAAGGTGCGGGTAAGGAGATCCGTAAAGAGCAGCACCAGCCAGTTTTCCCAGCGGCGACGGCGACCGTAGCGCCGCAGAACCTTGACCTCTCCCAGATCCTCATGCCGTTGCCAAGCAGCTAACAGCACCTGGGCCAGGGCGGCGGCATCGCGGATGCCGAGGTTCAGCCCTTGGCCGGCCACCGGATGGCAGTGATGGGCCGCATCTCCCACCAGTGCCAGGCGGTGCTGATAGTAGCGGCGGCTCTGGCGCAGGCGGGCCGGGAAGACCTGGGGCGGGTTCAGCAAGGTAAGGCAGCCGCCCTGGACGCCGTAGTAGCGCTGCATCTCGGCCAAGAAGTCGGCCTGAGAAAGGGCCAGGGTTGCTTTGGCCTGCTCATGGGGCAGGATCCAGACCACCTGGCAGCGATTGCCGGGCAGGGGCAGGATGGCGAAGGGGCCGGCAGGCCAGAAGCGCTCGTAGGCAATGTTTTGGTGGTCCTGGGCAGGGGCCACCAGGGCGGTGATACACGACTGCCAGTAGTCCCAGCCGTCGCTAGGGATCCCTGCCCGCTGCCGCACGGGAGAGCGCAGGCCGTCGGCAGCCACCACCAGAGCGGCGGCCAGCCGGCGGCGGCCTTGGGTCGTTTCCAGCTCCACCTCAGCCGCAGTCTCCCCGTAGATTACGCTCTCCACCCTGGCTTCGTAGTAGCAGGTGATCTTGGGATCGGCAGCCACCCGCTCCTGGAGCACCTGCTGCAGCCGAGCATGTTCGCCGCAGTAGAAAACCGCCGTTTCCCCCACATCTTCCGGCCTAAACGTCACCCGCTGGGGAGCGTTGGCGTCGGTCAGGATCACCTGGGCAAAGGGCGTGATGTGGGGAGCCAGCGCCTCCCACACCCCGATGGCCCGAAAGATGCGGATCGACAGCGGCGAAAGGGCATAGGCCAAGGGGCGCTGCCTGACTGCCTCAGCCGACTGGGCCTCGATGAGGGCCAAGCGCAGGCCGGATCCCCGCAGGGCACAAGCTAGGGTCAGGCCCGCGATGCCGCCGCCGACGATGATCACGTCGTAGAGGGCTTCCAAGGTATCCGGAGTGGGAGCAAGGG
>Ga0129299_1003410_pt1 | contig 10378 bp, 7 predicted proteins | sample ConPoolayeCmetaG_FD_94477 | JGI IMG/M metagenome (GOLD analysis project Ga0129299, IMG submission 94477) | Hot spring microbial mat communities from California, USA to study Microbial Dark Matter (Phase II) - Cone Pool mat layer C metaG ... | reverse complement strand
GTGCGCTACAGTGAAGGCTACAATCCTAGACCGCGCCTGGTGTTTCCTCATCCCCTCGGCCTTGGCATTGCCTCGCGCTGCGAGGAGGTGGAGATCGAGTTTACAGCGGCGGTCAGCAGCGAAGAGGTGCGGACAAGATTGGCGGCAGCGGTCGAGCCATTGCTGGCGATATTGGCAGTGACCGCGCTGCCCCCTCGGCGGCATGGCCGGAGGGCGATCTCCGCTCTCTATGTTGCGCGGGGATGGAGCAATGTTTCGCGCGCCGCAGCCGCCGCTGCCGATCTTTGGAAAGCCAATGCTGCCGAAGTGACGCGCGAACGCGAGGGCCGTAAACAGCAGATCAATATCAGGCCATCGCTGCTGGAGATTGGCGCGGCGGCGGAGACAATACAGTTTCGTCTGCGCCTTGGCGAGCAGGATGGCGCCCGGCCAGAAGAGATAGTGCGGTGGCTGTGCGCAGCTGCCGGCGAGGATGAGAACAGGATGGAGATTGAAAGACAAGAGCTGGTTTTGCGGTATGCTTAGTACAGCTCCCCGCGAACAACCCCTATCAGGGATGGGCGCAGCAAAAGCCCATTCTGCCCTGCAGAGGTAATGAGTCCTCCATGGCAAGCCGCGCGAGGAAAGCATCGTTCCTGGAGCTGTAGCGCGAGCGATTGGTGAGTGGTTTGACAGCTTTTTTGGGCCTTGTCCCGCTCGCCTTCGGCGGCTGCCAACATACGGGTGAGCAGCCGCCGAAGGCGAGCGGGATGGAAACGATGTACTGGCGACCATTTGCCCCCTTATTAGGAGATAGACGTGTTTAGGCGCAGGCGCGGAAAAACGCGGCATGCAGGCCGCAGGATGCTCATCGATGTTGTGGATCCTGAAGAGATTCGCGTTGCTATTGTTGGCGCAAAAGGCCTGGAGGAATTCTATGTGGAGCGCGCCGGCGCTGACTTTGTCCATGGCAATATTTATAAAGGCCGGGTGCAAAATATCGAGCCCGGCCTGCAGGCCGCCTTTGTGAACATAGGGGCAGAAAAGAATGGTTTCCTTCATATTTCCGATATCGCCCCTCCAGCTGAACTGAAAGCTAGGCGCCGCAAAACCGCCGGCCGGACCGCGCCATCGGTCGCTGATCTCCTGCAAAAGGGGCAGGAGGTGATGGTGCAGATTGTGCGCGAAACACTTGGCAACAAGGGGCCGAGCCTCACCATGTTCCTCTCCCTGCCTGGGCGATATTTGGTTCTTATGCCGCAACTGCGCAAGCGCGGCGTCAGCCGCAAAATTGTGGATGCCAAAGAGCGCGAAGAGCTGCGGCAGATGCTCGAGGCGCTGTCACCGCCGCCGGAAATGGGAATTATTATCCGCACCGCCGGCCTGGGGCGCAGCCAGGATGAACTGCGCCGCGATCTCGAATATCTACTGCGGCTTTGGGACGATGTCCGGCGCCGCGCTGCCGGCGTATCCGCTCCGGCCACGCTTTACCGCGAAAGCGATCTTTTGATCCGCGCCTTTCGAGATTATCTTTATGAAGACATCTCCGAAGTGATAATCGACGGCGCCGAGGAATATCAGCGAGCGCGCGATTTTTTACGTCAGACCATGCCCGGCTTTGAAGAGCGACTGCGCTTCTATGGCGAGGCAGAGCCGCTCTTTCATTATTTTGCAATCGAAAAGGAGATAGAGAGCATATTCGCGCGCGTGGTGAAACTTGCCAACGGCGGCGAAATCGTCATAGAGCAGACTGAGGCGATGGTGACGATCGATGTCAATACCGGCAGCTTCAAACGTCAGACCTCGCGCGCGACTATTATGGCCATAAATCTCGCTGCAGCCAGCGAGATCGCCCGGCAGATACGGCTTCGCGACCTCGGCGGTTTGATCATGATCGACTTCATCGACATGGAAGACCCCGCTGACCGCCGCCAGGTGGAGGAGGCTTTTCGCGAAGCTTTGCGCCGGGACCGCGCCCGCACCACGGTTTTGCCTATTAGCGCATTAGGCGTGATGGAGATGACACGGCAGAGAATGCGCCAAAGCCTTGAACATGCCATCACCGTCCCGTGTCCGGCCTGCAATGGCACAGGAATACGTAAAAACCTCGATGTGCTTTCGCTGGAGCTTATCCGGCGGCTGCGCAGCTATTTTGCCGAGCGCCAGGGCATTTTGGCCGTGCGGTTGCATCCGGAGATGGCGCTGCCTTTGGCCAATGCGCGGCGTGCCGCCATCGCTGCTCTTGAATCGCAATATCATAGCCGCGTAATTATCGAGGCCGACACCGCTCTTGCCCCTGACGACATGCGCTTTTGCTGGAAGGACAGCGCGGCGGCTGATGAATCTGCACAAGATCGCCTTGCGCCCTCTGCCGGTTCACCGTAAATGCGCACAAACATCTTGCATTTTATGATCTCGCTTGCACAATCTGGTGCCAGGGGATATGGAAAAGTTCGCTTTGACGACAGGAGGTCATAATGCGCGGCGAAGCCAACATCCGCCTTCTCCGCAAGATAACACTCTGCGGCGGACTTTTTTTGTTCTTGGCCGCCTCCGGCTTAGGCGGCGAGGCGGTCGATCGCCTTGAGCGCAATATCCTTCCTGATATTCTGCCGCCAGATACGCTGTTTTATCTCCAGATGGCATCCCAGCCTGATGCCGGTGCAACGCTCAAGACTGCGCTGGCGGCGATCGCTCAAGATGCGGAGATGACGTCCTTTCTCGCCGACATCGACCGCGCCATGGAGCGTTTCATTCAAGAGGTGGCGGAGGAAACCTTTGCGTATCCGGATGGCGATGATAAAAAGGCCGGTGGCGATAACGAGCGCCGCCTGCGGGAGCAATGGCAAGAGGACGTCGGCATTGTCATTCGGGCGCCAAAGTCGTTTGCGCTCCTCGATGTTGCCGAGGACGGCAAGGCCATATATCTTCTGGCCGCGACCGCCGAAAGACAATTGGCGCGGCGGCGGTTTTATGGCGCGTTGCAGGCGCTGGCCGAGCAACACTGGAAGCGCATGCGGCAGGAGACAGCCGATCCGCTGCTCAAGATGATACCTCTCAAGAATATCGCCCAGGAAGAGTCGTATCCTGGCGGGCACATAGGCCTGCGGCTCATCACTGATCCCACCAAGGATGACATGCCGCCGCTGCGCATTATCATCCTTGGCCAGACGCTTATTTTTTTCCACGGCCCCCGCAGCGAACCGCTGCAGGAGATGCTCAAGCGCTATGACTCTCGGCTTGAAAGCCGCACCTTGGCGCGGGATGAACGCTTTCGCCGCGTCCGACAGGGTGCAGGCTATACGCCCGGCATTTTTTTTGCCTATTTAAATCTCGATGTGCTCAATCAAAAGCTGGAGCTATTGCGCGATCCGCGCTATCATCCGCTTTTAGAAAGCCTCGGTCTCTTGTCCGCCAAGGCGCTGGGCTGCTGCGGCGGCGCTTGGGGCGAAGGGGCGAGACATGTTTTTTATCTTTATGCGCCAGGCGAACGCCAAGGGCTTTTGCGCTGCCTCTTGCCGCAGGAGCAGGCAGCGGCTGAACTGGCGGCCGCGGAAATACCTTGCGCCGCTGCTGGCATTCTTGCGGCCCAGGTGGACCTCAAAATTCTTCATGCGGAAATGCCGCGCTTCATTGAGGTGAGCGAAAAGGTGTTGGGACTGCGCAAGGCGACTGGCCTGGCAGGGCTGGCGGCTCGTCCTACCTTTTTCGGTGTGCCTGCGGAAAAGATTATCGACACCCTCGGCAACACGGTAGTTATTGAATGCGGGCCATCCGGCACGGCGCTGCGCTTTGCCCGCGCTGATGCTATTGCCTTTGAAAAGGTCATGGCGCGCCTTGAGCAGGATCTTCTGCGATTGCGTGGGCAGAAATTCACTGCCGTCGATGTCCCGACAGCGGATGGCGGCCGGGTGCAGATACATTACTTCAATCGCTCTGGCGATCCGGTGCCGCTCGCGCCTTCCTATTGCCTGCGCAAACGTCAGGCAGATGGTACAGCCACTGTCTATGCCGCCACCCATCCGCAGGTGATAAAGGCCATCCTGCGCCAGTCCGCAGAGCAGCGATTAAGCGAGACCGATGACTATCGGCGTGTTATGCGCGGCCTGGGAGGCGGCTATCATGGTTTTCTTTATCTCGATAACCGTGAAAGTTATGTGCGCAGCTATGATGCTCTACTTCCCGTGTCCAATCTTATCACCGCCAAGCCCGAGGTGGTTTCCAATCTGCCAGCGGTCGTCAGATTTCTTCGGCCTTATTTCGGTGGCGCCGTTGATCCCGGCAAACTGCCGGCAGGCTCGGTTATTGCCCGGCATTTCTTCGGCACGGGCGTGGGCGTGCGCAACAGCCCCGAAGGGGTTACCTGTGTTGTTTATGGCCCTTTGGGGCTGGGGGGGCTGCTGGCCTCGCTTTTTGACAAATTGGTGGTTTCTGACCCCAAGACCATCGGCACCGTGGCCGCAGCCGTGGCCTATAAGCTTACCGGCGGAGATCCTGATGCCATTTTTCCCCCTGAAGTGCCATTGACGCCCCATGTTCCGAAAATTCCTGATATCGGCGACAAATAATCGATTCATTTTCTGATAGTGGAGCATACAGTGCGAAAGCGCATAAACGAAAAGTTATTGCAAAAAATAGCAGCATGCTTCCTGGCGGTTGTCAGCTGTACGGCTGGCGGCGAATCGCCACGGAGCAATGCGGCCCGTGCGCGAGAGGATCTTCTGCCGCCGGAGGCCAAATTGCGCGACGGCTTGCAAGCAGTGGAAATGTCCTGGCGAGATCTTTGCCGCCACGAGGTGAAAACCGGCGAATTCGCTGGCGCGATCACGCTGCAGGCGCATCTGCCGGAAAATTGGCAAGGAGAGCCCGCAAATAAACTCCCCATCGCCTTTGGCATCGAGGTGCGATTTGTCTTTGATCTCAAAAGCGTCAATCTTCAGAACCGCGTCGCCAATCTCTCTTTTTCGCTTACTGCTCCCAAATCCGGCCGCAAGTGGCTCAAGCCTTTTGCTGAAAGCGCCAAAAGGCAAAATTTGAAATACACGCTAGAGGATGCCCGCCTTTCCTTTGAGACGCCGCTCGGTTTAAACGAAGCGTGGTGGCTTACGCTGCCAGTGACGAATGCCACTGGCAGCGGCGACTATGAATATGAGTTCGCATGGGCAGGCGCAGCGCTGGCGCGCGGCGGTTTTGCATTTTTTGAACTGCCTGAGCGTGAGCGCGATGCCCTGCAGAGGATGATCACAGTCTATTTTTTCAGTCGTGTGGCCTATCCGCGTTTCAAGGCATGGGTTGAGGAGCACGACGGCCGCCTGCCGAACATTAAGGAGTTTATGGCCGAACTGGATAATCTCGAATATTTTCCAGCCAATGACTATACTGCCCGCCGCGGCCTGCCGAAGCGGCTTGATCAGATTGCGCAGCCGGAGAAAACCTGGCTGGCACGGGAATGCAGGCCGGCTGGAGATGGCAAGGTGGTGGTGGTGTATGCCGATGGGTCGATCGGCCTTGGCGAGCCGCTTGAGGCTGGCGACGACCGCGGCGCAGAGTGATTTATTTTATCAGCAGCGGGAAAGCCATGGCGCGGCTGACGCGCGGCGCCGAAAAACTCGCGTGGGCGCTGGCTTATTTCGGGGTGGAGGTGAGAGGCGCGGCATGTTGCGATCTGGGCGCCCATGTGGGTGGATTTAGCGCCGCGCTTTTAGCCGCAGGCGCCAGGCGCGTTTATGCGGTAGACACCGCACGCGGTGTGTTAGACTGGAATTTGCGCAACGATCCCCGCATCATAGCCATGGAAAACACCAATGCCTTGCATGTCGAACTGCCGGAGAAAGTCGCCCTCGTGACCATCGATGTAGGCTGGACCCGGCAGGCGGCTATTCTGCCTAGAGCTGCGACGTTAATCGCCGCGGGCGGGAAAATTCTTAGCCTAATTAAACCTCAGTATGAGGCAATGGGGAAAGAAAAAAAAGGCGGCAAGGTGTGCGCGGAAAGCTTGACGGCGATCCTCGGGCGGGTACAGCAGGCAGCGGAGGCTGTCATGCCAATACGCGAAATTGTGCGCACGCCGTTTCGCGGTTGCAAAGGAGGAAATCCTGAATATTTTATGCTGCTGGAAAATCGCGGCTAACATCGCCCAAAAAGGAGGAAGAGGATGGCCAGCCAAGTGACGGCCCGCGATCGCGAAATCATACGCCATCTGGCGGGCGAGGTCGCCGAAATCGCGGCGCTTCCCATGCAGGAGAAGAAGCGCGAAATGTGGCGGCGCCTCAATGGTCTCAAACCAGTCAGGCCGATGGTGATGATCGACCAGGTGTGCTGGAATGAAATGAATATCGACGGCGAGCTCACTCTGCAATGCGAAGATGCTGAATGCCGCACTTATGAGGAGTACCTTCGCCGCACCCTGTACCAGTGGAGGCATTTTCGTGTTGACATGGTGGTGGAGCCATTTATCCGTGTGTATAAGGCTGTTCACAATACCGGCTTTGGTGTAAAAGTAAACGAGGATATCGCGGTCACCGATCCCACCAGCGGCGTGGTCGGCCATCGCTATCACAATCAATTTCAGTGCGATGCGGATCTTGAAAAAATCAAAACCCCCGTCATCAGCCATGATGAGGATGAGACGGCGCGGCGGCTGGAAAAAGCCGAGGAACTCTTTGGCGGCATCCTTGATATTTTTCCACAAGGCATGGATCCATATCTCGCGGTGTGGGATCCGATCAGCACCTGGATGGGCGTGGAAAATGTACTCTACGCCTTGGTGGAGCGCCCAGATTTCATGCGCGCCATGGCGCAGCGCATGGTTGAGGGATATCTCGCCATGCTCGACCAACTCGAGGCGCAGGGGCTGCTCGCATGGCGGCAATCGTGGATTCACTGCACCGGCGCCTATACTGACGAATTGCCGGCGCCGGGATTTGATCCTCAATATCCGCGCACCAAAGATATGTGGATGTTTGGATTGGCGCAGATGTTCTCCACAGTGTCGCCGGCGATGTTTGAGGAATTTGAAATCGACATGTGCATGCCCATATTTCGGCGTTTTGGCCTGGTGTACTATGGCTGTTGTGATCCTCTGCACAAAAAAATTCCCCAGGTGCGTAAAATCCCCAATGTGCGCAAGATCTCGATGAGCCCGTGGGTTGACGAGGAAGAGGGCGCTGCAGCCATTGGCAATCGATATGTCTATTCGCGCAAGCCCAACCCTGCCATGCTTGCCGGCTTTACCTTTGACGAGGCGGCGATCCGGCAGCATTTGCGCGCGAGCGTGGAGGTGTGCCGCAAATATGGTTGTCCGCTCGAGCTGATTCTTAAGGATATCAGCACAGTTAAATACGAACCGCAGCGTCTCTGGCGCTGGGCCGAAATCGCCATGGAGGTGGTGGAGGGATAATAACTCCGGCGTAACCTTGGCGGTCGCCTTGGCTCGCCCGAAGGTCCATAAAAACCGTAGGCCAATGTTGGCCGGCGGATAAAAGGCGCGAAGCCGGACGTCTGCGGCCCTGCTTGCGCGCAACGCGCAGGAAAGGGCGACGCTCCGACGAGCCTTGAAGGGGGTCCATTCTCGCTCCGCCGCCGGTCCGTCCGACTCGCGCCTTGGCTGGTAGCGGCTGGAAAAGTCTCAAACAGAAAGCCCATAATTTTTTCCACTTGAATTGCGAGCCAAGACAATACCGGTTCACCGAATACTTACTTACAAACAGCGCAAGCGGTGCGAATTCGCCATAAAAAATTTTGGCGAAAATTTTCCCATTGCTTATACTCATCCACCGCATCGCGCTTGAAGGATGACAGCCGCGTTGCGGCTGGCGCTGTGAATAAGGAGTAGAGATATGGCTCGCCATATTAGGCTCCATGTATTGCAGACCATGATAAAAACCGGCCTTGTGCCGGTATTCCACACCGCCGACCTGGAAATCGCCAAGCATGTTGCCCTTGCTTGTGCCGAGGGGGGATGCCTGTTGCTGGAATTTACCAACCGCGGCGATCATGCCTGGGAGGTTTTCAGCGGTTTGGAGCGTTTTCTCGCCAGGGAATGTCCAGACATGATGTTGGGCGCTGGTTCGATTATCGATCCGGCCACTGCGGCGCTGTACATCAACTGCGGTGCGGCTTTTATTGTGGGACCAGTTCTCAATGGAGAGGTGGCAAAGGTCTGCAATCGCCGCAAGATTGCCTATTGTCCGGGTTGCGGCAGCGCCTCAGAGATTTCGGCTGCTGAGGAATTGGGTGTGGAGATCGTGAAAATTTTCCCTGGCAAAGAGGTGGGCGGCCCGACGTTTGTGAAGATGATACGCGGCCCTTGCCCGTGGACGGCGATCATGCCAACAGGCGGCGTCGAGCCCACGGAGGAATCATTGCGCGCCTGGTTCGAGGCAGGGGTGGCATGCGTGGGGATGGGAAGCAATCTCATTACCTCTGCGCTGCTGCAAAAGGGAGATTATGGGGCGTTGCGCGAAAAAGTGCGAGATGTTCTGGGAATTATCGCCAAGGTAAGAGAGGGGAAAAACCATGTTGCGCATTAAAGCATCTGAGGAATGTCGCTGGGATGCTGTAGCCTTAGGCGAAGTCATGCTGCGGCTAGATCCTGGCGAAGGCCGTATTCGCACCGCGCGGGAGTTCAAGGTGTGGGAAGGCGGAGGCGAGTACAATGTGGTCCGCGGCCTGCGCAAATGTTTCGGCCTGCGCACAGCGGTGGTCACAGCTATCGTAGACAATGAGATCGGCCGCCTTCTGGAGGATCTCATGCTGCAGGGAGGAGTAGACCTCTCCCATGTGCGCTGGGTTCCATTTGACGGTATCGGCCGCGCGAGCCGCGTGGGGCTTAACTTTACCGAGCGCGGTTTTGGCGTGCGAGCGGCAGTAGGTTGTTCGGATCGCGCCTATTCGGCTGCATCCCAGATGAAGCGCGGCGATGTCAATTGGCGACGCATCTTTCGCGAAGAGGGAGCGCGCTGGTTCCACTGCGGCGGCATTTTTGCTGCGCTTTCGCCGGATACGGCTGATTTGACTATCGAAGCCATGGAGGCAGCCAGGGAAGCCGGCACAGTTGTCTCATTCGATCTCAATTATCGCCCTTCGCTTTGGAAATGGCAGGGCGGCACTGCGCGCGCCGTGGAGACAAACCGCCGCATCGCGCCGTTGGTTGATGTGATGATCGGCAATGAGGAGGATTTCACCGCTGCCTTGGGTTTTGAGGTGCCGGGTTTGGATGAACATATTTCATCCATCGACCCATCCAATTTTAAGCGCATGATCGCCGAGGCAATTAGGATGTTCCCGAACTTCAAGGTGGTTGCCACCACCCTGCGCAATGCCAAGACCGCCAGCCGCAACGATTGGGGAGCGATCCTCTACAGCGATGGCCAATTTTACGAGGCGCGTTTGCGAGAGGATTTGGAAATTTTAGACCGCGTAGGGGGAGGCGACAGTTTTGCGTCCGGCATGATCTATGCATTTCTCGCCGGCAAAAGCCCGGCAGAGGCCGTGGAATACGGCGCTGCCCATGGCGCCCTCGCCATGACGACGCCAGGCGATACGAGCATGGTTACACGACAGGAAGTGGAAGCGATCATCAAGGGCAAGGGCGCGCGCGTGAGAAGATGAAGCGAGCGCGTCACCGGCTATCGCGATAGCAGCGCTATAGGGTGGAGGAGGTGAGATGGACGGCATTGCCGGCGTGTTGCCGCCTCCGCAGTTGGCGGCAGCGGAGGTATTGATCGACGAGGTCGAGTTTCATGCCTTGCTCTCCCTCCGCTGCCGGTCGCTTCTGGCGTTGGCGCGCTATTTCGAGCGCCAGCCGCTCGATGAGATGATTTTATGCCATCCGCTGCTGGGGCAGATCTGGGCCGATTCAGCGCAGATTGAAGAGCTGCTCGACTCCTATGGCGCGCGCAGCAATCGCCGCTGGTGCCATTTTCGCAATGCTGTAGCCGCTTGCCGGCGCTTTGCGCAGGTCACCTATAAAATACTCCACATTCGCCACGCGGCTCCCGCTTATCGGCTTTTGCCGGTGGAGGGCGATTTCAAAAGCGACACCGATGCGGCATTGCGCTTCTCTTCCAGCACGCTCCTTCTCATCTGCAGCCGCCTCTCATCGCTCGCGGCAGAGGCAGAGCTGGAAATGCCGCCGCCGCTTCAATTGGATTCAGCGCTGTTGCAACCGCTCCCGCCGGGGCGGCTGCCCCGCAACCGGATGGCGCGGCACGTCGACTCCGCTGCTGCCACAGTGGTGCAGCTCGCCACGGTCTTTCTCAATCTCGCGGCAGAGAGCGAGGTGTTGCGGTTTGCCGCGCGCGCGCCTGCCGCCGACTATCCGTCGCTCATTCCTGAACCGGTGAGCGAGGAAAGCATTAGGCAGTTGGAGTTCAAATTCCATAATCTGCAATCGCTC
>Ga0129299_1003409_pt1 | contig 10379 bp, 5 predicted proteins | sample ConPoolayeCmetaG_FD_94477 | JGI IMG/M metagenome (GOLD analysis project Ga0129299, IMG submission 94477) | Hot spring microbial mat communities from California, USA to study Microbial Dark Matter (Phase II) - Cone Pool mat layer C metaG ... | reverse complement strand
CGATTTTGCACGCGGGCGCACCGCTCGGGCTTCCCAATCGCGCCCCCATCGCTGAAGCGATGGGCCACCCGCCCATGAACATCACGGGCGGGACGCCCGTGCTACAGCGCATTTTCGGAGCAGGGGCACAACGTCTCCGAGCACACGTCTTTCCACCCGAGTTGTCGTGCCTTTCCCGACTTGGGATCGTCCAGGTTCGATGGGGTTCGCGTCGGTGCGCGGATCGGGCGGAGGCGTTCTTGGCCGTCGGCGGGTAGCGGGGCTTGATGGGAATGACCGTCAGTGCATGTCGCCCAGGTGAGCGGCCTGAAGGACGCTGATGGCCAGGGCCTGCTGGAGCTGTCGGATGTCGATCGACTCGTCGGCGCTGTGGGCGTGCTGGAGCTCCCCGGGGCCGAAGGTCACGACGTCGTGTCCGGCCAGGGCGAACAGCCTCGCATCGCAGCTCACCCGCCAAGCCGCCGGCTCGGGCCAGGGCGACCCCAACGCACCGAACGCCGCCTCGAACGACGTCATGGCCGGACAGTCGGGTGGTGAGGCGTAGGCCTCGTTGTGCAGCTTGTCGAACGTCATCTCGATCATCCCCTCCGCGTACGGGATCCGGCGGAACTCGCAGTACTCTCGGACGCCGCGCCGCGCCGCTTCCGTCAGCCGTTGGCGGAGCTGAGCCATCGGATGGGTGGGCTGAAACCCCTGTCCGCCCTCCAGCACGATCCGATCGAGCATCTCCGGTGCGTCGGCGAGATAGCCTTTGGCCGTCACGCCGGGGTAGTTCCGAACCACCCTCAGGAGGGCAAGGATCAGGAACGCCGCCTTGGTAATCGCGCCGTCGCACTGGGCGATGGCTCCCATGTGACCGGCCTTGCCGTAGACATCCAACCGATAGACCAACGCGTCACGGGTCGGCTCGAACGTCAGCTTGTAGTGCTCCGGCACCTTGTGCCGGCCGGTCACCGGATCCACTTCCTTGCTCTTGTCACCGTAGATCCGCACGTACTCGCTCAGGGCGGCCTCGAGGACCTCGGTCATCCGCATGGCGATGCGTTCCGGGTTGGCGGAGGCATGGGCTTCGATCTTGACGGCGACGTGGTCATTCACAGCCGAGGGGTGTTTGCCGTAACAACCCAGGATCCCGTGACTGGTCTGGACGTGATCGGGGCGGAACAGCGGATGTCGGCTTTCGGCCTTGATCTTCAACCCCTCCTCTTCCAGTGATCGGACGACGAAAGGCCACATCTCCATCGGCTGGGCGATCGGATTCCCACCTCGGGTCAGCGTGCACTTGTACCACATCGCCCCACGGTTGGCCGGATGCGGAATGTTGTTCGTAATTTCGTGGACGATGGTCTGCCACCCCGCGAAACGCCGGTCGCGGGTCATCGACAGCGAGCCGTTTCCGCCCATCTCTTCGTCGATGACGAACTGATAGACGCGGTCCTGGGCGAAGCCGAGGCCCGATCCGTTGCGGATCTCGCCAAGCAGTTTGATCTGGGCCAGCAGAAGGGCGATTTGCCCCTTGGCGTCGCAGGCGCCGCGTCCGTAGAGTCGCTGCCCGTCGCTCCGCGGCTCAATCCACCCGGCCACGGTGTCCACGTGGGCGTTGTAGATCGCCGGCCGCCCCTGGGGTCGCGGGGCATCGGCCGGGAAGATCGCAATCAGGTTGTGGCGGTTGCGGTAGACTTCGGCAGCCGGCAGGGGTTCCGGTCGATCCGCCGTGACCGTGTAATACGGTTGGCTGTAGTTGGGATCCGCAGCGATCTCCGGGTCAATCGGAACGCGTTCGATCCGCACGCCATCACCGCACAATCCCCGGAGCTCGCTTTCGATGACCCGGAAGATCCGTTCCTCTCGAGCCGCCATTTCGGACGGATCGGCTGTGGGTGTGGTGTCGATCTCCACGAGTTCTCGAAGGAGGTTCCGGCAATAGGCGGCATACTCATCGCTGAAGGCGCGCCGTTTGACCAATTCAACGACCTGCGGGGGAAACGGGTTCGTCATCCGGTGTTCTCCGTTGGATGGGAATCACGCGGTCATCGCGACACGGACGGCACATAGAGGTTCAGACGCTGCTCGGGCGGACACACCGCCATCCGGTAGCCGATCGCGGCGTTGAGGCGACGCCGGCCGGCATCGTCGGCCAAGTCCAGCAGGGCATCGAACAATTGGACTCCTCCGGTCCCCCTTCGCCGCTCGCACCAGCGGACGAACAGGGGGGCTTCGCGGCCAATGAGGTCCCCGACCCAAAGAAGCTGGTTCTCGTGATCGACGCGGACCTGCTTCGGATCGTTCACGGTTGCGGCGGCTACCGCCGAAAGCTGACGATCGAGCGTATCCGGTTGAAACGGCCGGTCGCTGAGCATCGTATCCGCCCTGGCAGGGCACAGCGCGAGCAGGGTCCGCACGTCCGACCCGCCCTCGACCACCAGGCGGCGACGAATGTCGGCCAGCGTTACGAGACGCCCGTGAAAGCGAAACCGGTACTCGTCTTCATGGGGCGCTCGCGCCTTGGTTATGTCGCCTCCCGTGGCCAGATATCGCTCAAGTCCCGCGCGCATGGCCAGGGCGTTGTAGGCGTTGATCAGTCGCGCCGTCCGCACCGCACCGGTGTCCTTCGGTTCGGGCTCTGCGGCCAGAAGGGTCAATACATGGTCCAGGTTCTCCGGTCGCTCCGCCAGTCGGGCGTAATCCACCCGTCCGTCGCGGACGCTGGCTTGGAGGCACCGCGCCCACGCCCAGGGATCGTCGGAAGGTGCCGCGTGGTTCGGATCTTGAGAGCGGATCGGACCCAAGAGGGGTCCGGTGCAGCCTACAAGGTTGGGCAGACAGACCAGCATTCCTCCCAAGATGGCGGCGAATCCGGCCTTCATTGCGTCCAATGCCGTCATTTCCGTGCACACGCAACGGGAGTGGTTCATTTTAGCGAGGCGCCACAGCCCGTCGAGTCCCCAGCCGGTATAATGTTGTTCTGGAACAGGAGGCAAGCTGGCCCATGAACGAGACGCCATTGGGAGGTAACGGGGCCGCGGAACGGCCTGCGGGGCGGAGTCCCACCACCGTGCCGCCGTCGCACGCCACCGACCCGGAAGATGACGTTCGCATGGTCGAGGCACTCGGGCAATCGTACCGGCGGATCACGGAGGAGTTGGCCAAGGTCATCGTCGGTATGGAGGACGTGATCGAGCAGGTCCTGGTGGCCATGTTCTGCCGGGGACACTGCATCCTCGAAGGGGTGCCGGGTCTGGCCAAGACGCTGCTCATCAGCACGATCGCCCGTGTGCTGCATCTGTCCTTCAAGCGCATCCAGTTCACGCCCGACCTGATGCCGGCCGACATCACGGGCACGGACGTGCTGGAAGAAGACCGCACGACCGGAAAACGGGTCTTCCGATTCGTCCCCGGGCCGATCTTTGCCAACATGATCCTGGCCGACGAGATCAACCGAACGCCGCCGAAGACGCAGGCCGCTCTGTTGGAGGCCATGCAGGAGCACCAGGTCACCGTGGGGGAGAGCACGTTTCGCTTGTCGGAACCGTTCTTCGTGCTCGCCACCCAGAACCCCATCGAGCAGGAAGGCACCTACCCGTTGCCGGAGGCGCAGCTCGATCGGTTTATGTTCAAGATCCGCGTCGGGTATCCGTCGGTCGAGGACGAGCTGGCCATCATGAAGCGGGTCACCAGCCACTACGCGTCGGAGCTGGAAGCGGTTTTGACGGGCGAGCAGATCCTTGGGCTCCACGACATCGTCCGGCGGGTCCCGGCGGCTGACCACGTCTACCACTACGCCCGCAACCTGAGCCGGGCCACCCGCCCCAAGATGCCCGAGGCGCCCCCCTTCGTCGACGAGCTGGTGGCTTGGGGGGCGGGACCCCGGGCGAGCATCTACCTGATTCTTGGCGGCAAGGCCCGGGCGATCCTTCACGGACGATTCCACGTGACGACCGAGGACATACGAGCGATGGCGTTGCCGGTTCTGCGGCATCGGATCATCACGACGTTCAACGCGGAGGCCGCCGGCAAGACCCCCGACGACGTCATCGAGCAGTTGCTGTCGGAGGTACCGGTTACCACGGAGAGGAAGTTGGCGACGGTGTGAGGCCTCCTCGTACAGCAGTCCCGCCGTGCCACCCAACCTGAAGAGCGGTCGTGAAGAAGGTCGAGCGGCGATGTCCACTGAACCGGCCTCATACCTGCAACTGATCGATCCGAGGGCGCTCGTCAAGATCGGGCGGCTGGAGTTGATCGCCCGCCAGGTCGTCGAGGGATTCATCAGCGGCAAGCACCGCAGCCCCTACAAGGGCTTCAGCGTGGAATTCGCCGAGCACCGCGAGTATGCCCGGGGCGACGACCTGCGCGACCTCGACTGGCGGGTCTATGCCCGGACGGACCGGTACTACGTCAAGCAGTATGAAGAAGAGACGAACCTGCGGGCCTATCTGCTGCTGGACGCCTCCGGGTCGATGCGCTACGCGGGGGATTCGCTGTCGAAGTTCAGGTACGCGCAGTTCACGGCCGCCACCCTGGCCCATTTGATGCTCCACCAGCAGGACGCCGTGGGGTTGGTCACGTTCGACCACGCGCTGCGGCGATACGTCCCGCCGCGGTCGCGGCCAAGCCATCTTCGCGTCCTGCTGGAGGAGTTGGAGAAGACCGAACCCGGGGGCGAGACGTCGCTGTCGAACATCCTGCACTATGTAGCGGAACGGATCCGCCGCCGCGGGTTGGTCATCCTGATCAGCGATTGCTTCGACGACGTGGAGTCGCTCGTGTCGGGTCTGCATCACTTCCGGCACCGCAAGCACGAGGTCATCGTGCTGCACGTGATGGCTCGAGAGGAATTGACGTTTCCGTTTCGGCAGTGGTCGCAGTTTCGGTGCCTGGAAGAGCCCTCGACAAGGTTGGTTCTGGACCCGAGTAGCGTTCGCGACGAGTACCTGCGGCAGGTCTCGGCCTTCCTGGCTGAGCTGAAGCGCCGATGCGGCGAGATGGAAATCGACTACGTCCAATTGGACACGTCGAAACCCTACGACAACGCCCTCGTGCGGTACCTGGCGTTTCGGGCCGCGTGGGCGAAAAATCGAAGGCGATGAGGGCCTTCCGACCCCGGCCGCCCGGCCAGGTTCGCGCCGACCGCACGTCGCGGCGACGCCGAGTTCCGGGCAGGCCCCCGATGCGGGGATTGTTGGAATGCCTCCGTGGATCACCGACGCGTTCCTGAACGCCGGACTCCTGTGGTGGCTGCCGCTCGCACTGTTGCCGCTGGTGATCCACCTGCTCAATCGCTTGCGACGCAGGAACATCGAATGGGGGGCGATGCGGTTTCTCCTCCGTTCGCACGCGACGCGGAGCCGGCGGATCCTTCTGGAAGAAATCGCCCTGTTGGCGATTCGCGTGGCCGCGCTGGTGGCGCTGGTCTTTGCGGTGACCCGGCCATTCGTTCGCAACCCCGCCTTCGGCGGAAAAGGGCAAAGCCGACAAGACGTCGCCATCGTCCTGGACGCCTCCCTCTCCATGGCGCTCCGGGAGGACAACGTCACGCGCTTCGAGCGAGGGGTCTGGGCGGCAGGCCAGATCATCGATGCCCTGGAGGACGGCGATACGGTCAGCCTCCTCCTGGCCGGAGCGGCCGTTCGTCCGCTTCACCCCCGACCCGAGTTCCTCAGCACCGAAACCCGCCGGGCGTTGAAACGGCATCTTGCCGCCGCGGGTCCGCTGCCCGGCGTGACGGACATGATCCGGGCCCTCGACGCCGCTCAGAACATGCTGAGCGCCGGCAAGTACGCCCACAAACAGATCGTCGTCCTCACGGACGGACAGGCCAGAAGCTGGCGGGGCGACGAGCCCAGGCGGTGGCAGTTCCTCCGTCAAATGAGTGAACAGGCCGGCGTTCAACCGAGGATCCACGCCCTGCGGGTCGGGGGCGCGCCCGGTCGCGTCGTCAACGCCGCCGTATCTCGAATTGACGTGGACCGTCGGGTGGTGGGAACGGACCTGCCGGTGGAGATCCGCGCCACGGTGGTGAACACCGGGACCGAGCCGATCTCCGACCGATCGGTGGAACTGGTCGTCGGCGACCGGAGGATCGCGGAACAGGAGGTGGGCCGCTTGGGACCGCAGGCCTCTCACACGCTGCGATTCTCGCACCAGTTCACGCGCCCCGGTTCCCACCTGATCCGCGCCCGGCTGACCGGTGAAGACCAGATCCACCACGACGACGGTGCCTATTACGCCCTCCAGGTCCACGACCGGTTGCCCGTCCTGCTGGTGGACGGGGCTCCGGCGGCCAATCCGCTGGACTCGGGAACGGGGTACCTGGAGGCGGCGATGGATCCGGCGGAAGTCGAAGGCGAGGCGCGGGTGGACTACCTGGTCGACGCCCGGCGCGTCGAGTGGAGCCGGACGGAGCAGATCGACCCGACGGGGTACAAGGTCGTCGTGCTGGCAGGCGTGCCCCGACTCGGAGAACGGTTCCTGGATCGGCTGCGGCGGTTCGTGCGAGAGGGAGGCGGTCTTTTGATCGCCCTCGGCGAGCAGACCGACGCGGAATGGTATCACAACCACCTTCAAGCGACGGGGGACGGGCTGCTGCCCTGCCGATTGGATCAGCCCGTCGGGGATGCCGGCTCCCGCCAATCGAGCCAGACCATCGCCGCCGGTCCCTCGGAGCACCCGGCCCTTGGCGTGGCGGCAGACAGGTCCAAGACCGACATCGACAGGGTGCACGTTTTCCGCTGGTTTCGCCTGATGACACCCGCGGAGGGAACCGCTGAGGCGGTTCTGCGGTTGGCCAACGGGGAGCCGTTTATCGTGGCCAAGCGCGTAGGTCGCGGCCGCGTGCTGATGGTCGGTTCGCCCTTGAACATCGATTGGACGAACCTTCCGGCGGCGAAGGTGTATGTGGTCATGGTCCACGAGATGATCTACTGGTTGGCGCAACCGACCCTGCCGGAGTGGAACGTGGACGCCGGACAACCGATGGTCGCCCTGTTCGAGGCCGCCGAGGCACCGCCGGTGGCCAAGGTCACCGATCCCGCCGGTGAGGTGACCGAGATCGCGGGTCAACCGGAGGGGGGCTCGATGGTGTTTCGCCATCTCCAGACCGACCTGCCCGGGGTGTACCGGTGGACGGTGCCCATGGCCGGTCAAGCGAGGTCGTATTGGTTTGTGGTTCGACCCGGCGCGGATCAGGCCGTCCTGGAACCGCTCAGCGACCGCACCCGACGCGATCTGGCGGAGTGGATCGGTTTGCGGTTTTCCGAAGACGTGGACGCGATCCGAAGGCAACTGAAGATCGACGTGGTCGGCACCGAGATGTGGCAGGCCCTGGCGGCGGTGGTCCTCGTCTTGTTGTTGGCGGAGGTCTTCTTGACCCGGCGGATCGCCGCGGGGCGGCATGGCGAGCACGCCGGGGGCGTGGCCTTCGGACAGGTGTAGGTTCCGACGAACCGGAAGTTCACGAACCGGGTTGGTGTCCGCCGAGACGGGTCGGGTCCGCAAACCCGACGGAACCCTCCTCGGCAGCACAAGCCAACGCAACGACTTTGACGACGTATGAACGGTCTGCTTGCCCAATTGGAGTCGATCGGCACGGTTCACCGACTGATCTTTGTCGGTGGACTGTGGCCGGTGTTCTGGGGCATCACCGCCGGTGCGGCGGCCGCCGCGCTGATCTGGTTGATCCTTGTCGATGGGCTCGTCCGTCGGCGATTCAGCCTGGCGTGGGCACTCAAAGCCGTCGCGTGTTTATGGGTCTCGGCCGTCTCGGCGGCCGCCGCGATCGCCCGGGTGAACGTGGGGATGAGCGGCCTGGTCCTCACGGCCTTGGCGGCCGGCGGCATGATCATCTACCTCTACGCGGTGGAGCGACGCTTCGTCCGTCCGTCGATGGGCCTGACCTTGACCGGGCTGCGCCTGATTCTGATCCTCCTGCTGTTCGCCATGATGACCGAGCCGGTCGCCCGCCTCAGCCGGACCGAGACGAAACCGCGCTGCCTGGCCGTTCTGGCGGACGAATCGATCAGCATGGACGTGGTCGACGGCCACATGACCGCCGGCGAACGACTTCGACTGGCCGACGCCATGGGGTGGCTGAGTGACCAGGCCCGGCCGATCCGCTTGGAAGGCCAGGCGATCGACCTGCGTTGGGCGGCCGCACAACTCAAACCCCCGAGTGAATGGCTCACCGACGTCCTGCGGGGGCTCCAACGACGCGAGCCGGTCTCCTCCGCGAGCGACGCTCGTCGGCGGAGCATGATCGATTCGGTCAAGCAGATCCGGGGGCGCGTGGGGAGGGTGACGGAGGACCTGTCGGGGGTCCTGGAGGACCGCCGAAACGTGCCGGCGGATTCACTGGGCGACCTGATCGACCTGCGGAGCAGGCTGACCTCTCAGGTGACCGAGCCGCTTCAAGCGATCCTCAAGCACATGGAAGACCGCTCGCTGTGGGAGCGCCTCTCGGCGGACCAAGTCGGCCACCTGATCCGGATGCATGAGGAGGTCGTCCGCGGGTTGACCGAAATCGCCCGCTCGCTGGACCAAGTCGGCCGACGGTTGGACGAGGCCTTTGCCCGACAGGCGGATGCTGAAACACGCAAGGTGCTGGATGATGCGGGGCGGCTGTCCCGCCGGCAGGTGGTTGCCCATCTGCTCGGCGAGCGGCAGCGGGGTCCGCTGGCCCGTCTGGGTGAACGACTCAAGGTTCGTTACTACCTATTTGCCGGCAAGGCCCGGTCGGTCTCGCAGGAGCAGTTGTCCGCCGAGTTGACATCGTCCCGAACGTCGGACGGATTCGTTCCGGTCCGGCTCGGTTCGAGCCTGCCGTCGACCACCTCCGGAGTCGCCGTCTCCCGCCCGGGTCCCCCGACGCCCGAGGAGGAATCGCTCGGGGCAACGGACCTGGCCGAGGCGATCGAACAGGTGGCCCGCGACCTGCCGACGGAGGAGCTGGCCGGCATCATGATCGTCAGCGATGGGCAACACAACACCTCCGCCGACCCGCTCCTCGCCGCGCAGCGATTCGGTGCCCAGAAGGTCGGGCTTTATCCCGTGGTGGTGGGCGCCCGGCAACCGCCGACCGACGCGGCCATCATGAAGCTCGACGTTCCCGACGTGGTCTATGCGGAAGACACGATGGACGTGGGGGTGTCGGTGCGGGCGGACGGGCTGGCGGGCAGGACGTTGACGGTTCGCCTGGTCGACGAGGCGGACCGGGCCCTTGAGCTCCAGGACCAAGACGAGCAGGGTCGGCCGATCCCCCACCCGACGCCGCTGCGGGAGAAGGTGCTGACCGTGACGACCGATCGGGAGCGAACCGAGGTGCGCCTCTCTCACAAGCCCCAGGGCAAAGGGCGCCACGTCTACCGGGTCGTGCTCGACCCCGTGCCCGAAGAGGCTTTCAAGGAGAACAATGAACAGACCTTCGCCATCGATGTGAACGATGAACGGACCAAGGTCCTGATTGTCGACGGATTGCCGCGGTGGGAGTTCCGCTATCTGCGGAACCTGTTGCTGCGGGATGAATCGGTCCGTCTCCAGCACGTCCTGTTCGATCCCGCTCTGATTGCACGACAGCCGGACTTCAAGCCCGTGGTCGCCCGCGCGTCGAACGAGAGCCCCGAGGCGGACCGCCTGCCGGACAAGGCGGAGGACCTGAACGCCTATGACGTCATCGTCCTGGGGGACGTGAGTCCGGACGACCTGCCCGCCGACCGGCAGCGGTTGATCGAGCGGTTCGTCTCGGACCGTGGCGGGACGCTGGTCGTGGTGGCGGGCAAGCGGCACATGCCCGTCGAATACGATCGGCAGCCCCTGGCGGCGGTCCTGCCCGTGCGGTTCACGCCTATCGCACGGACCGCGTCCGCCGAACCCGAGCCCCGCACAAACCACGCGTTCCGGGTCCGCTTGACAAGCGAGGGGCTCACGCACATGGTCACCGAACTGGCCGTCGAACCCCAGACGAACCAGTCGTTGTGGGAGGCCTTGCCGCCGATGCCCTGGCGGAGCCCGGTCTCCTCGGCCAAGGGCGGGGCGTCCGTCCTCGCGTGGGCAGAGCCGGTGCAGCCTTCGGCCGGACCGAGCTCGGGTCCGACGACCCGCCCCACGACCGGAGATCGTGCGTCCGACCCTCAGAGGGACAGCGCCGTGCTGACGGTTCAGAACTACGGTCTCGGGAAGGTCCTCTACATCGGGTGGGATGCGACCTGGCGGTTCCGCTACAAACACGGTGACACGTACCATCACAAGTTCTGGGCCCAGGTCCTCCGGTGGGCCACGACGGGCAAACTGCCGAGCGGTCTGAAACTCGTCAAGATCGGTACGGACCGCGCACGCTATCCTCGGCGCCAACCGGTGGTCGTCCGCGCCAAGTTTACCCGACCGGATTT
>Ga0129299_1003406_pt1 | contig 10387 bp, 10 predicted proteins | sample ConPoolayeCmetaG_FD_94477 | JGI IMG/M metagenome (GOLD analysis project Ga0129299, IMG submission 94477) | Hot spring microbial mat communities from California, USA to study Microbial Dark Matter (Phase II) - Cone Pool mat layer C metaG ... | reverse complement strand
CGTCAAGCGATAACTTATCAGATAAGAAAAGTATTTGAAGAAATTTTAGGAAAAAGTGCTTCAAGTCTTTCCATGAATCTTGTCTATGATGTGGCTCATAATGTGGCTAAATTTGAAACTCATTACCAAAAAAACCTTCTTATTCATCGAAAAGGTGCTACTTGTTCTTTCCCAAATCAACCAGTAATTATCGGTGGTTCAATGGAAACAGGTAGTTTTTTGCTTTTAGGAAAAGATGAGGCAATGGAAAAAAGCTTTGGCTCAACAGCTCATGGTTCAGGTAGGGTGATATCACGGGCTAAAGCAAAAAAATTAATTAGAGGAGAAAAATTAATTCATCAATTAAAAAATAAAGTAATCTACGTTAAATCAGCTTCTTTTTCTGGTTTAGCAGAAGAAGCCGGTTTTGCCTATAAAAATATTGAAAAAGTGGTAAAATCAGTAGAATTAGCCAAGTTGTCAAAACCAATAGCCTATTTTAAGCCGATCGGCAATATCAAAGGATGATTAAATTAAAATTAATTTATTAATTATAGTAATTTAAATTTTAACTTTTGACTTTTAACTTTTGAATTTTTAAATATGTTTCATAGTCCAACTTACGGTTTAGTTGATTTAAATAATCTAAAAAAGATTGTTAATCAATTTATGGCTACTGATAAAAAAAGTCGTTATGAGATTACTGTTGGAACTGACTCACAAAAGATTGATAAAGACTCTTTTGATTTTGTTTCGGCCTTAATTGTTCATCGGATTGGTTTTGGTGGTATCTATTTTTGGAGAAGAGAAATATTAAAAAAGAGAATTTCATTAAAAGAAAGAATTTATACTGAGGCCACTATTTCTCTACAAACAGCAGAAACATTTATTGAATTTTTAAAAACAAATGGTATTTCTCGTTATAATATTAAAATTCATGTTGATATTGGTCGTAATGGCGAAACAAGAGATATGATTAATGAGGTTGTTGGAATGATTAGAGCAGGTGGGTATCAGATAAAAATTAAACCCGAGTCATATGCTGCCTCAAAAGTAGCTGATAGACATACTTAATAGTTAATTTTATATATTATGCAGTCTTTATTGGTTTATTTTAGTAAAAAATTAGAAAAAATTTTTTTAAGGTTAGTTTTTTTTCTTATTGCAACGTTAATTACGATATTTTTTCTTGGTTATTACTTTGGTACCTTTGATCAAGTAAGTCATATTCCCTTTTTAAAAAAAAACGTTAATATAAATCTCTACCCTAATGATTATTATTTTAGTTTAAGACAAAGTCATTATTCTTTTTTTTGGTTATTTTTTAAGCCTTTTTATCAATTAGGCATTCTAGAAATAACTATTTTTATAATTCATTTCTTAACAATTTATTTTAGTTACTTTTTAATATACGAACTGGCTAAAACAATTTTTAAAAATTCCCTCGCCGCTTTTTTTTCTGTTTTTGCTTTTCTTTTTCCTCATATTACCTTTGCTGGTTTTGCTATTTTTGAGTTTAGTTTTCTAAATCGTACTTTTGTTTTTCCTTTTCTTCTTCTTGTTTTTAATTTATATCTTAAAAAAAAATATTTTTTTGCTTACCTTTTTTTGGGTCTTATGTATAATCTTCACGTTATTTCTGTTAATTTTGTTTTATTTATGTTTTTATTTGACTCATTAATTCGTTTTAAAAATTTTGGCTTTAAAAAAATAGTTTTAAATTTATTTATTTTTGCATTATCTTCATCACCGGTGCTTTTTTGGAAATTATCGGACTCTGGGTTAGGATTAACGGTTGATTGGCATTGGTTTAACATAATAAAAAAAAGTATGTTAAATAATATTTTTAATTTAACAGCTATTTCTCCTCCATTATTTTTTTTAACCCTTAATGGTTTTTCTTTAATAGTTTTATTTTTATTTTTAAAAAAATATATTTTAAAAGAAAATTATGATACTATAAATAATTTTTTTTATTCTGGGATAATAATTCTTGCAGTTCAGGTATTTACATCATACTTTATCCCCTTAACAATTATTGTTCAGTCTCAAATTATTAGAGTAGGAGCATTCTTTATTTTATTTTCATATCTTCTTTTTTCTCAATTTCTTGCTAAGTTAGTTAATAAAAAAAAAGTTAATGATTTTCAATTTTTTTCTCTTTTTATTTCTTTAATTTTTTCTATTTTTCCTTTTTGGCTTTTATTTGTTTATTTAAAATATTTAAAACAAAAAAAAATTGAAAATTATTTTTTTTTACTAACAATTTTTCAATTTTTAATAGTTTGTTTTTTTGCTTATAGATTAAATCTTTGGAAACCAGGAATAAATATTTATCCTAATAAATTACAAAATTATAAAATACAAATCTGGGTAAAAAATAATACATCTGAAGATGCTATTTTTATTGTTCCTCCTTATCTTTGGGGTTTTTATAGTCTTGATTGGAGAGTAATATCTGAAAGAACGCCGGTTGTTACTTTATCAGAAATTTTAGAAGCTGCTTTTGAGCCACGTTATATTAATTATTGGGAGAAAAGATTTAATGATGTTGTTCCTGGTGCTTTAGATAAATTTAAAGGAAATTTTTTTGACAACATATCAATAATTAAAAAAATATATAATTCTCTTTCTGAAGAATATATTAAATATATAGCAAAAAAATATAAAGCTTCTTATTTTGTAACTGAGAACACAAATCAATATAATTTTCCTCTTATATATCAAGACGAAAGTTTTTCTTTGTACAAAATTAAATAAATTATTTGGTAATATATTTAAATGAATTTTTTATTTTTTTTAATAAATCTTTCTTCTTAAATATAATAAGATTTTTATTATTAGATAAATCTTTATATATATGTCCTCCCATATTATATTCAAATAATTTTTTTCTTAATTTTTCATTAAATGAAAGATAAAGATGAGAAATAAAAGTTTTATAAAAGAGAGAAAGTCTTCCTTCTTTTTTCATTCTTCTTAATGAAAATTTTATGCTAACTTCTTTTAGAACATTAACTTTTACACCCCATTTATGTGCTTTTCTAATAATATCATGGTCTTCCGTAATATCTAAACTTTCATCAAATCCTCCCACTCTCTTAAAAAAATTTTTTTCCCAAACCATATTCCCACCAGCAGAAAAAGCTTTTCCAAAGATCTGAGAAAACTCAACAACGCTATTTAAAATTGGAAAGATAAACTTCATTTCTGGAAAAATTTTTGTTTCTTGAGGATATGAATAAGGAATAAATACTAATCCTTTTTTTATTTTTATTACATTTTTTAATTTTTTTACAAAAGATTGATTAATTCTTGTGTCAGCATCTAAAAAAATTAAGTATTCTCCGGATGATTTAATAGCCCCAAAATTTCTTTGAGCGGCAACATTTTTTCCTTTATACAAATAAAAATTTATTGGTAGTTTTGATTTAAATGATAAAACAACTTTTTTTGTTTTATCTTGAGAAAAATTATCAGAAACAATTATCTCAAAATTTTTATCTGTTTGTTTAATAAGATCGGTTAAAAGTTTTGGTATGAAATTTTCTTCATTAAAAGTGGGAATAATAATAGAAAAAAAAGGTTTTTTATTTTTCATTTAAATATTTTATATTTTTATTTAAAAATAATAAAAATTTATGATCTATTTTGTCTTAAAAAAAATCTTTTTATTTCCTTTAAAGTTGTAACATCTTGAAAATATTTATCTTCCCGAAATTTTTCTAATCGAGGAAATCTTAGAGCAAATCCTGGTAAATCAACTTCCTCAGCTTGTCCGGTTTTTGTTGGTTTCATTTTCCTTCCTGCCGTGTGAACTGGAGATCGAGTAATTTCATCAGCCCGAACCTCAACTACCAAAGATGGTAAAATCCAAACATCACACTCCATTGTTTTATCAACTAAGTAGTTCTTTGGTTTACTTTCTACTTTTATCATTTGACATTTTTGATAAAGATTTCGCCATTCATAATCTGAAAGACCTGTACCAATTTTTGCTACAGTTACATAATTAGAATTTTCTTCATCAAAAATACCTACTAAAAAAGCACCGATTCCAAAAGAGGTGCGTTTACCTTTGCCAATATCATATCCCATCACCAAACAATCAATTGTATCCTCGATTTTTGATGAATAACTTCTTTTAAATTTTATCCAGTTCCAACCACGAGCGCCTGCCTGATAAACACCATCCAACTTTTTAGCAACAATACCTTCTAAACCTTGACTGACTGCTTCCTCAAATAAAAGTTCTAATTTTTTTTCTTCTTCAACAATACTTTGAGGAGATAGTAGAATAGTGTTTTTAAAAATATCTTTTTTTTGGTTAATTAGTTTTTCTAAATTTTTTCTTCTTTCCTCAAATGGTAAATGAATAAAATTTTTATTATCTAAATATAAAATTTCATAAGCAAAAAGTTTTAAAGGAATTTGTTTACTTTTTTCTTTGATGTTATATTTTCTTTTTCGTTGAACGGTTTCTTGAAAGGGAAGAAAATTGCCAGTTTGAGGATCAAAACCAATTGCTTCCCCCTCAAAGATGATATTTTTTACCTTTATTTCTTTTTTAATTCCAAATACAACGTCCGGGTATATTGAGGATACTTCTTCTAAATTACGAGAAAAAACTTTTACTTGATTTTTTTCTTGAGAATAATGAATCTGTAAACGAAAACCATCATATTTTGACTCAACTGCACAACGACCAATTTTTTTCAAAATTTCTTTGGCTGATGAGAGTCGTTCTGCTTTCATCATAATGATTGGAGTAAAAACTTGAGGAGAAATGTTTTTTAATGAAATAATTCCTTTTTCTTTGATTAATTGGGATAAATATCCTAAATCTGGATGGACATGATAAGCATTTTCAATTACTTTGCGCAAACTTTTATCTCCTTTTTCCATCCATGATAAAGAATCTAATATTGTCATATCAGAAAAACCTAAACGTAAGATACCAGTAATAATTCTTACAAGATAACAAGAAGATAAGGGATCAAGTTGTCGAATTAAGCTTGATAGAAGAGTAATTTTTTTTTCTTGAGATCTCTCACCTTTTGTAATAGCAATTTGATATAAGATGTCAAAAACTTTTTTAATTGTTATTTCTTTTTCTTCAAAAGAAATAAATTGTTTCTTGAAGTATTCAACAGTTTTACCTAAATCACCAATTTTTTTATATTGACTAATAAAAATTTTATTTTCAATATTTAAAGCTAAGGTAATTGCCTTAATAATAGTTTTTTCTGCAATACCAAATTCAATTTTTTCATATAAAGGAACAACTCGCCCTTGAAGAAGAAAGATTGTTTTTTTAATTTCATCAGGAGTTAATTCTTTAAATAATGAAGATAAAAAATGAGTTATTTCTAAACGACTAGTAGTTTTTTCTATTTTTTCAAAAAAAATCGCTAATTTTTTAAATATCATATCATTAAATAACGAGCGTTTTTAGTTGAACCAACTTTTTTGATTAAGCCTTTATCAATAAGATATTTTAAATCTCTTAAAATACTGTCTTCTGAAATATCAGGAAAGAGAGTTTTGAAAGATTGATTTTGTAAAAAACCAACTTCTTGAATGTATTCAATAATCTTTATTTGTCTTTCAGTAAGAAAAATTTGTTGACCACCAATTTTTTCTTTTAGTTTAACATCCTTAGAAAGTTTTAAAATTTTTTCTTTTACTTTTTCAAATTCAATCTCTGCACCTAAAGTAAAATATTCAAGCCAAGAGGTAAGATCACCTTTGGTTGCTTTTTGAAGATTTTCATAATAAGATGAAGCATCACGATCATAATATTCTTCTAATGAAAAAAAACGACGGATGTCGTAACCACCTAAAAATAAAATTAAAGTAGCTAAAGTTCTTGCTACTCTACCATTACCATCTAAGAAAGGATGAATTCTTACTAGTTCATGATGGGCAATTCCAGCTTTTAGGACAGGATGTATTTTTTCAAAATCCGAATTATTTAACCAATAAACAAATTCTCGCATTAAGAATGGGACTTCAATTGGTGGTGGTGGTCGAAAGGTTATTTCACCAGTTTTTGAGTTACGGATTACTACTTGTTTTTTTCTATATTCTCCAAGTTCTTCAAAAGGTAAAATTTTGTCGACTATAATTCGATGCATTTTTTTAATTAATTGCTCAGTAATTTTTTCAATTTTTTTCTTTGCTTCTTCATCAATAAATTCAATTACTTTGCGATAATTGATAATTTCTCTTATGTCACGCGGTCTTGCAATAATATCTTTTCCTAAAAGAACATCCTCGGCTTCATCTTTTTTTAGAAGATTCCCTTCAATATGAGTACCGTGATAGACAGCTCGAATAATTGCATCTTGCTTAAATTTTTTTTCCCATAATGGAAGTAGGGGAGCGTTTTTTATTACTTCCTCAGCAGCTTCAATTTTAGCGATATTAATTAAAATTTTGTTAGTGATTTTATAAGAGGGAATGAACATATAAATTATTATACACCAAAACGTCTTTGTCTTTTTTTATATTCTTTAATGCATTTTTCTAACTCGAAGGTGGTAAAATCAGGAAAGTATTTTGGACAAAATATCCATTCTGAATAAGCAGATTGCCAAATCATAAAGCCCGAAGTTCTTGTTTCTCCACTTGTTCGAATAACTAAATCAGGGTATGGATAGGGTAAATCTTTTGTATCCAAAAATTGATTAATTTTTTCTTCCGAAATATCATTAAATTTTATTTTTGATTGATTTATTTTCTTTATTGTTCTTATAATTTCATCTCTACCGCTATAATCTAAAGCAATAGCTAAAAAATATTTATTAAACTTTTTAGTTTTTTCTTCTGCTTCGTTAATTTTTTTTCGAAGTTTTTCTTTTATTCTATCTTTTCTTCCAAGATGAATTATTCTTATTTCTTCTTTTAAAGCTTCATTAATATTTTTATCAATCATAGTAAGATAGAGATTCATAAGATAAGAAGTTTCTTCTTTTTTTCTTTTCCAATTTTCATTAGAAAAAGCCCAAAATGTTAAAACTTTAATTCCTAAACTTCTTATTTTTTTACTAATTTCTGTTGCTTGGTTAAAACCTTTTTTGTATCCTGAAAAAATAGGCAAACCCTTTTCCTTAGCCCAACGTCTATTTCCATCAGGAATAATAGCAATATGTTTTGGTAAATTGTTCATAGATTTATTTGTCTCTCTTGACTTTAAAAATCATTTTTTTTAAAATTTTTTTATGGTCTTAGCTATTGAAATTAATCCAACAAATTTTGCTCCAGCAAAAATTACTACAGTTTCAACTTTAATGAATATAATTTTACCACTTTTAATGACTGGAATTACGATATTTTTTTTAATTATTCTTTTTCAAGCAGCTTTTAAAATTTTAACAGCTGGTGATAATAAAGAAACTATATCAAAAGCTCAAAAGACAATTTTTTTTGCTATTTTAGGATTAATTTTAGTAGTTACGAGCTTTCTTTTAGTAAGAATTATTGGTATGATATTAAAAGTTCAATTTACTCTATGATTTTAGCTCAAGATAATCCAATTGGTCAAATTACTCCTCCACCAGGGATTGGAGTTTTGGGAGAAAGTCCATCTATTGCTTTAGGAAAATTATTTGATACTGGTATTAGGTTATTTATTATTATTTCTGGAATTATTTTAATTATTTATCTTCTTTCTGGCTCTCTTGATTGGATAAATTCTGGAGGGGAAAAAGAAAAAATTGCCAAAGCTCAAGCAAAAATTACTAATGCGGTTGTTGGAATGATTTTAATTTTTGTGATGTTGTCTGTTTGGGGATTAATTACGGGTAATATTCTAGGAATAATTAAGATTGGAACTGGTGGGATAGAATTTAACCTTCCTACGCTTTAAATTAAAATATCAAGGTTCCCTTGATTTTTTTTTCAAGAAGTATTTTTTTCAAAAGATCTTTTTCAGCGGTACCGTTAATAATAAAACTTTTTATTCCGTATTTGCTTAAAGAAAGACTTTCTTTTACTTTATGAAGCATGCCGCCAGTGACATCAAAACCTTTAATCGAAAAAAAATTTTTTTTAATTTGAGAAAAATTTTTTTGAGAAATTATCTTAATTGTTTTTCCTTTTTTATCTAAAACTCCTTTAGTTGATCCATTGTGAATTATTTTATTAACTCTAAATCCCTGTTTTTTTAAAAATAAGGCTAAAGAATTTAAAATCACTTCGGTTGATAAAATACAACTTCCATTTATCTCATCAAAAACTATATCACCATAAGTTACTGGTATTAAACCTAAGTTAAGCATAGAAAGTAAGGAATAAGGAAAAAATTTTTTTATTTTTCCATTTTTTGTGATTATCATTGAAGAAGGATTCAAAGAAACTGATTTTAGATTATTTTTTAAAAGAGAATTAACAACGATTCGATTTAATCTTGAAGCTGCATCTTGAACTAAACAAAAACCTAATTTTTGTTTTTCGTCTCTTATTCCTTCATTCATTTTATATTTTAGAGCCGGATAGTGTGGAAAAGATCCACCGCCATTTCCAATTATTAGTTGAATATTTTTATCTTCATCTAATGTTTCTTTTATTTGGCGTGATAAATCGTCAATTACCGAAATTTTTGGTGTAAAAGGTATTTGTTTTTCGGTAATTAAGCTCCCACCAAATTTTATAAGAATAATTCTTTTTTTCATATAATTTTTGTGCCATTATCTGGATAATTTTTAATTATTTTTAACACTTCTTTTTGTTTTTTAAAAAAATCTAAAAATTTTTCTTCATCTTTTTTTTGACAAATCAAATGAATGTTTTCTCCAGCATCAATTGTAAAATAACCCTCAAGTCCTATTTTTCTTATTTCAATAATTTTTTTTATCAATTCTATTGTTTTTCCACTCCAGTAAAAAAGTGGTGGCTTTTGGGTCATCATTATTGAATGCATCGAAATTGCTTCTTCTTCTAAAAGATAACCAAAATAGGTAAAGTCTTTTTTTAAAAAAGCTTTTTTAATTTCTTTTATTCTTTTTTCTAAACTTAATAATCGATATTTAAATAAGTTACTAGTCTCTGCATTTTGATGGCCTTCTAAAGAAGATATCTTTTTTTCTTCTTTATTTAAAATCAAAACTAAATCTACTAAATTCCAATAAGATGGAGGGGCAATGGAGACAGCATAACTATCATTAATTTTTTTTCCTTTGTGCCACCAAGAAAATCCATCAGGTATTGAACGACAAGAAGAACCTGAACCAGAAAGACGAGCAAGAATTGAGAGATTTTTTTGATCTAAATATTTTTCAAAAAGCCAGGAAAAACCTAAAGCTAAAGCTGAAAAAAAAGAGGCTGATGAAGCAATCCCAGCTTTTTTAGGAAAAGAGTTAAAAGAGTAAATAATAAAACCATAATCTTTTTCTACTTTTAAAAATTTTCTTGCTTGATGATAAAAATTAATCACTTTTTTAAAAGACTCATCAGTTTTGATCTCAAAATTATCTTTTTCATAATCTTTGACATAAAGTTTTTTAATCTTTGGTTTTTCTATTTTTTCAATCTCTAAAATTGTATAACATAAAGAAAGATTCATGGAAAAACTATCGTTATAAGGAAGAAAAAGTTTTTTATTTCTTTGTCCCCAGTATTTAATAAAAGCAATATTAGCTGGGCTTTTAATTTTTACTTTTTTCATAGAGGCCTTTATCATCAAAAGCAAACTTAAAAAAATTAATTTTTTCTTTTTTTAAAAAACTTAATAACTCTTTTTCTTTCTCAACAAAAAATAAAATAAATCCTGAGCCTTCTTTTTTTCCACCAGCGCCGGTTATTTTACCAACTCCAAAAGAATAAAGTTTTTGTAAAAGTTTTTTTGTTTTTGAAGAAACGACACCAAGCATTTCTAAAAAAATTTCATTATCTACGATCGCTTCTTTAAAAAGATTCTTATTTCCATTTTTTATTGCTAAAACCATTTTTTTAGTTGTCTTTTCCATATCAAAAAGAACATTTTCTATAAAAGAGATATTTTTTTTGTATTTTTTTGTAACTATTTTGACCATTGTTTTTGTATTTTCTTCTGGTTTTCCTGAATCGATTAAAAATAAGGAAAATTCTTTAGGAATTTTAAAGTTTAAAAAAGAAATATTTTTTAAAAATTCAAATTCTTTGCGATAATAAATTAAACCTCCAAAACAAGAAGCGGTATTATCAACCCCTGATGGATTTTGGTGAAAAAAAGCTTCACTCTTATAAGCCAAATTATTGACGATATCTTTTGGGAAATTTTTTCCGGTAAAAAATTTTAAAAAACAGGCAGTTGCAGCAACTGATAAAGCTGCTGATGAGCCCAAACCAAATCCTATTGGAATTTCTGAATTAATTTTAAAAAAATATTTTTTTTTCTGATGTAGAATTTTGTTTTCTTTAAGATAAT
>Ga0129299_1003404_pt1 | contig 10389 bp, 7 predicted proteins | sample ConPoolayeCmetaG_FD_94477 | JGI IMG/M metagenome (GOLD analysis project Ga0129299, IMG submission 94477) | Hot spring microbial mat communities from California, USA to study Microbial Dark Matter (Phase II) - Cone Pool mat layer C metaG ... | reverse complement strand
GGGCTGGTGGCGGCCTGGGCAGGCAGCGGGCTGAGCCAGGCGGAGTTCTGCCGGCGGCGCGGGATCCACGGCGGGACGTTCGCCTGGTGGAAGCGGCAGCTGAAGGCGGCGGACGCAGGCGCCGTGCCGGAGGCCGCCGGCGCCCAGCTACAGGCCCGGCCTCTGCTGGAGGTGCTGGGCGACTTCGCCCGCGACGGCCACGTGGACTCGACCGACCTGGAGCACCTGCTGGGCTGTTCGGCCGGCCCGGGGATCGCCCCCGACGCGGCCCGCGACACGGCCGACCTGGACCGCGACGGGGACGTCGACCAAGCCGACTTCGCGGTCCTGCAGCTCTCCTGACCGGCCCGGACGCGGCGGTGGAGCTGAGCTGCAAGCACGCGGACTGAAGCGGTCGGGCATGAGCCGTTGAGGTGTCGTTGGGCGCCCAAAAGAGGCGGTCAGGCGTCGTGGGGGCTCTGCAGCGTCCGATAATCAGGCGGTTTCCAGCCTGCCCAACGGCCCAAGAGTCCTCCGGCGACCGGAAGTTGTCGATATCAGCGGGGATTGGCCGGGGGGACCTCAACTTCACTGCTCACGGGCCGATATCCACCTTAGCGACCGTTATCGGGAGTGCTTGTCGGGCAATGGTTTAGCGCCCGCGGCGCCCCGGCCGGAAAGATCCGAACGAACGTCCGCCAGGGATGGCGTCCTGCCCCCCGCCGATCGAGCGGCGGCGGCCTGCGTCTCGCTTCCCGGGCGGCATGCAGCCCGGGCCATCCCCGGAGATTGCGTTGGAAGCCCGCGATGAGCCGTGCCATCGCCAGACCGTTTTTCGTCAGCGACGCTCCGCACTTCGGCGGCGCCGAGCGTTACATCGTGGCGATGTGCCGGGCCGCGCGCCGGCGGGGCCTGGAGCCCGGCGTGTTGTGGGTGGATCGCGGCGGCGTCGGCGGGCCGGTCCTGGAGCGGCTGCGGCAGGCCGACGGGCCGGTGAAGGTGCTCGACGGGCGGCCTGGCCGGGGTGCGGGGCTGGTGCGCGGCTTTCTTTCGGCCCTGGACGGGCTGGCCGCGGATGCTCTGGTCTTCAACGCCTGCGGACGGCCGGGATTCTGGCTGCTGCCGTGGGCGGCGCGTCGGCGGGGGCTGCCCTGCGCGTGGGTGCATCAGATGGTCGATGCCCGCGATCATCGCCGTCTGCCGGCGCAGTGGTGGAACGGCCGGCTGGAGGGCCTTGCGGCCTGGCGCGTGCCGCAGGCCTTGCGCCACGCCCTGGCGATGGCCGCCTGCCGGGCGGTGGTGACGCTCAACGAGGCCGACGGCGAGCGCATCGTCCGCTGGATGCGGGCCCCGCGCGACCGTCTGCACGTCATCCCGCACGGCGTGGACTGCGCGGAGTACCGTTTCGACGCCGCCGCAGGCCTGCGCGTGCGTGCCGCGCTCGGGATCCCGCCGGCGGGGTCCGGGCGCCTGGTCATCGGGACGGCCGGGCGGCTGGTTCGGGGCAAGGGCGTGGACCTGCTGATCCGCGCCGCGGCGCTGCTGAGGGACCGGGGGCTGGACGTGGATGTGCTGGTGGCCGGGCATGGCCAGGCCGAGGCTGAACTGGCGGAGCTGGCCGGGCGGCTGGGGGTGGCCGATCGGGTGCATTTCGCGGGTTTCATGGAGAACATGCCGGCCTTCTACAGCGCCCTGGACGCCTTTGTTTTGTGCAGTCTGACGGAATCGTTCGGACTGGCGATCGCCGAAGCCATGGCCTGCTGCCGGCCGGTGATCGCGACGCCCACGGCGGGGGCTTGCCGTCAGATCGAGCACGGCGTCAACGGCCTGCTGCTGCCGGCGTTCGAAGCCGGGGCCCTGGCCGAGGCGATGGCCGGGCTGGCGGGCGATCCGGGGAAGGCCGCGAGCCTGGGCGAGGCCGGGCGACGGAGTGTGCAACAGGGCTACAGCATCGAGCTGACCCTCGAGCGGACGCTGCGGGCGTTGCGCAGCCCGGGGCGGTCGCGTCCATGTCCGGTCGATCCGCTGCCGGCGGTCGGGGTCGGGGAGGAGCACGCATGAGGATTCTCGTGCCGCTGCCGTTTGATCCCTCGGACACCGCCCACGGGCGCAACCTGCGGGTCGTGAACCTGCTGACGCACATGAGTCCGCGGGCCGAGATCCGCTGTCTGGTCGAAAGCGCGGAGGTGGCCGGGCGACTGGGGCGGATGCTTCCGGGGGCGCGCGTGGAGCCGGCCGAGGCGGTGCTTTCGCCGTGCGATCGGCGCGTGCCGCGGGTTTCGCGTATCGGGGCTTACTTCGGGAGTTCGGCCGGGCTGACCGCGGCGGCGGCGGCCTGTGCCGGGCGGGCCGACGCGGTGCTGGGTTTCGATCTGCCCTCGATCAACGCGGTGCTGGCGGCGGGGTCGGCTGCGAGCCGCCCGCGGCTGATCCTGGACGTCATCGACGACCCGTGGCTGACCTGGCTGAGCGGGCGTCGGGCGGAGCGTCTGGGGCCGTCGGGTCTGAAGACCGCGTTGTGCGTGCGGCTGGCCCGGCGGTTTCTGCTGCCGCGGCTGGACGCGCTGGTGGCGGTATCGCCGCGTGACGCCGCGAGCCTGAGTCGGGCCTGCGGAAAGCGGGTGCGGGTCGTGCCCAACGGTGTGGCCCTGCAGCCGCCGGACTGTCTGACGCAGCCCCGCGAGCCGATGGTGATTTTCACCGGGGCGATGGATTTCGGGCCCAACGAGCGGGCCGCGTGCCGGCTGGCCAGGCAGCTGTGGCCGGAGATCCGCCGGACGGCTGCGGAGCGCGACGGCGGCGGGGCCGGATCGCTGGAGCTGGTGATTGCCGGGTCGAATCCGACTGCGGCGGTGCGGGCGCTGGCGGAGCTGCCCGGCGTGCGGGTGACCGGCTGGGTTGCGGACCTGGGCCTGTGGCTGCGCCGGGCGTGTGTGGCGGTGGCGCCGATGGACTCGGGCACGGGGATGAAGAACAAGGTGCTGGAGGCCCTGGCCGCGGCCTGCCCGGTGGTGGCCACTTCCGCCGGCGCGGCCGGCCTGCCGGTTGGCGAGGCTCACGGCCTGGTCGTCGAGGACGCCCCCGATCGCCTGGCCCGGGCGGCCGGCCTGCTGGCCGCCGATCCGGTTCGGGCGCGGCGGCTTGGCCGGGCGGGATGGCGGACGGTCCGCGACCGGTACGCCTGGGCGGACTGTGCCGGGCTGATGATCGAGACGGTCGGCGAGCTGGTGCGCCGGTGCCGGACGGCGCCGGCCGCGGCGGCCGGGCTCCGGACCGGCGAACAGGAGGCGCTGCCCCATGCCGCTTCGTAGCGTTGCGTTCCTGCTCTACTTCTTCGGCAGCTGCGGCGCCGCGTTCATCTACCCGATGGTCGGGGTGGTCTGCTACGTGGTGCTCTACCAGGTGTATCCGCAGACCACCTGGTGGGGCAAGCCGCTGGACATCTACGGCATCCGCTACTCGTTCGTCTGCGGGCTGTGCCTGACCGTCGGCATGCTGCTGAACATCAAGCGCCTGCCGGCCGGCCGGCAGATCATGCACCCGGTGGAGATCGGCACGGTCTGCATCTTTCTGGCGATGCTGCTGTCCTCGGTGATCGGCGTCAGCCGCAACCAGTTCACGGAGCTCTACCTGGACAAGATGGCCAAGGTGGTGGTGTTTCTGCTGGTCATGTCGCGGGTGGTGGTCACCCGGGACCGGCTGTGGGTCATGGTGCTGACCTTCACGGTGATGGCCTGGTACCTCGGTCACGAGGCCACCAACGCCCCGCCGGGCGCGTTTCACCGCAACCGCGTGGACGGCATCGGCGGCCCGGACTTCCGCGAGGCCTCTTCGCTGGCGATCCACCTGAGTTCGCTGCTGCCGTTCGTGGCCATCACGCTGAGCGACCGGCGGCTTCACGTTCGGATCTTCGCGGTCGCCGCGGCGGCTTACGCGGTCAACGGCATCCTGCTGTGCCGGGCCCGGTCGGCGTTCCTGGGGGCGATGATCGCGGCCGGTCTGGCCCTGTTCTATGTGCCGCGGCGGTACCGCAGCCTGCTGATCGGGGCGATGATCCTGGGGGCCGCGGGCATGCTGGTGCTCAGCGACGACTGGTTCTGGGACCGCATGCTGACCATCGCCAGCCCGTCGGAGGAGCGCGACCAGTCGGCGGCGGTGCGGCTGGTGGTCTGGCGGGCGGCCTGGGACATGTTCCGCGAGCACGTGATGGGCGTCGGCGTCGGGCAGTTCCAGTGGCAGATCCGGCAGTACAGCGAGGAGCTCAACTGGGTCCGCCGCGACGCCCACAACACCTACATTCTCTGCGCCTGCGAACTGGGCATCTTCGGGCTGATCGTCTACCTGGCGACGCTGGGCGGCAGCTGGTGGACGCTGAATCACGCGCTGCGGCGGGCCCGGCAGCGGCTGCCGTCGCCGGGGAGGTACGAGCTGATCATCTTCGCCTCGCGGATCAGCCTGGTGGTGTACGCGGTTTCGGGGCTGTTCGTCAGCCGTCTGTACACCGAGGGTGCCTGGTGGCTGATCATGCTTCCGGTCTGCATCCAACGGGCGGTCGAAAGCGAGATCCACGCCGAGGCCCGCGCCGAGGAGCAGGTCTATGCGCGGCTCGCGCGGTGGTTGACGAGCCCGGCGGCGCCCGGTCCGGCGCCGGCCTGTTGACACCAGGAGTCGGCGGTTGCAGACGTCTGTCGTCACGACGGATTCCCGGAAAGCCCGCGCGGCGGCGATTCGCCGGGTGAACCGGAGCTTCCACGCCCGCGCCCAGGCCTGCTTCGACCGCGAACACCGGCGGCGGCACAGGGCCGAGCAGGGCTTCTGGGAGCAGGTGGCGCTGTGGCTGCTCGAGGATCGCCGGGGGGGCGCGGGGTCCGCCGCCGCCGGCCTGGTGGTCGTGGACCTGGCCTGCGGCACGGGCTTTGCCGGCCGCGTGCTGGGCCGCCGGCTGGGACCGGGCGACCGGCTGCTTTCCCTGGACCTCACGGAGGAGGCTATCCGGACGGTGCAGGCGAAATGGCACCACGAACCGGCCCCGGACGGTCCGCGGCTGATCGGCGCCGCCGCCGACGCCGCGGCTCTGCCTCTTGCGGACGCGTCGGCGGACCTGGTGGCGATGAACGCGGCCCTGCACCACATGGCCGAACCGGCGGAGGTGCTGGCCGAAATCGATCGCGTGCTGCGGCCGGGCGGACTTTTCGCCCTGGGTTTCGAGCCCAACGCGGCACACTTCCGGAACCCCGCGCTGCGCCGCCTGTCGGTCGGTCTCGACCGGCTGGCGTGGTACCTCGACTGGGGACAGAACCGCCGCCGCCTGCGGCAGCTGGGGCGGCGCCTGGGGCTGGCCGGTCCGGGGGACCGGGCGTGCCGGCGGAACGGCGCCGCGGAGGATGCCGGTCCGATCGGCCACCGGGACCTGGTCGAGGAGGATCTGCCGGCTGAGCTGCTGGAACTGCTGGACCCCCACGCCCGGGGAGCCGGCGGCCCGGCGGGTTTCGATCCATGCGGGCTGCTGGCCGGACTGCCGCGCGGCTACGAGACGGTGTTCATCCGCTGGAGCGATTACCTGGGCGACGCGGCCCGGCGGCTGCCGCCGCTGCGGGGACTGGCCGACGCCGCCATGGCGATGATCTGGCCCGGGCAGGGTGTTCTTTTCTCCTGGCTGGTGCGCAAACCCGGGGCCGTCGGGGAGAACGGCCCGGGCGGGCCGGCCGGGGTCGGCGGGGCTCGGGCCTGACAAGGAGCACGGAGCGTGTGCGGGATCGCAGGACTTGTCCGGTTTGACGGACTGACGCCGGCGGAGCGGGGTATCGGGGCCCGCATGGCCCGGACGCTGCGCCACCGCGGACCGGACGGCCTGGGTGCCTACGAGGATGCCTGCGCGAGCCTGGGCCACACCCGGCTGAGCATCCTGGATCTTGACCACGGCCACCAGCCGATGGCCAACGAGGACGGCACGGTGTGGGTGACGTTCAACGGCGAGATCCACAACCACCTCGAGCTGGCCGGGGAGCTGCGCGCCGGCGGGCACGTGCTGCGGACCCGGTGCGACACCGAGGTCCTCGTGCATCTTTACGAGGATCACGGCGAGGCCTTCGTGGAGCGGCTCAACGGCATGTTCGCCGCGGCTCTGTGGGATGTCCGCCGGCATCGGCTGGTGCTGATCCGCGACCGGCTGGGCATCAAGCCGCTGTACTGGCACGACGACGGGCGCCGGATCGTCTTCGGTTCGGAGCTGAAGGCCCTGCAGGTTCCCGGCGACCTCTCCGGCGAGGTGTGCCCGGCCGCGCTGCACGATTTCCTCACGTTCGGCCATGTGCAGAGTCCGCGGACGATCTACCGGGGCGTCCGGCAGCTGGAGCCCGGCGAACTGCTCTGCCGCACCGCCGGCGGAGCCCGTCGGCGGCGCTACTGGGACCTGCCGGTCGGGCAGACAGCGATCGAAAGCGGCGCGGCGGAGGACACCCGCCGGATCGACCGCTTCGCCGCGCTCTTCGAGGATGCCGTCGGCCTGCGGATGATCGCGGATGTTCCGCTGGGCGTGTTTCTCAGCGGGGGCGTGGACTCGGCGGCGGTCACCGCGGCGATGTGCCGCCGGGCGGACGGGCCGGTGCTGACGCGGACGGTCGGTTTCGATGAGGCCGACCACGACGAACGGCGGGCGGCCGCCGACCTGGCCGGCCGCCTGGGCACCGATCACCGTGAGATCGTGGTCCGGCCGGATGCCGCCGGGGCCCTGGAGGTTCTGGCCGGCTGTTTCGACGAGCCTTTTGCCGATCCCTGCGCGGTACCCGTGTATCACCTGTCCGCCGCCGCCCGGCAGACCGTGACGGTGGCCCTCTCCGGCGACGGCGGCGACGAGCTGCTGGCGGGCTATCGCCGCTACCGCTTCGATCTGGCCGAGAGCCGCCTTCGCCGGATGCTGCCGGCCTGGCTGCGGTCGGCCGCCGGCGTCGCCGGGCGGTGCTGGCCGTCCGGCGGGCGCCTGCCGCGGGCGTTGCGCGCCGGCCGCACGCTGGAGAACCTCGCACGGGACGACATCGGCGCCCACCTGCGGAGCACGGCGATGCTCGGCGGCCTCCTGCCGGAGGCGGTGCTGCGGCCGGAGTGGCGCCGGGCGGGTCTGGCCGATCCCTTCGACAAGGGGCGGACCTGCTTCGAGCGTGCCGCGGGGACCACGCTGCTCAACCGGCTGTTGTATGTCGATATCCAGACACTCATGGTCGACGGCATTCTCACCAAGGTGGACCGGGCCTCGATGGCCGTCGGACTGGAGGTCCGCCCGCCGCTGCTGGACCACCGGCTGGTGGAGCTCTGTGCCGGGATGCCCGACGATCTGAAGCTGCGGCACGGCCGTGGCAAGATCGTGCTGCGCCGCCTGCTGGCCCGCTGGCTGGGCGGGTCGGTCGCCGCGCGACCCAAGCGCGGCTTCGACGTGCCGGTCGATGCCTGGCTGCGCGGGCCGCTGCGGCCGATGCTGGAGGACCTGCTGCTGGCGGCGGACGCCCGCTGCCGGGAGTGGCTGGAGCCCCGGGCGGTGGCACGGCTCGCCGGGGAGCACGCCCGCGGCCGGCGCCCGTACGCCCTGCCGCTGTGGGCGCTGCTGAACCTGGAGTTGTGGGCCCGCCGTGCCGCGAGGCGTGAGCACACCTCGGCCGCTGGTGCGACCTCAAACCGGGAAGGGAGGGAGAGTCTCGCATGCGCGTGCTGACGGCCACGCTCTGCTATCCGGCGCCGGACGCTCCCGAGGAGGGAGTCTTCGTCCAGCGAAGGCTGGCGGCTCTGGCCTGCCGCTATCCGATCGACGTGCGGGTGGTGGCCCCGCGACTGCGATGTCCGCTGCTGCGCCCGCGCCGGCCGGAGGGTGCGTCCGCAGGCCCGCTGCCGGCCTGGTATCCGGCGATGACCAGCGTGCCGCTGGTCGGCCGGCTGACCGACGGGCTGGCCTTCGCGCGTTGTCTCTGGCGTGCCGTCCGCGCGGCCGGGGACTGGACACCGGACCTGCTGGACGCTCACTTCGAATATCCCGACGGCGTCGGGGCCTGGCTGGCCGGGCGCCGGCTGCGGATTCCGGTGGTGGTCACCGTGCGCGGCAAAATCGAAGCCCTGTCGCGGCGGACCGTCCGGCGGCTGCAGATCCGGGCGATGCTGCGCGGGGTCGACGCGGTCATCGCCGTCAGCCGGTCGCTGGCCCGGCGGGTTCACGCCGTCGCCGGCAGCGACGTGGACGTGCAGGTGATCCCCAACGGGGTGGACACGGCGGTCTTCGCTCCCTCCGACCGCGCCGCCGCGCGGGCGGCGCTGGGCTGGTCGGAATCGGCCCGTTACCTGCTGGCCGTCGGCCACCTGCAGCGCGTCAAGGGCTTCGACCGGGCGGCCGCGGCCTTGCCGGCGGTGCGGGCGATGATGGGCGACGTGCGGCTGGTCCTGGTCGGCAGCACCCGCGGAGAGCCGGCGTTCAAGCGCCGCCTGAAGCGGCAGATGGCCTCGTGCGGCGGTCCGCCGGCGGTGTCTTTCGCCGGTCCGGTGCCGGCCGAACGACTGCGGCTGATGTACGCCGCGGCCGACGTCCTGGTCTGCCCGTCGCGCAGCGAGGGCTGGTGCAACGCCGTGGCCGAGGCGCTGGCGTGCGGGACGCCGGTGGTGGCCACGCCCGTGGGCGGCAATCCCGAGCAGATCGACGACCCGGCTCTGGGGATTCTGTCGGACGGCCAGGCCCCGGAGGCTCTGGCCGCGGCGATGGTCGAGGCGTTGCGGCGTTCCTGGGACCGCGGGGCCATCGCCGCGCGCGGCGGCCTCCGCGACTGGGGGCGTGTCGCGGATGAGGTGTACGGGGTGTTCCGGCGGGTGCTGGCCGACCGCGGCATACGGCGTCGGGCGACGATTCCCTGCGCCGGTTCCGGGGCCGCGGGGCGTGCCCGGGCCGGCGTCACCGGCATGGAGGCAGGCGCGTGAACTTCCGGCCGGCCGGACATATCGCCTGGACCCTGACCGAGCGTCTGCGCGGGCGCGACACCATGGCCCGGCTGCAGGTGCTGACCGGATCGCAGCTGGGCGGGCCGGCCGCCCTGGGGGCCATCCAGGCGGTGAAGCTGCGCCGCCTGCTGACGCTGGCGGCCCGGCACTGCCCGTTCCACCGTGAGCGCCTTGCGCAGGCGGGCATCGATCCGGCGGATCCGTCGCTGGACCCCGGCGTGCTGCGGCATCTTCCGCCGATGACCCGCGGCGACGTGCGCGACCACCTGGCCGAGATGACCTGGGCCGGCGTGCCCGGCGGTCTGCGGCCCTACAGCACGGGCGGGTCCACGGGGGAACCGCTGGTCTTCTACATCGACGCCGCGCGGCAGTCGGCCGACTGGGCGGCCCGATGGCGGGCCCGTGGCTGGTGGGGGCTGAAACCCGGATGTCGCGAGATTCTGCTGTGGGGAACGCCCGCGCGCCCGGGCTGGAAGGACCGGCTGCGCGTGCTGCGCGACCGGCTGCTGAATCAGCGGGTGCTGAACGCCTTCGACCTGTCCGACCGGGCGATGGACATCTACATCCGCCGGTTGCGGCGTTGCCGGCCGGAATGCGTCTACGGCTACGCCAGCAGTCTGGCGCTTGTCGGCCGGCATGCCCGGCGTCGCGGGTTCGGGCCCGGCGCACTGGGCTCGGCGAGCCTGAGGGCCGTCTTCGTCACCGGCGAGGTGCTGACCGAATCGGACCGGCTGGACATCGCCGAGGCCTTCGGCGCCCCGGTGGTCGTCGAGTACGGCAGCCGCGACGCGGGCTTCATCGCCAGCGGCTGCCCGCGCGGCGGCCTGCACATCGCCCAGGAGAACGTGATCGTCGAGCTGCTGGACCCTGAAGGCCGACCGGCGCCGACCGGCGAAAGCGGCGAAGTCACGGTGACCTGCCTGGAATCGTTTGCCACGCCCCTGATCCGTTACCGCCTGGGCGACATCGCCCGGCTCAGCGTGCCGGCGGGAGAGAGCCGCTCCTGCCCGTGCGGGCTGGCCCTGGAGCGCCTCGAGGAGATCCAGGGGCGCGTCACCGACCTGATCGTCTGCCGTAACGGCGGCGGCGGGATCCGCCGCATGCATGCCCTGGCGCTGATTTACGTGCTCCGCGAGGCCGCGGGCGTGCGCCGTTTCCGGATCGTGCAGCAGACGCCGGACGACCTGACCGTCGAGGTCGAGGCGGATGCCGCGTTCACGCCGCAGGTGCGCGATCAGGTGATCCGGCGGCTCCGGGAACGTCTGGGGCCGCAGACGCGGGTGACGGTCCGGTGCCGCGACCGGATTCCGCCTTCGGCCTCGGGCAAGCACGCCCAGGTCGTTTCCCGGCTCGAGCCCGAGGAGGCGCTGCGATGACCGCGGTGGCCAGTCCCTCCATGCCCGGGCGCCGCCTTGCGGAGCCGGTCGCGGCGACCGGCTC
>Ga0129299_1003401_pt1 | contig 10390 bp, 14 predicted proteins | sample ConPoolayeCmetaG_FD_94477 | JGI IMG/M metagenome (GOLD analysis project Ga0129299, IMG submission 94477) | Hot spring microbial mat communities from California, USA to study Microbial Dark Matter (Phase II) - Cone Pool mat layer C metaG ... | reverse complement strand
GCAGATCGACATCCTCGGCACGCACATCCACAACCTGACGCTGGCCGAGCAGGGTCAGCGGGTGCCGCTGCCGCGGGCTGAGGAGCTGACCCGCGAAGCGGCCGAGGCCGAGCAGGTCGTCCGCGAACTGGCGGCCAACGCCGACCTGGCCGCCAGCATCGAGGTCGGTGCCCAGACGCCCATGCAGGAGGAAGAGGAAGCCGCGATCATGCAGGAGTTCGCTGAAATCGCCCAGGCGCAGGCCGCGGAGAAGAAGGTCGAAGCCGCGCCGGCCACCGAACCGCACGAGAAGTCGGCGCGGCCGGCCGGTCCGGCGGCCATCAAGGACCAGGACGCTGCCCACCCGGAGGCGGGCTAGTGGGATGGAGCCTATGAACTTCCTCGAGTGGCTGACTACCCGGCGGAAAACGCTGGCCAGCATGAACGTGGCCGAACTGCGCGCCCAGGAGATGATGCTGGACAACGAACGAAACCGGATGCAGGCCCAGGTGGCCAAGCTCGCCCGCGAGAAGCAGAAGCTCATCGAGCAGGGAGCCAGGGAGAAGACACCCGAGCTGCGCCGCACCTACGCGCAGCAGTACGATCTGCTCCATACCGAGCAGATGATGCTCGCCCGCCATCTGAACCTGCGCACCAAAGAGGCCCTCACCGTCTCTCGGCTGCGCCTGCTGCGCGAAAACGCCCAGATGTCCGGCGCACGTATGGGGCAACGGCGACTGCTTAGCGAAAGCGACCTGGCCACCATCGAGCGCCTGATCGAAAATGACCGCATCACCGCCGAAGCCTACCAGGAGCGCCTCGACGAAATCCTTCAGGCCGGCTTGGAATCCGACCAGGCCGCCACCGGTCTGTCTCCCGCGGCCCAGGAGCTGCTCAAGGTCTGGAACGACCTGGACGCCGGGCTGATCAAAGACACCACCGCCGCGTTCGACGAGGCGGAGAAGCGGGTGCGGGAGCGCGGGGCGGCCGAATAGCCGGCAGCCGCCAACCGCTGACGGCTCCCGGACCGTCGGTGATGCTGTTCTCAGGAGCGTCTGATGAGCCTGTTCAAGTCCAAAGAGGAACGCCGCCTGGAACGCGACATCAAGATCCGCCAGGGCATCCGCCGCATCGAGAAAGCCATCGCCGAGCAGAACAAGTTCACCGACGAGTTCGTCAAGAACGCCCGACAGGCCAAGCAGATCGGCGACATGGCCTCGTATCAGTTCATCCGCAGTTCGCTCAAGAAGACGGCCACGATCAAGAAGCTGCTCGAACGGCAGCTTCTGGCGGTCAAGAACGCGCTGCTGATCAAGCGCCAGGCCGAGGCCTCGGCGGACTTCGCCCAGGCCATGGCCATCATGGCCCGCGAAGTCAGCCGCCTCTACGGCGACACCGACCTGGTCAAGACCCAGGTGGACTGGGAGAAGGCGCTGATGCAGTCGCAGACCATGGAAGAGCGGATGCAGATGTTCCTCGACTCGATCGAGGCGGGGGCCGCTGCGGACGTGTCAGCCACCGCGGCGGAAGCAATCAGCGACGAGGAGATCGACCGGATGATTGCGGCGGAAGAGGAGGTGGAAGCCGCCCGCGAGGCGCAGCAGATGTCGGCCCTGCGCGCCGAGCTGGAGCAGCTCAAGGGGCAGGGGCAGAAGGAATCGAAATAGATGGCTGGAACGTGCCATGCGGTGGGAGAATCGCGGGCCTGCGCCAAACGCGCAAGCTGGTTGTTCGAGGCGCGGGCACCGCGTGCACACCTGCCAGCAACAAGACGTTGACGCCAACGAACCGATCGAGGGTCTGGTGGTGCACGACGAGATGCCTCAAACAAACGGGCTGACGCCGGAGCGGCTGGCCGAGATCACCCGGCGCCTGGTCGCCGCCCTCGCCCCGCGGGCGATTTACCTGTTCGGATCGCAGGTCTACGGCACACCTACCGACGCAAGTGACATTGACTTGCTGGTGGTTCTACCTGGCCCGGTACCCCCGGTCTCGGTTTGCTACGGGCGTGGGCACGCAAGCCTGCGGGGGCTGTTGTTGCCGGTCGAGCTGCATTTTGCCAGTGCGGCCGGTTTCGCAGCCCGACGCCACGTTCAGGGAACGCTCGAAGCGGAAGCGGCACAGAAAGGCCGGTTGCTCTATGAAGCCGCTTGAGGAACTGCGGGAGTGGCTGCGAATCGCCGGCAACGACCTGCGCGCTGCCCGGCTGACCATTCCAAACGGGCCTCTGGAGCCGGGCTGCTTCCACTGCCAGCAGGCGATCGAGAAGCTGCTCAAGGCCTGGCTGATCTCGCGTGGTTGTCATCCCCCCTTCACCCACGACCTTACGTTGCTGTTGGATCTTTGTGCCCAGCAGAACGCCTCGTTCATCAAGCACCGTGATGAATGGGAATGGGTCGCCGGCTTCGCCGTGACTACACGCTACCCTACCGAGGTACCGCCACCGGACGTTGCGGAGGCCCAGCGCGCTCTGCGCGCGGCCGAGCAGGCCTGGAAAGCCATAACGGCGGAGTTGCCTCCCGAGGTGCGTCCCTGAATGCCCGCTACGTTTGCCACATTCAAACGCCTGAAGGACAAGGGCATCACCGCCCTGAAGCAGGGCGACTACGTCGCCGCCCGACCGTACCTGATCCAGGCCGCCGAGTGCATGATCGAGCTGGCCGAGCAGAACAAAGACCCGGCCCAACGCGCCGAACAGGAACAATACGCCCGCGAATTGCTCGAGCTGGCCAGGAACTGCGACCGCCGAGCGAAGGGTGGGTCTCGCGGCGTCGCGGCCCGTGACCGCGCCCGGGAGGAAGAGGACGCGGGCGTCAGTCCAGAGGACTGGATCGTCCGCGAGAAGCCGAACGTCCGGTTCAGCGATGTCGCCGGTCTGGAAGACGTCAAGCAGGAAATCTACCTGAAGATGATCTACCCCTTCCGCCACCCCGATCTGGCGCAGCACTACGGCATCGACGTGGGTGGCGGGCTGCTGCTGTACGGGCCGCCGGGCACGGGCAAGACCATGATCGCCAAGGCGGTGGCCTGCGAGGTCGACGCCACCATGTTCGTCATCAGCCCCGCGCAGGTGATGAGCAAGTGGGTCGGCGAGGCCGAGCAGAACATCCGCAAGCTGTTCGTGGCGGCCAAGGCCGAGGAGCGCAGCGTCATCTTCATCGACGAGATCGAGGCCCTGGTGCCGGCCCGCCGGCGGAGCGATTCGACCGTGATGCAGCGGGTGGTCCCGCAAATCCTCCAGGAGCTGGAAGGTTTCGACCGCAAGGCCGGACGGGCACTCATGTTCCTGGGGGCCACCAACGAGCCGTGGAACCTCGACCGGGCGATCATGCGCCCCGGCCGCTTCGACGCCCGGGTGTACGTGCCGCTGCCCGATCCGGCGGCCCGCTTCCGGCTGTTCGAGATTCACCTCGCCGGCCGCCCGCTGGCCGACGACGTGAACTTCGCCGAGCTGGTCGAGAAAACGCACGGCTACAGCGGGGCGGACATCAAGGCCGTCTGCGCCCGTGCGGCAACTCGTCCGTTTTTGGAATCGGTCGAGGGGGCGGAACCTCGTAAAATCACCATGGCGGACCTGCTGGCGTCGATCGACGGCCTGTTGCCATCGGTCAGCCTGAAGGATTGCCGGAAATACGAGGAGTGGGCGGCGAGCCTGGGCTGAGCCCAGGCGGGGCCTCGCCGCAGGCGTCCGCACGAGACCGCATCCATGAGTCGCAGCCTCGCTGAGCGATTGCAGAATCAGACGCTCGTGGCGCTGACCATCAGCGGCCGCGAGTTCCCGCGGGGATTGTTGTCCGAGACGCTGATTCCGGACGCGTGGATGGGGCTGGTCGAACGGCGGGATGGCGGCCGCCGGTTCGTGCCCGCCGGCGAAGACCCGCGCCCGGGACGTGATGATCGGCTGCTGCTGGTGCGCAACCGGGCGATTACGGTCCCGCTGGCCGTGGACGATGCTCCCGCGGCCGATGGCCACCTGGTGGCCGCAAAGTGCGAGCTGCTGGTCCGCTGGCAGGCCCGTGAAGACGATCTGGCCGCGCTGGGCCGCACCCTGCTTTCTTCGGGCCGGCTGGAGTTGGCCGAGCTGGCCAGGGCCGTTTGCGACGCCGGAGCCCTGTCGATACTGCGCCGTTTCGTCCGCGAACGCCCGGCCGGCGAGCTCGTTCGACAGGACTGCTGCGCCGACCTGCTGGCGGCCCTGCGCGGCGGAATGCAAGGGTTCCTGTTCACCACCGGCCTGACTCTCGAACGTGTGGCCGGCGCCGGCTTCACCAGCGCGTCGCTGGCGCGCCAGGAGGCCTTACAGCGCGAGAGCGCCGTCCACGTCGCCCGGCTGAAGTCACGTGAGTTGGTTGAGCAGGCGGCGCTGGCCGCCACCAAGCGCAGGCTCACCGATCTTACCGAGGTGCTGGAGAAGCTGCGCGCGGCAGCCGCTCTGGATCAGCACCTGCGTTGGCACGACCTGCTGCCGGCCCTTAGCCCCGGCGAGCGCGGCCGACTGCTGGAGAATCTGTGGCGCATCACTCCCGACCGCCGCGTGGCCCAGGCCATCGTGGTGGTTACCTCACGCGAATGCGTCTGGCTCGACCCGACCGACGCCGAACGCATCCTCCAACGCAGCACTCCGGGCGATGTCTTGGGCCCGCTGCGCTCGGTCAGGTTCGACCCTGACCGGAACCTGCTGCTGGTCGGTGCCGCTCGCGGCGTGTGGACGGCAGACGCTGCCGGCGGTTCGGTCAAAGGTCGATACGCAGTGCCGGTCGCGGAGTCGCCGCGCACCGGCTTCAACGCCGCCGTGATCGCCGGCGACTCGCTCTTTGCGACGCACTCGCAGTTGGGGGCCTGGTGCTGGCCGCTGGCCGACCCCGAGCGAGGCCAAGCCCGCTTCCAGCCGCAAGCGGGCGTGCCGCGAACCATCCGCGGAGCCACGGCCACCGATGACGGCCGCCTGTTCTTCGCGACCGACAACGTGGTCCACCTGCTGCGGCGGGCGGACGCGCACGAGGAGCTGCTGCCGCCGGCGCCCGCCGAAATCCTCTGTCTGGCCGCCGAAGCGGACTGGGTATACGCCGGTACCGCCGGCGGCGAACTCATAGGGCTGAACCTCGACGAGCCGGTCGGGTCGCCACAGGCGACTCGCCGAGGCGAGTGGACCGTTTTGCATCGCGCCGCCGCCCCCTTCGAGTCCATCTGCCCACGCCGGTGGGACGACCTGTTGGAGCTGGTCATTCCCTGCGGTCGCGGGATCAGTGGCGTTTTTGCACAGGTCGCCACAGGCGACTCGCTGTGGCGAGAGGCGATGGTGGCGCAGTTGGTGGAAGCTCCGGCGCCGGTTCGGCGGGCCTGGGCGACCGACGATCTGTTGGTGGGCTTGAGCGAGCTGCGCGACCGGCTGGTAGTGATGCGGCCCGACGCGCCGGACCGGCGCGGGCAAGTGCTTCCGGTAGCGCAGATGCTTGGCCATACGCTCCAGGATGCCTGCATTGTGAGCCGGCACGAAGGCACGGAGGAACGAAGGCACCAAGTGAAGCACAGCGAACAGGAAGCCGGACGCCCCGCCACGCCGAACACGGAAGGAACTGCCACGTGAGCCGTTTGCCCAAGACACAAGCCGAGCTGGCGCGGTTCATCGACCACACGCTGCTCAAGCCGGAGGCCACGGCGGCGCAAGTCGATCGGCTGTGCGATGAGGCGCTGCGTTATGGCTTCTGCGCAGTCTGCGTCAATCCGGTGTGGGTCCGCCGTTGCGTGCAGCGGCTGGCCGGCAGCGGCGTGCGGGTCGCCTCGGTAGCCGGCTTCCCGCTGGGCGCTTCAAGAACCGCGGTCAAAGCTCAGGAAGCGCGGACGGCCATCCAGGACGGGGCAATCGAGGTGGACATGGTCGTCAACCTGGCTGCCCTGATCAGTGGTGATCGTACGGAGGCGGTGCGCGATATCGCCGCGGTCGTCGAGGCGGTCAAACAGGCAAGCCCCGACGCGCTGGTGAAGGTGATCCTTGAGACGGCGGCTTTGAGCGAACAGGAGATCATTCTCGGCTGCCGCTGCGCGGCCGAGGCGCGGGCGGATTTCGTGAAGACCTCGACCGGGTTTCATCCGGCGGGTGGGGCGACCGTGGAGCATGTCTCGCTGCTGCGCAAGCACGCCGGCCCGCTGATGGTCAAGGCCGCCGGCGGAATCCGCGACCTGCGCACGGCCCTGGCCATGCTGGAGGCCGGCGCGGACCGGCTGGGCATGTCGGCCAGTGTGTCGGTGGTCGAGCAGATGTCGGCCTAGCGAAGGGAAGCGTCGATGGCATTCGCCCGACAATGCGACAGTTGCAAGCGGCTCATCCCGCCACGCGGCGAGGTCACGCCACGCTACTGCCCGTTCTGCGGAGCTCGCCTGACGGGCGGTCCGGTGGAGGTGCCTGAGCCGCCGCCCCTGCCGGGCCGCCGCGTATCGGGCAGCGCGATCGCGGCGTTTCTCTTTGGGCTGCTGGCGTTCGTGCCGGGACTGGGGGTATTGCCGGCAGTGGTCGCGCTGGCCTGCGGCGTTGCGGCCCGTGGGAGCATCCGGCGTTCCGCGGGGGCGCTGCGCGGTGGGCCGCTGGCGACGCTCGGGATCGTGCTAGCCATCCTCGGACTGATCTTCCATCTGGGTCTGTACACCCGACTGGCATAGATACCAACTGCCCGCCGCGCTCCCTGCGGACATGGCTGTTGAGGTTCGGCGGACGTTCGGCGTATGATCCGCTTAGCGGAAGCCGGACGGACAGGCGACGAGACCGAACGATGAATCGAACACCTGCCATTCAGGTGCCCCAGGAAGTGTTGGCGGCATTCTGTCGTCGTCACCACATCCGGCGGCTCGCGCTGTTCGGGTCGGTGCTGCGCGACGACTTCGGCCCGCAGAGCGACTTGGATGTGCTTGTGGAGTTCGAGCCGGGCCACACGCCGGGGTGGGAGGTCGTCGATATCGCGGATGAGCTGTCCAGCCTGTTCGCCGGCAGGCGAATTGACATGGTGAATCCCCGGTATCTCAACCATCGGCTCAGAGACCGGATTGTGGGCACCGCGGTCGTGCAGTACGAGGCGCCGGATGCAGCGGGATGATTCGGTTTACCTCGGGCACATGCTCGACATGGCCCGCAAGGCGGTCGCCAAGCTCGGCAACCGGACGCGCGCTGGCTTCGATGCCGACGAGGACCTGCGCATAGTGCTGGCACACTGCGTCCAGATCATCGGCGAGGCTGCGTCGCGGGTGTCCCCGGCAACGCAGGCGGCGCATCCGCAGATCCCCTGGAGGCGGATCGTCGGGATGCGGCACCGCATCGTGCACGACTACATGAACATCGACGCCGACATACTTTGGGAGGTGGTTCGCCGGAACCTTCCCGAACTCATTCGACTCCTCACTCCCATCGTTCCGCCCGACCCGGATTAGTGGCCGGCACCGCAACTCGGCCAGCCGGATGGACCGGGGCACCGTCCAGGACGCTCGCCATCGCCGCGGCCAATGCAACTCACGAACTTGACCACTCCGGACGCGCCACTACCATGGCGTCAGCCTGAGCGGGAGGAGGCCGGGCGTGCGCAAGGGGCTTTCGCCGATCTACCTGCATGAACAGGGGCAGCTCTTCGAGCTGCGCCACAACGGCCGCGCCGCCCGCCTCGCCACAGGCGAGTCGCCGTGGCGACCCGCGCGACGCCTGATCACCTTCGGCTGGTATGGCGGCAAGTTCAGCCATCTGGACTGGCTGCTGCCGCTGCTGCCCGCTTGCCACCATTACTGCGAACCGTTCGCAGGTTCGGCGGCGGTGCTGCTGAACCGCCCGCCGTCGCCGGTGGAGACGTACAACGACATCGACGGCGAGGTCGTAAACTTCTTTCGCATCTTGCGCGAGCAGCCGGACGAGCTCGTCCGAGCCATCGGCCTGACGCCCTTCTCGCGTGAGGAGTTCTATCGGGCCATTGCGCCGCCCGAGCGGCCACTCGACGCGGTCGAGCGCGCCCGGCGGTTCTTTGTCCGGGCGCGGCAGGCGCGCACCGGGCTGGCTCAAACCGCAACGCTGGGTCGCTGGGCGAACTGCAAACGCACCAGCCGCTCCGGCATGTCGGGCGTGGTGTCGCGCTGGCTGGGAACGGTCGAGATGCTGCCGCAGGTCGCCGAGCGGCTGCTCCGCGTGCAGATCGAGAACCGGCCGGCCCTGGAGGTCATACGGCTCTACGACGACGCGGGGACCCTGTTCTATTGCGACCCGCCATATCCACACGCTTGCCGCGGCGATTCCCGCGCCTACGGCTTCGAGATGTCGGATGACGAGCACGCCGAGCTGGCCGAGCTGCTGCACCGCTGCCGAGCAAAAGTGGCGGTCTCCGGGTACCGCTGCCGGCTCATGGACCGGCTGTACGGCGACTGGCGGCGCCACGACGCCCCCGCCAAGCTCTGCCATTCGGTCAAGCAAGCGCGACAAGAGGCACTCTGGACGAACTACGAGGCTGACGCCGGGTGACAATCAGCCGTGGCCGCGTCACGTGTGCGGTGCGGACACGACTCAATGATGGGGGGTGCGGTCGGCCCGGGGCGTTGAGGTCATTGGTTGGACCCGAGTACTTGCCGGAGATAGCCGCGCAAGGCCGGCAACTTGTGAGTGACCACGTCCCACACGAGATCGTAATCCACTCCGAAGTAGCCGTGGATCAGCCGATCGCGCATACCGGTCATGGCGCGCCACTCCACTTGCGGATGCTGCTGCCGGATGTTCTCCGGTACCTTCCTGGCCGCCTCACCGATCACCTCCAGGCTCCGCACGAACGCCCGGCGCAAAGTCTCGCTGGCAAGGAACTCCTCCTTGCTGAGGCCGGCGCTGGCGTGCAGCAGGTATTCGGCCTCGCCGAGCATGTGCCGAAGATACTCAAGCGGCTCGAAGGACATCTTCCGCCTCGGCCAGAATATGCGGCGCGATGTACGGGCTAAGCGCCTCCGCCGTGACCACGTCTACCCGTCGAGCAAGCACCTGCTCCAGAAGCTCACAGAGGGACAGAAAGGCATCGTACGTCTTCTTCTGGGGATCGAATTCGACCAGCACGTCCACGTCGCTGCCGGCCTCCGCATCACCCCTGACAAAAGACCCGAACAGCGCCAGGCGGCGTACGCCGAGGACTCGCACCTGCGCTTCCACCGAGTGCAAACGCTGGATGACCTCCTCGCGTGTGCTCGCCGGGCTGATCATGCCACGCAGTCTACTGAGCGAAGTCCGGACCAGGAAGGGGCCCCCGATCTCGGGGATCGACCTGCTCAGCACCGGGGGCGAGACTGGCTACAATACGCCCAGGTGGGTTTCGCTGCGCCGGACCCACCCGAGAGACTACAGGCAAGGGGACCATCATGACGACGCTTAGCCCCTCCGCTCGTACCATCCGCGCCCCGCGCGGCACGCAACGGTCCTGCAAAGGCTGGCAACAGGAAGCCGCCCTGCGGATGCTCATGAACAACCTCGACCCTGACGTGGCCGAGAAGCCGGACGAGCTGATCGTCTACGGCGGCAGCGGTCGGGCCGCCCGGAGCTGGGCCGATTTCGATCGCATCGTCGCCACGCTGAGGCGGCTCGAAAGCAACGAAACGATGCTCGTGCAGTCCGGCCGGGCGGTCGGTGTCATCAAGACCCACCCCGACGCGCCGCGCGTCCTCATCAGCAACTCCATGCTCGTGCCGAAGTGGGCCACCTGGGACGAGTTCCGCCGACTGGAGGCCCTCGGCCTGACCATGTACGGGCAGATGACCGCGGGAAGCTGGATCTATATCGGCACGCAGGGCATCCTTCAGGGCACCTACGAGACCTTCGCCGCCGCCGCTCGGAAGCACTTCGGCGGCTCGCTGAAAGGAAAGCTCGTGGTCAGCGGCGGCCTGGGCGGCATGGGCGGGGCGCAGCCGCTGGCAGCCACGTTCAATGAGGCCGCCTGCCTGATCGCCGAGGTGGACCGCGGGCGCATCGAGCGACGGCTCAAGACGCGCTACCTCGACAAGATGACCGCCGACATCGACGAAGCGCTGAAATGGGTGCTGGACGCCAAGAAAAGCGGCACGCCCCTGTCCGTCGGCTGGCTCGGCAACGCCGCCGACCTGCTCCAGATTCTGATCGACCGCAATATCACGCCGGACGTGCTGACCGATCAGACCTCGGCCCACGATCCGCTGAACGGCTATGTGCCGAACGGGATGACGTATGAGCAGGCGCTGGCGTTGCGGCACAGCGACCCGGAGCAGTACGTGAAGGCGGCGTTCCGCACGATGGCCGACCACATGCGGGCGATGCTTGAGCTGAAGCGGCGCGGGGCGATCACGTTCGACTACGGCAACAACCTCCGCGGCCACGCCCAGGGGCGTGGCCGCGGAGGTTGTTGCCGTAGTCGAACGTGATCGCCCCGCGCCGCTT
>Ga0129299_1003397_pt1 | contig 10403 bp, 7 predicted proteins | sample ConPoolayeCmetaG_FD_94477 | JGI IMG/M metagenome (GOLD analysis project Ga0129299, IMG submission 94477) | Hot spring microbial mat communities from California, USA to study Microbial Dark Matter (Phase II) - Cone Pool mat layer C metaG ... | reverse complement strand
GTCATCTCGGGGGCGTGCGTGAGGGGCGGCGGGGAAGGTCTGTCTGAGCAGAAAGCCATGTTGCCCAGCCTCACAACGAGGTATGAAGATACGCAACAGCAGGGCGTATTTTCTGGGCAGGGTCTTCCGATCGGGTGACAGGCGCTGGCGGCGCACACCGGAAGGTGTGTCGCCCCCGCAGGCGGGGCAGCCGGCGGCTTTGAGCGGCTGACAACGCAAGCGGCTCGGGGTGTTCACGGCGAACTCGGTCGCGGTGGGTCCGGCCGTTTGCGGTCGGCGGATTCGTTCATCTTCAGCTTGCGATACCACGTCCACATCGGCAGCCCCAGGAGGACGAGCCCACACACGGCAATGAGCAGGAGTTCCCTTGGGGAACTGATACAGCAGAAACCCAGAGGGGTCGGCACTCACTTCTCCTCGGTGGTCGCGGCGCCGGGGTCCGAGGCAGGCGCTGCCCACCCGCCGCGTCCGCCGATGTGGAGAACGCGGTTCTTGCCCTGTTGCTTGGCGTCGATGAGCGCGGCGTCCGCGCGGCGAATCAGTTCCTCGGCACCGGCCGCTTCCCATGGAAACGTGGCCAGCCCACCGCTGATGGTCAGCTTCCCGCCGGCCTCCGGACCGAGACCCGGAAACCGATGGTTGAGCAGGGCGTCGCGAAAGCGGTCCACCACTGTCAACGGGTCGGAGGGATGCTGCGAACCCGCCTTTCGGGGCTGGTCGGCGTCCCAGAAGACCACCGCGAACTCATCACCGCCGAAACGAACGACCACGTCGTGGCGCCGGCAGCACCGTTGCATCAGTTGGCCGATCTCTCGGATGATCTCGTCGCCGGCCGCGTGGCCGTAGGTGTCGTTGTAGTGCTTGAAATCGTCGATGTCGAACAGCAACAACGTCACCCGGAATCGCTGGCGGGTCGCCCGCTCCAGCAACCCCGGCAGGAAATGGTCGAGGAACCGTCGGTTTCGCAAACCGCTCACCGAATCGGTCATGGCCTGTTGGCGCGCCTGCGATTCGCGATGGTGCGAGCCCAGCAGACCTCCAAACACGCGGGCGTACCCCCGGCACTTGGCCATCTGTCCGGCCGTGTACGTGCCGATCCGCCGCGGTCCGAGCGTGACGCGGCCGATCAGCTCGGCGCCGTGGGTGAGCCCCTCCGTCAGATCGGGCGGCGACGCGCCCTGGCCGACCCGCGCCGACTGCCCGAAGGCCGCCACCTCGACCCATTGGGCCTCCAGGGCGCGGCATGCAAGGTTGGCCAACCGCGTCAACACGTCGTGCAAACTCCCTTGGAGATGGTCCAACACATCGCCCAGCTCCGCCATCTCGTCCAAACCGATCGATGTCGTCACCCGATCGGCTTCAACGGCGTCCGAGGGGAACTCGGCAGGCAACCCCAAAGCCCGCTCGAGTTCCTCCCTGGAGGGCGGAGAGATCAGATAGTCATCGGCCCCAGCGGTCAGGAGACGCCTGGCCAACGGTTCGGCGTGGGGTCGGCAACACAGGAGGATGGGGACCCGATCCCCCGCGGCGGCGCGCAGGCCCGCCACGGCCGCGTCAAGGCGGCGCGGTCCCTGATCGATGCCCACCAAGACGCCGAGGAGATCCGGCATCGGCGCCTGAGCGATGCCGGCCAGGTAGGTGGGCGCCTGCACGACCTGCCAACGGTTCGATTCGGCGCGGAGCCGGACCGCCATGTCGTCGAAGTCCGCGACCAGCAGGAGACGGTTTCGGGATAGCGAATACCTCGACGTCGGCTTCATTGGATCGTTCGTCCGGTTTCATCCGGCAGGGGCGACTCTTTCAACAAGGCATCGACCTCCTGCCGACTTAGGAGCGGTTCGGTCGCACCCCGGTGGGATTCGGAGGATGCGTCGCTGCCGCTACCCCCAACATCGTGCCGCGGCGTCGGGCGACCCTCCGGAGGAATCCGGCGGGGTCGGTTCGAAACGGGTTCCCAAGGTGTCGGTATCCTGGACGATCGGTGGGGGTGCTCGGGCCGAGTCGTGGGGCGCATCGTGTGGGCTTCCTCCACATCTTCGAGCTCTTGCGTTTCGGCAACTGGGGGGAACTCTTGTCGGTCTTCCAAGGTATCCACACGAGGGGCGGCCGGACGTTCGACTTCGACAACGGAGACCGCCGCCTCGTCGGAAACGTCGGTGGGTGGTTCGACCCCCTCGGCCGGTTGATCTTGCCCCAGCGCGGCCAACACCTCGGCGATTCGGTCCGCCGAAACCTCGCGCCGGGCCCCGAGTGATAAGGCACGGTGCCGGCGCTGACCGTCGGGCCCCTCCCCGTAAATATAGAGCGGGACGGTGGGCGCCAGCTTGGCAGCCAGCGTGAAAAACTCCAGCTCGCTCGGTTCCAGTCCGTCCAGGCAGACGATCACGGCACAGACGGGGTGGTCCTTCGGCCGAACGAGCCGCGCCATGGCGCCGTAGACCGTTTCGACGTGCTCGACATCAAAGCCCGCCTGCCCGCACGCCTGATCGAAATCACCGCTGGCGCCTGTCGGCTGCTCGACCACGTGGAGTAACGTCGGCCTGGACGTCTGGTTCATCGCTCACTCTACCCCTCGCTCCGGTCACTGCGGGTCTCTTGATCCCACTTTAAGTCTATCCCATTGGTTTGCGCCTTGTCAAACGCTTGGCACTAACGGTCGCGTCCCGTAACATTTACGTTTTGTGGATTGAAGGGAATCGTCGGGGTCGCATCCGCAATTCCCCATGTGCAACAGCACGACCGAACTCATCAACGCGATTGACCCGCAGCGCATCGCCCGATTGGCGATGGAGTGGATTTCGGTGCCCAGTCCTACCGGCCACACGCGGGAGGTCAGCGACCTGTTCGCGGCGTACTACCGCCGGTTGGGGTTTGACGTCGAAACCTTCTTCGACGTTCCGGAGGCGCCGGGGGTTGCTGCCCGCCGCGTCATGGACGCCGGTGGCCCCACCCTCCAACTGGATGGGCACATCGATCACATCCCCGTGGATCACGCCCCGCCCGCCCTGACGGACGGGGTCGTTCACGGTCGAGGGGCCTGCGACATGAAAGGCCCGCTTGCGGCGCTGGCGGAGGCGGTTCGCGTGATCGTTCAGTCGGGCCTCCGGTTGAGGGGCACCCTGTTGTGCACCACGCACGGAACCCATGAAGCGCCGCACGGTTGGGGCGAGGGGCTGTCCGCCATGATTCGCCGCGGCGTCCACGGGGATGCCGCCCTTGTGGCGGAGGGTCCCGACGCCTACATCGCTCTGGCCGGTCGAGGTTCGGCCATCTACGATCTTCACATCACTCGCCCGGGTCAGGGCGCACATGAACTGAGGCACCGCGGTGGGTCTCCGGTTTGGGCGGCCGTTCGAGCCGCCGCCGAAATCGATCGGATGCGGGCGGAGCTGGCGGCTGGACCCGCCCGACCTTATGTCGGACACGAGAGCATCTTCATCGGCCAGGTGCACGCGGGCGACTTCTACAACCGCGTTCCGACCCGGGCCTATATCCAGGGCACGCGGCGGTTCTTTGCCGATCACCCGTCCGCCGACGTCCGTCGGGAGTTGGACGGCAGGTTGCGTCCCGTCGTCGAGGCGGCCGGGTGCCACCTGGAACTGCACTTCCAGCCGGTGCGGGAGGGTTTCGAGCTGTCCCCGGATGAACCGCTGGTTCGCGCCCTGCGTCAGGCCATGACGACCGTGGACGGGCGGGAACCGCCCTTCGGCGGGATGTCCGCCGTCGGCGATGTGTCGATCTTCGTCACCCAGGCCCGGATTCCGGCCGTGTACGCCGGTGCCGACAGCGAGACGGCCCACGCCGACCGGGAGTTCATTGCCCTCGACAAACTGGTGCGGGCCGCCCGGGTCTATCTCCTGACCGTTCTCAACTACCTGGGGTTGGCGGAGTGACCATGGCCGGGGAGCATGGAAAGAACGGTCGGACCTTTTCGGCACGCCGCGAGTTGCCGGTTCGCGAGAAGCCGATATGACCGAGCACAACGAAGTACCGCGTAGCGGCCGCGGACGTGGCATGGGCGTCGTGTCCATGAGCCATCACGGGCGAGACGCCCGTCCTACGGTGGCGCGGATTCATGCACGGTCGTGTAGGCGGGGCATACCGTTTGGATGCGTTTCGGACCGGGCCAACCTCTCAACGCCTCCCCGAAGGTCGCGGGGGTTGGCGAAGTGGTTGCCGGTCCTCGTGATGGTGACGTGCTCCGCCGGTCTCCACGCCGCCCCCGACCTGTCGAAACGCTTGGACGCCGCCCTCGCACCCGGCAGGAAACCGGACGTCCTGATGGGCGTGCGGGTGCTTGATCTTCCCGGCGGACAGGTCGTCTACAGTCTAAACGCGCACCGCGTTTTCACGCCCGCCAGCAATATGAAGCTCGTGATCACGGCGGCCGCCGTCGACCTGCTGGGAATGGACTTTACCTACCGAACGGTTTTGGCCCGGCGCGGAGACGATCTGCTGATCGTCGGCGCCGGCGATCCGGCGACGGGCGACCCGCAAATCGCCCGACAGCGCAACGAGCCCGTGACGGGTATCTTCCACCGATGGGCCGACGCGCTTCGCGCGGGCGGGATCACGGAGGTCCGGGGACAACTGCTGTTCGACGATTCGATATTTGACGCGACCTGGGTCAACCCGAGCTGGAATCCGGAGGAATTGGACTCCTGGTTTGCAGCCCCCGTGGGCGGGCTGAACTTCAACGACAACTGCATTGATTTGACCGTCCAACCGGCGGCCAAGTCCGGGGATCCCGTCCTGGTCGAGATGGTTCCCCCGACCCAGACAATCCAACTGGTCAACACCTGCCGCACCGGAGGGAGTGCCCACCCGCTCATCCGAAGGAAACCCGGCGAGGACGTGTTGATCCTGACCGGACAGTGCGCCAAGCGGACGGGACTTCCACCCGTCGCCGTCCATGACCCGGGCAGGCTGTTCGCCGGGGCATGCCGCGAGGCGCTGGTCGCTTCCGGCATTCGCATCGGAGGGGAGCTTCGTCGGGTCCGCATCAGGCAAGCCGACGGATCCCTTCCACCCGATTGGACGATCGTCGCTACGCACGAGACCCCGCTGGGCGAGGTCCTTGCCCGGTGCAACAAGAGCAGCCAGAACCTCTTCGCCGAGTGCCTCTTGAAGACGCTGGGGTACCACCACGGACGCTCGCCCGGTGAGTCGCCGCCCGTGGGAAACTGGACGACGGGGCGGATGGCCGTCCGGCAGTTCCTGATGAAGGCGGGCTTGCCGCCTCACGAATGCGTCATCGACGACGGCAGCGGGCTGAGTCATGACAACCGCCTGTCGCCAGCCCATCTGACCAACGTGCTGCACTACATGTTTAATCATCCGGCCCGGGAACAGTACATCAACAGTCTGGCCGTCAGCGGCGAGGACGGTACCATCAAGAGACGCATGCGCGATATCGGCGGACAGGTCTACGCCAAGACGGGTTATGTCTCGGGGGTCCGAACCCTGAGCGGCTACGTCTCGGACCGGGGCGGAAAGCGGTGGGCGTGTTTTGCCATTCTGGTCAACGGGATCAAAGGAAGCACCGGTCCGTATGTCGCCATCCAAGACGACGTCGTTCGGCTCATCGCTCAGTGGCTCGATGGTCAGGGCGGCCCGGCCACGTCGTCGCGGGGGCTCAAGTAATCGGGCGGATGGGGACCCTACGCCGCCGCCGATTGGGGCACCCGGTCGGGCATGCGAATCTCGGCAGGACGGTACCGGTTGGCGAACAAGGCTTCGACGGTGGCCAGGATCAGCACCAGAATCAGGAAGTAATCCCAGATCGGGGTCCCTTGGGCGGCTTCGTGGATGGAGGCGCGGAGCTCGTCGAGACTGCCGGCGACGAAGACGGGCTGATCGGGCAGGGTCTCGGTCAGTTGCCGTGGCGTGAGCGGCTGAAGGTCCGATTCCGCCGGGTCGGAGGCCACGACGAACTGGCCCGTCTGTTTGGTCGACCCCACCGTCTGCCACGTGTAGATCCCCGGGGTGAAGGTCTCGGTGAAGACGGCGGTGTTGCCCCCCTTGCCCGGCTTCGATTGGACGCGGACGGTCGCGCTGCGACCGGCGGGATCGGCGGGGGGGATCACATCGATGTCGGTGGGTTGGTCCCCCTCGACGTTCACGTGAACTCGGGCCCCTTCGGAAAACGCCCCCTCTTGCCCTGTCCCATCGACCGCGCCCAGGCACAACCGCACCAGCACCGGCAGAAACACCGGCTTGGTCGGCAGATTGGTCCAGACCGTATTGGCCGAGGTCGTACACAGCACGCACCGACCTTGTCCCAGGCGCCGTTCCAGCAGAAGGGGTCGGTCATGGTCCAACCAGGCAAGGATCGCCCCCGGGCGCTGGGGGTGAAGCGCCGTGCTCAGATGGCTATACACCAATACGGACTGATATTTCTCCTGGGTGTCGTAGAGGTCCTGGAACAGAGGGTGCTCCATGTCCACGCGGAGGAGTTTCGCCGCGTCCCGCCGGGAGATGGGGTCTCCCGCGGGCTCGCCCAGCGAAGCGGGCAGCACGGGCGCCTCCGGGTCCGCCAGCGCCGCGTTGTAGTTCGCGGTCTCGACGTTCGGTCCCACGAAGATCACCAGTGTGCGGCCGGCCGTCACAAACCGTCGCAGGGTCTCCGCCAGCACCTCGTCGAACTTCGGAACGTCACAGCAGATCACCACCTCATTCTGGGGGATCTCCTCCGGCTTGACCTCGCCCAACGGGTGGACCACCGGTGAAATCGCGGACGGCACCTTGAGCGCCTGCATCACGTAGTAACCCGGTCCGCTCGGGTCGCTCGCGCCGCCCGGTCCGGTAATGACCATCACCCGGATGCGGTCGGCGATTCGCAGGGTGAACTCGCGGGAATCGTCCGCCGCCAGCACGTCGTTGGCCCCCTCGATGAAAACGCGACCGGAATGAAACCCCGGTTGGCTAAAAACGTGCTCAAAGACGACCTTCTGGCGACTGCCGGGTGTCCCACCGGCCGTCAACAGAATGGTCTGGGTCAGGTGATCCTGTCGCCGTCCATCCACCTCCAGACAGACCTTCGCCCGGCGCGACTCGGTGGCGCTGTTGGAGAGCGTGGCTTCGAAGATCAGCGCGGCCCCGACGACCCGCCCGTGCCCCTTGATTTGCACGTCGGTCACGGCCAGGTTGGTCGAGTCACCGCGACTGCAGTTGAGGATCATCAGCGGAATATCGGGGTTCTCGCTCAGTGCCTTGCAGGTGGCCAGGTTCTGGAACGTGGAGGCCTGCATGTCGGACACGACGTAGACCACGCGGTTGGGCATGGACGATTGCTTGACGGTCTGGATGGCCGCGCCCAGAACGGAGACCAGCGAAGCCGATCCCAGCCCGACCTCGGCGGAGTCGATGCGGCGGATCGCCGCCGACATGTCATACACGAGCGACGGGGCCGCCTGGGCGTCCCGGCCGTTGGTGAAGATCAGTGCGAGTTCCTTGGGTTTGCCGGCCCCCCGGATCAGCTCCTTCGCCAGGTTGCGGGCCGTGTCGAACCGCCGCCGGGGTCCCTCGCTGCCGGCCATCGAAAGGGAATTGTCGAGGACGATGGCGGCGGCCATCTGGGCATCACCTCCCGTCAGTCCGCGACGGGGTTTGTAGAGCGGTTGGGTAACGCCCAGCAACAGGAGGCACAGCAGGAACGTCCGCAAGAGCAGCAAGAGCAGATGTTGCAGGCGGCGCCGTCGGGCGGTCTTCTCCATCGACAACCGCAGAAACCGCAGCGTCGAGAAGTGTACCTGCGGGGCGCGGACGCTCGACAACAGGTGGAGCACCACGGGAATCAGGACGGACACAACGAGGATCGGCAGCAGTCGCCCGAGGGTGAAGCTGAACGGTCCGAGGGTCCACTGGGCGAGCATGCCCCACCTCATCGCCGGCCGATCCGTTGCCGGCTGGCCAGATAACTCCGCAACGTCACGTCGTACGGCGTGGCCGTCGAGGTGACGATGTATTCGATGGCGCTGTCGCTGCAGTCCCGGCGGTACCGTGCGACGAACCCGTCGATCTGTCGCTTGTACTCGTCTCGGATGAACTTCGGATCGATCTGGAGCTTCTCCTGCGTCTCCATGTCCACGAAGGTCACGAGTTTGTTGAACGGCAGATCGAGCTCGGCCGGATCGAACACGTGGAACACGATGACCTGATGCTTGTTGTGGCGGAAGTGACGCAGCGCGCGCATGACATCCAGAGGGTCGTCGTAGAGATCGCTGATGATGATGATCAGACCGCGGCGGGCGATCTTCTCCGCCAAGTCGTGGAACGTCCGACTGACCGCCGTCACGTCGCCGGGGGTGAGTTCCTCCAAACTGGTGAACAGGCGGTCCAGGTGTGTCGCGGTGCTGCCCGGTGGCAGATGGGAACGAATGGCCTTGTCGAACGTGACCAACCCGACGACGTCCTGCTGTCGGACCATGAGGTAGGCGATCAGCGAGGCGAGACGGCAGCCGTACTCGAACTTGGTCATGCCGCCGCTGCCGTACCCCATGCTCCCGGAGACATCGAGCAGGATGTGGGCGCGGAGGTTGGTCTCCTGTTCATACCGCTTGATGTAGTAGCGGTCCGTCCGGGCCAGGGCGACCCAGTCCAGGTGCCTCAGGTCGTCACCGGACACGTATTCACGGTGCTCGCTGAATTCGACGCTGAACCCGTGGTGCGGACTCCGGTGGAGCCCGGTCACGAACCCCTCCACCGCCGTACGAGCGATCAGGTTCAGCTTGCCCAGGCGGGCGGCTTGCTCCGGTTCAAAGTATTTGTAGGGTGCCTTCTTGGCCATGCGCCCGTCCGATCACTTCGGATCGCAGGTCAGGTACGTTACCGCCGTGCTCCCATACCGGCGGACCTCGGTGGCGCGGAGGCGACCATATTTCCGTCGATCGTACGGAACCTTGGCCTCATGTCGCAAGACCACGCAGGCGCCTTCGGCCAACAGCGGCGTCTCCGCCAACGCCTCGAGCAGTCGTACGACCGGTCCGATCGGTGCGACCCGGCGGCTGTCCGGATAGGGGGGGTCCACCACGATCAGGTCGCAGGGCATCCCGTAGACCAACCGGGACCATTGCCGGACGGCGAAGGCATCCGCGCGGATAATCTTCGCCAGGGTACCGGCCTCGTCACCGGCCAGACCGGTGAGGTTATGCCGCAGGGCCGACAGGGCCGCACGGTCGCGCTCGACAAAGGTGCACCACGCGGCGCCCCGGGACAGGGCTTCCAAGCCGATCGACCCGCTCCCGGCAAACAGGTCCAGCACGCGGATTGCCGGCAGGGCCCCCGGTGTGCCCAACCGCGATCCGATCGTCTCGAACACCGCTCCACGAACGCGGTCCGGCATCGGACGGACCACGAGACCCGGCGGTGCGAGGACCGTCCGTCGTCTCCATTGACCACCAATGATCCGCACGGACCATCCCCTTTCGTCCGGGAAGCCGGTAATTCTATCCGACGGCGCATAGTATAACGCCGCCCGGAGGAACCAAGAGGACAGGGACCTCGAGGAAAAGCGCGTGCCGTCCGGCCCTCGCCAATCCGGTCGTTGCCCGGTACAATCTCGAACAAGCGCATCCGGCAACCCGTGGTGTGAAGACCGGCGAGCGGGGTGATTCGCCAACGCAACGGCACGCCCGAATGGAGGGTTGCGGCGCGGCGACTCGGGCTGCATAGAAGTGGGGAGAAGGTCTGCGTGTGCCGGTGACCATCGCCAGGAAACACGAAAGGTGGATAGTCTGCCTTGTTGCGGTCACCGCCGTTGCGCGCTCGGACGCCGCCGAGGCGCGGGCGGAACCGAACGCGAGTGAGTCGTCGACCCTGGCGGCGGGAGGGTTCTGGCCCACGCCGAAGATGGTCGAACTGATCCTGATGAAGGGCGTCGACGCCATCACCAAGGAGTACGGACTCGACGAGACCCAGCGCGCCGCGCTGAAGAAGGACTTTCTGACGCGCTACCCGGAACTGCTGAACCGGCACCGCGGGACGCTCCAGCCGATGCTCAGCGAGATCATCGAGCTGGAACTGGCCGACCAGAAACCAACCGCCGAGCAAGTCGCCGGATGGGCCAGGCGCTTCGATCCCGTTCTGACGGATGCGCGCAAGGCGCTTCGGGGAACCTACGAGCAGATGGGTCCCGTCTTGCGTCCCGACCAGAAGCGGCGATGGGATTCCGACTACGCAAAGATCTGGGTAGGCGTGGGATTGGTTGAGGCCCAGGTCACCCGCTGGAAGCAGGGGATGTTCAAACCGGACGACTGGCCCCCGAAATTCTCCCGGGGCCGGTCCGACGGTCCGCGTCCCGCGGCGGCAACGCGGCCCGCCCCTCCGCCGCCGGGGCCCGAACCGACTCCTCCCCTCGCGGGTCAAACTCCCGCGCCACCGGGCAATCGGTTCGACATGGGGCG
>Ga0129299_1003394_pt1 | contig 10409 bp, 6 predicted proteins | sample ConPoolayeCmetaG_FD_94477 | JGI IMG/M metagenome (GOLD analysis project Ga0129299, IMG submission 94477) | Hot spring microbial mat communities from California, USA to study Microbial Dark Matter (Phase II) - Cone Pool mat layer C metaG ... | reverse complement strand
GACCTCTGGCCCCGGGAGGCCCTGGGCCGGGGGCGCCGGCCCAGGGCCATGCGGCGGCAGGGCCTGTTCCGGCGCTTCAGCAACAGCCTGTTCCCGGAATGGCGCCGCCGGCGGAAGAGGCCCCGCCACCCAACCACCACCGAGCTCTTCAGCGCCATGCACGCCGAACCTCCTCGCCATGCCCTCCGCTGCCTCCATGCCCGCCAACCCAGCCTCCCAACAGCGTCGTGAATTGGCCGTGGGCTGGACCGGACACCGGGGCATCACCCTTGACACGCGCTTGGAAAGGAGAACCTTCCCCCCATGCAGTCCCCGCTCTCCAGCCCCGGTGCCGGTCAGCTTGGACGTGAGCCCACTGCGCGTCACGGCATGAAACGGTCTGTTGTCATAGTGTTGAGTGTCGGTCTGCTATTCGGGGCATTGCTCGGATTGTCGTTGTTGATGGGGGTTTGGTTGCCTGACGTGATTGCCGCACATCACCACACACTTGCCGAGCAGCGGCTCGGCAGCGGACACACATTCCGAGTTGTCCAGTATTGGAATCGGGGGGACTTCTACTCGACCGAGTTGCAGGTCACTTCGCCTGATGGTCGGACGGAGATTCACACGTTGGACGTGGACGACAGCAAGAGCTGGCGTTTGCCTCTGACGATTGACGAGCAGAGCCATACCGCGACGGTCATCCTGGGAGGTGGTCGCGTCAGGAAGGTTGATTGGAGATGACGACGACATGGGCTAACAAAATCACCAGAGCGATCAGCCGCCAGACCTCTCCGTTCGCGGCCCGGCGGCAGTTCTGATGCGCCTCGTGCACCCCACCCTCCCTGTCGGCGGCGGCGCACAGTTCTGTCGTTAACCATTGGAAAATCCTTGGCGAGCGCTGTGGTTGTTTCGGTTTGTGGTGAAAGGTGACTCAAGTTGGATTGCCTGACATCCGAACGAATGGCGAAGGCCCGCAACCCGGCTGATCTGCCGCGGGGTGTGGAGGGCATTCATGGGCGGCCTCAGGGCCGAGATTGTCCACCGCATGTTTTTTTTTGCGGGATAAAGCCTTCCCGGGATTGACTTCGACGGTGAGGGGGTACCTGCATTGACGTTCAGCGCGTTACGCGCTGACTTCTCACTCGTTGAGGGCGAGCGTTGTGCCGTTCCTGAAGGCGGCTTCCTCCTCCACAGCCAGTGCTTCCTTGACGCCGACCGCGTAGCGCTGCCGGAGCACCAAACTCCATTCTCCTTCTCCTGCCGTCGGCACCGGGAGTCGGCCGCGTCACTCGGACACGGCAAGGTCATTCCCCTTCACCTTTGGCGTGCCGCACAGGGGCGTGGCAACGATTCGATGCCCCCGCCTGCGGCGTCACGGCGGATTTGCCTCGCGCGTGCCGCCGTGGCATACCGGAGTCCATGCAAGACAACAAGTCCACCAGCGCGATCTTTTCCGCGCCTGCCCATTCTTCCCCGGCCCGGCACAGGCGCGCGGCAGCACTCGGGCTGGCGCTCGCCGCGCTGCTCGGTTCGGTCCGGGCCGCCGAGACCATCAACCCGCCGTTGGGCCCGCATCTCCACCCGAGCGCGGGTGAGCTGGCCCGGGCCACGCGCTTCGGCACCAACGACCCCGTCGTGCTCACCAGTTACTTTTACTGGTATGACGTGTTCAGCGGGGCCCACATCCGCAACCCGGACGGCTCGGACGCGTTGACCGACCATCCGCCGACGCTCGAGGGATTTTCCTACAAGCTGGCTGCCTGGCATCGGGAGCAGTTGCTGGACATGGTGGCGGCGGGCATTGACGTGCTCCTGCCGGTGTACTGGGGCGAGCCTTCGCAGCGGATCCCGGGCAAGCCCGCGCTGGAGCAGCCGTGGAGTTTCTCCGGGCTGGTGCGGCTGGTCGAGGCCCGCCAGGCGCTGCTGGACGCCGGCCAAAAGCCGCCGGCCATCGGCATGTTTTACGACACCTCGACCCTCGAATGGAACGCCGCGGGCCGGAAGATAGACCTGACCACCGACTACGGCCGGCGCTGGTTCTACGAGAGCATCCGCGACTTCTTCTCCCTCATCCCGGCGCGGCACTGGGCCACGATCGAGGGCCGGCCCATCGTGTTCTTGTACTCGGCGGCCTTCGCGGCGGCGCATGATCAATCGTGCATTGACTACGTGCGGCAGGAGTTCGCCCGCGATTTCAGCGGGGTGGTGCCGTACATCGTCCGCGAGATTTCCTGGAACGTGCGCGCGGACAATACCTACGCCTGGGGCGGCGCGCTCGGGCTCAAGAATCCCGGCGTGGCGGCACTGGGGCCCGGTTACGATCACTCCGCCGTGCCGGGCCGCGAGCCGTTGGTGGTGCCGCGCGAGGACGGCGCGTTTTTCGAGCGCCAGTGGATTCGCTTCCTGCGCGCGCCATCGCGCCTGGTGCATATCGAGACGTGGAACGAGTTCCACGAGGGCACGGACATCGCCGCCTCGCGCGAGTATGGTCGCCGGTACATCGAGTTGAACCGGAAGTTCGTGGATATGTTCAAAGCCGGGATCAAGCCGCCGCGCCCGCGCGGGCCGTACTCGGACTTCAAGGCGGTGAGCGTCACGCTTGGCCCCACCAACGACGCGCGCGGGCTGACGCAGTTCGAGTTCGCGGATGGCAAGACCGCGCCAGCGGAAGCCGGCGGCCGGGCCTGCCGGGTGGTCGTGGCCACCGAGCACGGCGGCCGCTACGTCTATTTCCAGATCCACGACTCCTTCAAATGGGCCGACACGATGTTGGTGGACGTAGCGGTCGAATACTACGACCAGGGCGCGGGCAACTTCCGCATCGAGTACGACGGCCCCGACCCCAACGCGCCCTTCAACGGCGCCTACACGGCCAGCAAGACCGCGGTCACGCTGGGCAACTCCGGCCAGTGGAAGACGGCCACGTTCCGCCTGACCGGCGCCCGTTTTCTCAACTCCCAGAACGGCGGGGCGGATTTCCGCCTGGCCACGCAGGGCGACCCCTTGCATGTGAGCCGCGTGACGGTGACGCGGCTGGGCCTGCCCGCCGAAGCCGGGGCCGACCTGCCCGGCTGGCAGTGGGACTTCGAGCGGCCGCCGGACCGGAGCTGGTACGTCCGGGGCGGCCCGGGAAGTTTTCGCATCGCGAACGGCCTGCTAACGCTCAGCCCGGCAGACGCGCCCGCCCTGCTGCTGGCCGGGGCCACGAGCGGCGCGGCCCATCCGGTGGAAATCCTGGCGCGCGTGCGACCGGTTTCGCCCGGCCCCACGCCCACTTGGCTGGGCGGGCTGGCGGTGGCGGTCGCGCCCGACACGGGCGAGGGCTTCAGCGTCCTGTTGCGGCGCGACGCCGGCGGGGCGACGCAGCTTGGCCTGGCGGCGACGGGCGAAGGTCCTGCGGTTTTCCAAGCCGCGCCGTGGGAGACCAATCGCTGGTACTGGCTGCGCGTGCGGCACGAGCCGAAAACCTTGAGCGGCTACCCGGACCTCTGGACGCGGCTCTGGCCCGCCGACGGCGAAACCCCCGAGCCGGTCTTGTGGACCGCGTGGCGGGATTACCATCCGGCCCGGGAAGCCCCCAGGAGCGGCCTGCCGGGGCTGATCGGCGGTGCGGGGGTCCTCGAGGTGGACTGGCTGCTGGTGCGCTCGGCGAGCCTGCCCGAGATCACCGCCCGGCCGCCGCCCTGGAAACCCGCACGGGCGCGGCTGGCGCCGGGGGAATTTTCGCCGCTGACCGGGCTGCGGCTCGAGCTGCGCGGCACCCCGGACTTCAGCTACCAGCTCGAACGGTCCGGCGACTTGGTCCATTGGGAACCGGCCCGGGTCTTGGTGCCGGACGCCGCGGGCCTTGTGGCCGGGGAAGACCCCGCCGGCGGCGGCTGGCCGTGGCAGTTCTACCGCGCGCGCAGCGTGCCCTGAGGCCGGCTCCGGCGCGGTGGGACGTTCGGGCTTGCGCGTCAGGTGCGCTCGGCTAGTTTGGCGCGGCGACGCGATTTCTGCGGCGCGCGCGGGCCGGGCGTTCACAGGCATTTCCCGTCCATGGAACCACCTGGGACGGCCGGACTGCACCCGCAAGCCGGCGAGCACAACATGAGCACACTGGGCGACTGCAACACCACCAATCCACACGTCCTCCACTGGGTCCGGGAAATGGCCGCGCTGTGCCAGCCCGACCGCCTATTCTGGTGCAACGGCTCGGAGGAGGAAAAGCAGGCGCTGACCGAGCGGGCCGTGGCCGAGGGCGTGCTCATCCGGCTCAACCAGGAAAAGCTCCCCGGCTGCTACTACCACCGCTCCCATCCCAACGACGTGGCCCGGGTCGAGCAATGCACCTACATCTGCACCGACACCGAGGCCGAGGCCGGGCCCACCAACAACTGGGCTCCGCCCCGCGAGATGAAGGAACGGCTCTACGCCCTGGCCCGCGGCGGCATGAAGGGCCGCACCATGTACGTCATCCCCTACCTCATGGGCCCGCCCGGTTCGCCCCTGGCCAAGGTGGGCCTCGAGCTGACCGACTCGATTTACGTGGTGCTCAACATGCGCATCATGACCCGCATGGGAGACATCGCGTACCGGCAACTCGGCGACAGCGACGACTTCAACCGCGGCCTGCACTGCCTCCTGGATGTCAACCCCGAGCGCCGCTACATCTGCCATTTCCCCCGCGAAAACCTCATCATCTCGGTCGGCTCCGGCTACGGCGGCAACGTGCTCCTGGGCAAGAAGTGTCTGGCCTTGCGCATCGGCTCCTACCTGGCCCGGCAGGAAGGGTGGATGGCCGAACACATGCTCATCCTGGCCGTCGAATCGCCCACCGGCGAAAAAACCTACGTCGCCGCCGCCTTCCCCAGCGCCTGCGGCAAGACCAACTTCGCCATGCTCATCCCCCCGCCCCATTTCGCGGGCTGGAAAATCTGGACCATTGGCGACGACATCGCGTGGATGAAACCCGGCGCCGACGGCCGCCTCTACGCCATCAACCCGGAGATGGGCTACTTCGGCGTTGCCCCCGGCACCAACTACAAATCCAACCCCAACGCGATGCGCACCATCGCGCGGGACACCATTTACACCAACGTCGCCCTGACGCCCGACCTGGACGTGTGGTGGGAAGGCAAGGACGGCCCGCCGCCCAAGGAATGCCTGGACTGGCAGGGCCGCCGGTGGACGCCCGAATCCAAGGAAAAAGCCGCCCACCCCAACAGCCGCTTCACCGCTCCCGCGCGCAACAACCCGGCCCTGGCACCGGAATTCGACGACCCCCACGGCGTGCCCATCAGCGCCATCATCTTCGGCGGCCGTCGCGCCACGACCATGCCGCTGGTTTTCGAGGCCTTCAACTGGGTCCACGGCGTCTTCGTCGGCGCCACGATCGGCTCGGAAATGACCGCCGCCGCCGTGGGCGGGTTGGGCCAGGTGCGCCGCGACCCCATGGCCATGCTGCCCTTCTGCGGCTACAACATGGGCGACTACTTCCGCCACTGGCTGCGGATGCGCAAACGCCTCAAATACCCCCCGCGCATCTTCCACGTGAACTGGTTCCGCCGCGACGCCGAGGGCCGCTTCCTCTGGCCGGGGTTCGGCGAAAACATGCGCGTGCTCAAATGGATCGTGGACCGCTGCCGCGGCCGCGCCAACGCCTACGAAACCCCGCTGGGCTGGGTGCCGGGCCCCGAGGACATTGACCTGGGCGGCATGGAAAACTTCACCGCCACCGACCTCGAAAAAGTGCTCGAGATTGACATCGAGGAATGGCGCCGCGAACTCATCCTCCAGGAAGAACTCTTCCTCAAGCTCTACTCCCACTTGCCCAAGGAAATGATCTTCCAGCGCGAACTGCTCGTGGCGCGGCTTTAGGCGGCCGGCTTCATTCGCGGCTCGGCAGGTCCGCAGGCCCGGACTCCCGCCCGCCTCACCCCGGCCGCAACCGGGCGGTGGCGGCCGCGCGCAGGGCGTCGAAGTTGTCCTCCTCGCAGCACCGCACAAAGGCCTCGGTGGCCGTCTTGAGGTCTTCCCAGCGCGCGCGGATGGCCCGCGCCTCGGCCGCCGAAATCTGATTGTCCGCCGCGGCCGCGGCCACCACCGCCAGCAGGTCCGCAAACTCCTGCACCACCTGGTTGGTGGCCGGGATCAGGTCCGGCGGATGCGGCCAGACGGCCCGCGGGTTGCGGATGAAAAAGCCGCCGGCCCGCTGGCAAATCCACTGCACGATCCGGTCGTCGCCCGTGCTGCGCACCAGTTGCTCGATGCGGTCCAGCGGGTTGGGCGCGCCGCTGCCGGTTGCGGTCGCCGGCTCGGCCCATTTGTAGATCAGCGAGAGCGACAGCCCCAGGTCGGCGGCGATTTGTTTGGGGTTTCCCGCGTCGTACACCGCGCGCAACAATTCGTGGGATTGCATGGACCGCGCGAGCGTGCCGGCGCGCGGCTGCCCGGGCAAGGTTCGAGCGTGGCCCGGTCGCGGCCGGCCCCCCGGCGGAAAGGCCGGGCGGGTTCAGGCGGCAGGCGGCAAGGTGGGGGGGTGACGCCGCGCGCGGAGGAACTCGCGGTACCGCACACGCAATGCCTGCAAAAATGCTTCGCGGCTGAGGTGGGGATGCTTGGCCAGCACGGCCCCGATCATTGACTCGAATTGTGCCTGGCGTCGGGCACGTTCTCCCGGTTCGGCGGTGTCCCGCTCCCACCAGGCCCACAGGAGTTGCTCCAACTCCGGGCTCATGCCGGGAAGACCGTCTCGAGCAAGCGGTCGGCCTCGGCCGGCGCAGGCAGGGTCTGATGCCACAACGCCAGCTTGTCCCGCAGGCAATCCAGCGTGGCCTGGACCTCGGCCCGGCGCGCCGCGTCGCCATATTCCGGCATTTCCAGCACGAGCTTGAAACACTCTCCCATGCGCATGAGCGCTTCTACCACCGTTCGATGCGTGGCCAGGTCTTCCGGGCGGGGATCTTCTGCCAGGTGCGACATCTCCCAGAGGGTCAGCTCGCTCGTGGCCCGGCTCCAGCGGTCCATGATTTCATTGAGCCGGGCGGAGGTGTGCGCGGCCACCTCGCGCAGGAGTTGTCCGGGCGAGACCTCGGGCGTGGAGACGGTCATGTTCATGGCGATAATCTCGCGCTAGCGGCGCGCGCTGGCAAGGAGGCATCGCAGTGGGTGAATGGGCCGCCGCGGGGCGTCGCGGGCGGTCCGCGGGCGCCACGGGATGCTCTGCGCCTCACCGAATCGTCTCCACTCCGCACAGGCACCAGATCAGCTCCGGGTTGAAGTGGTGGTAGTCCTCGGTGCGCTGGAAGACCAGGTTCTGCGGTGCGCCCAGGAGTTCAAACACCGGCCGCGCGGCGTCCACCGCCAGGCGCAGGTACTCGAAGCGGCTCTGGTAATCCACTCCCGGCGTGATCACCAGCACCGGCCGCGGCGCCACCAGCGCCATCACCTCGTGCCAGTCGCACGGGATGCGCCGTTCCTCGCCCACAAACGCCCCCAGCCGCGGCAGCAGCGGCAACCATTGCGCCCACCGCGCCACCCCGCCCGTGCCGCCCGCCGCGGTGTCCAGGCGCAGCGGGGTGAGCCCGTTCACCGCCAGCACCCCGGCCACGCGTTCATCCAGCGCGCCCGCCACCAGCGCCGCCATCGCCCCCGTGCCGTAGCCCAGCAGGTAGATTTGCTCCGGGTCCACGCGCGGGTGCCGGCGCAACGCCTCGACCGCCGCCGCCGTGTCGGCCACGGTTTTGCCCAGCAGCGACCAGCGCGGGTAACGGCGGTAAAATTCCCGCGCTTCCTCGATTCGCCCGCCGTGGCCGATCTGATCGAACGCAAACACCGCGTACCCGCTGCGGGTGAGCGCCAGGTGGGGCATTTCGTTGCGGAAATAGCCGGCCACATATCCGTTGGAGACCGAGATGGGATGCAGCCACACAAACGCCGGCAACCGCCGCTCCGTGCCCGCCACGTTGGTCGGGTAGTACAGGTCGCCGGGGACGTAATTGCCGAAGTTGAGGCTCTCCTTGACCACCCGCGCCGGCGGGTCGGCTCGTTGCAGCAACACCGCCCGGGCGCGCGACTCCGCGCCGTACCGCCCGCCCGGGTCCGTCGCCGCGGGGGGCGGTTCGCCCAGCAGCCACGCCAACCGCGCCCGCACCTCCGCCCGCGCCGCCGTCCAGGCCGCGGCGTTGGTAATCGGCGCCACGCCGGCCGCCGTCAGCACGTTTTCGATGCCCCGCCGCGGGAAGTCCCGCACCCGCACGCGCTCGCCGCTGGCGCGTTGCCAGTCTTCGTAGGTGGGGTAAATCGGCGCGTCGGCCACCGGACGCCGCGCGCGGCTGAACTTCCAGTCCAGCCAGTCCACGTAAGCCTCGATGTCCGCGGCGAGCGTGGAATGCTCGCCGGGCCGGTAGCGCAGGTTCAGGTGCTCCGCCGCGCCCAGCCGGGCGAACACCGGCCGTGCCGCCCGCCAAGTGTGTTCGATGGCCCAGACGCTCTCGACGTCGTCGTTGAGCGCGGTCGAAAGCAGCACCGGCCGCGGCGCGATGCACGCGATCAACTCGTGCTGGTCCACCGGCAGCTTGTTTTCCCGGCCCACAAAGAAGCGCAGCCGGGGGTGAAACCAGTCCGGCATGGCGCGCGTGATCAACTCGATGCCCTCGCCGAACTGCGCCTCGGAAAACAGCCGCCAGGTGCAGGCCCCGCCCGCACCCGAGCTGCTCGAAATCACCGCGCCAATGCGCTCGTCGAGCGCGGCGGCGATGAGCGCGGTCTTGCCGTTGCGCGAGTGGCCGGTCAGCGCCAGGCGCCGGGCGTCCACCTCGGGCAGCGTGAGCAGGTAATCCACGCACCGGCTGGCAGCCCAGGCGCGGCGGGTGAGCTTGCTCCAGTCCGCCTCCGGCCACACCTCGACCCACGCGCCGGTGTCGTCCCGCGAGTCGGCCCCCGCGTACACCGCGCCCACGTAACCGCGACTGACCGCCACCAACGCCCAGCGCCGGTGGTTGTCCTGGGTCAGAAACACCGGAAACGGTCCGCGCCCGGGCGGAAGGAGTACCTCCAGATGCAAGCGCGCCCGCTCGCCCGGCCCGAACGCCAGCACCACTTCCCGCACGCGCACGCCGCTCTCGACCCGCTCCCGGCTCTCGACCGCGCGCACGTTGCCGGGCGGCGGCGGCACCGTGCCCAGCACATAATGCTGGAACAACCCGAGCAACTCCGCCCGCCGCGCCGCCCACTGCGCGCGCGTGCGCACCGGCCGGCCGTCCTGGAAGCGCAACGGGTCCGGCAACTCCGCCACGCCCGGCAGGGTGTCAAAGTCCGGCGGCAACTCGCCGCTGCGCGCCAGCCACGCCTCCCACGCCGCGCTTTTGGGCAACATCCGCCGCAGCTCGGCCAGCGTGGCCTGGCGCCGCGCCAGGGCGGCGTCGTCCCCGCGGGTGGCCAGCCCGCAAAGCACCGCGGCCAGCGCGGCCAGGAGCGGGGCAGCCCAGCGATGGATGCAGCTCCGGAGACGGGAGCGCAGGCGCCTCGCATGAGGATTTCCGCGCCCTCGTGGAACACGGTTTGAAAGATACAGGTGCGGGCGGTTCATGTACCGGCAAGCTCACAGCGCAGGATCGGGCGGGTGGGCGAGCGCCGCGCCACTTCGGTGAACCCCGCCCGGCGGCGGGCCGCGGCGGACCACCGCGCGAAAGGCCTGCCGATTGTCGGCGCCGCGCCGCTTCCGCCACTCGGCCGCGGGCAGACACCACCACATGCACCAACAACCGGCGCAGGCGCCGCGCGGGCCGAACAGTCGCTCGAAGTCGGCCCAGCGCGTCGGGGTTAACGGATGCACCTGCCAGGCCGGTGCCGCCATCGAGGCTCGGGCTTGCACCGCGGCAGGCTAGAGTCGCGCCGCGCGTTGACAAGCGTCCGGTGGACGCGTCGCAAGGCCGAGTCACGCCACCACGGCATCGCCACACCGTCTTCCGGCTTCCGGCCTCCGGTATCCGTCTTCTCTCGCCACCCTTCTCCCTTCTCGCTTCTGACTTCTGATTGGGTAGGGCGCCGCTGCGCCGGCGCCGCCTACCCGGCCGCGGCAGCAACCCGACCGCGCCAGCAACCTGTCGCCGACCCCGATTCGGGGAGCGCACGCGCCCCCGCGTGCCGCCGACGGCGCCCCCGCCGTCGGCCGACAGCGCCGGCAAGCCGGCGCACTCCACACGCTTTGCGCCCCTTCCGGCCTCCGGCTTGGGCCTCCGGCATCTGCCCCGGCCCGCCGCACCCAAACCGGTTTGCCCGCTGCTGGCGCGCGCGACACACTGCCGGCCATGCGACCGCTGGCCGAGTGCCGATTGTACGCGTTTGTGGACACCGCCTATTTGCACGGGCGCGACCCCGTCGAAGTGGCCCGCCAGCTTTGCGCGGGCGGGGCGGACCTGGTCCAGCTCCGGGCCAAGGGCTGG
>Ga0129299_1003393_pt1 | contig 10411 bp, 7 predicted proteins | sample ConPoolayeCmetaG_FD_94477 | JGI IMG/M metagenome (GOLD analysis project Ga0129299, IMG submission 94477) | Hot spring microbial mat communities from California, USA to study Microbial Dark Matter (Phase II) - Cone Pool mat layer C metaG ... | reverse complement strand
CTGCTGGAGTCAATCTATTACCTGGCGACCTCGCGCTCTCCTTACACCAATTCTGATCGGGAATTAATCAACTGGCTGGCTGAAGGCGAGACCTTGCCCTATGCACGGCTGGCTTCGGAGATTGAGACGGGACAAGGGATCAGGCGGATCGAGGTGACACTGCTCAACGAGCGCAACGGCAACTCGATGCGTTTTCGCAAAGAGATTCGCATCAATGGTCTCCCGCGGCGGGTGATGGATTTACTGGGTCAGGTTACAGTCGTCATGTTTCTCCCTCAAGACCTCGCATTGGTAGAGGGCGCCCCGAATCTGCGGCGGCGCTACCTGAATATCACCCTCTGCCAGACCGACCCGGAATACTGCCATGCCCTGAGCGGATACGAGCATGTGCTCAGCCAACGTAATGCCCTGCTCAGACAGCTACAGGAACAGCGGCGGCGGGCAGACGTTTCTCAGCTCGACTTTTGGGATGAACATCTAGCCTCCGACGGCGCCAAGCTTATTGCCGGGCGCTACCGGCTGGTGAAGGAGCTGGAACAGCGCGCCCAGCGTATCCACCGCGAACTGAGCGGAGAGAACGAGCACTTGAGACTGCGCTATCAGCCCGGCTTCGATGCAACCCCTGCACCGGCAGGGCAGATGAGCTTTAGCGTGGGTGATCTGGGAGCTTCGGCCCTGCCGCAACTTCCTGTCAAGCAAATCGCTGAACGGTTTCTGGCGGCGTTGCATGCCTGCCGGAGTGAAGACATTGTCAGAGGAATAACAACCATCGGGCCACAGCGCGACGAGATGCGCTTTCTGGTCAACGGTCGTGATCTGGGCTTGTATGGCTCACGGGGGCAGGATCGTACAGCGGTGCTGGCCCTCAAGCTAGCCGAGCTGGACTGGATGCGCGAGCGCACGCAGGAGTGGCCCATCCTGTTGCTGGATGAGGTTGCCGCCGAACTCGACCCCCGCCGGCGGGCCTACCTGTTTGATCGGCTGAAAGGGGCAGAGCAAGTCGTGCTGACGACTTCTGAACCTTACTTGCTGGCCGAAGCCACACTGGACATGGCGGCCCGCTGGCATGTCCAGAGCGGGAACATTGAAACAGAAAGTCAGATGTAGTCAAAGCGGCTTTTTGGCGGGTATGCCGGGCCGACGAGGGTAGCGGGGAGGTGTGGCGGCCACCTTCTCGATGTCTACCAGATAGTGTGTCTCAACCACAGTGGGAAGCTCGACCGGCGTAAGCTGTAAGACCTTTCCGCCCAGCAGTCTAATCGCCTCTTCTGCCTCAGCCACCTCCTGATGGGCGCTCTCCCCCTTCTGAGCCAGACAGTGCCCTCCTACCTTGCACAGCGGCAACAAATATTCCGCCAACGTGCGCATTCCGGCTACAGCCCGTGCCAGCACCCAGTCATAACTTTCGCGGTGTTCAGGCATCTGTCCGACAGTCTCTGCCCGTTCGTTGATCAATGCGACATTCTCCAGGCGGAGCGTGCGAACAATATGCTCTAGAAAGACCACCTTCTTACTTGTGGCCTCCACCAGCGTCAGATGAATGCCGGGACAGATAATCTTCAGCGGCAAGCCCGGAAAGCCCGCCCCAGTGCCCACATCTACCACACGCAGTCCAGGCGGAAGCGACTTGATCACCAGCAGACAGGAAAGCGAGTCCACAAAATGGCGTATCTCAATAGCCTCCGGATCAGTGATAGCCGTCAGGTTGGTATGGGCGTTGTAGGCCAGCAACTCATCTGCATAAAGCTGAAATGCCCTGAGGTGTGTCTGGTTCAGCCTCAGGTTAAGCAGAGTCTGAGCAGTTTGAGCAAGGCGATCCATCATGTTCAGGGCGGCCTGTATCATATCCAGTTTCTGGCAACATAGGGGCTAATATCCATAGGCCAGCAGGCTGTTACCCAGAATATACACCTGTCTGCCGGAAGCTACTAACTGATACAACGTCTGGGGGTCATTGCCAATGGGAAGTCTAACCAGCTCTAGACCGCTCCGGGGTTCTAGGCCGCTCAGCCATACCTGCCCTGAGCTGTAGTCCCTGACAATCGTCCACAACGCCTCCCCGCCCACGGTCAGGGGGTCGGCAAGCAAGCCGCTCAGAGAGTGCCACGCCAGCTCACCCGTGTTTGCATATAATCCTACCACGCCGGGACTAAACCCCACCTCGGCGGCTGGCGCGGGCGCGAGATAAAGCAGGCCGCCCAGTACAGCCAGCCCTGCTTCAGGGGCCGTTTGCAGAATGGCGATCCATTTCACCGTGCCGGTAATCTTGTCGAGGGCCAACGTCCGATCAACGGTCTGTACATACAGGCTGTCATCGGCCAGCGCGATCAGATCGGGCTGTTGTGTGGCCGGGTCTGCCCAACGCCAGAGTTCTTCACCCGTGCGCAGATCATAACAGGCAATTGCCCCGCCGCTCAGGTCGTTGAGCAGAACATACATACGTGTCCCATCATGGACAATCTGCTGGTAGCCGGTCTGCTCTTCGTTGATCTCCCAGATTCTTTTCCCCGTCAACAGTTCATAGGCGGCCAGCGAATTATCAGCGAAGCCATGCGGCCACTTGCCGACCAGCACCGAACCGGGGGCCAGAGCGGCGCTGTAGAAATGCTGTGACCCCAGTTCAGGCAAGGACCACAGCTCATTGCCCCCTGCATCATAGACAGCCAGCCTTGCCCGTGAGTCGGCCAGCCCTGTCTGAGGATTGATGCTCATCTCACGGGCGGCCACCACCGCGACCGCTCCGTCGGTATAGACCTCACCCCAAGAATCCCCCTCCAGCAGACCAGACCACAGGAAAGCACCTGACTCAAGACGGCCATTTTGAGCATTCAACCACGCGAAACGGCCATCGGCCACGATGACAGCCAGACGACTGCCTCCGACCGCCAGCGAAGAAGGCCGCGCAACCTCGCCCCACTCCCACAGCAGATGGGTAGCTCCGATTCCAACTGGCTGTGGAATCGGGGTAGGAGGTACAGGCTGGGTAGGGACAGGCGAGGGCGGAACATCAGTGGCCTCAACCGTAGGGGCAGGAGACTGGGAAGGAAGGGCCGGCAGAGTTACCAACACAGGCCCCGGCTCTGGGGAGAGTGACAGAGCCTGCTCGCAGGCAGTAAGAACACCCCCCAGCAGAAGGATCAAGGCGGCAGAAATCAGCCTAGCCTGTATCGTATTAATGGGATGTAAGCTGTTCATCAATCAGGATGTTCTAGCAGAAAGGTAATGGCGGCGCAAAAATTCGGCTCGCGGTAGCCGAGATGCAGAGCATCTTCGGGAGGAACTTCCGCCAGCGTATAGGCAATACCGCGCGGAATAAAGATCGCATTGTACCCGCCCCCCAGCGGATCATCGGGCGTCGGCGCGATCCAAACAGGCAAACCTCTAAGCCACCGCTCGGCAGGCGCAACCTGCCCTTGAAGAGCGGTAACCCATGTGTAGATGTCGCCTTCAGGAGTAGCCCAGCTTGCCGCAGAAACAATAGCGGCATCGCGGCGGCTCTCTCCCTCAAGAGCCTTGAGGATTCCAGCGCGCCCGTGCTCTATCAGATACCGCCCGGCCTGAACGCCCGGTGCGCCGCCCAGAGCCGCAACGTGGAAGGTTGTGTCTTCGACCAACACCGGCACTCCCAGCCGTTTAGCGACAACCTGAGCGCCATACCGTGAAACGGCGGCGGCTGTGCTGCCCACCTCTTCATAGGCGGCCAGTTCACCATACCGTTCGCGTGCCGCGATCAGACGTATGGGCACTTTCAGGGCGGCAATGACAAAGGCCATCTGAGCCAGTTTAGCCTGATTGCCTGTGGCAAAGATTAATTCTCGCATCGTCGCGTGACGCCCCCGGCAGATGAGTTTCCGCGTCCACGTCGGCCAGCTACAGGTTTCCGGCCACAGCATGAAGAATACGCCCAAAAGGCTTTCAGCGCCAACGCTCCCTAATGGGGCAGGGGTCAACTTCGTCCCAAAGAAAACAAGCCCAGCCTTATGAGCTGGGCCTTGTTTTGCTGTAAAGCAACTAGACAACTAACTGCCGCGTTCCTAGACCTTGTAGCAAGCCACAAAGTGCCCCCCACCCTTGTCCTCCAGAGGGGGATGAACATTGTTCTTGCAGAACTCATCCGCAATCGGGCAACGTTCATAGAAGCGGCATTGCGGCGGCGGATCAACAGGTTTGCTGATACCGCCTTTGATGTTGATGATGTCACGCCTTAGACGCGGGTCAGGTACAGGCGTGGCCGCCAGAAGCGCCTTGGTATAGGGATGCAACGGATGAGCGAGCAGTTCTTCTGTCTCTGCCTTCTCAACCATCTTGCCAAGGTACATAACCGCCACGTCCTGGCACATGTACCGCGCTACGGCCAGATCGTGGGTGATGTACAGGTAACTCACGCCGAAGCGGTCAGCCAGATCGGCCATCAACTGCATGACGCCGATACGGATCGAGACATCCAACATGGAGGTCGGCTCATCAGCGGCAATGAATACCGGATCAACGATGAGCGCACGGGCAATGGCCACACGCTGTCGCTGTCCGCCTGACAGTTCATGCGGGAAACGGAACATAAACGTATCAGGCGGGGTCAGCCCCACCAACGCCAGCAGGTCGGCGACTTTCTCCTCGCGTTCGATCAGTGTGCCGATACCCTGTACCGCCAGCGGCTCAGCCACTGTATCGAAGACTGTGCGGCGCGGGTTTAGCGACTCGTAAGGGTCCTGAAAGATCATCTGGACACGCCGCCTGAAAGCCTTCAGGGCCTTTCCCCTTCGGAAAGCAATGTCCTCCAGCGTCCCTTCCGCCGTTCTGATTTTGATCGTGCCCGACGTCGGCTGATACAGGCGTACCATCAGCTTACCGGTCGTGGTCTTCCCGCAACCCGACTCGCCTACCAGCCCCAGACTCTTGCCCTGCTGGATTTCGAAGCTGATGTCATCCACAGCATGTATCTGGCCCCTGACGCGTGAGAACAGCCCTCCCTCCACTGGGAAGTACTTGACGAGATTCTCGACCTTTACCAGAGTTTGATCATTAGTTGCCATATCACACTTCCAGTGGATGCCAGCAAGCGGCAAAGTGATTGTTCCCGTAATCACGGAAGATGGGCACCTCGTTCTTGCACTGCTCAGTTGCCCGTGAACAGCGAGGGTGGAACCGGCAGCCAGATGGAGGCGAGATCAGGTTGGGCGGCTCACCCGGCAGTGGCTCCAAGGCGTGTTTCTTCCCCTTGATGCTGGGGAATGAACCCATCAGGGCGAAGGTGTAGGGGTGAAGGGGCCGCTCAAAGATTTCGATCGAGTCAGCTATCTCTGCCATCTGGCCGGCGTACATGACACCGATCCGATTGCTGACCTCAGCGATGACGGCAATATCGTGCGAGATGTAGATCATGCTCATTCCCAGCTTGGCCTGAACTTCCTCCAACTGGCGCAGGACGCGATCCTGCACAATCACATCAAGCGCTGTGGTCGGCTCGTCAGCAATGATCAGGTCAGGATTGCAGGAAAGGGCCATGGCGATCACCGCACGCTGGCGCATCCCGCCGCTGAACTCGTGTGGATAGCGATCCATCAGGGCCGGGTCAAGGCCGACCAGTTCAAACAGCTCAGCGACACGCTGGCGGGCCTGATCAATGCTCATCACCCCAATATGGGTGTTGAGCGCTTCAATGATCTGGTCGCCTACGCGGTAAACGGGGTTGAGCGAGTTCATAGCCGCCTGAAAAATCATCGAGATGCGATTCCAGCGGATTTTGCGCATCTCTTCATACGGAAGGGACAACAGCTCGGTATCGCCAAGCCAGACCTTCCCCCTCAGGATTTTGGCATTATCAGGCATCAGGCGGAGCAGAGTGAGCGCGACGGATGTCTTTCCGCAACCCGATTCGCCCACCAGCCCCAACGAGTCGCCTTGTGCGAGCGTAAAGGAGACGTCATCAACCGCCTTCACATCTCCCGCCCGCGTTGTATAGTGCATCGTTAAGTTTTCAACTCTTAGAAGTGGTTCACTCACGTTCAGGACTCCCTGACTCCTCAGTACACGGTCATGTCAAGTAGACGTAGAGCACACATTGACTAACGCTTGCGAAGACGGGGGTTGACAACCTCGTCCAACGCACGGCCAACCAGATAGAAGGCCGCACACAGCATGGTGATGGCTATACTGGCCGGGAAGATCAACCACCACTTCTGCAGATCGAGCAGGTAGCCGGCTGTGCTGGTGGTATGGATCATCAGGCCCCACGACATGCGGATGTTCAGCAGTCCAAAGAACGACAGGACCGCCTCCGAGAAGATCGCGCTGGTGACCGTGAACATCATGTACAGGAACGAGATCGGCAATAGATTCGGGACAATGTGCCGGAAGATGATGTGCGCATCACTGCCCCCCGCTATCCGAGCCGCCTCAATGTAGGCACGCACCTTGATCGTGAGAGCCTGTGACTTGATGACGATCGCATCGCCCCCAAAGCCTGCCAAGATGCCAATGATCAAGGCGAGGTGCAGCATCCTGATCTCAAACAGCACCGACAGCACAATCAGCACGGTCACAAACGGCATCATGATGATGATGTCAGCCAGGCGCATGAAGATCGTGTCTATTGCCCCGCCAAAGTAAGCTGAAACCGCTCCAACGGTGGTGGCGACGATGACGGTCACCAGAGCGGCCACCACCCCCAGTGCGAACTCCGAGGCGGCGCTGTACATCAATTGGCTGAGCACGTCCCGCCCCAGCGGATCGGTCCCCAGCAAGTGGGCCGGCGACGGCGGCGCTGGTTGCTCAACCTGTGTGAAGTCATAGCCAATGATCGGATCGTAGATATTGGGGTCCCAGACGGTGTTGATCAGAATCGGATAGGCGGCGGCCATCAGCGCAAACATCACAATAACTGCCAGCCCGATCAGCCCGATCTTGTTTTCAGCAAAGAGCGCCGCGTTGCTCTTGAATCCTCTCCATGCCAACTGCAAGCGCACTTTCCACAGCGGCGTCTGAAGAATCGTACTCCGCGCGGCGGCTTCTCCCGCAGGAGAACGTTGAGAGGGGACTAAATCCATTTTTTCAGCCATGATTGGGCCTCCATTGTTATCTGCCTTGCTTCTCACGAGTAGCGGATACGGGGATCAAGGTAGGCATACAGGATGTCAGCCGCCAGATGGGCCGTCAGCGCCAGCGTGCCTGTGAACACCAATCCCCCTATTACCATCGGGATATCCTCTAACTGCGCCGCATTCAGCAAGGTCAGCCCCATCCCCGGCCATGAGAAGATCGTCTCGGTGATCACTCCTCCATCCAGTGCAAATGCCAGTGCAAACACCAGGCTTGTGACCACCGGCAACATCGCATTACGTGCCGCGTGCCGATCCCTGACGACTTTCTCCGGCAGGCCCTTGGCATGTGCTGTCAGGATATAATCTTCTCTCAGCGTCTCCAACATGCTGTTGCGCGTTAACAACATGGTCCCCGCAAACGAGATCAGCGCCAGTGTCATGACGGGCAGGATCAGGTGTCTGAGGATGTCGAGCGCATAGATCGCCGCCCCGCTGGTGAAGAATGCCCAGTACCCTACTATCCCCGCCAACAGCACAATGTATCCGATCCATCGTGTCCGCCGCTTGGTGATCGGGTCGAGCTTCTGAGTAGCCAACAGCCAGATGAACAACAGCACTGAGCTGATCAGCGCTGTGAGCAACATCCGGACGAACACATAGTTTGCGTCCACTGGCGCACTTTGCCACAATACGGGGTCCACAAACTTACCAAGCGGGAACAGGCGCAGGGAGTAGGCAAATATCCAGATCATCATCAGGCCGAACCACGGCGTGAATACCGTGTACAGCGTGACCCCGCCCACGGTGGCTACATACTCCAGCAGTCCTCCTCTTCGCCATGCCAGAACCTTACCGGCTGAGAACCCAAGATAAAAGGAGACCAGCGTTGAGGTTAAGAACAGGGTCAGCGTGCGTGGGGCACGCTCTGCTATCACGTCCAGTACTGGGCGGGGGTAGTTTGAGAACGAGATTCCCAGATCGCCTTGGAAGAAGTCCCTCAGCCACAGCACGTACCGGACATAGACCGGCTGATCCAGCCCCATACTGGCGCGCAAAGCCTGACGCTGCTCTGCCGTCAGCCGCGGGTTGGACAGGTAAATGTCCGCAAAGTCCCCCGGCTGGGCATCCATCACGAAGTAAACAATCGTTAAAAACAAAAAGAAGGTTAGAACGTTTTGTGCCAACCGCTTGATGAGATAGTTTCTCATTTCTTGTTTTCTTTCCTCCATCCGGCACTGCGGGGAGACGACCGAGAGTCAAAGCGTGGACTGTAACGAGCGGGGAAAAAAAGGGAGGGAAGAGCACTGCCCTTGCCCTCCCATATGGCATCACTCAAACCCCGTGCCGGGTTCCCTTTACACTACTTGATGAACACCGCGGACTGCATCCCGCCGCCACCCTGGTGGACGGACTGCAGACCAGCCAGTGTGCTGGTGTAGGGGAAGACCAGCCGACTGCTGTTGTAGACCTCGACAATGCCGGTATCGAACAGCAGGACATACGGCAGTTCGGTGGCCAGCATGGTCTGAATCTGATCCGAGATCTCCTTGCAGGCCTCGAAGGTCTCGCAGGTCAGGAGCTGATCGGCCAGTGCATCGAACTCAGGATTGCTGTAGCCGCCCGCGTTGTTACCATCAATCACAGCCTGCTCGCTGTGGAAGAAGTCACGCAGGTAGCTAGGGAAGATGCTCAGGCTCCAGCCCAAGATCGCCAGATCGAAGTCCTGCTCGGTGAACATCTTCTGGACGATGACGTTGAAGCCGGTCAGGTTGGCAGTCACAGGGATACCAGCCTCACGCAGCCACGTCTCGATCCAGATGGCGAAGGTCGAACGGAGCGGGTCATAGCCCGCGCTGGGGGCCAGCAGGGTAATCTCCTGCATGCGTGCGCCGTTGGGCAGGATCAGCCGGCCGCCGGGGTCAACCGAACGGTTGGCCGCATCCCAGGCCGGCACATCGCCGCCCTCCCAGCTATAGCCAGCCTCGGTCAGAATGCGCACGGCCTCATTGACGCGTTCCTCGCGGGTCATGCTGGTTCCGTCTTCCTTGAGGCCGAACTTGGGCACATCATCGAAGTACCAAGCGGCGTTCGCCTCAGGCACAAAGGTGTAGAGCGGGAAGGCCACACCCTGCAGGACCGTCCGGGTCACGAACTGCTTGTCAATCAGGACAGCCACAGCCTGACGGAAGGCAACGTCACCCATCGGCTGACGGCGGGTGTTGAAGGTCATGTAACGGAAGCCGTTGGTCGGGTTCTCGATGACCGTCAGGTTCGGGTCGCCCTCAACCTGGCTGCGCAGACCACGCTGCAGACCCAGCGGGTTGAGCACGAAGTCAATCTCGCCAGCCTTCAGTGCCAGTACAGCGGCATCCTGCGAGCCGTAGATGGTGTAGACAACCGAGCTGACCCACGGGCCAACCGTGTACTGCAGGGTAATGTCGCCGGTGCCCTCACCATACAGCATCAGCTCACGGTCACCCTGTACTTCCTGATAGGTCATATCAGAGTACTCAGTGATAACCGTGCCAGTGCCGAAGAAATCCGGGTTGTAGGTGTTCTCAGCAAACGCACCGGCTTCCCACTTGCTGAACAGGAAACTGCCAGCCAGCGGCTCGCCGTCGGGCTGAATGGCATACAGGTTGTTCTGAGCCTCAGCCTGCGCGGCGGCCAGGTCCTCTTCAGAGGGGTTCTCGCCCAGCGCGTCAATCGGGGCGGCGGCTTCATCCACCAGCGGCTGCCAGAAGTGAGCGCACAGAATGGGTGCACCCAGCGTGCCATACTCATGGCGGGCCAGACCAGGCTTGGTGTGATAGAAGATCTTGACGGTGTAGTCGTCTACCGCCTCGATGCGATCAAGGAAGCCGGCATCAAACCAGCTTGACCAGTTGCCTGCGATCAACCCGAACTTCAGGGCTGTGTTGGCCGTGAAGGCAACGTCCTCGGCGGTCACAGGCTGGCCGTCACTCCACATGACGTCCTGACGGATCGGAATCTCCACTACCCAGAAATCACCTTCCTGAGTCAGCGGGGCGGGCATCTCTGCGGCCAGTGAGGGGATGATCTGGAAGCGAACATCCGACAGGCCGTACAGGCTCAGACGCGGCGGCAGAACATAGGAGTTCCACACCGTGTTGTCCGGGCCGTTGGCACCCCAGTAGTTGAGGGTAGTGATATCTGAGAAGATACCGACGCGATACGGCTCATCCTTAAAGGCGGCCTCGACAGGCGCTTCAGTGGCTTCTGGGGCCGGTGTCGCAGTGACAACCATCACCTCACCGCCCTCGCCCGGAACCTCGACCGTCACGATGACCTGCTCTGGTGTTGCACCCGCGCAGGCAGTCATGAGGAGGCCAGCGATAACCAGGATGGCG
>Ga0129299_1003391_pt1 | contig 10415 bp, 8 predicted proteins | sample ConPoolayeCmetaG_FD_94477 | JGI IMG/M metagenome (GOLD analysis project Ga0129299, IMG submission 94477) | Hot spring microbial mat communities from California, USA to study Microbial Dark Matter (Phase II) - Cone Pool mat layer C metaG ... | reverse complement strand
GGTGTGATCGGCGGCGCTAAGATTCCCCAAGCGCGGCGGCGCTGGGGCGCTGGCAACTGGGCGGGCTCACCGCCGGACGGCCGGGAGAACGTGGACTGAATCGGGCCGGAATTCACCCGGCGTTCTCGGATTCCTAACATTCGCGCCCGAAAAGAGCGGGAGGTAAGAGGACACATGGAAGGGCCAGCGATGACGCCACAGTATTTCGACGCCACGGAGGGCGCCGAGCGGCCGCGCGACTGGACGGGAGCCGTCGGCACCAAGATCGACCTGCACTGCCACTCGAGGTACTCGGTCGAGACACTCGCCTTTTTGCCGGGCATGTCGTGGAATCCGTTGCTGGAGCCGTGGGAGGTGTACGACCTGGCGAAGGCCCGCGGCATGGACTTCGTGACGATCACCGACCATGACCGGATCGACGGCTGCCGGGCTCTGCTGGACCGACGCGGCGACCTGCCCGACTTCATCATCGGGGAGGAGGTGTCGGTCGCGTTTCCCGAGGACGGGACGGTCGTCCACGTGAACGTCTACGACCACGACGAGGAGCAGCACCGCGAGATTCAGCGGCTGCGCGGCAACCTGTACGAGCTGGTGGGGTATCTGCGCGGCATCGGCAAGCTGTTCGTGCTGAACCATCTGACCTGGACCGAGCAGCATCGCGCGCTGACCACCGCCCAACTGGAGCGGATTCTGGAGTTGTTTCCGGTCTTCGAGGGGCTCAACGGCGCCCGCAGTTACGCGCACAACGCGTTCGTCTGGCGGGCGACCGCCGGACGCAACAAGACGCTCGTGGGCGGCAGCGACTCGCACACGCACCGCGTGGGCACGACTTACACGCTCTCCGCAGGGGAAACGAAGGCGGAACTGCTCGCGAATATTCAGCGCGGCTACGCGGTGCCGTGCGGGGCCTTCGGGACGCCGGAAAAGCTGCGCGACGACGTGTGGGCCGTCTTCCACGCGACGGTCGAGCGCCGTATCGCGGCCGCGACGAGCTACTGGGAACGGCTGGCGTGCCGCACGTTCCGCAAGATCGTGGCGGCCCTGCACCCGCTGGCCTGCCGCGGCTATCACCGCCATCAGGACACGCTGATCCGCGAGTTCGCCGCCGCTCTGCCGACCTGATACGCGGGCGCGTCCGTCGACCAGCCGGCGCCGCAGCGTCGGGCAACGGCCGCCGTCTCCGACGTCCGGGCGTTCAATCCCCCAGTTGCAGCGAAGCCAATCCGCTGGGCACGTCGTCCACGAAGTCGAACAGGCGGTCGAGACCCGTCACCAGGAACACTCCCCACACCCGCGTCGTCACGCCCGCCAGCCGCAGCCGTCGCTGATTGGTCACCGTCACGAGCTTGCGGAGCTTGAGCAGCAGGGCGACGTTGGACGAGTTCAGGTACGTCACCCCACCCATGTTGAGCAGCACATCCTGACGCGTATCCTTGCGACACTGCTCGATGATCGCCGTCAGGTCGTCCGTGAACTGCGGGTCGTCGGCCAGCTCGCCGAGAATCACGCTTTCGGACCACTGCTGCACGGGCATCGCGGCACCCTGTCCTGACTCGGGCCTGTGGCGCATCCCTCGCCGCCGCGGCGGAACATACGAGCCCGCGGCCGGCGGTGTCAACCGATTGGGCCGTCGTCAGGCGGCGTCGCGGCACCGGGTCCGGGTGGGCTGCCCCCCGAGCCGCCCTCGGGCCGCCCGGCGGGGCCGGTCGGCCCGCCACCGCCGCCGCCACCGCCGCCGCGCCGGCCGCGGCGACGTCGCCGCCGCGACCCGCGCCGCTGGCCGCCGCCGGATCGGAGGTCGCCGGGCGGAGCGGCAGGACCGGCCGGGGTGGGTGGAGCCCCTTCCGCGGCGCCGGAGGCCCTGTCCACCCGGTTGTTTTCCGGCGCTCCGCGCGGTGCGGCGGCGCCTGGGGGGCGGCTGGGCGGCGGGCCTGCGTCGGCGGCCGCGCCGGGCCCCGGACGCGGTCCGCGACTGCGGGGGCGGTCACGGGGGCCGCGGCCGGCGTGCTCGGGCCGAGCGTTGGCGGCGTCGCCGGAGCGGCCGGAGTCCGCGGAATTTTTCTGGGCGTCGCGCGGGCGCGCTGGTTCAGCGCGGGCCCGCAACGCATCGGGGTTTGGCGTCGGGCGAGGCGGTGCCGGAGGCAAGTTGAACGCCTTGATCTCCTCGAGCGGAGTGGTCACGGTGCGGTCGTCGTCGGTGCGAACCGAGACGAGTTGAGTGAGGATCTGGCATTCCAGCACGGTGGCCGGGCCGAACTCGGTTTCGACCCGGGTGTTCGGGCGGGGCAGGCGCGCGGCCAGTTCCTCGTAGCCGAGGTGCTCGTAGCGCAGGCAGCAGCGCAGCCGTCCGCACCGGCCCGAGACCTTGCTGGGGTCGAGCGTCGACTTCTGGAGCTTGGCCATTTTCATATTGACCGGCCGCAACTTCTTGAGGAAGTTCCGGCAGCAGCATTCGCGTCCGCACACCTCGTAGTCGGCCACGAGCCGGGCCTCGTCGCGCGCGCCGACCTGGCGCATCTCGATGCGTGTGCGATAGCGCGCGGCCAATTCGCGCACGAGCTGGCGGAAGTCCACGCGCGTTTCGGCGCCGAAGTAAAACACGATGCGCTCGCCGCCGAGGAGGTGTTCGGCCGTGATCACGCGCATGTCGAGCCCGAGTTCGGCGGCCAGCTCCGCACAGAAGTCGACGTCTTCCTTGATGTGCGCGTTGAGGTGATTCTGCTCGAGGACGTCGGACTCGTTGGCGGCGCGAAGGACGCGCCCGGCGCGCGGGCGACAGAAGTCCGGGCCGCTGGCCTCCACGTACGTCCGAACCTGACGCAGGAAGGCGGTCCGGTCGCACGTCGGATCGCAGGGGCCGACGCGCCAGCCGAGTTCCGTGCCGCGCTCGGTCTGGAGGACGAGCGGCTGCCCGACGGGCACCTCGAGCGTCGGCTTGCAGGCGAACTCCCCCACCCACCGCATGGCTCCGAAACGGGCCAGCACCACATGGGCGGCGCGCTCGCCGCCCTCGCGGGGAGCCTCCGCACCGCCGCGGTCATTCCCACCGGCATTACCAGAAATCATGTCTGGCTCACGGCGGCCGCACACAACCGCCCGGCCGCACGGGGCTCGCCCCCCGCGCGGAGATTGGCGCGGCGTGCATCTTTCGATGCATTATGGCTTTACGGCGGGAAGTCCACAAGCTGATCGGCGGTGCGTGGGCCGCGGATCTCGCGCAGGCCGATCCACGCTTGGCGTACGGTCGCCGAGCGGGCCTTTGGCATCCGGTATACGGTTCGGCGGGCCTCACCGGGCATCACGTCTAGAAGCACCGCCTCGCGCCGCGCGCGGCCGGTGACCTCGCAGAACGCGGCGAAACTGACCGCGGCCGGAGAGCGGTTGGCCAGGGTGTGCTCGATGATGAGATCGTCACCGTCCCAACGGGTGCGGGCGTCCAAATCGAGATCGCGGAGGCCGACGCGCAGCGGCACGTCGAACCGGAGGCGCGCCGGCTCCGGGCGGTCGATGGACAGTTCCAGGCCCAGCGGCACGTCGCCCACCACTTGACGCGCCGGGGGCGTGAGGGCCAGCGGCAGGGCGAAGTCGGCCCCGGGCTGCACAGTCAACGGGACGGTGGTCGGGTGCAGCGACCAGCCCGGCGGGGCGTGGATCACCAGCGTGGCGGCGAGCTCCCGCCCGAAGTGGTTGCGAAGCGTGAGCACCGGCCGCACGTCCGGCTCGTGCAACTGGATGAACGCGGGCTCGATGCGGAAGCTGTTTTCGACCAGCAGGAGGCCGGCATCCACGTCGACGACCAGCAACGGGCACCCGGAGAGCGGCACGCGGGTCCGCAGCCCGTCGGTTTCGAGCGGGATCGTGCGGCCCCACAAGTCCACGCCCACGGCCCGCTTGCCGAGACAGAGCCGGGCGGAGGCCGTGACGGGCTCCGGCTGCCAGGTCCAGGCGGCGAGCACGGCGCGGTCGCCGTTGCGGAAGACGAGCGCCACGGTGTCTGGTCCCAGCGGCACCGCGGCGGCGGCCCGCAGACCGCCGAGGTAGTGCATCAGCGTTCGAATGGGCACGTACGCGGCCGTCGGCTGCCACTGGCTGCTGCCGCTGTTGGGGCAGCGCTCGAACGGCGCTGGGACGAATAGGCGATCGGGGCGCGCGGCCTTGGCGAGGACGAACCGGCGGGCGAAGTCGGCGATGTCCTCGGGCTCGCCGCCCAGCGTGAGCCAGGTGTGCGGCGCCGGGACGGGCCAGATCGCGTCGCCGCCGCCCGAGGTGCCCGGCACCAGCGGCGCCAGATGCCAGGGCAGGGCGGCGGTCGGCAGCGCCGGCGGAATCCACCACGCCAGCGCGAACGGGTTGGCGGCGATATCGGCCGGACCGACGGCAGCCGCCGCGGGCGCCGGCAGCTCGTCGCAGAAGACCTGCGGCGCGGCGCCGGCGTCGAGAACGGAGCGGGGCACGACCAGTTGCGGAACCGCGAGAAACCGGTCCAACTCGCGGCGCACGTGCAGGACATCGGCGGGGGTCCAGCCGTCGACGCCGGGTACTTCGCGGGCCTCGTCACCGAGCTGCCAGGTCGGCAGGAGTTCGCCGAGCGCGGCGAGGACGGCGGCCGTGTGCGCGGGCCACTCGCGGGTGTTCAGCAGGAAAGCGCGCGTGGTGCCGTCACCTCCGGGCGGGAGCAGCACACCGGTTACGTCGACCCGCTGCACGAGCAGGCTTCGGACGAACTCGCGGAGGGGCTGAAGTTCTGCGCCGGCCAGTCCTCCGTCGCGCGGGGCGAGTCCGATCCGGACGGCACCGCAGGCGGCGGCATTGATCAGCTCACGGGCTCCGGCCCAGTCGCCGGGGGTCGCGGGGCCGAGGTCGAAGCCGCAATCGCTGCCTCGCGGAGCGCGTTCGCCGAGGTCGAGGAGCGTGGCCAGGCGAATCGCGCGGGCGAGGAGCAGCTCACCGCCCGCCCACAGCTCCGCCGTGGCGGTGTACATGCCGGGCGCCAGCGGCGGCAGCGGCACCTCCAGCGTGTCGGCCGTCGTGCCCGCGATGTCGTGGGAGAGCAGCAGCCGCCGGGGCTCCTCAGCGCCCGACAGCGCGACGCGCAGCTCGGCCGGCATCAGGGTCGCATTGTGGAACTCGAGACGGAGCGATTCGGTCGTGCCCGGACGCAGCAGGCCGCCCGGATGGCTGGAGGTCAGCCGGAGCCGCGGCGTACGGTAAATCATCAGGTCGTCGAACCACACCCGCGCGGCCACGGTTTCCCGCACGATCGGGTCCGGGACGGGCGGCGGCGGTTGCCAGGCCCCGTCCTGCAACACCCACATCTGCACCCGCAACGCGTAGGCGTCCGGGTCGTCCGCGGTGACCGGGATGGTGACCCGTTGCCAGTCGGTGGTGCCCCGCACGAGCTGGCTGATGCGTTCTGAACCGGGGCGGCGCTCGCCGACGCGATCGACGAGGTAGCAGGCCACGAAGGCCGCGGCGTGTTCGAGACCCTCGGCTCGGATCCAGGCCTCCACGAGGTAGTCCGAATCGGCGGTGATCAGCAGGTCGTTGCGGGCGTAGTCGTACGCGATGTTGCCGCCCCGCAGGTCGCAACGAAACGCCGGCGGGGCGGTGTGCCCCACGTCCGGGTCAAAGCGGCCCGCCGAGTACCGCGGCAGGCCCGCACCCGTGAGGCGCTGCCAGTACATCGGCGTGTCTTCATAGTTCTCCAGCGCACGCTCATCGAAGTCGAAGACCCGGAGATACCGATAAGAGTTGGCATCTGCGCGCGCTGCCCCGGGGGTGCCCGCCGCGGGAGGAGCCTGAGGCTCCGCGGCGGCGGGGGTGCAAACGGCCAACAGGCCGGCGAGCAGCGGGAGCGCGCATCGGTGCCTGAGCATAGGTCCTCGACGTTGAATCGGACCTTTGCGGGGGGGGCGTGAGTTCGGTGCCGGACTACCGCTGCACCTCGAGGACGGTCGGAGTTTCGAAGTCCCGACGAGCGACCGGGCGGGATTCGTACGCCGTTTTGTTGTCGACCGTGCGGGCCGTGGTCTCGAACACGACGGCGCTGTCGCGATAGTGCAGGAGCAGGTCCGCGCGGCCCAGCGCGATCTCACTGTTGCCGTAGTAGACGGTGATCCCGCACCCCGGCCTGTCCGGGTGGTGCACCGTGCATAACACGGCGTGGCCGGGCTCCTCGTACACCCGACCGTCGAAGCAGAAGCCGCCAGTGGTCAGGCTCAGCGGGCAGCGGGCCTGCTTGAGCAGCGCCTGGACGGCGGGGCTCCGCAGACCGTCGCCCAGGATGAGCACGGACTGCGCGGCCAGCTCTACGGCCGTCACGTCGTCGGCGGTGCGCCGCAGGACTTCCTTCTCGCCCGGCGCGCCGCTGAAGTCCTCGATCACGCGCTGGTACAGCGGCGACAGGTCCCCCGGCGGTTGCACGATCAGGAGCCGTCGGCCGGCCCGCGTGGTTGCGATGCCCGGTACGGTTTCCTCCGGTCGCAGGCGCCGCAGCACGCGGAAATCGGGGTCGAGGATGACCGCGCAGGGCGGCTGGGCCAGCGCGACGGCGACCGAGGCCTGCTATCCGTCGAGCGCGACGATCTCATCGCGGGCGGTGCCGTCGTCGGCGACGATCCGCAGCGGCACGCGAAGCGTGCGCGGCAGGTCCTGAGCCAGCTCTACCTCGAGCGCGCCGCGCTCCGCGCGCCAGCGGGCGGCCACCAGGCGCAGTTCCGGCGTGCCGGCGGCGCGCACCCACTGTTGCACGAACGCGTCGAGGGGGCGGCCGGCCTCCTGCTCGAAGACCGCCTGCAAGACCGCCCAATTGACGAAGCGGCCTTTGTACTCGGCGGTCAGCCGGCGACAGGCGGCCCAGAAGCGGTCGAGGCCGATCTCCTCCGCGAGCATGTAGAAGACCATCGCGCCCTTGCCGTAGCCGATTTCCCGACCGGCGCCGCCCGGCTGGCCGAACGTGCCGAGCGGCAGGTCCTCGGCGGGCGGGAGGCGGCTGACTGCGACGCAGAAGTTCCGCCGCTGGTTGCGCGCGCCGCGCTCGTCGCCGTCGAGCACGTAGCCGTAGTAGTTGGCGCCGAAGGTGGTGAGCGCCTCGCACCAGTTGCCGTCCTGCGGATCGACCAGGATCGAGTTGCCCCACCAGGCGTGCAACAGTTCGTGATCGAGCATCCCGTGCGCCAGGCCGCGCGGGCCCATCATCAGCAGCGCCCGGTTCAACAGCGTGAAGCCGGGGAACGCGAACCCGGAGCTGAAGAAGTTCTCGACGATCGTGTAGTGCTCATACGGGTACGGCCCAATCAGCGGCTGGTAACGCTGGAGGTACTTCGCCGCCGCGTCGAGGAACAGGTCCGTGTGCTTCTCGATCTGCGCCTGAGATTGCGGGTCGTCCGACCGCGAGTAGTGCACGGCGATGCGTATGCCGCCGACGGTGCGTTCCTTGCGTTCATGCGGGCCGCCGACCAGCACCATTCCAGTGACCGGGTAACGCGTGCGCCAGATCTGTCGGGGGCCGTCCAGCGCCGCCGGCTCCCCGCCGGCAACCAGACGCATCCCCGTAACGGGCTCCGCGGCCAGGCGGAACAGCGCCGCGACCGGCTGCGGCTCGCCACGCTCGTCGCAAGCCAGCGGGTACCAGCCACCGCCCTCATCGAGGTAAATCCCCTCGTTGCCGATGTGCGCCGCCATCAAGAGGTTGTGGACCTGCCCGCGTTTTTCGCCCGCTTGCACGTCCTGCACCAGCGCGCCCGCGTAGTGGAACGTCAAGCGCGGAGCGGGCCCGACACGCTCGAGGTGCAGTTCGTGGATGCGCATCGGGGGCCGCGGGCCGGGTTCCAACTTCGGGGGCGCGTTCGGGGCCGCGCTGGGGACCGGGTTCGGGACCGGGTTGGGGGCCGGGCTCGGGGCTGGGCTTGGGGGGGCCACGACGTGCGCCCGGATGCGCGCCCCGCGGGCCGTGAGCTCCGTCACGTCGAGTGCCGCGTTCAGCGCGAACCTCACCGTCCCGGTCCCCGGGGCCATCCCCGTCTCGGACTCCCGGGCGAGCGTGATTTCCGCGCATCCGAACAGCTCGTGTGTTCCCGGTTCGAGTCGCACCGTGAGGTCGTAGGCCGTTGGCCGCAGCGTGACGGGCCGCGTGCAGCCGCCGAGGAGCAGCAGGCCGGTCGCCACCAGCTTGACCCGATGGCGCCTGGAGTGCTTTCCATTCAGACGGAACGGGGTCATCGCGTTTGCTCCGGCTCGTTTGACGTCTCGCGAGACGACGAAGGACGAGGCCCGCGCGGGCGTTGGTCCACGGCGTTCGCTCCAACGTGTTCGCGGCCGCCCGTTACCCGTCGAACGCCGGACGATTGTCGCGTCGTCGCGCCGGTGGCACAACCCGCCGTCGCGTGGCGGGCGCCGGCGCGATAGCCTGCGCGGAATGCCGCGTCGGCCGCTCGTGTTGCGACACCGCCTCGATCCGCGGCCCGCCGACCTCGCCGTCGCCGCGCCGCTTGCGGACAGCGTGAACATTCCGCTGGAGGAGTTGCCGGCCCGCACCCACGAGTTGCCGCCGCGGGATGAGCCGGTTCGCGTCGCGGCGGCCCCGCCGCTGGCGGCCCGGACTCTCCGCCTGCTGGCGGACCTCGGTCGCCGGGGCGAGCGCGACCCGGATCTCAGTCCAGCCGCCGCGAGCGAGTCGGCCACCATCGGTCGGCTCTGGCGGCCGAACGCCTGGCTGGAGGAGCTCGCGCCGCGTCTCGGCACCGGCCGTGCGCTCGACCTGGCGTGCGGCGCCGGCCGCGAGGCGGTCTACCTCGCGTCGCTGGGCTGGGAGGTGGTCGGCGTGGACGTCTTGCCGGACGCGCTGGAGCGCGCTGCGGCGTTGGCGGCCCGTTGTCGAGAGGCGATCGAACGGGTCGAATGGGTGCTCGCGGACCTCGAAGGCGATGCCGGTTTCGTGCCTCCCCGGCCCCCGTACGACCTGGTGGTGGGGTTCCGCTTCCTGGACCGTCCGCTGCTCGCCCGAGTGGCGGACTGGCTGCGGCCGGGCGGGCACCTGGTGTGGGAGACGTTCACGGCGCTGCACCGGCAGCGCCACGGGCGTCCGGCGCGGGACGCGCAGGTGTTGCAACCGGGCGAATTGCCCGGGTTGATCAGGGACCTGGTCGTGCACGCTTTCGGCGAGGCGTGGCGTGGCGGGGCGCACACGGCCCGCGTCTGGGCCCGGCGGCGCGGCTGATACCCGCGTGGGGCGCCGCCCGGTGAAATGCCGGGTGAAATACCGGGCGGTACCGGCCGAATACCGGTCGGAGCGCAGCTTCGGCTGCCGCGGAGCGAGTCATGGTGCATTTCAGCATTTTCGGCGGAAGCGAGGGCCAGCTCACCGCCGGTGGCGCCGTCTATGTCAACATCCTCGGCGGCGCTTCGTTACGCCGGCCGCCCGTGGCGACCCGCCTGCTCGAACTGGCCCGCGCCGGCCCGACCGATTCACGGACGCGCTATTTTTTCATCAGCGTATTCGGCGGGCTTTCCATCCGGTGGCCGACGCTCGCTGAGGAGTACCTGGCCCTGCTGGAGGCGCTGCGGAGCGGGCTCATCCGCCTCGAGGAGTGGGACCGCGTCATGGTCGGGCCGGGGGCCGATCCGCTGGGCCGCACAGGCTCGCTCAGCCTCTTCGGCAGCATCGACAGCGACGCACTGCCGACGGAAGAGGAGGAGCTCGATGCGCTCTCGCTGCAACGCCACTCCGGCACGATTCCGCAACCCGCCGTCGAGCGGCTGATCCTGGCCATCGGCCAGCGCGGCGCGCCGCGGCTTACCGCGGTCCGTCAGGCGGCGGTGGCCACGCTCGCCGCCGCCGCCGGCGTGCCGCCCGCGGTGTAGCCCGTCGCTGGGGCCTTGTGGCCTCCCGGCCGCGGCGACACGATGCCGTCGATGGCGCCGTTCGTGCCGTACGGATTCGGTCATCTCCTGACGCTCGCGCTGCTCGCGGCGTTGACGGTGGGGATCGTTCGGCTGCTGCGGGGCGCGGCAGCGTGGCCGCAGGAAGCCCGCCTGCGCCGCGCGGTCTGCTGGGGGCTGGCGGCGGTTCTCGCCGGCTGCGCGATCGCAGAACACGGCACGAAGTTGGCGCTGGGCGAGTGGACCGTGCAGGACTCGCTGCCCCTGCATCTGTGCGATGTCGGACTGGTTCTCACGGTCATCGCCTTGCTGGACGTCGGACGGTCGGCGCCCGGCGGCCGCATCCCGCGGCGGACGCAGCGGCTGTACGAGTTCGCGTACTTCTGGGGGCTGGGGGGACAACTCAGGCGCTGTTCACTCCGGTCGTCGATTATGCGTTTCCGCACTGGCAGACGATCCGGTTTTTCGTCGCGCACGGGGGGATCGTCCTGTCCGTGCTGGTGCTCACGTTCGGGCTACGCCTGCGGCCGCAGGCG
>Ga0129299_1003389_pt1 | contig 10419 bp, 9 predicted proteins | sample ConPoolayeCmetaG_FD_94477 | JGI IMG/M metagenome (GOLD analysis project Ga0129299, IMG submission 94477) | Hot spring microbial mat communities from California, USA to study Microbial Dark Matter (Phase II) - Cone Pool mat layer C metaG ... | reverse complement strand
CCCGAGATACGCGCGATCGGCGCCATCTCATCCACCCCAACCGGGTCAACGGCATACACCGGGCAGTGGTAGTCCTTTGCCAACCGGTAGATAAGCGGGGCCGCAAGGTTCGACGCATGCTGATAGACTGGCGTCTTGTGGCTAAACACCGCAAGTTCCTCGTTTATCTCGATCACCCCGCTCGGCACCGGCGGCAGCATTCCGCCGATTGCACCCATGGCGCTGCAGGTGCGATCGGGCAGATTCTTTTCCAAGAACTGTCGCACCACCTCTTCGCGGTAGTCAAGTTGATCGGCAATGGTCGGGAAGCGATGAATCATATCATCCGGGTGACGAATGCAGTCACTCGCCACCTCCACGATACCGGAATCTTCACCTCGGTAGACCGAGCATTTGGTCGAAGTCGAGCCGGTATTCACGACAACGATACGATTGCCTATCATAGTACCTCTCTCCTGAGCCATCCTTTGAATAACCGTTAGACACCGTCTATCTCATGGGGCACCCTAACACAAAGCAGAGAGGGAGTCAACACGAGGAACCAGCACTCTCTTCTCTCTGCACCCATGGGGCACTGGTCAGCGAAGGTGAGACGGGAATACTAGAACTTAAAGAGGTCGTTGAGTTTTGCTTTTGCTTCCACCTCTTCTGACCCGTCGTCGCTCTCATCGGCTTGCTTGAATTCGAAGGCGGCGCAAAAGTTCTGTTTGTCGCGCTCGCGGACAAAGGCGGTCGAGGTCTCACGACACTCATTGGTATAACCGGGGTCATGAAACCGGCAGTTGAGACAGCAGTGCAAATCGGCGTAACAGTGAGGGCAGGTATCCTGCCTTCCCACCTTAGCGCGAATATCTTCAAGGTCCTCGAGTATCTTTCCGCAGTTATGACACTTGTAGACAGGCACGGCAACCTCCATCAAACGAACAGGAGCATCATACGCGAGACTCTGCCAAAATCAAGAAGCGCACAAAAACTGGTATTCCGCACCACCGTAAATACTTGAAAAACTGGGGTCTCCGTGCACAATCGCACTCAGGGAGGAAACGAGATGTCCCTGCTTTCTGTCGAATCGCTCACAGTAGGCTACGGCAACACAGTCATCTTATCCGACGTTACCTTCTCTATCGAGCGCGGGGAGCGTTTTGTCGTGCTCGGTACATCGGGGTGCGGTAAATCAACGCTTCTCAAGGCAATTGTCGGGCTCAACCCGCCTTCCACTGGAACCATCTTTTTCGACGGAGAAGAGATACGCCACCCCCTACCGGAAGAACATCCTTTCTACCGCCGCATTGGTGTTCTCTACCAAAGTGCGGCGCTCCTCAACTCGATGACACTCGAGGAGAATGTGATGCTGCCAATCAAAATGCACTTTCCCCGTATTTCCAATGCAGATGCCCGCGATGTGGCAGGCGAAAAACTGGCGATGGTCGGTCTCTACGAGCACCGTATGAAGATACCGCAGGAACTTTCGGGCGGCATGAAAAAGCGCGGCGCGCTTGCCCGGGCGCTCGTACTCGACCCGGAGATCATCTTCTTCGACGAACCGCAGGCAGGACTCGATCCGGTCACTACGCAGGAACTCGATCTCATGTTCATTCGTCTTAATGAGCAGACAGGGGTAACTTTTTTTATGGTAACCCACGAACTTCTTTCAATACGGCGCAGCGCTCAGCGGGTACTCATGCTCGCCGACGGTGGAGTCGCCTTCCTCGGCTCCCTTCGAGATGCGCTCAAAGCAGACGAATTCCGTGTGAGGCGTTTCTTCGATGTGGGAGTCTCTACGTAATGAACGAAGGGCATTTTTCGATAGTTTTCCTTCCTCATATCTACTTTCTGCCGCCCCTTCTCCTCCTCTTCCTCGTGGCGTACACATGGCCTAAACGAAAGACTCCTCTCATTCAGGCTTTTCTCGTTTTCCTCGTCAGTTGCTTCATTTACACAGCCGCTCATGCCTTTCAGGGACTTTCCTCGACATTTGAGACTGTCCGTTTCTGGCACCGTATCGAATATATTGGCATCGCAACACTTCCTTCCGTATGGCTCCTCATGGTGTTCCGCTACACTGCCCGCGATCACTGGCTTGCAAGCCGAATTATCCGGACGGTGCTGGTAGGGATGCCGCTTCTCTCGTATCTTATCAACATAACAAACGAAACCCATGGTTTTTTTTACCGTTCGCTCACCATAACCGAATATGAGGGACTTCGTACGCTCACACCAGTACCAGGACCGTGGTACTATGTACACATGGGCTATATCAACGCTGCCACGATCGCTGGCATCTTTCTCTTGATTGATTCCCTTTTCCAACATGGCCGCCTCGGATGGGAATATCGGAAACGAACGATCTTCATGCTCGTCGGCGCATCCGCACCGTGGTTCACCCTCCTCTGGTACATCCTTGGCTCCGCCCCGTGGGGCATTGCTGCGACTCCCTTCGGAATCGCGGCAGCAGGCTTCCTCTATGCGGCCGGGATCTTCAAACTCGGTATGATCGACCTCGTTCCCATCGCCCGCGAGCAGGCCTTCGATGCCATAGGAGAAGCAATCGTCGTCTTCGATATGCGATACCGCCTGATAGACTACAACCCTGCCGCTACTGTGTTTCTGCCTCGCCTTGCTCGGACTCCGCTCGGCACACCGGTAACAGAGGTATTCGATCACTTCCCCCACGTAATCGAACAAATCACCGACGGTTTACCGGGCATCGAGATCGAGATCACCGATGAGCAGAGTCACACCACGCGCTATCTTTTTGTACGACTCAGTAAAATAACCAATCGCCTCGGTACCCTGATCGGCGGAATCCTGATGCTTTCCGACATGACCGACCGCGAACTTCTCATGCAGCGGCTCGAAGAGATGGCTCTCTATGACCCCCTTACGGGCCTCCTCAACCGGCGCGCCTTTGCCGACCGTTTCCACACCGAGGTTGATCGCGCCACACGGCACAAACGACCGCTGGGATTCCTCATGATAGATCTCGATCACTTCAAACAGGTAAACGACACATACGGCCACCCGGCAGGCGATCTCGTACTGAGGACTGTCAGCGCAACCTGCCGTGAGATGGTTCGTATGCACGACATCGTTGCACGATACGGCGGCGAAGAAATAGCCATCGTTCTCCCTGAAGCACTCCCCGAAGATGTCATCACCATCGCCGAACGCCTGCGCACCCGTATTGCCGAACTCACCATTCCCTACGGCGACAATCTCGTCCGCATTACGGCGAGTTTCGGCGCCTCACACCTCGATAGGATAGAGCAGCGCCACGGCGATACCCTCGTCGCCGCCGCAGATGCCGCCCTCTACCGCGCCAAAGCAGAAGGACGCAACCGTGTCTGTTCAGCGTGGTCAAGAACCGATACGAGTGGTAAGGGTATCCACGATTTCAGGGGGTAGCCGCACCAGGTTCCCCTCTCGTGATATTGGATACATCTCGGTTTGCGCGATGAAGATGACCGTGCGCGTATCTGCATTCCGCCCCGTAAAGGTGAAGTAGAGTGCGTGAGACATCACTTTGTCGAGGCAGGGAACTACCTCAATGCGGTCTCCTGCACGGCACGCCTCGAGGTTGCGCAGGTGGAGGTTCACGGTCACCATATCTATCCCTTTGCTCGTAAGGAGGTCATCCCCTGCTCCCATCTCAGCCATAGAGGCGACACGAGTCTCGTGGATCCAGTCGAGATAGCGGCGGTAGCGGATAAATCCAAAGTGATCGCAATCGCCTGAATCTACAGTGAACACCATATCCATGGCTTACTTCCCCTGTATATCATCCATAAGACGCCGAAACAACTGATTCTCCTTTGCATCAACTGCATATTGCCGCTTCTCGCCACCAGAAAATCCTTTCACTGCATCAAGAAGCTCTTCCTGCGAAACCGCCGTGCGATTATCGAAGCGAGAAGCAAGGTAACAACAGAACTGACTCTCCTCATCACATCCTTTTCCCAGTGCCGCGAACGCTTCTGGTGGCTTGAGAATCAGTGTTTCTTTCCCCACCCACGCGTACCACATCAGAAAACAACCGAGCGGGGAGCGACGGGTGCACGCAAGACGAGCATACACGAAGGCGCTGTTCATGTCGGGTGTGGTACGTTCTTCTCCTCCCAAACGATCGATTCCATACCGGTAGAGCAAAGAAACCATCGCACAGGCGGTGCCATTACCCTGTTGACACAGCGGTACCAGCGACTTATAGTCATCTGCATCACCGAGGGGAGGAGGCCCCGGTTCATAGAAAAGGTACGCAAGCAGCATTCCTAGAAAGAGAGACAGAACGATTGCTGCGATGAGATACTTCTTTCGTTGTTCCTGTGACAAGCACTCAGGGAGACGAACTAATCCCGGTGATACCGGCGTCTCTTCTTTTCTTTCTCCGACTGGCGGAATATCCCTCCCCGGTTTTGGTTTCTTGTAGAGTTTAAGCCGCTCGGGAGCGAACCGGCGAAGAATCCTCATTCGACGATCACTGTCGTTTCCCTTTCTAGCCATGCCCTATTCCGCGGGAGAAAACAAGGAGGATTATATATCAATGCTCCCGAAGAGCAATTTTTCGTAACGTACCCATCGCACCAACTCTCCGGAAGAATTACCTTCGCCCTCTTTCCCCTCCTTCACCACTCCTATGAAAAGAAGCGCTGTACCTTCGAGAAGAATTCCTTGAAAAGAGGGCGCTCCTTTATCTCTCCATCGAAGTTTCTCAATTCCTCGAGCACCTTTCTATGTCTGGCGGAGACGTTCTTTGGTACTTCGAGTCGAAGAATGACAAACTGATCTCCACGACCGCGTCCATGTCCATGCACGGAGGGAAACCCCTTCTCCCGAAGGCGCATCTTCGTTCCCGGTTGTGTGCCAGCCGGCACCTTTATCTCGACCTTACCATCCATTGTCGGAACATCGAGATTCGCTCCTAGAACGAGTTGCGGATAGGTAACGGGCATTTCGAGGTAGATATCGGTTCCTTCGCGAACGAAAAGGGGGTGTTCGGTGACGGTCACCTCAATGTAGAGATCGCCGCGGGGGCCCCCGCCCACCCCGGCATTTCCCTCACCGGGCACTCGTATCTTCTGCCCCGAATCTATCCCGGCTGGTATCGCCACTTCAACTGTCCGCCCTCCGCGGACAAACCCCGTCCCTTGGCAAGAGCGGCATAGTTTCTCGATGACAGTCCCCTGCCCCCGGCAGGAGGGACAGGTTTGCGCCATCTGGAAGAAACCGTGCGAAACACGTATCTCTCCTGTTCCACGGCATGTGGAACACATTTTTCTGCCGCTCCCCGGCTCGGCGCCGGAGCCATTACAGACACTGCACTGATCGCTCCGTTCCACACGAACCTCTCTTCGAACCCCGCGGTATGCCTCATCGAACGAAATGCGGATATGCAGGAGAATATCGCTTCCCTGCCGCGCCGTGCTTCGGGAGCGCCGTCGGGTTCCGCCAAAGAACTCGCCAAAGATGTCACCGAAAGCACTTCCGAAAATGTCGCTGAAGTCAAAGTTGCTCGCATCGGCGTAGCCTCCTCCTCGTACCCCTGCCTCACCGAACTGATCGTACTGTCGTCGCTTTTCCGGATCCGAAAGAATTTCGTATGCTTGGTTGATCTCCTTGAATTTTTCTTCGGCCTCCTTATTTCCTTTGTTGCGATCAGGATGGTATTTTATGGCGAGTTGACGGTACGCCTTCTTTATCTCTTCCAGAGTCGCATCGCGCCGAACACCGAGGATATCATAGAGATCTTTCATGAATCACGGTCATTACTTCGGTTTGAAATCTGCATCAACCACCTTGTCGTCCTTTTTATCGCCATCTGCCTTTCCCCCCGGAGACCCATCTCCTCCTGCAGCGGCTGTTTCCGCTTGCGACCGGTAGATCTTTTCGGCAATTTTGTAGGCACTCTGCCCCAGCGCCTGCGTTTTGCTCTTTATCTCATCAATCTTGTCAGTTGACAACACCTTACGCAGTTCTTCTACCTTCTCTTCTATATCCTTCTTCTCTTCCTCTGTCACCTTGTCACCGAACTCTCTGAGCGACTTTTCCGTCGAATAGATAAGTTGTTCTGCGTTGTTACGAGCCTCGACGAGCGCCTTCCGCTTTTCATCCTCCGCCTTGAATTTTTCGGCTTCTTCCACCATCCGTTTGATCTCTTCTTCAGTAAGGCCGGAACCTGCCTTGATGACGATATTCTTCTGTTTTCCAGTTCCGAGATCTCTCGCCGTCACATTGAGGATACCGTTTGCATCTATGTCGAAACAAACCTCGATCTTGGGAACGCCTCGCGGTGCCGGTGGAATATCCTGCAAATCGAACTCGCCAAGTAGTTTGTTTTCGGCGGCGATTTCGCGTTCTCCCTGAAACACACGCACGGTGACTGCTGGTTGGTTGTCCACAGCGGTCGAGAAGATCTCGGTTTTCTTCGTCGGGATGGTCGTGTTGCGGTTGATGAGCCGCGTAAAAACGCCTCCCAAGGTCTCGATGCCGAGCGAAAGCGGTGTGACATCGAGCAAGAGCACATCTTTCACATCACCTTTGAGAACGCCGCCCTGGATCGCCGCACCGATAGCAACCACCTCATCAGGGTTCACCCCCTTGTGCGGTTCACGGCCGAAAAATTCTTTGACGAGTCGTTGGATCATCGGCATACGAGTCATGCCGCCAACGAGAATCACTTCGTCAATGTCGCTCGTGGTGATCTTGGCATCCTTGAGCACCCTTTCGCAGGGCCCGATAGTTTTCTTTGCAAGATCCTCGACAAGATTCTCGAGTTTTGCGCGGCTCAAGGTGATGTTGAGATGTTTGGGCCCCGTCGCATCGGCAGTAATGAAAGGGAGGTTGATGGTCGTCTCCATGACCGAAGAGAGCTCGTGCTTCGCTTTCTCAGCCGCATCTTTGAGCCGCTGGAGCGCCATCGGGTCATGTGAAAGGTCTATACCGTTTTCCTTCTTGAACTCGGCAACGAGATATTCGATGATGCGCTGATCGAAATCGTCGCCGCCGAGAAAGGTGTCCCCGTTGGTTGCGAGAACCTCGAAGACACCCTCGCCAAGTTCGAGAATCGAAATATCGAATGTCCCGCCGCCAAGATCATAAACAGCGATTTTCAGGTTCTTTCCTTTCTTGTCTATACCGTAGGCAAGTGCTGCCGATGTAGGCTCGTTGATGATGCGGAGAACGTTGAGCCCCGCAATGACCCCTGCATCCTTCGTCGCCTGCCGTTGAGAATCATTGAAGTACGCAGGAACCGTAATGACCGCCTCGGTCACCTTCTCACCGAGGTACGATTCAGCCGTTTCTTTCATCTTCTGGAGCACCATGGCGGAGATTTGCGGCGGCGAATATTCCTTCCCCTCGACACGCACCCAGGCATCGCCGTTGGCTGCTCTTACAATCTCGAATGGCGCATGTTTTTTCATTTTCTCGACCTCAGGGTCATCGAACTTGCGCCCGATAAGTCGTTTGATGGAATAGAGGGTACGCTTCGGATTAGTAACTGCCTGCCGTTTCGCCAACTGTCCTACGAGCCGTTCGCCTTTCTCTGTGAACGAAACGACAGAGGGGGTCGTACGCATTCCTTCGCTGTTTTCGATAACCCTCGGGTCGCCTCCTTCCATGATAGCGACGCACGAGTTAGTAGTGCCGAGATCAATGCCGATGACCTTACCCATGATTCTCCTCCGTACAGGTGTTTCCCTTTACTTCATCGTTTGCTCTCTTTTCTTCCCCCCTCCCGTCCGGTGATGTTTCCGACGCCTTCTCTGCCCCCGGCGCCCCGGCCTCAGAGACCTCCGTGGCAGAAGACTCCTCAAGAGAAAGCGGTTCCTTCCCCGAAGCCACTTCGACAACCGCGGGACGCAAGGTGCGGTCGAAGAGACGATACCCCTTTACGTGTTGTGCCGTTACCGTATTCGCCGCAACTCCGGCTACATCCACAACACGGATCGCCTCATGCAGCGAGGGATCGAACAGTTGTCCCAACGCCTCATACGGCTCGACGCCGTAACGTCTGAGCAGAGATCCCACTGCATCGTCAAGATGGCGAATCCCTGCGACGAATGCTGCCGTTCTCTCGTCACATTCCGCCGGTGCAAACGAGATTGCCTTCTCGATATCGTCCTTGACGAGTACAAGCTCACGGAGAAGGAGTTCGTTGGCAAATTTGAGTTTCGTGCGAAAATCGTTTTCTAGGCGCATCTTCTGATTGCGGTTCTCTGCAACGAGTCGTTTAATCTCTTCTTCCAATTCACCTATTTTCTTCTGGAGATCCTCTACGATACTCGGCATCGGATAATCCGCAGGTTTTTCCCTCTGCTCGGCTGTCTCAGAAGCCGGCTTTTCCTCCTGATCCTCCGGCTGTTCTGCAGCAGGCGCTTCTGGCAAAGAACTCCTTTTCTTCAGGAACTCCTCGCCAAGTGCGTCAGCGATCTCTTGGAGGGAAGGAGTGTTCTTTTTCTCTTCGGTACCGCCAGCAACCGGGGCGGTTTCTTCGTGCTGGGCTGGTTGTTTTTTGTTTTTATGCTTTGTCATCGCCGTTTCTACTCCTCTCATCCGTAGGTGATTTCGTTTCGCCAGAAGATATAAGCAGATTGCGCGCATAGTCAATGATAGAAATAATCTTCCCGTAGTTCATCCAGCGCGGCCCCACGACACCAACCACCCCGACCATCTCGTCCCGCGGTATCTCGTAGGTCCCCACAACCGCGGCGCATCCTGCCGAACAGAAAAGATCCGACTCTGCACCGATGAAGATGTGAACCTCGCGCGATTTCGAGACACGCTCGAACAGTTCGAGATAGAATTGGTTACGGCGGAAACGTTCGAGAAGCGTGCGTATCTGCTGTGCCTCGTGAACCTTCAGGTAATCGAACATATTCGTTTCTCCGCTCATCCGCGAGTGAAAAGACGAGGCTGCGTTCTGGAGAATGGTATCGAGGAGCGCCTCGTACGCTTCTTTTATATGGCTGAGTTCCTTGAGGAAATGAGCCTTTATTTCATGGAGGGAACGATCCGCAAGATGCGTGTTGATAAGGTTTCGGAGCCGCTCGATATCCTCGCGGGAAGGAGGAACAGGCACATCAACAATCCGGTTCGAGATAGTACCAAGGCGATCGACAATAATGACGAGAACTCGGCGCGGCTCAAGGAGAACGAAATCTATATGGCGGATTGCATGAGGACGGGTAGCACGGGCAAAGACAAAGCCGGTGTAGTGGGATATCTCGGCAATGATATCAGGGAGTTCGTTAATAAGCGATGAGGTGCTACGACGGAGATGGCTGCTCCAGGAGTCAATGCGTCCTTTTTCGGAGGGGGAGAGAGGACGCACTTTCAGAATATGCTGGATGAAATAGCGGATACCGGCATCGGTCGGTATGCGCCCGGAAGAGCAGTGTGCCTTACGGATGAGCCCTTTTTCCTCCATCGTTGCAAAGATATTCCGGACAGTCGCCGAAGAGATACCGCCGAGGAGACGGCTCACCACCTCTGACCCGACGGGTCCCTTGCCCTCCGAGTAGAGGGTGACAATCGATCGCAGGATATCCCTTTCCCGCGCAGAAAGCTCAGATACACCAGCATCATCCGTCGGTTGCATTTTTCCTCCACCGGTCGTCCTCCCTTATAGTACCGTGGACGCGAAAGTCAAGCGAAGTAGGAGCGAAGTAGGTGTCATCTATCTCCAGTATTTCTCCCTATTTTTTCTCCTATTCTCCTAATTTCTTCTTCCTTACATTCGGTATAGTTCGGGACGTCGGTCATCGAGGGCGTCATTGTAGTGGTTTATCCCCTTTTGACGGGCAAGAGCCGGATCGATGTCGGCCGCTTGCACTGCTTCGCTATCAGAAGGCAAGGTTAGCAGATATTCGCCGTTTGGAGAGACGAGTACGCTGCCACCGGTGAAGGAGAGTCTTTCGCCGCTGCGTTCCTCGCTCCCGATGCGGTTGGCGGTCGCGATGTAAACGCGGTTCTCCAGCGCTCGGGTGAAATCTGCCCGTTGGCAGTAAGGCATCACGAGATTCGAGCAGTGTGCAATGATGTCGGCACCCATCAGGGCAAGTGTCCGGAAACTTTCGGGGAAGAACCAGTCGAAGCAGACGGCGAGACCGATGCGGGCACCTGCCCATTTGATAACGCCGAATCCGCTGTTCCCCGGAAGAAAGATTTCCTTTTCCTTGTAGAATAGATGCGTTTTGCGGTACCGAAGGTCGCGGCCGTCAGGAGTAACCACTATCGCCGCGTTGTAGGGACCTTCCGGTGTCTTTTCGGGATAGCCGAATGCTATCGCGGCGTTGCGTTCCTTCGCCGCCCGACGGAAGTAGCCGACCTCATCCCCCTCGGGAAGAACGGCAAATTTATCAGCCTCATCCCGGGAGGTGAATTGGTAGCCGGTGAAGCAAAGTTCGGGGAGGACATAGAGAT
>Ga0129299_1003388_pt1 | contig 10420 bp, 7 predicted proteins | sample ConPoolayeCmetaG_FD_94477 | JGI IMG/M metagenome (GOLD analysis project Ga0129299, IMG submission 94477) | Hot spring microbial mat communities from California, USA to study Microbial Dark Matter (Phase II) - Cone Pool mat layer C metaG ... | reverse complement strand
GTGGTAAATACCGCCCAAGGCTGCATGGCCAAAGGAAAAGGCAATGAGCGCAGGCGAAAAATATTATGCCCATCCCACCAGCGTCATAGATCCAGGCGCGGTGATCGGCGAAGGCACAAAGATCTGGCACTTTTGCCATATCTTCGGGGGGGCGCGCATCGGACGCCATTGCGTCATTGGCCAGGGGTGTTCGATTGCCGCCACCGCCGTCATTGGCGATCGCGTGAAGATTCAAAACGGCGTGAGCGTTTATGATGGCGTCGTCATTGAGGACGAATCCTTTTGCGGTCCGCACATGATCTTTACCAATGTCATCAATCCGCGCGCCTTTATCGAGCGCAAAAGCGAGTATCGCCCCACCCGCGTCTGCCGCGGTGCCTCCATTGGCGCGGGCGCCATCATCGTCTGCGGCCATACCATTGGCCCTTATGCCTTTATCGGCGCTGGCGCTGTGATAACCAAGGATGTGCCGGCCTTTGCCCTGGTCTATGGAAATCCCGGACGGCAACATGGATGGGTCGATCGCACCGGCGCACGGTTGCGCTTCGACAGCGTTGAACGATGCCGCGGCGAAGACGGGGCCTGGTATACGCTGCGCAATGGCCAGGTGTTTTGCGAGGAATAATAATGCCGGTGCCGCTTCTTGATCTGCATCGCCAATATCGCGCCCTGCAGACAGAGTTGGAGGCCGCGCTCTGCCGCGTCGCTCGCAGCGGTTGTTACATTGGCGGCGCGGAAGTGGAGGAACTTGAAAAGGCGATAGCCCGCTATGTAGGTGTGCCGGCAGCGGTAGGATGCTCATCAGGCACCGACGCGCTTTTGATGGCGCTTATGGCATTGGAGATCGGGCCGGGCGATGAGGTAATCACCTCTCCCTATACCTTTTTGGCAACCGCTTCGGCGATTGTGCGCGTGGGCGCCACACCCGTCTTCGCTGATATCGAGGCCGATACCTATAATATTTCCCCCTCCGCGGTCGCCGCTGCCATAACCGGCAGCACGCGCGCCGTTATCCCTGTACATCTCTATGGCCAATGCGCCGATATGGCAGGGATTATGGCGGTGTGTGGCGATCGCGCAATCGCCATCGTCGAAGATGCTGCCCAAGCCCTGGGCGCGGCGGCGGAAAAGACGCCGGCGATTCTCAATCCCCGCGCTGGTGCCATGGGCATCATGGGATGCCTTTCCTTTTTCCCCAGCAAGAACCTCGGCGCCATGGGCGACGCTGGCATGGTTTTGACATCGGCGGAAAGTTTGGCGGATCGCCTGCGCATGTTGCGCACGCACGGCTGGAAACGCAAATATTTTAGCGAAATCCTCGGCGGCAATTTCCGCCTCGATCCTCTCCAGGCCGCGGTGCTGAGGGTTAAACTTTCGCATCTCGAGAGTTGGACAGCGCAGCGGCAGGAAAATGCTAGACACTATCGCCATTTGTTCGAAATCCGCCGCCTGACGCCAGATCCGGTGCGTTTGCCAGTGGAGAGACCAGGGCGGCATGTTTATAACCAGTTCGTCATCCGCGTCAGGGAACGCGATCGCCTCATGGCGCATCTCAAGGCGCGCGGCATCGGCTGCGAGGTTTATTATCCACTGCCTCTTCACCTGCAGCCATGCATGTCGCAGCTGGGATATCGCCAGGGCGATTTCCCTGAGAGCGAAGCGGCTGCTGCTGAAACTCTCGCGCTTCCAATTTTTCCGGAATTAAGCGAATCAGAAGCAGCCGAGGTGGTGGATGCCATCGCTGCTTTTTACCGCGCGGGCGCAAAGGAGTAAAAAATGAATGCCGTCGCCGCATCTTTGGCGAAAAAGATCGAAAGCCGCAAGGCGGTGGTGGGCGTGATCGGCCTGGGCTATGTGGGGTTGCCTTTGGCGATCGAGTTCGCCCGCGCAGATTTTCCCGTAATCGGCTTTGACCTTGATCCGATCAAGGTGAAGAAGATAAATGCGGGCGAAGGCTATATTAAGCATATCCCTTCTGCTGCAGTGCAGGAGATCGCGCGTCGTTCGAATTGTTACGCGACCACCCAATTCCAAAATCTGCGCAAGGCCGACAGCATAATCATATGCGTTCCTACCCCGCTCACCAAGCAGCGCGAACCCGACATGACCTACATCATCAAGACAGCCGACACTATCGGCCGCCATCTGCGGCGCGGCCAGTTGGTGGTGCTGGAGAGCACGACCTATCCGGGCACAACGCGCGAGGTGGTGCTGCCGCGGCTGGCCTGTTCGGGCTTGCGCCCAGGCCGCGACTTTTTTTTGGCTTTTTCGCCGGAGCGTGAAGACCCCGGCAACGCCAAATACAGCACGCGCGGCATCCCCAAGGTCGTAGGCGGACTCACGCCTCATTGCCTGCAACTTGCGCGGCAGCTTTACGATAGCATCGTGGTCAAGACAGTATGCGTATCCTCCCCTGAGACGGCTGAAGCCACCAAACTTCTCGAGAATATATTCCGCTGCGTGAATATCGCCCTGGTCAACGAGCTCAAGCAGGTCTTTGAAAAGATGGGAATCAACATCTGGGAGGTCATCGATGCCGCAAAAACCAAACCTTTTGGCTTTATGCCGTTTTATCCCGGGCCGGGCCTGGGCGGTCATTGCATACCCATCGACCCCTTCTACCTCACCTGGAAAGCGCGCGAATATGAAACCCCGACGCGGTTTATTGAGCTCGCGGGCGAAATCAATACTGCCATGCCCGAGTATGTGGTGCAACGCTTGATCATTGCGCTCAATGAGGAAGGCAAGAGCGTCAAAGGCAGCCGCATCCTGTTGCTTGGTGTCGCCTATAAGAAAGATGTGGATGACATGCGCGAATCGCCATCGCTGCGGCTGATCGAAATCCTTGGAGAGCATGGCGCCAAAGTCTCATATCACGATCCGTTCATCCCCATCCTTCCGCCTACTCGGCGTTACCAGTACCATCTGCGCTCCGTGCCGCTTGCCGCCAGCCGTTTACGCGCCCAGGACGCGGTCATCATCGCCACCGACCACAGCTGCGTTGATTATGCGCTGATCGGCCGTGCCGCACGGCTGGTGGTGGACACGCGCAATGCCATGGCCAAGGTCCCATGTTCATGCCGTGTGGTCAGAGCCTGAGGAGAATATCGCGATGGCCAAAAATTTCGCTGTCATCGGCGTCGGCGGCTATATTGCGCCGCGGCATCTGCGCGCCATCCGCGACACCGGCAATCGCCTGGTCGCTGCGGTGGATCCCAAAGATTCGGTTGGCATTCTCGACCAGTTTACTTACGACGTGAGTTTTTTTACGGAATTCGAACGCTTTGATCGGCACATAGAAAAGCTGCGGCGGTTGCATGACGAAGAGCAGCGCATCCACTATGTCAGCATCTGCTCACCCAATCATCTGCACGATGCCCATATCCGCTTTGCCTTGCGCGCGGGCGCGGATGCTATCTGCGAAAAACCGTTGGTGCTCAACCCCTGGAACTGCGACGCTCTGGCCGAGCTGGAGGCCGAATGTGGCCGCCGCATTTACACAGTGCTGCAGCTGCGCCTCCATCCTGCTCTCATCGCGCTCAAGGAACGGCTTGATATGGAGGCGCGAACCGGCAAACGCCATGAGGTGGTTCTCACCTATATCACGCCGCGCGGCCTGTGGTATTTCTTCTCCTGGAAGGGTGCAGCGGAAAAGTCAGGCGGCATCGCCACCAATATTGGCATCCACTTTTTCGACCTCCTCATCTGGTTATTTGGCGCGCCGGCGGTGAATGAATTACATCATGCTGAACCCAAGCGCGCCAGCGGCTATCTCGAATTGGAGCGCGCTGTGGTAAAGTGGTATCTTTCGGTCGCACCCGAAGACGTGCCGGCCGAGGCGCGCGCCGCTGGCAAGACAACCTATCGATCATTGACGCTTGACGGCGAGGAGGTGGAGTTCTCAGAGGGTTTTACCGAACTGCATACCCGTGTATATGAAGAAATATTGCAGGGACGGGGATTCGGCATAGCCGAGGTCAAGCCATCTATTCAACTTGCTCATGACATTCGCCATGCTGCACCGCTTGGGTTGCAATCGCATTCGCATGACTTCTTGCGCCGCCTGCGATAAGCGGCAATACCGACGGAATTTGGTCTGGCGATGGTAAAATCATCGCTGCTTTTGCACCGCGTAAATGCGCACTTCGCCATCGGCAAATATGAGTTGAAAACGCTCGGCATGGCGATGGATCATCGCTTCTTCCGGCGCTGCGCCGCCATAGGCGGGATTATCGCAAACCAAAAGCACATCCACGCCTTCCTGTTGCATTCTCTTCAGCCAGAAATCATCATCGCTTGCTCTCCGCCTTTTATTCAGCGAGGGTTTTACCGGCCATTCTCCCGGCTGAAGCGTCACGGCGTGCGGTTTATCCTCACGGCTGATGGGCAGATAAAGCACACGATTTTTCAACTGTGGGCCAAAGAGCGGGAAAAGCCATGATGTGCCGGTGTAAGCGATACAGAGTGGATTATCAAAGCTCATCTGCCACAGGCGATGCCAGGCGCGGCCATAGCTGCCGTAGAGCGTTTGCCAGGTGCGAGGCCGTACGATTTCGCGTCGCCGCAGATATTCGGCATGCCACCATGGCGCAGAAAGGAAAATCGCGGCTGCGGCGATGGTGGCGAAAATGGGAATAAGCTGCCTGAGTCGAGCGGGGGTAAGCATCATGCCGAATACTGCTGCGAATATGCCCCATGGCCAGGCGCCGACAGGCGCCAGGAGATAAAGGCGGATCGCCAGCCATATGAGAATTATTGTCAGCACCCAGCGTCGAGCGCCGGGGCAACCAATGGCTGCAGCATGGGCTATTGCCAGCCATAATCCATAGTAAAGCGGAAAAAGAAATCGGGGATCAGGCCAGTTGGGAAACAGCGCAAAATAAAGGACAGCGGCAAAAAGCGGCCAAAACAAGACGAGAAGGCAGCGCGCCCGCCGCATCTTTGCGCTTCGGAGAAAAGCGATGCCTAAGACTATCAACCCCAATGCGAATGCCGGACCATCAAGCATGGAAGAGGCAAAATCTTTGCCGGATAAAAAAAGCGTCGCCAAGTCGCGCCAAGAGAAAGAGCGGCCGGCAACTGCCGCGAGGTCGTAAAGGCCTGGGAAGATGAGATGCCCTCCCACGCGCATTTCGTTGGGATAAAACGGATTGCCGTAGATAACAAAATTGCGCACCATGAAAATGCCGCCGCCCAAAACCAGGAGGAAGGCGGTCAAAAGCGTGGACCATTTCCAGGACCATGCGCTCTTGATTAGAGCGCGCGAGGCGAGCATAAAAACAAAAATCGCCGCCAGGCCGGCAGCGGCGTAAATAATTCCGACAGCTTTGGTCGCCATCAGCAACCCTGCCCCCCCTGCTGCGAGCAGCAGACTTCTTCGCGATGGCCGATGCAGACAGCATATCCCCATGCCAAAGACGGCTGTTGCCCATGCAAGGATGACATCATTATTGAACACCACGATATTGCGCGTAAATGGCGTAAAAAGCGCAAGATGCGCGGTCAGTGCGGCGGCGACCGAGGTGGATGCGCCCAAGCGGCGGGCGGTAAGGAAAAAAAGCCAAAGGAGATGGAGAAAGAACAATGGCTGAATAAGCCATGTCCAGGTATCGCCTCGGCTGAAATAAAGCATGGCATAGGCGATGGTTTCGGCAAACATCGGCTGTTCAACCGTGCCGGGCTGAAATGGCAGATCAAGAGGCGCCAGATAGCCGCGTTGGAGCCAATACGCTGGCAAAGCGAGATGATAGATAAGGCTATCGACGCCAGTGGCCGGAAGCAGACGCTGATCCCAGATATGACGGCCGAGCAGAGAAAACGCGAATATCGCGGCTGCCGCAGAAAAGCGGCGCAACAAATGGCCACCGAGCTCAGAGGAGTAGGGCTGATGCCGCATATGGCTACTGCCGCCTGCCTCCCCGCCCGCGCATATTCGTACAAGCGGCGCTATGCCACTGCGCTTGCGCATTGCCGCCCCTGCGGCGCAAATGCGCTGACAGGGAGTGCGCGATGATTTTATTGTTCGCGCGCCACGACCCTCTCCACCAGCCGTTTGTATTTCTGCGCCATTTCCCGCGCGCGGCTTCGGGTGCGCGCCTCGGTGTAAACGCGCACAATGGGTTCGGTGTTGGAGGCGCGCACATGCACCCAGCTATCGGCAAAATCCAATTTAACGCCATCGCGCATGTCTACTTTTGCCGACGGCTCGTCCGCCAGCGCCTTCAACACCGAACCCAGCACGCGTTTGCTGCATTCCACCCTCTCCTTCACCATATAGTAGCGCGAAAGCTCGCCGGCGAGAGCTGAAATTTTTTTGCCGGTTTCAAGCATAAGCTGCAAAATCAAGGCCATGCCGGTGAGCGCATCCCGCCCGAGGTGCACGCGCGGTTCGATTACGCCGCCGTTGCCCTCGCCGCCGATGACGGCATTGACCTCGCGCATGCGCTCGGCCACATTCACCTCTCCCACGGGTGTGCGCACCACCTCTACCCCCGCAGCCTGCGCCACGTCGTCGAGCATGCGGGTGGTGGAGAGATTGGTCACCACCGGTCCGCGGCGGTGGGCAAGCGTATAGCGCGTCGCCAGGCAGAGGGTGTATTCCTCCCCCAGATAGCGGCCCTTTTCTGAGACGATGGCGATGCGATCAGCGTCGGCATCCTGGGCGAAACCGATATCGCAACGCTGGCGGCGGGTGACGCGCAGCAGGTCTTTTATATGCTCGAAGGTTGGCTCTGGATCATGAGGGAAGAGGCCGTTCATTTCGCAATGGATAGGGGCGACATCTGCGCCGATATGCTGCAAAAACCGCAGCGCCAGATCCGAGCCGGCGCCATTGCAGCAATCGAGCGCCACGCGGAAGCGCCTCCGGCGCAAACCGCGCACATCCACCAGCTGCAACACCTTGGCCAGGTGGCGCTCGACTGCCGTGTTGTCCATTGCCACGGCGTGAAGGCGGTCATATCCCACCTTGCGCACATCGCCGCCATAGTAGATATCCAGCAGCTGCCTGCCTTGTTCGGCATTGAGGTACACGCCGTCGCTGCGAAAGAATTTCAACGCATTCCATTCGATGGGATTGTGGCTGGCAGAGATGACGATGCCGCCCGCGGCTCTGAGCGCCGGCACCATCATCGCTGCCGAAGGAGTGCCGCAGACTCCTACATCGATAATGCGGCAGCCAGCGGAGAGGAGACCGGAAAAGACAGCATGCTTGACCATGTCGCCTGAAACCCGCGTGTCGCGGCCCACCACCACGGTGCCCGAATCCACATAGGTGCCAAACGCCTGGCCAAGGCGCACAAGGAGCTCGGGGGTGAGATTGTCGCCCACCACCCCGCGCACGCCCGAAATGCCAATCATCAACCGGCTCATAATGCTCCCTTCCCGCTTATTAAGGAGCGCCAGCGCGGCAGTGGGCTGCTCTGCCAGGCTCCTCGCCGCGCGCGAGCGTTACCGCTATTTCTCCGCCGCGCTGTCCGACGGCGCGGACGCCGATGCTTGCTCGACAGCGGCAGGTGGGGAGGCGGCTTCCTCCGAGGCAGGGGGAGGAGGCACTCCCTGGGTGGCGCGAAGGCTCAAACCGATTTTGCGCTCTTTGGAATCGATGTTGATGATCATGACGGTTATACGATCGCCGACTTTGAGCACCTCCTCGGGTTTCTCGATCTTTTGATCCGACATTTCGGAGATATGCAAGAGGCCTTCCAGATCTGGCGCGATCTCCACAAAGGCGCCGAAATTGGTGAGTTTGGTGACCGTGCCTTCCACCACATCCGAGACATGAAATTTTTCCGGGATGAATTGAACCCACGGATCTTGCCGCAACTGTTTGACGCCGAGCGCCAGCCGCTTCCGCTCGCGGTCCACGGCAAGCACCACCGCCTTGATCGTCTCGCCTTTTTTCAATACCGCCGAGGGATGGCCGATTTTTTTCGTCCACGAAATGTCGTTGACATGCAGCAGGCCGTCGATGCCTTCGGCCAATTCGATGAAGGCGCCGTAGTTGGTCATATTGCGCACCTTGCCTTCCACGATCGTGCCGATGGGGTATCTGCTTTCCACATCTTCCCAGGGATTGGTCTCGCACTGCTTCATGCCGAGCGAAATCTCCTGTTTCTCCTTGTTGATATCGAGCACAACCACCTCGACGGTTTCGCCCACCTTCACCACCTCCGAGGGATGGTTTACGGTGCGGCTCCAGCTCATCTCGCTCACATGCACCAAACCCTCGACGCCATCCTCGAGTTTTACAAAACAGCCGTAGGGCACGATATTCACCACCGTGCCCTTGAGGCGGGTGCCCACCGGATATTTCTCCTCAATCTTCTCCCAAGGAGATGGCTGAATCTGCTTGAGTCCAAGCGAAATGCGCTCGCGATTGACGTCGAAATCCAGCACCTTGACTTCGATCTCCTGCTCCAGCGACAGAATTTCGGATGCATGCGATATCCTTCCCCAGCTCATATCAGTGATATGCAGCAAGCCGTCGATGCCGCCCAAATCCACAAAGGCGCCAAACTCGGTGATGCTTTTGACCACTCCTTTGCGAATTTCGCCTTTTACCAGCGTCTGCAGCACCTGATTCTTGCGGCGATCGCGCTCCTCCTCTAGGAGCTTGCGCCGCGAAAGAACGATATTGCGGCGGTCGCGATCAATCTTGATGATTTTACATTCCAACTCTTTCCCCAAATATTCCGAAACATCGGGTGAACGGCGCAGATCAACCTGGCTGGCGGGGAGGAAGACCGGCACACCGATATCCACCAGGAGACCGCCCTTGATCTTGCGCATGGCGCGGCCTTTAACAACATCTCCCACCTTATGCTCGGCGATAATCCTTTCCCAGCTGCGTATACGATCGGCGCGGCGTTTGGAGAGCACGATCTCGCCTGTTTCCTCATCAAAGTCTTCGATAAAAACTTCGATCTCGTCGCCTGGACGGGGAGGCCGGCTGAATTCCACGATGGGCACTGTGCCCTCGGATTTATAGTGGATATCGACGATGACATCATCGCCGGCGATACGCAAGATCTTGCCGCGCACAATGGCGCCGATCTCGAAATTTGGCATTTTTTCAGCTGCCATAGGCGCCGGCTCACTCCCTGGGCTGCCGCCCATCGCCTCTGCCACCTCGCGCTCGACCACTTCTTCCGGCACCACGCTTTTGACAAATGCAAACCTACCTGGCCTTACCATTAGCTTTCTCCTGCGAGCCTGTTCGCCCCCATGGCGAACAGACGCTCTTTGCCAAAACTTTCCCTCAGCCGCGTCGCCTTGCCATGCCACGCGCATAGCAAGATTGCTATCGGCTAAAGGCAAAACCATCGGCGCCCGCCCCTTTGCGGGCGCTGTCCGCAAATATATTGCCGCCTATGCGGTAGCGCAAGTCTTAATGCCGCCCGGCCGGTAAAAAATTCAGGCGCGCGGCGATATCGAAGCGAAATGCCGGCGGCCGCAGCCGGAATTCCCCGCGATTCTCCATCTCATAAGAAGCGATGACGTTGCCGCGATAGGTGTCGAACCATTCTACCCGCCAGATGCCGGCGGGAAACCCGCGAAAAACGAGGGCGATATCACTAAGCGGCGTTGGCATCTCCTGTTTTTTAATACGCCGATACCAGGTGTTTTGGCGGTTCTGCACCCACATCAATATCTGTTCAGCGCTGCGCAGCGCCACCACGCGCACCGCCTCATCCTCCACACGCATCGGTGTCCAAGGGCGCCGCCAGTCGGTTTCCGACAAAAAAGTTGCGAGGCTGCGATAGTGATAATAGAGATCGCGCGCGTCGATGTAATTATCCCACCACCACATCATGGCCGTGCCGGCGGCTCCGGAGAGAGCGCTGGCCCATATGCCATTATGCAGCGCTATGCCTTGAGGATCTGCGTCATTTAGCGAGCTCTTTTCGCCTTCGCCGAGATAGCCGTATTCCGCGAGGAGTCCCGGCTTGCCAAATCGGCATATCTCCGCAACGCCGGCGAGCGTCAGCGCGACCTCGTCAAGCTCCAGATCATCGCGATAAGAATCGAGATAGTGAATGTAGGTATGGTATTGCGCAAAATCGACAGCGGCATCTTGCCACATCTCCGGCCAGAGGGTGTGCAGGCCCAAACTGGTGGTGACAAGGTGATTCCGGTCCCAACGGCGCAAGGCAGCGCTCATCTCGCGCACCCATGGCAAATGCCATTCGCTGCGCAAGCGGCTTTCGGTTATGCTCCAGCCGTTTTCGTCCTCAACGTCGTAGTAGCGCAGCGCATAATTTTGTTCGTTCCATAGCTCCCAGGCCAGAAGGCTGCTGTATGCGCCGTAGCGCGCCGCCACATAGCGCAGCTTGGCCTTGTACATTTCCCTGGCAACAGGAGAGCGGAAAAACTCGCTGCGGCTGCGGCATGGCCCGCCGTTTTTTGCGGCATAAGGAAG
>Ga0129299_1003387_pt1 | contig 10421 bp, 5 predicted proteins | sample ConPoolayeCmetaG_FD_94477 | JGI IMG/M metagenome (GOLD analysis project Ga0129299, IMG submission 94477) | Hot spring microbial mat communities from California, USA to study Microbial Dark Matter (Phase II) - Cone Pool mat layer C metaG ... | reverse complement strand
TCCGTGGTGATCGCCGAGGGGTTGGTGCCGTACGGCGAGTTGTTGTCGAACAGAGGACTGCCGAAGTAATTCGTGTTGCTCAGGTCGAGCGTATTGATCAGATAGAAATCGGCTGATGTCGTACCGGCGGGCACGACGCAGGCGACCAGAGCCAAGACCAGAAAAGCCGTCCGCATGATGAATCCCTCCTGCGCTAGAACAACACTTGAGAAGTCCCGTCCTCAGGCTGTCGGATTGGCCAGAACAGGCACCGTGCCGAAGCCGAGTGGTCCACACTCGTGGACGCCGGCGATCATTCTATAACAATATAAAAGGATATGCAAGACTTACTGGCCGGGTTTTCGTTGGGAAGCCCGGTTAGCTTCTGGACAAAATCTTTCGCAATATCTGTCGTGCAACGACCTGGCGGCTAGATAGACTGAATTAGGACTCATGAAATGCGAAAACTCGAAGGTAATCAGTTTCTCCACGCCCGCCTCTCGGGCCGCATCGATCTTGTACTCCAGCTTTCGCCAATCGATGGGAGGGAACTTGATGGGCATGTCTCGATCGAAGGTCTCGATGTTCGACCAGCACCGCAGGCCGGACTCGCGGGCCAGGGCGAGGTTCGTCCGCAAATACTCCGGGAGATCCAGATAATTCACATGGCCGTCCTGAAACGCCACGATGTCTATCCCGTCTTTGATTCTCTGAAAGATGGTCCGCCACTCTTGGGCGTGCTGCTCGCGGGTGATCGCCTCTTCGCCGGGTGGTGCCTTCGTACCGGCGATGTAAGGGGATATCATAGTGGGCAAATCAGGAGCCAAGGACTTGGCGTACTGGCCGACCTGGGAAACCAGGTCCACCTGTTCCGGAACGAAGCGGGACAGCTCGAAGGTGATATACCAGCCCCGAAAAGCGGGATGATCTCCGAAAAGCTCGTACACCTCCGACATGTAGCGGCGATTCACCGCCAACGCTGCCGGTCCGGAGTGGCCGTTCCAGTCGCCGGGGTCATAGATGCCCCAGAAAAGGCTCATCTTATTGCGATGTGATAAATCTAAAAATAGCTGGGCGAGATTCTGGCGAACCGGGAGCATGTGCCGGTACTCGCGGAGAGTCCACGAATTGAAGATCGCACGATCGCGATAGCCAGACCGAATGATGATCACCGTGTCGATGCCGATTTGCCGCATGGCCTCGAAGTCGGCGGCCCATTCTTCGGGACCCCAGTTCTGACTGGGAATATCATGAGTTATCTCGTCGAGAAACGTCCCGGTGATGCGCATGGAATGTCCCCAAAGGTTGACGCGTCAATCAAGCCACGGTTGAAGGCCCAGGTTCATTTCATTATTATATAACCATCCAACGCGTTTTGAAACGGGCTCGGTCCCGTGGGGTGCGGCCATGTCTAGCGTGAGAGGGTGGCTGTGGATCGCTCCTGCCTTGCTCGTCAGGGCAGTCTTGCCGGCCGCGGCCCAGACGCACGTCGTCGATAACACGGATCCCGGCTTCATGGTGCTGACGGAGAACTGGCCGACCGCCTCCGTCGCCGGACAATACGGAACCGACTACCGTTACCGCAGCACCGGCGAGCCGATCGGCGAGGTTCGCTGGACCGCGGAGCTGGCCGCCGGCCAGTATGACGTCTCCGTCTGGTACCGCAACGGCAACGACCGACCGAACAATGCCAGGTACACGATCCAGCATGCCGGCGGCGGGACACAGGTTCTCGTGGATCAACGGTTGGACGGGTCGCAATGGCGGCTGCTGGGCAATTATCCGTTCGCGGCCGGTCCGGCTCAGGTCACGCTCAGCAGCGACGCCCAGGCCGGCAAGAGCATCGTCGCCGACGCCGTGCGCTTTGTGCGGACGGATGGCCGGGCCACCGCTCCGGAGGTCCGGGCCTGCTGGCTCACGCATTACTACTACCTCGGCAAGACCGAGGCCCAGCTTCGGGCCTTGGCCGGAAACATCCGCGCCGGCAACATGAACACGGTGTATGTCGCGATGTACTCGGGGGCCACGGTCTACTGGCCCTCGCGGGCCTACAAGGCTGCCGGCGGCTCCTGGGCTTCTTCTTCCATCGACTACGCCGACTACCTCACGGACCTCTTTCACAGTGAAGGTCTGCGGGTCGGAGCCTGGTTCGAGTACGGCATGGCCCTGGGCCTCTCCTCCCATCCAATCGCCGTCGCCCACCCGGACTGGCTGGCCCGCGATCAGAGCGGGGACGCGGTCACGGGCGAGAACGGCGGGTTCGTCTTCCTGTCGCCAGGACATGCCGCGGCCATGGGCATGATCACGGACATGGCCCGCGAACTGGCGGAGAACTACGATTTCGACGACATCCAGCTCGATCGCCTGCGGTGGGGCCGCAAGACCACCGGCCGCGAGTACGGGTACGAGGCCGCCACGGCAACGCTGTATCAGCAGCAATACGGCGTGCCTCCGCCCTCAAACGTCAACAACGCGCAATGGGTCGCCTTCCGCGAGGGTCTGATCAACGCCGAGGTGCAGGCCTGTTATCAGGCCATCAAGGCGGCCAACCCCCGGATTCTGGTGTCCAGCGCGCCGACCGGCTCCTACGGAATCACCCAGCACATGCAGCGCTGGGCGACCTGGGTCAGCGGCGGATACATGGATCTGGTCATGCCCCAGATGTACATGACCACGCTCAGCAGCTTTCAGACCGAGTTGAACACCCAGCGGCAGCAGGCCCCCGCCCACTGGGACAAGCTCGGCGTCGGCTACCGCGCCCAGGAGGACAACGACTGGACACTGGTCCGCGATCAGCTCAACTACGCCCGCGGGCTGGGCCATCCTCACGGTTGCCTGTGGGTATACCACCAGTACACGTCGCAGGTGGCCATCCAGGATGAGATCGACCACTTGCCGGACGCCGGTCAGCCGTGGGAGGAACAGGCCTACAACCCCTTCCTCAGCGATTGCCGCCGCCAGATCATCATCGACAATCGCCACGGCCCTCCTCGGTACGGGGAAACCGGTCCCTGGATCAACTCCGCGCAACCCGACTTCTTCCGCTTCGACTCGCGGGTGGTCCCCGGCGGGACCCCAGCCACCGCGACCTTCAGCGCGGAGATTCCCAGATCCGCGCGATACGATGTCTATGCCTGGCACACGGCCAGTTCCAACCGCAATGACCAGGCGCGTTTCGCGATCCAGCACCTCGGCGGAGAAACCGTGGTCTTGGTCGACCAACGCACGAACGGCGGAAGCTGGATTCCCCTGGGGTCCTTTTGGTTCGGCGGCGGTTCGGCCCCGCGAGTGGTGCTCTCGAACGCCGGAGCGGACGCGGCGGAGTATACTTCCGCCGATGCGGTGAAACTCGTGCTGACGGGTTCCGTGCTGGGCGATGGCAACGGCGATTGTGCCGTCTCCTGGGCGGATGTCCCGGGCCTGGTGGAGTGCTTGCTGGGACCAGACCTGGGCCCCCCGGCTTCGCCCTGTGACCGCCACGATTTCGACTTCGACGGCGACGTGGACCTGGAGGACGTGCGGGCTTTTCAACAGACCTTCACGGATCATTGAAGTGGTCGACCAAGGCGAGGTCGAGCCGATGCCAGGGGATCCAACGACGGCCCGGCTCCGGAGGATTCGCGGTATCGGGCCAACCCCGGCATGGGTACAGTGGGCGGCGGCCGGTGGGGCGGTCTCCGTGGCCCTGCCCCATGAGTGAAGGCGGTTTGTGGCGAGCACGCGGTTCAAACCTTCTCGCGGTCACACCGGGGGCGACCCAATCCGGCTTCTCCTCCGCTCCGGCATCAAGCTGCGGGTCTGTGGCCCGCCTCTGCGACTACCCCGCCGAGTGGTCTGGGGTGAATGGGATCCGCTCCTGAAACGGATCACGATCCACGGAGCGGCTGAACGATCGGATCGGGAACTGGTCGAAAGTCTGCTGCATGAGCTTCACCACGGCCGCGCCGACGGTCCACGCAGCGAAGCGGAAATCGCCGCCGCGGCTGCGGCGGGGCTGGCGGCGCTGAGCGAGCACGCCGTCGCGACGTGCGCGGCATTCCTCCGCCGCCGGCTTGAGCGCGGCTCTCCCCGGACGCCGAACGGCGGCCGAGACTCGATCAGCCTCTTTCCCTTGGCGTGCGTATGATCGGATTCATCGGCGCAATCCTGATTCTGGTCTTCCTCATCTTCGCGGCCTTGATGTTCCTGGAGCGGCTGTCCGCGCTGCTCGCCCTCCCGCTGATGGCGGTCTCCTTCATATTGGTCGCCGCCATCGGCGATCTCGTGCAGCCGTCGGCGACGACCGATCCGGACGGCGGCGAGAATCGGTGGGGCCTGTGGCGGGCCTATCAGCAAACCCTGCGAGCCGGGCTGCGGGAACGCCTCGAAGCGCACCAGGCGGCGATCCGCCGTCTCCGCGCTCTTTGCCCCTCCGCTTCTGCCGCCGAAACGCCGGGCGTCGAGCCAGAGGAGTTAAGGCGATTGGCCGCTGCCCTGCGGGCCGAGGAGCAGTCCCGTCGCGAGCGACTGCGAGCGGCACTGCGGGCTTACCCCGACTTCTTCGCCAAGCCGCCTCACCGTCCCGGCGTTCAGGCGCGAATCGACGAGGAGATGGACCGCGTCCCGATCGAACCCCTGCTCCGGGAATTGGATCGACTGCTCGAACATCCGGAGAGTCCCGCGTTGCGCGAGCCGTGCGCCGCGGTGCTGCACGCCGCCGAGCGGATCCACACCCGGGCCGCCGCGAAGCTCGCCTCACGGTCCGCGGGCGTCCAGACCTTCCTGGATGGACTGGCTTACGTCGGCGGGTATGTCGGACTGAGCCTCCGCGGCGGCAGTCTGACCCTCTACGCCACCATCATCGCCACCCTCTTCGGCGGCATGTTCGCCATGTACGTCCGGAATCTGAAGATCGCCGAAAGACTGGTTTACTGGACCGCAGAGTTCGCCGGGGACCGCCCCATGATCGTCGCCTTGGCCGTCTTCCTGGCCACGGCGTTGATCTTCACGTCCGTCGGAGGACTGGGCACGGTCATGATGCTGGGCACCATCATCCTGCCGGTCCTTCGCTCGATCGGGCTTTCCCCCATCGTTGGCGCCGGCGTTTTTCTCCTGGCCATCGCCATGGGCGGAACGCTGAATCCGGTTTCCCGGCGACTGTACCTCGACTTCTACGGCCTGGCCCCGAGCCAGCTCGACGGCATCCTGTGGAGCATGGTCGGGCTTTACTTCCTGACCGGCGCGGGATGGATCGTCTGGGGGGCACGCCGGAGGCTGCTCAGCAGCTTCCAGGCGACCGCCGTCGAGGAGCCGGGGCCGCGACCGGCCGGCGTGCCGCTGCGTCTGATGGCGGCGCCGATCGTTCCCGTGACCATGGTGTACTTCGGCGACATCGATGAAATCGTGGCGTTCGTCTCCTCCATCGTTTACATGTTCCTCTGCGTTGGGCGGCGCGAGGGGGCGACGCGACAATTGGCGCGATCCCTGATCGAAGGAGCGCAGGCGGTCGTACCGCCGATACTGCTGATGCTGGGCATCGGGATGTTGATCACGGCACTGTCCACGCCGCCGGTGCAGGGATACCTCAAGCCGCTGATCGCCGCAGTGGCGCCCAACTCGCGATGGACATATCTGGTGACCTTCGGGCTGGGGGCGCCGCTGGCCCTGTATCGCGGGCCACTCAACGTCTGGGGCATGGGCTTGGCGGTGTCGGCCATCCTGCTGGCGACGACCGGTCTTCCGCCGGCCGCCGTGCTGGGCGGGATCCTGGCGGCCGGCATGTTGCAAAGCGTGTGCGATCCGACGAACACGGCCAATGTGTGGATCGCCGGTTTTCAGGGCGTCGGCGTCAATGAGATCCTGCGTCGCCTGCTGTTACCGGTGTGGCTGGCCGCGATGGCGGCCGTCGGTCTCTTTTCGATGACCTGCTTCCCCTGAGCAAGGCCAATCGTCATGCCCATCGAACGTGCCGGTCTCGTCGAACACCCCTCGTCTGGCCACCCGGCCGGTCGGCAACGGGCCACCCGAGGTGAGGAATGAGCGACCGCCCGCGGGTCCGCATTGGCATCGACGTCGGCGGCACCTTCACCCACGCCGTCGCCGTGGACGCTCTTTCTCTCGAGCTGCTGGGGAAGGTCAAGACGCCCACCACGCACCACGCCGCGGAGGGTGTGGCCCGCGGCGTCATCCAAAGCCTCACTCAGCTCATGCGCCAGTGCCGGATCCTCCCCGAGGACGTCCTCTTCATTGCCCACTCCACGACCCAGGCGACCAACGCCCTGCTGGAGGGGGATGTCGCCGCGGTGGGCATCGTCGGGATGGGCGAGGGAGCCAGTGCCTGGCTGGCCAGACGGCAGACCCGCATCCCCCCCATCGAGCTGGGGGCCGGACGGTGTCTCCGGACCAGCCACGCGTTTCTTCAGTCCGCTGCCGTCACCCGGGAGTCGGTGCTCCAGGCAATCGATCGACTGGTGGACGCCGGCGCGGAGGTCATTGTCGCGGCCGAGGCCTTCGCCGTGGACCAGCCGGCCCATGAACAACTGGTCTGCGAACTGGCGATGGCCCGGGGGCTGCCGGCGACCGCCACCCACCACGTCAGCCGACTGCACGGCCTGCGGGTTCGCACTCGCACCGCCGTGATCAACGCCAGCATGATCCCGCGAATGCTGAACACCGCGGAAATGACCGAGCGGGCCGTGCGCGAAGCCGGCATCCGGGCCCCGCTCATGGTGATGCGGAGCGACGGCGGGGTGATGAGCCTGGAGGAAATGCGGGCCCGGCCGATCCTCACCATGCTCTCCGGCCCGGCGGCGGGCGTGGCGGCCGCCTTGCTCTTCGTTCACGTTTCCGACGGCATCTTTCTTGAAGTCGGCGGGACCAGCACCGACATCAGCGTCATCAAGGACGGCCGGTGTCGAATCCGCTCGGCGGAAATCGGCGGGCAGAAGCTGCATGTGAGCACGCTCGACGTCCGCACCGTGGGGGTGGCCGGCGGATCGCTGGCATGCCTTCGTGATGGTCGAATCAGCCGGGTCGGCCCGCGGAGCGCCCACATCGCGGGGCTGCCCTACCTCAGTTTTGCAGAAGGCCCCGCCGAGTTGCTGGCCGGAGACCGCCTCGAAGCGGAGGGCGACGCCTACGCGGTGGTCAAATCGGTCCAGCCGGCGGCAGCGGCCGACGGGCGGACCATCGGCAGCGAAGAGCTGTTTGCCGTCACGCCGACCTGCGCAAGCAACCTGCTCGGACTGGTGCCCTCGGGCGACCCGGCGGAAGGCAACGCGGGATTCGTTCGGGCCGGCTTCGCCGCGTTGGCACAGGCCCTGGATAAAGCAGCCTCGCCGGAGACTTTGGCCAGGAGTCTCCTGGATCTGGCCGTCGGTCGAATAGCCCGGCTGATCGAGGGCCTGATCCGCGATTACCAATTGGATCGCGGGGTCATACGACTGGTCGGCGGCGGCGGCGGGGCGTCAGCCATCGTACCCGCCCTCGCCGCCCGGACCGGGCTGCCTTTCGAGACCTGCGCCCACGCCGACGTGGTCAGCGCCATCGGCGTCGCCCTGGCCATGGTGCGGGACACGGTGGAGCGGACCGCCATCTCGCCGACGGAGGAGGACATCCGCCGGATTCGCCAGGAGGCCCTCGATCGGGTGCTACGCATGGGAGCGGCGCCCGAGTCCATCGAGGTCTACGTCGAGGTGGACACGCGACGGAACCTGCTGCGGGCCACGGCGGAAGGCTCGACCGAGGCCGCCGCCGGGCGGCCGCGAAGCTTCGCGGTCAGCGAGGCCGAGCGGAGTCGACTCGTCGCCGCCAGCATGGGCCGCACGGAGACGACGCCGGAATGCATCTCCCGAGCCGCCGGATTCGAGGTGTGGGAAGCCGCTCAGGAGCATCGGCGTCTGTGGGGATTGCGCCGCGGGCGACGGCGGGCGATTCGGGTTCTGGATGCGGCCGGTGCGATCCGCTGGCAATCGAACCGGGCTGAAGCGGTGACGGCCATCGCTTCGGAAGCAGAGCAGGCGATGGAAGTCCTCGCGGAACGGCACACCCGCTACACGGACGCCGGAACGACGATTCCGCGATGCTTTGTTCTGCTCAACGGCCGCCTCATCAACCTGGCGGGGCTGGTCGAAATGAAGCAGGTGCTGGAGGTCCTCCGCTGCGAGTTGTCGCGGGCGGCGGCGGGGGATCCCTGCGTGCTTCTGGTGGAGGATCCCGCGTGAGGCGACGGCGACCGCCTGACGGCGAGGCTCCGCCGATCCCTGAGGAGGCTCGCAGACCATGCATTGGTTCGACCTGCTGCTGATCGCGGCGTACTTCGCGGGCGTCGCCGTGCTGGGGCTTGGTCTCCGCCGACGCGCCGCGGAAAGCATCGACAGTTACTTCCTCGGCAGCAAGCGAATGTCCTGGTGGTTGCTGGGAGCCTCGGGCATGGCCAGCAACGTGGACATGGCCGGGACCATGCTCATCGCCTCGCTGATTTTCCTGTTCGGCTTCCAGGGCTTCTACATCGAATTGCGGGGCGGAATCGTGCTGGTCATGGCCTTCTATCTGGCCCTGCTGGGCAAGTGGACCCGACGCAGCAACTGCATGACCGTGGCGGAGTGGATGCAGTTTCGCTTCGGTCCCGGTCCGCAGGGGCAACTGCCCCGGCTGGTCTCAGCCGTCGGCAACCTGGTCTTCTTTGCGTGGACCATCGCTTACTTCGCCGCCGGCTCGACCAAGTTCCTGGCGGTCTTCCTGCCCTGGAACCCGGTCTGGTGCTCCGCGGGGCTGATCCTCATCGTGATGCTCTACACGGCCTGTGCGGGCCTGCACGCCGTGGTGTGGACCGATGTCTTGCAAGGCGGACTGATTCTCTTCATGGCCGTCTACCTCGCCATTAAGGCGTTCATCACGGTGGATCCCGAGTTCATCCGGCGCACCGTCGGAGAATCCTGGATGAGCCTGGCGCCCGCCTGGGAGATCACCCCGCCCGTCGGCTACGAAGCCTACCGTCTGCTGGGCGTCGGCATCATCTTCTATCTGGTCAAGACCACGATCGACGGGTTGTCCGGCGCCGGCGGCTACATCGCCCAGCGGTACTTCTCCGCCCGGAATGAGCGGGAGTGCCGCCGCCTATCGCTGTTCTGGATCGTCCTGATGGCGGTGCGGTGGCCCATGGTCATGGCCGTGGCCTTGCTCGGCCTGACGGTCCGCGACCGGATCGACGACGCGGAGATGGTCCTGCCCGTCGTACTGCAAGAGGTGGTCCCGGACGGTCTTCGCGGCCTGATGGTCGTGGCCCTGCTGGCGGCGGCCATGTCCACCTACAGCAGCATCATGAACGCGGGAGCTTCCTACTTCGCCCGCGACCTCTACCAGGCCTTCCTGCGGCGTCGGGCCGGGCAGCGGGAACTGGTTCTGGCCGGCGCCGGGGCCACCTGCGTCTGCGTCGCCGTCGGCCTGCTGATGGTCTACAAGCTGCCCAGGGTGAACGATCTGTGGGCGTTCCTGAACATGGGACTGGGCGTCGGTCTGCTCGTTCCCAACTTCCTCCGCTGGTACTGGTGGCGGCTCAACGGATACGGTTATGCGGCGGGCGTCGCCGCCGGCATGACCGCCGCCATCGCCCAGCAGTCCTGGTTTCCGGATCTCCCGGAGTACACGGGTTTCGCGATCGTCGCCGCAGTGGCCGCCGCGGCCATGATCGTCACCTCGCTCGTCACTCCGCCGGTGCCGATCGCCACAACGCAGGAGTTCTACGAGCGAACCCGCCCCTTCGGCTGCTGGGGTCCGATCCGCGACCGGCTGGAGGCCGCCTCCCTGAAATCGATTCGGCGGGAAAATCGCCGCGACCTCACCGCCCTGGTCCTGGCTGTGCCGTGGCAGATGGTTCTATTTCTCCTGCCCATGACGGCCTTGCTGAGGCGCTGGGGCGAGGCGGGCGTTCTGGCGATCCTGCTGGCCGTTCTGAGTCTGGGCCTGCGCGCGGTGTGGTCCCGCGAGGATGCGGATCGCGGCGGGGCCTCCGCCCCGCAAGCGGCCGCGTCGGCCGGATGATGCGACCCCCACGCCCGGTCCCGCGACCGGACGGACGTTTCGCGGATCAATCCGTCAAGCCCGTGACGGCGAAGACCAGCGGCGAGGGGCCGTTGCCGGCAGAGCGGAAAACGAGGCTCTTGATCGGCTTCGCCGGACGGGGCAAACGCCAGACCAGCCCATGCAGACAGACGGGATCACCCGCCGGGGTCGCACCTCTCCACCAGACCGGCGAGTCCGGCGCGCCGCCGAGATCCGTGTACGAATGGATGTTCTCGCCGTAGAGGAGATCGACGCCGGTCGATGAACCATCGGTGAACACGGCTTCGTAGCGGCCGACTTTCGTGCCGGCGCCGCCGGCGAAATTGGTGGCGTGCAGGATCGCCAGGCGAGCAGCCTCTGGAGCTTCCTTCAGCTCGACCCGCAGCTCCGCCGGCAACCGC
>Ga0129299_1003386_pt1 | contig 10421 bp, 5 predicted proteins | sample ConPoolayeCmetaG_FD_94477 | JGI IMG/M metagenome (GOLD analysis project Ga0129299, IMG submission 94477) | Hot spring microbial mat communities from California, USA to study Microbial Dark Matter (Phase II) - Cone Pool mat layer C metaG ... | reverse complement strand
GGTCGAACCGGACCAGCGCGTGCAAAGTCCAGGAAATGACGATCGCCCAGCACCTCAACGACCTCGACCTCAAGCTCAGACCGCCTCCGGAGCTGAACCCGGAACAGCTCAAGGTGTGGAAGGCCGCCTACGAGCCGAAGAACGAGGCCTTTCGCAAGGCCGACCTCAAGGGGGCGGATTTGACCCGCTGGAAATACCAGCGCTACATCAAGGATTACCTCCGCTGCATCGCCTCCGTGGACGACAACATCGGCCGCATGCTGAATTACCTCGACGAGTCGGGCTTGGCGAAGAACACGGTCGTCATCTACAGCAGCGACCAGGGCTTCTACCTCGGCGATCACGGCTGGTTCGACAAGCGGTGGATGTATGAAGAGTCGCTGCGGATGCCGTTGATCATCCGCTGGCCGGGCGTGGTCAAGTCGGGATCGGTGGACGAGCACCTGGTGCAGAATCTGGACTTCGCCGAGACGTTCCTGGACATCGCCGGCGTCGAGGTCCCCAAGGACATGCAGGGCCGATCCATCGTCCCCTTGCTTAAGGGCCGGGCACCGGCGGACTGGCGCAAAAGCATTTATTACCACTATTGGGAGTTCCCGGCCGTGCACATGGTCCACCGCCACTACGGGGTGAGGACCGACCGGTACAAGCTCATCCATTACTATCAACTCAAGGAGTGGGAGCTGTTCGACCTGCAAAAGGACCCGGACGAGTTAAAGAGCGTGTACGACGATCCGAGCTATGCGGGGGTCGTCAAGGAGCTCCGGGCCGAGTTGAAGCGGCTTCAGGAACTGTACGGGGACACCGACCCCGAGGCGCCTCGCTCGAGGGCGGTCCGGCGCACCCCGCGCAGATAGGTCGAACCGGCTGCGCTGCGCTCCAACAGGTGCTGCCGCTTGACAAGCCGACGGCCAGCCGCGCGACAAGCTCGACCCATCGACGACGTCGCGAAGCAGCATCCCATCTCCCCACGGGCCCCAAGTTGCTTGCGGTCATGTTTGAACAGTGTGGACTTTAGCCCGAAGTTCCACCTCGTTCCAGGGTGCTTTTGAGCTATAACCCTTCGATGTAACAGGCGTTACGGGATATTGCGCTTTTCCAGGTATTCCCATGTATTTTCCATATTTTCGGCTTGGTTCAAAAAGGGCCGTTTTTTGGGGTATCTCAACCCGCAGATTTCGCGGCGGGGCGGCGTCTCTCGACTTGTCGGAGCTTGCCCGCCGCACGCGGCGGGGCAAAGCGCGACGGGGGAACATTTCGTTCGCCGCACACGGCGGGGCAAAGCGTGACGGGGAAATATTTCGTTCGCCGCACGCGCGGGGCAAAGCGCGGTCCTGCTTCGCTCCACCACTCGCTTTGTCCCACCGCTCGCTTTGCCCCATCGCTCGCTTTGCCCCATCGCTCGCTTTGCCCCATCACTCGCTTTGCCCCATCACTCGCTTTGCCCCATCACTCGCTTTGTCCCATCACTCGCTTTGCCCCACCGCGTGCGGTGGGGAAACCTATCCCCCATTCCAGGTATCGGCTGGGTGCATGTCCGTTCATGCGCGCCGAAAACCACGTTTTTGGCCCAAGAACGAGGGTCCGACGTGGGCCGGAACCAGGTTGATGCGGAGACCACCCTGTCCCCCTGCGAGCGCGCAGATACGGACATGCACCCCGTATCGGCTCGCCCGGTTGCACCTGTCCAGCCTGGGACCTACCATACCGTTGTTCGGTTCGCACTGCGCACCTGCGGACCGGGAGACAAACCTTGATGGCAACTGTTCCGGTGTGTGTGGCGAGATGGACAGGTACGTTTTGCCGCAAAGCGGCCCGGCGGGTGCTTTGCAGAAGACGAACCTGTCTCCCTTTCTGTATCGGGACGGCGGCGATTGTCTTGTTATTGTCGGTTGGGTCCGGCGCGCAGACGCATCCCGCCGCCACCACCACCACCCGTGCGGCGGACCAGGACTTGGCCGGGTACGTCCCGGCGGATGTGCTGATCGCCTTTTGGGGACGCCCATCGCCCGACATCCGTGCCGGCGACCACGTCGTGATGAGGTTGCTCCGGTGGGTCGAAGTGGCCAGGGAGCTCAATCTCATCCCCGCCCAATACCGGACCATCAGTGATATCGCCGGTTCGCTGCCCCCGATCGTGCGTCACGACCACGTGTTGATGCTGATGGACGTCTCGAGCCGGCCGATCGGTGTGGACGGTTACCGCCTGGCGCACATGCAGGTGGCGGTGGTCGTGGCCACCGAGGGTCGAAACGACGAGATCGTGGACCGGGTCCGACTGTTGCTCTCGTCCTACACGGACAAGGAGTTCGGACAGATCGAACCGATCCGGCGCCAAGGGACGAAGTCGTACCGGTTAACCGATTCGCGCCTACCCGGTTGGGCGACGTGGGAATGGGGACCGCTCGGCTCCTGCTATGTGGTCGGCGTTGGGGCGGGGGCCTTCGATCGGGTGGTGGACACCTACGGCGACCCAAACAAGTCCATCCGGCAAGACCCCTGGTTTGCAAACGCCCGGGCCAAGTGCCGTGGTGAAGGGGCGATGATCGAGTGGTTGGTGAACTACGAGGGGATTCACCGAGAGCTCGAGCCGGTGGTGAAGGGTCGGCCCGAGCGGGTTCTGGAGGCCCTCGGCGCCGCAAAGCTGCAGCGCGGACTGTGCACGTTCCGGTTGGAGGACCGGTATCTGGCCTGTTACATCATGCACCGACTGGACGGGCAGGACGTCTTCGTGCCACTGTCGGATCCCCAGCGTCTGTCGCCCGAGCGCCTGCGGGTCGTCCCTCCCGAGGCGAGTTGCGCCGTGATGGAGCTTGATCTGGCCGACTGGGTGCAGCGGCTCTGCAATGCCTACCTGGCCTCGCAGTCGGATTCCGACCAGAAGCAGTTGCGCGAGTGGTTTAAGAGGTTCGAGGAGCAACGGGGGGTCGACGCCCGGACGCAATTCCTGGACCGGTTGGGTCACCACATGATCGTCCACACCTGGCCGCCGCATCCGCTGAAGCTCCCGTTGACGTTCACGCTGCTCGTGGCGATCGATGATCCCGTGCCGGTACGGGACTTCGTCGATGCGCTGATGGGTGCGTGGCGGGAACGGCTTCGGCGTCCGGCCGCAACGACCACGACAACCGCCGCGACGACCCGTCGGACGCGGGATCGGTTCCGGTGGACCATCGGGCGGGAACCGGATGGGATGTGGTACCTTCAGGCGGGTCTGGTCCGACCGGCCGTAGCCGTGGCCGAGCGATACCTTGTGATCAGTTGGTCGCCCGAGGCGGTCCGGGCCAACCTGGAATTTCTGGGCAAGGTTGACCAGAGACCGGTCCCCGTGCCGACCACGACGCGGCAATGAGCGGAGAAGCTCTGACGGCCCGTGTGTCCCGATGGCGCCCTGCCAAACCGGACACGTTTCCGCATCCAAAGACGGAGGGAGGGTGGCATTGAGCTCCCGAAAGAATGCTCGCGGCGTCGTCTTCGACCTGGACGGCACGCTGTGCAACACGCTGGGCGATATTGCCTATGCGGCCAACCGGGCGCTGGAGGCCGTGGGGGTACCGCCCCGACCCGTTGAGGCCTATGCGGAATGGGTCGGCTGGGGGCTGAAGCGGCTCTGTGCGGCCGCCCTGGGTGAGGAGAGCGGCAAGCGGTTCGACCGCCTCTACGACGTCGCCGTCACCGAATACAACAAGTTCCCCATGGAGCAATCGACCATCTACCCCGGTATCGCCGAGTTGCTGGACGAGCTGACCTGCCGAGGCGTCCCGTTCGGCGTGGTCAGCAACAAGCCGCACGACTTCGCCGTCAAAATCATCGAAACGATCTACGCCCGGTGGCGATTCGTGAAGGTCGTAGGCTACACGGATGAGACCCGCCGCAAACCCGATCCCACAGGGGTCCTGGGCATTGCCGCGGCGATGCGTCTTCCACCGGCCAGCGTCATCCTGGTGGGCGACTCCGCGGTGGACATCGAGACCGCACGGAACGCCGGCATGGTTTCCGTCGGCGTGACGTGGGGCTTTCGCGGTCCGGCGGAACTGACCCAGGCCGATCGGATCATCGCGCACCCTCGTGAATTGCTCGACCTGATCGCCGACGACACGCAAAGCGCGTCCCAACCAGCCGGTGGGTCTCAATCGGTTCGGAGGAAATGATCGGCCGGAAGGGACTCCACCGCCCTTGCGACGGCCTGCGGACCGGCCCGATCGTGTTCGGCCAGGCACCAGCGCAGGAAGCGGGTGAAGCGATTGCGGAAATGTCCCGCATCGAACTGTTGGGCGTGCCGGCGAATCCGATCGGGTGGCCACAGTCGATCGGAGGCACGCTCGAACCGTTCAATGGCGTCCAGAACGGATTGAGGTGTCTGCTCGTGGAACCCAACCCCCGTTTGCCCATCGAGCACCGTCTCGCACGCCCCGCCCCGGGCGTAGGCGATCACCGGTCGACCGGAGGATTGGACCTCCACGGGCACGAGTCCGAAGTCCTCCTCCCCACAAAACAGCAATGCCCGGCAGCGCCGCATGTGATCGCGGACGACCCGATCCGGTTGGTAACCGAGCAGGGTAACCTGTGGACCGGCGAGGCGCCGGAGCAGGGGCATCTGCGGCCCGTCGCCGATCACCACGAGGCGGCGCCCCAATCGCGTGCAGGCCTCCACGGCCAGATCCGTCCGCTTGTACCCGACGAGTTCCGAGACGACGAGGTAGAAGTCCTCGGGTTCGGGAAGCGGGGGGTGCTCGGTCATCTCCACGGGGGGGTAGATCACCACCGCCGAGCGGGCGTAGTGACGGCGGATGCGCTCGCGGACCCAGTGGGAGTTGCCCACAAACGCCGAAACGGTATCCGCCGCGGCCCGATCCCACGTGCGGATTCGTTGGACCGACGCGGCCAGCACGGCACCTCCTACCCGCCCCGCCTCGCGGCGATGGGATTCGTACAGGTCCCAGACGGAGCGCATCGGGGAGTGGCAGTAGCAGACCTTCAGGGCGTCCGGTCGGCATCGCATGCCCTTGGCGACGGCGGCGTCGGAACAAATGACCACATCGAAGTCGGTCAGGTCCATCCGCCTGGCGGCCAGGGGCATCAGCGGCAGGAGCAGGCGATGGCGTCTTCGGAGGACGGGCATCCGTTGCAGGAATGACGTATGGATCGGCCGCCGCCGCAGGTCGTCGCTGAGGCGGTCGGCGTCGGCCAGAAGCGTAAAGATCGGGGCGTCGCCCACGAGCGCGACGATTTCTCGAAGCGTCTTTTCCCCGCCGCGCATCCCGGTGAGCCAGTGATGAGCAAGGGCCACCCGTCGGCCCTGCAATGCTTCGATCACGCCCGGGCTCCCCTGGGGGCGCGCGAATCGACCGCCGATCCCTCGCGTTTGCGTTCGGCAGGTGCTACTTTGCCGGACGAACTTGCAGCCGGACCGGCTTGCCGTCCGGTGTCGTCACGCGGGCGCAGAACTCCCACGCGCCCCCACCGTTCAGCACCTTGACCAGCACCTTGTTCACCCCCTTGTTCAGGTGGGCGGGAACGGTGTCCATGTCCACGGCCAAACTGCGCGGCTCGTTCTTGGCGAAGACCGGTGTGCCGTTGACCCACAGTTTCATCCCGTCATCGCTTCCCGTTCGGAAGACGACGTCCTGATCCGTTTCGCTGGTCACCTCGGCGTAGGCGTACCCCGCGACGTTGTCCGCCTCGGCGATCGCCGCCTTGAGATTGACCCGCCCCGTCGGGTCCGGCGTGCCGACGGGCTTCCACTTCATCTCCTTGTCGCCTTCCTTGTAGGTCTTGCCGAGGTCGATTTCCTGTTCCGGGAAGAAGACCTTGTCGAAGGCGCTCCAATCCGGACTGGGCCACGGACCGACGACCCACCACTGTGTGATCACGCCCAACCGGCCGGGGATGTCGGACGTGTCGCCCAGCGCCTTGAGGCGCTCGATGACCGCACCCATCCTGCCGACGGGGACCGCCCCCATGTCGATGATCCGGTTGTATATGGCCAGCGTCTGTGGACCGTCCGTCTTGGCGTCGAGTGTGTCGGCGACGGACAGATAGGCCTCGACGGCCGCGTCGCGAAGCGGGCCCGGACCGGCGGTCAACACCTTCTCGATCTCGGGCAACGACGCCTTTCCGAGAAGGTCCGCCATCGATCGAAGGACCTCGATCCTGGAGGCGTCGTCCGCGCTGCCCGTCATCGCGTCCCGACAGATCGTCAGGATCTTCGCCTCGTTCTTCGCCCGGTCCTGTCGTGCCAACCGTTGGGCCACGACCAGCCCGGCCTTGACGGCCGCCGCCTTCACCAGGGGTCTGCCCTTGGTCAGCGCCTCGAAGATGGCGGCGTCCATGCCGGGCTGATCGGTATGGCACATCGCCTCCACGGCCGCGGCGGCCACCTTCTCATCCGTGTCCTTGTATGCATCCAACAGCGTGCTGAACCCGTGCGGGTCGCGACGCATGCCCAGAATAATCAGCAATTTCACCCGCAGGTCCGACGGGGCCTTCTTGGACGACTCCGCGAGGGTCCGGGTCACCTCGGGACCGGGCATCCGCGTTAGCTCGGCAATGATCTGCCGGTCGGCCTCCGGACCGATCTTGCCCATCAGGGCGATCATCCGGGACGTTCCGGCTTTGCCGGCCACCCGCGCGAATCCGGCAATGGCTGCCATGCGGTTCGGCGGGTCCTTGGCCAAGCGCATGATTTTGTCGTAGACCGCGACGGCCTGGTCCCGTTTGCCCTCGCGAACGGCGACCTCCGCCAGGCGCAGACAGGCGTCCATGGCAGCCGGTTTGATCGGATCGGCCCCCCGTTCGGCGAGGGACTGCACCGTCGACCACGCCGACAGGTCGCCCGCCTGGCCCAGTGCCTTCACCGCCGCCAACTGGACGTTTACCTCTTGAGCCTTGGTCGCTTCGAGCAACGCCGCGACGGAGATCGTGCACCCGCGCCACCCCAGCGAATGTAACGCGCTGATGCGGTCCTCCACACGGGTTGCCGTTCGGGCGAACGACGCCAGGGCTTCCGAGGCCGACCGGCCCGGAACCTGCTGAAGCGATGCGATCGCGTGTGGACGAAGGGCATCATCACCGAGCGCGCCGACCAGTACGGGCACCGCCTCGTCCCGCCCGATCAACCCGAGCATCTGCACCGCCGCTTCCCGCGCCGGCGGGCGCCGGTCGTTCTTCACCACGTCGATGAGCACCTCGACGATCCTGCCGCGGTCGTACGCCGCCCCGCCCTGATCGCGGGCCCGCAGCACAAGCCGGCGAAGCGTGTCCCTCGACCACGTAGCCAGCACCCCGTCCTTGTCACATGCGGCGTCGATCAGAGACTTCATCGCCGGCAGCCCGACGTCGATCAACGCCAGCGACGCCTGCGTTTGCGTCGCGCCGCTGCGGAGTTGATCGACGAGCTTGGCGATGTCCGCCTCGGCGGCCCGGGCGATCGGTACCAGGACAACAACGGTCAGAAGGCTCATGCGACGGATCGTTTGCATTGCCACATCTCCTTGGAACGGACCCCATGCCGTGCCGGGTCCGACTACAGGGTATACGGTTCCCGCATAACCCGGCCGGTCAGGCGGTTGGCCTGCTCGTCGCCGATGATTTGCTCCTTCTCGGCGTCCCAGTAAATCCGCCGACCGGTCAGGTAGGCAATGTTGCCGAGGTTGCACACGGTGGTGCTGATGTGGATGTCCTCGATGTCGGCGATCGGTTTCTTGCGCGACCTCACACACTCGATGAAGTTCTTGACGTGCGGCCAGTGCTGATCGCTCGTGGGCGATTTGACGCCCTCCATTCGTGGGACGTCCTTGTCCCCCTCCCGGCGCGTTTCGGGGAAAACCTCCCATCCGCCGCGGTTGACGACGAGCGTTCCCTCCGTCCCGTGGAAGGCGGTGCCGTAGTGGACGCCGTGTTCGATCCGACCGTTGCAGTTCCGGTGCGAGTAGGTCATGATCAGGTCGCCGAAGTCGTAGAGCACCTCGACGGTGTCCGGTGTGTCGCGGTTGTCGTTCAGGCCGAACTTGCCCCCGCTCGCGGAGATCGATTTGGGCTGACGCATGCCCATCGCCCACAGGGCGACGTCCATCACGTGCACGCCCCAGTCGGTGACCATGCCGCCCCCGTAATCGAAGAAGTACCGCCATTCGTAGTGGAAGCGGTTCTTGTTGAAGGGGCGCTTGGGGGCCGGCCCGAGCCACATGTCATAGTCCACCTCGGGTGGCGGGGCGCCGTCCGGTGGGTTGCCGAGACCTTGGGGCGCGATGTTGCCGTAGTTCCACGTGCGAATCCACGTGATCTTGCCGAGTTTCCCGCTGCGGACGAACGCGACGGCCCGCTGGAAGTGCTCGCCGCTGCGCTGCTGCGTGCCGACCTGAACGATGCGCCCATAACGGCGGGCGGCGTCGACCATCGTGCGCCCTTCTTTGATGTTGTGCGTCAGCGGCTTTTCGATGTACAGGTCCTTGCCCGCTTGAAGGGCGTGCACGCCGATCAGCCCGTGCCAGTGGTCCGGGGTGGCGCAGACGATCACGTCGATGTCCTTGCGGTCGAGCATCTGGCGGTAGTCCTTGTACTGGGCGACGTCGGACCCGCCCGCCTTTTTGGCCGCCTCGGCCATCCGCTTGGCGTCCACGTCGCAGACGGCCGCCACGCGGACCAGCGGGCTTCGTTTGAAGTCTTCCATGTTGTACAGACCCATGCCGCCGCAACCGACCAATCCGATTACGATCTGTTCGTTGGCGTCCGTCGCCCCGGCCTTCTTGCCCGGTCCATGGCTTGCCCGGACCCGGTCGGCCAAGCCGACCATCGCCGCGCCGGTCGCCAACCGACGCAGCACCTCGCGTCGCGTGGGATCGGTCCCATGCCGCCCCTTCGCTGAACTGCCCAAACACACCGACGTTTGAGTTAAGCTCGTCGTCATGTCAGAACCCCCTTGGTTGCCTGGGACATCGCGCTCCGTGTAGATCGGCTTGCCCGACATGGCAAGCCGGCGTGCATTTAAACCGCGTCAGTCTAATCCGAAGTTCGATCCGGCGGAAGGGGTCAAGCCTTTGGTCTTCTGGATCGACCGTACGAACGGATTTCCGCATATTGGGAACGATCTGCAGGGTTCAAGAACGGGCACTGAAAACGGGGACCCACCTCCGAGCCGGTTCTTGACTGGCATGGCGAAAACGCGTCTTCGCGAGGTGCCTGTCGCCGTTCTTGAACCCGGTCCCGATTTCCGCCCCCGACTTCCGGGGCGCAGCGTCTTGATGGGGACCCTCCACACGGGTATTCATGGGAGCCGGGAGATCGACCCATGACCTCGAAAGAGCGGATGATGCGGGCCCTGCACCGCGAGAAGCCCGACCGCCTGCCCGTAACGATTCACCAGTGGCAGTCGTATCATCTGGACACCTACATGGACGGCGTGGACGCGTTGACCGCCTTCAAGATGACGGGCATGGACGCGGCCATTCAGTACTTCGAGGCGATGGGCCAGTTCTGGATCCCCGACGCCGAGAGGTACATCGTCCAGACGCCGCAATGGCGCGAGCAGGTCGAGGTGGTCAACCCCGATCCTCGCAACAAGATCCTGCACCACACGATCACCACGCCGGAAGGCACGCTGACGTACAAGACCGGCGGCGATCGGACGACGACCTGGATTACGGAGTACCTCATCAAGCGACACGAGGACGTCGATCTGATCGCCAAGTACATGCCGGTGGCCAAGCTGGACCCCAAGAAGGTAGCGGCGGCGTACGACGAGGTGGGCGACGCCGGTATCCTGCGCGGGTTCGTCTGGGGCGACCAGGCCGGCTGCTGGCAGCACGCCTGTTGTCTGATGGACGCCCAGGACCTGATCCTCGAGGCGTTCGACCACCCCGACTGGGTGCACCACCTCCTGCGCGTCCTTCTGGAGAAGAAGCTGCGGTTCATTGACGAGTCGCTTCGAGGCGCCCGGTTCGACCTGATCGAGACCGGGGGCGGGGCCGCCAGCGACACGCTCATTTCGCCCGACATGCACCGCGAATTCTGCCTGCCCTACGACCGGCAGATCCACCGCGCGTTGCACGACGCCGGGCATTTGAGCACCTATCACACGTGCGGTGGGATGATGCACATCCTCGACCTGATCGTTCAGAACGAAACGGATGCTTCCGAGACCCTGACCCCGCCGGGTACCGGCGGCAACATCACCGAGCCCCACAAGGTCCGGCAGGTCTTTTCGGGCAAGGTGGCCATGATTGGCGGGATGGATCAGTTCAACATCTTGACGGACGGTGCAAAGGAGCACATCCGGGCGGAAGTCCACAGGCTGTTTGAGGGCTTCGGAAAGGATGGGGGGTACATCCTGTCCACGTCGGATCACTTCTTCGACACGCCGGCGTGTCGAAGAAGTGATCCGACGTGGACAGGATGTACCCCCCATCCTTTCCGAAGCCCTC
>Ga0129299_1003384_pt1 | contig 10424 bp, 8 predicted proteins | sample ConPoolayeCmetaG_FD_94477 | JGI IMG/M metagenome (GOLD analysis project Ga0129299, IMG submission 94477) | Hot spring microbial mat communities from California, USA to study Microbial Dark Matter (Phase II) - Cone Pool mat layer C metaG ... | reverse complement strand
GTGGCGGAGGCGCTCCCTGCCGCGCGCCTGCTCGTCGTCGGCGATTTGAGCCGGTCGCCAGACGAACTGCCCGCTCTGGCGCAGGCGCTGGGCATCGGCGGCCAGGTTGTCTTTCAGCCGGCTGTGCCGCATCACGAGCTGCCCATCTTCTACGCCCTAGCGGATGTCTATGTGCATGTCTCGGCCTGTGAAGGCGCCGGCCGGGTTCTGTTCGAGGCAGGAGCAGCTGGGCTGCCGCTCGTGGGCATGGATGTAACCGCGGTCAACGAAGTGATTGAGGACGGCGTGAACGGCTGCCTTGTGCCGGACGGCGACATTGAAACGTTCAGCGCACGGGTTGTGGAACTGCTGACAGATCGCGCCCGCGCCCGCGCCCTGGGCGAGCAGGCGCGGCGGATCGCGTTCGAGCGTTACGCGGCTGATGCTTACGCCCAAAATTGGGTTCAGGTGTGGCAAACTGCGGTCGAGCGCGGCCTGAGACCTGCCCGTCGCTGAGTACAGCCCTGGCAGCCGCGGCAGCCCGTCGTGTTCCCTGCCCTGAACTATGCTACAATGTTAGACCGTCTGACAGCACCAGCTCAGCAGCTTTGACCGACGCGGCACCAGAACGCCGGGTGAACATCAGGCGAATCTGTGCCGGTTTTCTTAATGAAGAAGTATATATGTCAAACCTGGACCTCATCAAGGCAGGGCCGGGGCCGCGCACTGCGTTCATCGAAAAGGCTGACGCCAGAGCCATCTCCGAGACAATGGTCGCCTTTGCCAATACCGAAGGCGGCACCCTGGTGATCGGCCTGAAGGACGATGGCAGTGCAGCCGCCGCCAAAGTGACCGTTGAAGCGCTGGAGAAGGCGCTCAAGGAGGCAGATGCTGCCTGCAACCCGCCGGTTGTGGTGGGCAACTGGGAGCAGATTGAGGTCGCGGACGGCCACGCCTTCAGCCTGCGCGTGCCGCGCAGCATCGAGCTGCACGCATTGGCCGACGGGCGCGTCCTCATCCGCAGCGGCGTCAAGAATCGTCCGCTGGGCGGCCAAGAAATCCTCAAACTGGCCAGCGCCAAGAGCACCGGCGACTTTGAGACCGAAGTCGTGCCGGGCACGACCAAGGACGATTTCAGCCGCAAGATGATTGAGGAGTATCTGGCAAAACGGGCCGAGCGCACCAAACGCCCCTATAACGGCAAGGTAGACGACCTGCTGCGCGAGATCAGCGCCGTCAATGACGAAGGCAAGCCTACTGTCAGCGGCATTCTGCTCTTCAGCGAGTATCCGCAGCACTGGCTGCCGCAGAGCGGCATCGTGTTCGCCAAATTCGTGGGCAAGACCCCGCGCGGCGAGGACGGGCTGGCGGGTTACTCCCGCCGCGAGGAACTGACTGGCCCGCTGCCGCGCCTGATCGAGGCGTCGTGGAATCTCATCTGGAGCGAGATGGCGGTCAGCGCTGTGGTGAAAGGCCTAGAGCGAGAGGAGACCTACGAGTACCCCCAGTTTGCCGTGCGCGAGGCCATCGTCAACGCGGTATGCCATCGCGACTACCGGTTGAAGGGCCGCCGCATCGAAATCCGCATGTACTCCGACCGGCTGGAGGTCATTTCACCGGGCGGCCTGCCAGGGTTCATCACCGTCGAAAACATCGTGGACGAACACTTCAGCCGCAACCCGCGCATGGTCAACGGCCTGTTCCAGTGGGGCTACATCGAGGAACTGGGGCTGGGCATTGACCGCATGATGGAGGTCATGCAGCAGGCCGGCCACAAACCGCCCTATTTCGACGCCCGGCCGTACAGTTTCGCCGTCACGCTGTACAACGCACGCGAGAAGCAGGCCGCGCCAGCGTGGTCGCGCAACACCAACCACCGACAGGCGCGCGCGCTCCAGTACATCCGCGACCACGGCTCAATCACCAACCGCGAGTACCGCACGCTGTGCCCTGGCGTCTCGGCAGAGACGCTGCGGCTTGACCTGGCGAACATGGTCGAGCAGGGAATCCTGTTGAAGGTCGGCTCGAAGAAGGGGACGTACTACATTCTAAAATGAACCTGCTGGGCATTATCATACTGGTGGCAGCAGCCGGACATGTCGGCCTGCTGGTCTACGTCACAGCGCGCCGCACTGCGATGCGCGCAGGGGCGCTGTGGCTGGCGCTGAGCGTGGTGTTCTCGCTGGCTGCGCTGCTGGCGCACCTCACGCCTGCCCTGCTGGCGCTTGACGACCGCTTATTTCTCCGCATTGGGCCGGCGCTGGCGCTGGCCGCCATGCTCACAACTTACGGCGCGCTGGTAATCCGCGACGTGCTCAACCGCAGCGGCCGCCTGTGGCTGCTCAGCGGCACAGCGTGGGCAGCCGGGCTGCTGCTGGCCGCCTTTACCGGCGTGCCGCCGCTGATCGGCCAGTCGGACTGGCTGGTGCGGGCGCTGGCCGCTCCGGATGTCTTCAGTACCACCATGCTGGGCGGCCTGGCGTCGCTGGGTGCGCTGCTGTTGGGAATTGCATTTCACGGTTTTTACATTGCCCGGCTGCCGGAAGTAGCTAACCGCGCTCTGTTCTGGGTCATCAACGTGGTAGCGCTGCTGCTGGGCATTGTCCTGGCGATCAGCGGGCCGCGCGCTTTGCTGGCGGTAGGCAGCTTCATTGTGCTAGGGAGTATGGTCGGCGCGGCCTACGCCCTGCTCTCGTACCGTTTGTTCGACATCCGCGCCGCTGTGGCCAGGGCGGCCCGCGCTGGCGGGCTTGCTGCGCTCACCGCGCTGTTCTTCGCCACCGCGCTGCTGCTGCTGAGCGCGCTCGAACCAGCCGACCTGGGCGCGCGTCTGGCGCTGACCGGCCTGCTGGCAGTGACGTTTGCCGCCCTGTACCTGGGCATCCGCTGGCTGCTTAGCTGGCTGATCTCACCCCTCATCAGCCCACTGCACGACCCCACACGCGCTGCCCGGCGCTACAGTCAGCAGATATCCAAAGCCGTCGAATTAGAACACTTGGTTAATGTGGCCAGCGAGACGCTGAACAGCGTTATGGGCGTAAGGCGCTCTGGCGTGCTGCTGGTCAGTGACGCCAGCAGCAGCGACCGCCTCAAGCTCGAAGTTATGCGCAGCGGCAGCCTGGTAGAAACCGCCGAAACTTATGGCTACCTAGAGAAATCCGGGCCGGTCTATCGCTGCTTGGCCGCCGAGCGCGCCCCGCTGTCGCAGTTTGAACTGGAATTCAGCCCGCGCTTCCGCGCCGCAGCGCCAGGCGAACGCGCCTTTTTCGCCAGCCTGCACATGAGCGCCTACGCCCCAATCGTAGTCGAGGATGCGCTGATTGGCGTGCTGGCCTGCGGCCCCAAGCTCAACGACACACCGTTTTTCGCCCGCGACCTGGAGCTGTTGGCCACCATGGCCGACCAGACAGGTGTCGCCTTGCGCAATGCGCGGCTGGTCGCCGACCTGCGCCATCTGAACAGAACAATGAAAACCCTCAACACCGATCTAGAGGCGGCCAACGAGCAGCTCGCTCGGCTGGACTCAGTCAAAACGGATTTCGTCACCATCGCCAGCCATGAGCTGCGCACGCCGCTGGCCCAGCTGCGCGGCTACGTAGACATTGTGGACGCTTTGAACGAGCAGGGCCTGCTCGACAAAGAGCAGATCAGCGGCGTGGTGGCCAACCTGCGCAAGGCAGCCCAGCGCATGGACGAGCTGATCTCTGCCATGCTCGATGTCAGCCAGCTTGACGTAGACGCAATGGACCTACGGCTCGCCCAGACCACGCCGGAGACGATTATCCGGCTGGCTATCGAGCCGCTAACTGACGCGCTCAACCAGCGCAAAATCTCGCTGTCGGTGCGCGGCACACGCGGCCTGCCCCCGATTCAGGCCGACATGCAGCGGCTGGTGCAGGCGTTCCGCAACATCGTCGTGAACGCTATCAAGTTCACGCCAGACCGGGGACGCATCGAGATCACAGCCAGCCTGCAGCCAGCCGACGAGCCGAACCGCTCTGAGAACATTCTCATCGCCATCTCCGACACCGGGGTAGGCATTGACCCAGCCAATTTGGAGCTGATCTTTGAGAAGTTCTTCCGCGCTTCAGACCCATCGCTGCATTCGACCGGCACGTACAAGTTTATGGGCGCTGGGCCGGGCCTGGGGCTAACAATTGCGCGCGGTGTGATAGAGGGGCACGGCGGCAAAATCTGGGCGGAGAGCAGCGGCCACAACATGGAGACCTGCCCTGGCTCAACGTTCTATGTGCTGCTGCCGGTCAGCCCGCCCGAGGATGCGCGGCGCGTGCTGCCGTTTGAGGATCATCACACGCCGGTGCAGTAAGCGTTCTCTCACATTGGCTGGCTTCTCGACCTGCTGCGCGCCCTTTTCGCTGGCAGCGATCAGCGGCAGATAGCGCGCGGCCCTAACACCGGCGGCGGCTGGAAACCCGGGGGCAGTGGCACGTCCACACTGCGTGGCTGCCGGAAATGCGTGTAAAAGTGGTGCTTTTCCATAATATGCTGGCCTTCCACGCTGCGAACATAGTTCAAAAATTCCTTCGCCAGCGCGTAGGATTCCAACTGCACGCCAGGCCTGTTAAGAACATACATGTACAGCGGGCGAATCAGGCCAGGCGGATACTTGTTGGGATCAAATCCCTCACTCAGCGGGTTTTCCGATTGCTCATCGCCTTGAAGGATAGGAATTACGCGCAGGTACTGCTGCGGCTGCGTGTACATCCAGGCAGTGCTGACCCAGTAAAGCGAGCCGATTGTGCTTAGGGTCATGTCAAGACAGGCGCCGTTGCTGCGGCACGGAATGTAGTTGTCAGCGCTTTCCGGGAAGTAAACATCATCGCTTGGATCCGGGTCGTACCAAAGCGCCACTTTGTTGAGAACGTATTCCGTCGTGCCGCTGCCGGGGCGCGCCAGCACATAAAGCGGTTGATCAGGGCCGCCGATTTGCGACCAGTTCGTGATCCTGCCAGTCAAGATTCTGGGAAGATCGCGGTATCGCACCGTCGAGATAGGGTTGTTGACGTCGCTAACGAACGCGATCACATCATAGCCGATCTCGGCGGCGCAGGCGATATTGACGCCAGCGTTGATCAGCCGCAGATATTGTTCGTCGTTGATCGGCTCAGACATCGCCAGCACATGAACGCAGCCGCCTTCAGCAGCAAGCTCAACCCCGCGCACCGAGCCAACACCCTGCACAATCACGTCAACGCGAGCGCGGTTTTCGAATGCCGCTTCCCAATCAGCGGCCATAGCGATGCCTTCGCCTAGAATGGTGTTGCTGCCCGCCAAACACACAGTGGGCGGCGGGTTAAAGGTTTCCAGTACGCGCTCAACAGTGTCTACTGCGCCGCCCAGGTCCGCGACAGTAGGGATCAGGGCGCCCAGAAAACTGCTGAGAAACAGCACAACGGCGAACACACCCAGCGAACGCTCTCGCTTGCCCTCCTGCGCCACAACAATAACTTTGACAGGTGGTGCGTCATCGTCTTGGGTGATGCGCACAACCGGCGTGGGTGTGGCCTGACGCTGCGGCTGGGGCGATTTCTGAATTGGTTTAGCTGTTGTCATATGTACCTGACTCTGACAGCTTGCGCTAACCGCACTATATGTCAGTTTCAGAAGCGTTTTTTTAAGCGTGCGTTATGAGTTGACAAAGACAGGGGTGAATTTACGTTCTTTAGATTCGTGGGGTGGTGTCACTATGTGGAGGCCGCTGCTTCCCAGGTGATGCTTCTGCGCGGCCCAGCCGCGCCCGCTTCCGCGCCGCCTCAACCAGCGCCTCGAACAAGCGCAGCATTGCCGGGTCGTCGGCAATCAGGTCTTCCGGATGCCACTGCACCGCCAGAAAAAACGGGTGATTGGGCAGCTCAGACGCCTCAATCACGCCGTCAGGGGCACGCGCAACCACTCGCAGGCTTGGCGCTGGCCGGCCCACTGCTTGATGATGCCGGCTGTTAACTGTGGGATTAGCGCCTTGCAGCAGCGCAGCCAGCAGGCTGTCCGGCGCAGCGCTGACCGTGTGGCTTAGATCGCGCGGGCGATCAACGGAGTCGTGGTGGTGCAGCGCTCCTGGGATTTCTTCGTCAATATCCTGCACCAGCGCGCCGCCCAGCGCTACGTGCACAAGCTGATGCCCGCGGCAGATTCCCATGAGCGGGCGCTCGTCTGCGGCAGCCCAGCGCGCAACGGTGATTTCAAGCTCGTCGCGGGCGTCATCTATGTTGGCCGTCAAGGGGTGAGCCTGCGCGCCGTAGCGCGCCGGGTTGATGTCCCCACCGCCAGGGATCAGCAGGCCGTCCAACCGGTCGTAGATGGCGCGCAGCGAATCAGCCTGCAGGCCAGCCGGGATCAGCACAGGCAGGCCGCCGGCGCGCTCTACGGCAAACACGTTCGGAGCATAGACCCGATGGTAGCGGGGGCCGCTGTCCGCGCGGGGGTATAGAGCCGTCGTTATGCCAATAAGCGGCTGCAAATGCTAGCGGCGCTCCTTCAACCGGGCAGCTTTACCGCGCAGATCGCGCATGTAATAGAGCTGAGCGCGGCGCACTTTCGCGCGGCGCAGAATCTCGATTTTCTCAATGCGCGGGCTTTTCAGCAGGAAGGTGCGCTCAACGCCAATTCCATGGCTGGCAATGCGGCGCACCGTGAAGTTGGCGTCGTTGCCGCCTTTGCGCAGCCGAATCACGATGCCCTGGAAAACCTGGATGCGCTCGCGATCGCCCTCAACAATGCGCACGTGCACTTTGACGGAATCGCCAGGGGCCAGTTCAGGGTGGCCGCGATCGGTCGCCTCCAGCGACTTCATGATGTCGTCCACAGTATCACGTCCTTCTCAAAAAAACACGCCGCGAGGCGTGTCGGCCAGCAGCTTCACAGTGAGCGGCATTATAGCATGGGCAGCTTGCCAGCGACAAGGCTGGATGCCGCCGGCGCGCTGCACTATCCCAGGTGGCGGACGGCGCGCAGCAGGCCGATCTGTGTCTTGCCGTCTACGATCTCGCCCGCGTCAACCAGCTCAAGCGCGCGCGACAGCGGCACACGCGCGACCTCGATGAACTCATCGGGGTCGCTGGCCAGTTCGCTGGGTGTCAGATCAGCAGCCAGGAATAGGTGAATATACTCTGTAGTGTAGCCGGGCGCGGTGTAATGGCCGCCGAGCGGCGTGAGCACGCCGGGCCGGTAGCCCACCTCCTCTTGCAGCTCGCGCGCTGCACAGGCCTCCGGTCGTTCGCCAGCCTCCAGCAAACCAGCGGGAATCTCGAAGATAGCTGCGCCTGCGCCAATCCGGTACTGGCGCACCAGCAGCACGTCGCGGTTGTCAAACAGGGGAACGACTGCCACCGCGCCTTGGTGGCGCACAACCTCGCGCACACCCACGCTGCCATCTGGCAGGCGCACCTCAGACACTTCCAGCTTGACCACCCTGCCGGCATAGACCTGGCGGGTATGAACAATGACCTCGTGCATCGCAAAAACGAGGGTGGCTGTGCCACCCCCGCGCCCCCTTCCTCAGAAAAAAACCCGCTCACGGAATGTAAATGACCTGGCCGATAAAAATCAGATTGATGTTGGTAATGGCTGGGTTGTTGGCTGCAATCGCCTCGACAGTTGTGTTGTTGGCGATAGCTAGGCGGAACAGTGTGTCGCCGGTGCGCACCGTGTAAGGCCGGCCAACGCCGCCGCCAGGCGGCGGCACAACACCGCCACCGCCGCCAGTGGTGCAGTTGGGAATGGTGAGCACCTGGCCTACCCGAATCAGGCTGATATTGGTAATGCCATTGGCCGCCGCGATCGCCTCAACTGTCGAGCCGTAGCGCAGGGCAATGCGGAACAGGTTATCGCCGCGCACTACCGTGTGCGTGCACGTCCCGCCGGTAATTGGCGGGAATGGCTCAATCACTGGCTGTGTTGCGGTTGGGAAAAAGAAATCGCCACCGCCGCCTGCCTCTACCGTGGGCGTAGGAAAGAACACCTGCGCCGTGGCCGTTTGCGTAGCCCAGTAGGCCTGGGTGGCGCGCTCAAGTACAGCAGTAGCCGTGAGCGCGGCGTCGCTCAGCAGGTCCTGCTGCGGTTGGCTGCCGTTGCCCAGGCTTGCAGCCTGGTCAGGCGGTGTTGGCGTGTCCTCAAAGAACACCATCATGGTAGGCGTGGCGGTTACAAAGAACGGCAGCGCTTCAGTTGGCTCTGGTTCAATCGTCGGCGTGGCAGTGGGCACCTGCGCCACCTCGATTTCAGGCGTCGGAGTGTCATCTAACGGCAGCAGGAACTCCGGGCTGGGCGTGGCCGTTACAACCGGCGCAAGCACCTCTTCGGGCGTGGGGGTGAACGTCGAAATGCCAGCCACACCGATCCCCTGGGCCGGGTCCCCAGCTGCCTGGAAGCAGCCGGCAAGCCCCATGGCAAGCAGTGCGCATCCCAGCGCGAGAAGCAGGCGAGCATGGTGACCTTGCATGGGTTTGCCTCCTTGGCGAGCAGGCATGGACAGCCGTGTGTCAGGCGTGTGGTGTCATTGTTTTCAGTGTAGCATCAGCGCCGAATCCGGGCAAGCAAACCGCGATCGCTCTGCCGCTCACTGAGTCAGCGGCAGAGTCAGTGTGACAGTCGTGGCGGCGTCAACCGCGCTCTCGATCTGCAATTGGCCGCCGTGCAGCTCCGCCAGGCGGCGGGCGATGATCAGGCCCAGGCCTGACCCCTGCTGTTCGTAGAAGCGCCGGTTGAACTGCATGTACGCCCCCACCCGCGCGATCTGCTCAGCAGTCATGCCGCGCCCATGATTGCGCACCTTGATCGTGTAGAACGCGCCGCCCTCGACCGCGGCGCTCACGCACACCGGTGTTTCCGGCGCCGAGAACTTGAAAGCGTTATCCACGATTTCACTGACTGCCTTCTTGAGATAATCCTCCAGAATGCGAACGCCAGGCGCATCCTGCACCTCCAGCAGGAGGTCGCTCTCGCGGTCGTAGAACTGGGCGCGCTGGATCGCCTGATCCTCAACGACGATTCGCGGTTCAAGTGTCTGGTGGCCGCGCAGCAGGTCCTTGCCGTTCGGGTCAGCCACGATGATCTCAATCTGCGCATACACGAGGTAGTTTTCAACCATGTGATACAGCCGGCTGGCCGCCTGGCTGATGTGTTCGGCCATTTCGCGTATGCGGGCTGGGGACATAGTTTCGCAGTCCGCGTTCAGCAGGTCAGAAAAGCCCATGATAACCGTCAGCGGTGTGCGCAGCTCGTGAGGCATAGCCAGGATGATGCTGTCGCGCAGGTCCTCCAAGCGTCGTTCTGAAACCTGCTCGATGTCGCGGCGGCGGCGCAGGCGTGTGTCCACGCTTTTAAGCAGCTCTTGCACCGTAAATGGTTTCGTCAGGTAGTCGTCTGCGCCCTGTTCCATTCCCTGGCGCCGGTCCACTTTATCGGTGCGGGCGGTCAGAAAGATGAAAGGAATGGCCGCCGTGGCCTCGTTGCGCCGCAGCGCGTCCAGCACGCCGTAGCCATCCATCTCAGGCATCATGATGTCACAGATGATGAGGTCGGGGAGCTGGCGCTGCGCCTGTGCGATTCCCGCTGCGCCGTTTTCTGCCCCGTCCACCTCATAGCCTTCGAAAGCGAGCATCTCCATGATGTCCCGGCGCAGGGATTGTTCATCCTCAATCACGAGAATTCGCTTCATGCCGCACACTCTTACAAACAACCACCACTTTAATACAGCTTCATTTTAGCCGTTTTTGGCCGCCCAAGTCCAAAATTGACCGCTTTGGTTCAAGAAGACGAATGTTTTCGCGGCGGACGAGCGCGCTTGACCGCCGGCCTACACCGGCAGCCCAGCCAGCACCAGCAGCGCAATGAGGATACCTGCCGCTATACGGTAATAGCCAAACGCGACAAACGTGTTATTGGCCACAAAGCGCAGCAGCCAGCCCACCGCCAGCCAGCCCACCACTCCGGATACGACCGCGCCCACGAGCAGCATGGCCAGGTCGTCGCTGCTGATCAGATCGCGGCTTTTCCACAGGTCGTACAGCGTCGCCCCGCCCAGCGTGGGAATAGCCAGGTAAAACGAGAACTGCGTGGCCGCCCGCCGGCTGAGGCCAGCTAGCAGGCCGCCGACAATTGTCGCGCCGGAGCGCGACACCCCCGGAACCAGCGCAAACATCTGCGCCACACCTACCCTGACCGCCTGGCGCAGTGTAACAGCCGCAGCCTCTGGCGTCTCGCGCTGAGGCATAGGCCGCCGTTCGATCACCAGAAACACCACGCCGCCGGCGATTAGCGCTGCGGCAACCACCAGCGGCGAGAACAGCACCGCTTTGATCTGATCGCTGAACACAGCGCCGACCAGCGCCGCAGGCACAAACGCGATGGCGATCGCCAGCCAGAAGCGCTGCGTGCTGCGGTCTGAAGGCACGGCGCGCACCTGCTGCCAGATTTCGCGGCGGTAG
>Ga0129299_1003383_pt1 | contig 10425 bp, 6 predicted proteins | sample ConPoolayeCmetaG_FD_94477 | JGI IMG/M metagenome (GOLD analysis project Ga0129299, IMG submission 94477) | Hot spring microbial mat communities from California, USA to study Microbial Dark Matter (Phase II) - Cone Pool mat layer C metaG ... | reverse complement strand
GGTTTGGACACCGCTTCGACCATGGCGCGCCACTCGGTCAGGCGGGCCGGCGGCCGGGCCAGCCGGAAATGCACGAGAATCAGCTCGTCCAGACCCTGCTCGTGCAGCATCAGCGGGATTTCGTAGATGCTGTGCGCGACGTCGCGTTCCTCGAGCACGGCGGGAAACGGGACGTTGCAGAACAGCGAAAGCTTTCGCCGCGCCTCCTCGGGGATCGGCACTTCGGTCCGACAGATCAGCGCGTCCGGAACGATGCCGATCTCGCGGAGCTTCGCGACGCTTTGCTGCGAAGGCTTCGTCTTGATCTCGCCGGCGGCGCGGATGAACGGCACGTACGTCAGGTGCAGGTACATCGCGTTGTCGCGGCCTTCCTCGAGCCCGATCTGCCGGATCGCTTCCAGAAACGTCAGCCCCTCGATATCGCCCACCGTGCCTCCGATTTCGACCAGGACAATGTCCACGTTCGGCTCGGCCAGCGCGCGGATGGCGGATTTGATCTCGTCGGTGATGTGCGGGATCATCTGGATCGTGCGCCCCAGATAATCGCCGCGGCGCTCCTTGGACAGGACCTCCCAATAGACCTGGCCGGCGGTCCGGTTGCTCTTTTTCGACGTCGGCAATCCGGTGTAGCGCTCGTAGTGGCCGAGATCGAGGTCCGTCTCTCCGCCGTCGTCCGTGACGAAGACCTCGCCGTGCTGGAACGGGCTCATCGTGCCCGGGTCCACGTTGAGATAGGGATCGAGCTTCAGCATGCGGATCTGCAGGCCGCGGCTGATCAGCAACCGGCCGATCGAGGCGGCCGTCACGCCCTTGCCCAACGATGAAACCACTCCGCCGGTGATGAAGATGAATCGGCTCATGTGCCCCGGAATCCCCGCGGGTCGCGCCGCGCCGCCCGCGCCGCCCGACCGTTCGCCGAACGATACGCTTCCGGCGCGGGTTGGCAAACCAAAAGCGGCGCGCCCAAAAACGCGCTTGCGGAAAACCCGCCGAGCGGCTACAAGCGTCACGCTCGTTTTGCCCACCCGGCGGTGTCCGCGGATGCGCCGGGCCCTTTTTCGTCCGAATTCACCGCAGGAGAAAGAGCGCACATCATGGACAAGAAACGGATCGCGATCATTGACGGCAACGAGGCCGCCGCTTTCGTGGCGCACAAGACCAACGAGGTCTGCGCGATTTACCCGATCACCCCGTCCTCCAACATGGGCGAGTGGGCCGACGAGTGGTCCGCCGCCGGACGAACGAACATCTGGGGCACCGTCCCCGAAGTCGTCGAAATGCAAAGCGAAGGGGGCGCCGCCGGCGCCATCCACGGCGCGCTGCAGACCGGCGCGCTGTCCACCACGTTCACGGCGTCGCAGGGGCTGCTGCTGATGATCCCCAACATGTACAAGATCGCCGGGGAGCTGACCTCGACGGTCTTTCACGTGTCGGCCCGTTCGCTCGCCTGCCAGGGCCTCTCGATCTTCGGCGACCACTCGGACGTCATGGCCGTGCGTCAAACCGGTTTCGCCCTGCTGGCCTCCGCGTCGGTGCAGGAGGTCATGGATATGGCGCTGGTGGCCCAGGCCGCCACGCTGGAGGCCCGCGTCCCGTTCCTGCACTTCTTCGACGGTTTCCGCACCTCCCACGAGGTGGCGAAGGTGGAGATGCTCGATGACGAGCAGATTCGGGCGATGATTTCCGACGACCTGGTCATCGCCCACCGCCGGCGGGCGATGTCGCCGGACCGTCCCGTGCTCCGCGGCACGGCGCAGAATCCGGACGTGTATTTCCAGGGCCGCGAAACGGTCAATCCCTTCTACGCCAAAACCCCCGGTATCGTCCTGAAGACCATGGACCGTCTGGCGCAGGTGACCGGCCGCCGGTACCGCCCGTTCGATTACTACGGCGCGCCGGATGCCGAGCGCGTCATCGTTCTGATGGGGTCCGGCGCGGAAACCGTTCTCGAGACGGTCGAGTTCCTGCGGCGGCAGTCGGGCGAGAAGGTCGGCGTGCTGGTCGTCCGCCTCTTCCGTCCCTTCAGCGGCGAGCATTTTCTGGCGCCGTTGCCCAAGAGCGTGGCGGCCATCGCGGTGCTCGACCGGACCAAGGAGCCGGGCAGCGCGGGCGAACCGCTGTATCAGGACGTCGTCACCGTCGTCAACGAAGCGCAGGCCCTCGGCCGGCTGCCGTTCGCCGGGATGCCGCGGATCATCGGCGGACGCTACGGCCTGTCCTCGAAGGAGTTCACGCCCTCGATGGTCAAGGCCGTGTTCGACGAGCTGAAGAAGCCGGAGCCCAAGAACCATTTCACGGTGGGCATCCACGACGACGTGTCCCATACCAGTCTGGCATTCGATCCGCACTTCATCACCGAGTCCGACCGGGTGGTGCGCGCCATGTTCTTCGGGCTGGGCGCGGACGGCACGGTCGGCGCGAACAAGAACTCGATCAAGATCATCGGAGAAGAAACGGACCTCTACGCGCAGGGCTATTTCGTGTACGACTCCAAAAAGGCCGGTTCGCGGACGGTCTCGCATCTCCGCTTCGGCCCGGAACCGATGCACTCGCCGTACCTGATCCAGTCGGCGAACTTCATCGGGTGCCATCAGTTTATCTTCCTGGAGCAGGTGGACGTGCTCAAACACGCCAAGCCGGGCGGCACCTTCCTGCTGAATTCCAGCCCGTACAGCCCCGAAGAGGTTTGGGACAAGCTGCCGCGCAAGGTCCAGGAGCAGATCATCGAGAAACGGCTGAAGTTTTACGCCATTGACGGCTCGCGCGTGGCGCTCGATGCCGGCATGGGCAGCCGGGTCAATACGATCATGCAGACCTGCTTCTTCGCGATCTCGGGCGTGCTGCCGAAGGACGAGGCGATCGAGAAGATCAAGTACACGATCAAGAAGACCTACGGCCGAAAGGGCGAGGAAATCGTCAAGAAGAACTTCAAGGCCGTGGACATGACCCTCGAGCACCTGCGGGAAATCCCGGTGCCCGCGTCGGCGACCAGCCGCCGCGAGCTGCCGCCGGTGGTGTCGCCGAAGGCGCCGCCGTTCGTCCAGGAGGTCACGGCGAAAATCATGGCCGGCCTGGGCGACGAACTCCCGGTCAGCAAGCTGCCGTGCGACGGCACCTATCCGACCGGCACGACCCGCTGGGAGAAACGCAACATTTCGCTGTTCGTTCCGGTCTGGGACGAGGCGGAATGCATCCAGTGCGGCAATTGCGCGCTGGTCTGCCCGCATTCCTGCGTGCGCGCGAAAGTGTACGATCCGGCCGCGCTCGCCGGCGCGCCCGCCACGTTCAAGTCGGTCGAGTGGAAGGACAAGGCGAACCCGGGCCGGAAATACACCGTGCAGATCTCGGTCGAAGACTGCACCGGCTGCGGGCTGTGCGTCGAGGTGTGCCCGAAGAAGAGCAAGACCCGCGTCGGCCACAAGGCCATCAACATGGCCGAGAAGGAGCCGATCTGGGAGGCTGAAAAGGCGAACTGGGAGTTTTTCCTCGCGCTGCCGGAGGCCGATCGAGCGGCGCTCGACCTGTCCTCCATCAAGGACGTTCAGTTCGCCGAACCGCTCTTCGAGTTCTCCGGCGCCTGCACCGGGTGCGGCGAAACACCCTACGTGAAAATACTGAGCCAGCTCTTCGGCGATCGCGCCATCATATCGAATGCGACGGGCTGCTCTTCGATCTATGGCGGCAACCTGCCGACCACGCCCTGGACGACCAACCGGGACGGCCGCGGCCCGACGTGGTCGAACTCGCTCTTCGAGGACAACGCCGAATTCGGTCTGGGATTCCGGCTGACGGTGGACAAGCACCGCCAATTCGCCTGCGAGCTGCTCCAGGCCCTGCGGGCCGATCTCGGCGAGTCGTTCGTCGAGGAATTGATCCATGCGCCCCAGATCACGGAGAGCGACCTGGCCGCACAGCGCGCGCGCGTGGCGGAGTTGAAGCGGAAGCTGGCGGGGCTCGCGTCCTGGCAGGCCAAGCATCTGGCGGCGGTCGCGGATATGCTGGTGAAGAAGAGCGTCTGGATTCTCGGCGGCGACGGCTGGGCCTACGACATCGGTTATGGCGGCCTGGATCACGTCTTGGCCAGCGGGCGCAACGTCAACGCCTTGGTGTTGGACACCGAGGTCTATTCCAACACCGGCGGCCAGGCCTCGAAATCCACGCCGCGCGGCGCGGTCGCGAAGTTCGCCGCCAGCGGCAAACCGGCCGGCAAGAAGGACCTGGGCATGATGGCGATGTGTTACGGGAATATCTACGTGGCGCGCATATCGCTGGGCGCGAATCCGCGGCAGGCGCTGAAGGCGTTTCTGGAGGCCGAGGCCTACGAGGGACCTTCGCTGATCATCGCGTATGCGCACTGCATCGCGCACGGCATCAACATGCAGAAGGGATTCGAGCAGCAGAAGCTGGCGGTCAACAGCGGCCACTGGATACTGTACCGCTACAACCCGATGCTGGCGGAGCAGGGGCTGAACCCGCTCACGATAGATTCCAAACCGCCGTCCGTGCCGTTGAAGGACTACATTTACAGCGAAACGCGGTACAAGATGCTGACGTTGAGCAAGCCGGACGAGGCCGCCCGTTTGCTGCGCCTGGCGCAGGCCGACGTGGAACAGCGTTGGAAGCTCTACCAGCAATGGCTCGGCGGCGCGGCGGCCGAGACCGCCGCCGCCAAGACCGCGACGGAGTGAGCCAGTACCTTCAACACGAATCGGAAAGGGACCAACCATCATGGACTTGAGCACCACCTACCTGGGCCTGAAGCTGAAGAGCCCGTTCATCGCGTCCTCATCGCCTTTGTCGCAGCGCGTCGAAGACATCCGCAAGCTGGAGGATGCGGGCGCCGGCGCCGTCGTCATGTTCTCGATCTTCGAGGAGCAGATTCGCCACGACGCCGAGGCGCTGGATCACCTGCTGACGGCCGGCTCCGAGAGCTTTGCCGAGGCGCTCAGCTATTTTCCGGACGTCGGCGACTACGCCGTCGGCACGGAAAAATACATCGAGCTGCTGCGGTCGGCCGTTGCGGCCGTGAAGATTCCGATCATCGGCAGCATCAACGGCATCTCGCCGGAAGGCTGGACGGATTACGCGCGTCGGATCGAGGCGGCCGGCGCCGCCGCGATCGAGTTGAACGCCTACTACATCGCCACGGATCCGGCGATGAGCGGCGCGGCGGTGGAGGACATGTACCTGGAAGTGGTCCGGACGGTGAAATCGGCCGTGCGGATTCCGGTGGCGATGAAACTGTCGCCGTTCTTCAGCTCCACGGCGAATATGGCCAAACGGCTGGCCGAGGCGGGAGCGGACGGTCTGGTGCTGTTCAATCGCTTCTACCAGCCGGACTTCGATTTGGACGAGATGGAGGTTCTCAGCGATTTGAACCTGAGCGCGCCTTCGGAGATGCGTCTTCCGCTGCGCTGGATCGCCATTTTGCACGGACGGGTGCCCTGTTCGCTGGCCGCGACCACCGGCGTCCACAGCGGGCGCGACGCCGCCAAGTACCTGCTCGCCGGCGCGGACGCGGTGATGACCTGTTCGGCCCTGCTCAAAAACGGCATCGGCCACATGCGGGTCATGCGGGACGAATTGCAGTCCTGGATGGAATCGAAGGAATACGGTTCGCTGGAAGAAATGAAGGGCGCCATGAGCCAGCGGGCGGTGGCGAACCCCGCGGCCTTCGAGCGCGCGAACTACATCAAGATTCTGGAAGAGTACAAGAGCAAGTACGTCCTGACGTGACGCGCCGGGACGCGGGACCGGACATCGAACCAACCCCCAACAGGAGCGAACGAACATGAAGGCGAAAGTGGACGCGGATGCCTGCACGGGCTGCGAACTGTGCGTGGATACCTGCCCGGATGTCTTCGAGATGAAAGACGGCGTGGCCGTGGCGAAGGTTCCGGCGGTGCCGGCGGGCGCCGAGGATGCCTGTCGCGATGCGGCGAGCAACTGCCCGGTCGAGGCGATCAAGATCGAGGAATAGGCTTTACGCCGGCGAAGGAAGGCCGTCCGGACGGGAGTCCGGGCGGCCTTTTCCTTTCCGGTCCGCGGCGTTCCCCGGATGCCGGCAAACTCCCGACGCCCGGCGCCGGATCACGGGTTCTGGCCGGGGCGGTCCAGACCCAGGGTTTCCGGCAGGCCGAACAGGACGTTCATATTCTGCAGCGCGTTGCCGGCCTGACCTTTCATCAGGTTGTCAATGTGCGAAATCACCCGCAGCACGCGCGTTCGCTCGTCCACGTCCACGATGAGGTTGCAGAAGTTGCTGCCGCGCACGTGGATGGTGCCGACCGAGGCCTTGCGATCGTAAATGCGCACGAAACGATGGTTCCGGTGATAGGCCCGATACGCCTCCATCACGGCCGACGGCGTCACGCCGTCGCGCAGATCGCCGTAAAGACAAGACAGGATGCCGCGGCACATCGGCACCGCCTGGGCGGTGAAGGTCAACCGCCAATCGAAACCGGAGATGCGCTTGAGTTCCTGCTCCACCTCGCAGACGTGCTGATGGCCGGCGAGCTTGTAGGCATTCATGTTCTCGTAGCGCGCCGGGTAGTGGTAGGTCGCCGTCGCTTTCTTGCCGGCGCCCGAAATGGCGGTTTTGCAGTCGCAGATGACCCGGCGCGGCTCGATCAAGTTGGCCGCCGCCGCCGGCGCCAGGCCGAGCAGCACGCTGACGGCGAAACAGCCCGCGTTGCCCACCAGCCGGGCGTCCGGGCCAAGCCGGGGGTTGTGCAGTTCCGGAAGTCCGTAAACGGCCTGAGGCAGCAGGTCGGGCGCCGTGTGCCGCATTTCCTTGCCCGCCCGCCGCGCGTATTCCGCGTGCTCCGCCGCGGTGGCGAAACGGAAGTCGCCGCTGAAGTCCACGACCCGCGCCCCGCGCGCGAGCTCCTGCGCGGCGTATTGCATGCCGACTCCGTCCGGCGTCGAAAAAAACACCATGTCCGCGGGTTCCTGCGCCCGCGGATCGGTGTAGGGCAATATGGGCAGATCGCAGAAGCCCGCGAGGTGCGGATACAGTTCGCTCATCGCCATGCCCGTCTCGGCCGCCGCGGCCAGACAGACGATCTTCGCCTCCGGGTGCTGCAGCAGCAGCTCCGTGATCCCGACGCCCCCATAGCCACCTGCGCCTACGATTTTGACCGTGATCATGACCGATCTCCCATGCCCTTGGACCCGCATCTCAACCGCGCACCCGATTAGCGCCGGACTTCAGCTTCTGGCGCCGACCGTTCCAGATCAATACGCCCTCCGTGCGCGGCGGCAGCCGGATCCGGCCGGCGAGGCCGCCCTCGCCGTCGAAAGACAACTGCGCCTCCACCTGTCCGCGCGGATGGCAGACGGAAGCGGCGATCCGCCGCCAGCGGCCCGGCTGGGGTCGCACTTCAATTTGCCGGAATCCCGGCGCCGAGGGGCGAATCCCCGCCACGCCGGTGCGCAGATGGAGCAGGGGACTGCTGCTCCAGCCATGGCAGTCGGAGCGCCCGTCCAAGGTCGTCTCCACCGCGGTCCGCAGACCGTTCGCCGCCAGATCCCGCCAGATCCCGAGCCGGTCCGGAATGGCGGCGCCCTCGCCGACGGCCGCGAGCGCCTCGAAGACATAATGCGTGAAGTACACCGTGGCGCGGGGATTCAAATCGCATGCTCGCAGCCGGCGGACGACCGCGCGGCGGTCGCCGGCGGGAATCGCGCGCGCGAGCAGACCGAGCGTCTGCGCATGCTCGCTGTGGGAGCGGCGCTCCGGATCGTCCGCCATCAGTCGGCGCCGGGGGTCCCAGAAGCGGCGGACGATCGCGGCGCGCAGGCGTTTCGCGCGCGCAAGGGAGCGGCGCGCCAGCGCCGGATCGCCGGCGGCCCGTTCGATGTCCGCCGCGTCTTCCAGCATTTGGAGATACACCAGCGCGATCGTGGAGGACGGGCCGACGTCGGAATTGGGCGGATAGCCCGTGGGCCATTCGCGCACCCAGTCGGTGAACACCCAGCCCGGCAGCCGGCCGGGCACGCCGTCCGCCAGCTCGTACCGCTCCAATTCGGCCAGCACGGAGCGCACGCCGGGGATCTGCTGCCGGACGAAATCGAGGTCGTCGCGCCAGTACAGGAAGTCCCGCACCATGCCCACCCAGAACATCGAAAAGGTGGGGATGATCTGCGGATCGCGGCAGGGATAGCGCGAACCGGTCAGGCCGCCGGCGTCGGAACGCGAGTCGTTGAAGAGGCGGATAGCCCGGCGCGGCAGGCGGTCGTCGCCGGTCAGCGCGTAGGTCAGCAGCGCCTCGACGCGCGTATCGCCGACGTACATGAGTTGCTCGTAGTAGGGGCAATCCACGTAGTGCTCGTGCGCGCACATCTGGAGGCCGCGAAGCGAGAGCCTTTGGATGGAATCCAGTGAAGGGTCGTCGCAGGCGAAGAAGGTCTCGTTCTCCAGCGGATACCGGGTCTCGCGCAAGGCGAGCGAGGTCATCGTCAGCGCATTCGCCCCCGCCCGGATCCGCAGCCGGAAGTATCGGCCGGCGCGCCACCACAGCGGTTCCAGCGTCCGCGCCGCGCCATCAAGCAGGTAGCGGTCCGTCATTCCGAGGAAGAGCTTTCCGGCGACGACGTCCCGGTTCCCCTTGCGGCGGGGCGGCGCTTCGACGAGCGACTCGGCCCACCCGAACTCGACTTCGGCGTCCCGGCCGCCGCGGACGCCCAGCAAGGGCCAGCCGCAATAATAATCGTCCAGGTCCCAGAGCACCGTCGCGGCCGCGCCGGGCGGGATCGTGATTTCCGGTCCGCCGGCGAGCAGCGCGGGCCACTCGCCGGTCGAAGATTCGTCCGCCGCCGTAAAGGGGTCGTCGTCCGCGACCCAGCCGGCGCGGACGGCGCGGATGCGGCCCGGCGCGTGGACGCGGCGGTACTGCTCGGGCAGCGTGGCGGGCGTCAGTTGCCAGCCCTGCGCGATGAGCCCCGTCGTGTTGGGATACAGGGCGGGTCCCAGGGGCGCGGCCGGCACGGCCGGGGCCGAGGTCTCCCAGGCGCGCAGGTCGAGCTGCTGCGGGTCGCCGACGGCGATGTAGGCCTTGAGGTCGGGCGTCGTGAACGACCACCCGCCGAAGACCCGGACCCGCCAGGGGGCGCGGCCCGTGCTGAGGCTTTCGTCGTGAGGGGCGTCCGCCCGCAGCAGGAACCCCGGGCGGTGCGTGAAGCGCGCCAGCGGCGCATGTCCGCCGATCCACCATACGCGGGCGCGAAAACGATGGACGCCGGGCGTCGCCTCGACGCGATAACTCGCGAACGGCCAGCGTCGCACATCGCCGGCATCGGGGCCCGATGCGATGTGTTCGTCATCCAGGAAAAGATCGAAGCGCTGGTCGGCCGTGACGTGGAACGTCAGCGGCCCCTCGGAAATCGAGGCGTCCAGCGTGAATTCCATGAGAATCGGCGAACGACCGTCCGCGTCGGGATGCGCGATCCAGACGGCGTCGTCGGTCGGATATCCCGGACGCTCCCCGGCGGGCACAAAGCCGGACCGTTCGGGCACATGAACGCGTTCTGATTTCATTCCGATGATCTCCGCAGGCGACAGAGCGCCGGACCTTCGGCCCTCCCGTCGCGCGGGGGCGGAGATTACGGGAGCGCAGGCTTCCGCGCAATGCCGAATCGAACGCTCGCCATTGCCGGCGGCGACCGGTACCCTTCCCGCAGCGGCGAGTCGTCGTAGCGGCGGCGCGCTGCGCAAGAACGCACCCCGGAACTGAATTTGGCATGGCGGATGGGTCCCGCGGGGTTATTATGCGCGGCGTTGCACGGAGAGACGTATCATGAACAAGAAGGTCGTCGAGAACCTGACGCGGCAATTACTGGTTGAACTGGGAGAGGACGCCGACCGCGAGGGTCTTCGGAAGACGCCGCACCGCGTGGCCGAATCGTGGGAGTTTCTGACGCGCGGCTATCGTCAGGATCCGGAGGCGGTCATCAACGGCGCGATGTTCGAAAGCGATGCGAATCACATGGTGATCGTGAAGGACATCGAGATCTACAGCCTCTGCGAACACCACCTGCTGCCGTTCTTCGGGCGTTGCCACGTCGGCTACATTCCGCGGGGCCGCGTCATTGGCGTCAGCAAACTCGCGCGGATCGCCGACGTCTTCAGCCGGCGCCTCCAGATTCAGGAGCGCCTCACGCATCAGATCGCGCGCATCCTCATGGATCATCTCAACGCGGAAGGCGTCGGCGTGGTCATCGAGGCGAAGCACCTCTGCATGATGATGCGCGGCGTGGAAAAGCAGAATTCCAGCATGGTCACGTCCGCGATGCTCGGCAGCTTCCACAACTCCGTGGCGACCCGCATGGAGTATCTGAGGCTCATCGGACGGCCGGAGATGGCGTGAGCCGGCGGACCGCGTTTCACGCGCCGGGCGCGGCGTTCGAACGCCGGCGCTCGATCTC
>Ga0129299_1003382_pt1 | contig 10427 bp, 10 predicted proteins | sample ConPoolayeCmetaG_FD_94477 | JGI IMG/M metagenome (GOLD analysis project Ga0129299, IMG submission 94477) | Hot spring microbial mat communities from California, USA to study Microbial Dark Matter (Phase II) - Cone Pool mat layer C metaG ... | reverse complement strand
TACCAGAACGGTGGGCCAGCTTCGCCAACTGGGCAGAACAGTTGATTGCTGAAAGCACTGGCAAACAGGGTAAGGGAATCCTGCCCGTCGCGCTGGAAGCGCCCGGCTCTCCCCAAGCATACAGCGACGACCGGCTATTTATAACCGTTGGTATACCCAACATGGATGAGCCAGAACTGGAACATAACCTGCTCATGCTGGAGAAGGCTGGTCATCCTGTCGTCCGTATTCCCCTGCAGGCAATGGATGATCTGGGGTATGAATATTACCGTTGGGCTTTTGCTGTTCCGGCGGCTAGTGTGCTACTTCGCATCAACCCCTTTGACCAACCCAACGTGCAAGAGAGCAAGGCCAATACAGAACGTATGCTGAAAGTGTATGAGGAGCAGGGTGTTCTGCCTGAACTGCCCTCCGTCCTTAACGAAGGCGGGCTTCGGGTCTACGGGCAAGTTTCCGGCGGCAACCTTGCGGCGGCGTTGCGGGCATTCCTTGAACAGGTCAGGAAGGGGGATTATATCGCCTTACAAGCCTACCTGACGCCCCATTCCGAGACATGGGAAGCGATGCAGTCCCTACGGCTGTTCATTCGCGATACACTCAAGGTAGCGACCACACTGGCCTATGGCCCGCGCTTCCTGCACAGCACAGGACAGCTCCACAAGGGCGGTGCGCCAAATGGGGTCTTCATCCAGTTTACCAGTGACCGTACGCCGGAGCTGGCGATTCCCGGCCGGCCTTACACCTTTGGGACACTGATTGATGCTCAGGCACTGGGCGACTGGCAGGCCCTCACTGCACGTGGTCTGCGTGCATTACGAATACATCTGGGCGCGGATGTGGCAGGTAATCTGGCGCGTCTGAAAGATGCATTCAACGAGGCCATGGGATAAGTGAATATTGGAATGGCAGTTGAAGTACCAGCGAGAGAGGAGCAAGTATCACCATGAAACTAGCAATGGTGGGTCTGGGCAAAATGGGGATGGGGCTTGCCCGAAGACTAGTAGCCGGCGGGCATCAGGTTGTTGGTTTCAGCAGGACACCCGATACAGTTCGCGAGGCTGAGGGATATGGTGTGATTCCAGCCTTTTCACTGGAGGAAGCAGTAAATAAGCTGGACACCAGCCCTCGCATTGTGTGGCTCATGTTACCTGCCGGTGAGACCATCTCAACGACGCTTCAGCAACTCGTTGCTCTGCTGGGCGAGGGTGATATTGTCGTCGAAGGCGGCAACTCGCACTATAAGCAATCCATCGAGCGGGCAACTATGTTACGCTACAAAGGTATTCATATGCTCGATGCAGGCGTGAGCGGCGGCATCTGGGGGTTGAAAAACGGCTTCAACCTGATGATCGGCGGCGATGAGAACGCCTATGAGACGTTAGTTCCTATCTTCGAAGCACTTGCCCCGCCGGGCGGATACCAACGTGTCGGCCCCAGCGGAGCCGGGCATTTCGCCAAGATGGTCCACAACGGGATCGAATATGGCATGATGGAAGCGATTGCCGAAGGGTTTGAAATACTGGCCGCCAAGGAGGAATTCGGGTTTGATCTGGAGGCGCTCAGCCGTCTATGGATGAATGGGAGTGTCATTCGTTCGTGGTTGCTTGAATTGACAGGCAACGTCCTAGAAGAGGACCCCGCTCTTGACTGGGTTGAACCATACGTAGTTGACTCTGGAGAAGGCCGCTGGACGGTAATAGAAGCGATTGATCTGGATGTGCCATTGCCTGTCATCACGCTGGCCCTCCAGATGCGCTTTCGCTCACGGCAAGACAACAGTTATGCCGCGCGACTGCTGGCGGCACTACGGAACCAGTTTGGCGGCCATGCGGTCCGCCGCCGGGAGGAAAATCTATGACGGGTTGGCAGTCATGGGGAGGTAACAGACATGATTCATGACCGTCCGAATCAGGTCCGCCTCTCAGAACCCGCCTCCCTGGTTATCTTCGGGGCCAGCGGCGATCTGACGGTGCGTAAGCTTCTGCCGGCTCTGTTCAATTTGGCTCAGCAGGGGCGCCTGCCGGATGCCTTCAACATTGTTGGCTTTGCCCGCCGCCCATGGAGTCAGGAAGAGTTCCGTGCTCGGATGTATGACGGCATCAGGCAGTTCAGCGCTGGCCTACCGGTAGGGGAATCTTCTTCAGCATGGGAGAGCTTTGCGCAACGCATCCATTATGTACAGGGCAGTTTCGATGCGCCTGAGTCTTTCGCAGAACTAGATCGCTTTCTGCTCAATCTGGCGTCCAGCCGCCAGATGCCTGACAATCGCCTGTACTATCTGGCGGCGCCGCCCCAGTCCTATGACGAGATTGTAGAGAACTTAGGTTGCGTCCATATGGCGGAAGAGACATCCGGCTGGCGGCGGATCGTGGTTGAAAAGCCGTTTGGCACTGATCTAGCTTCAGCCCAGCATTTGAATAAAGAATTGCACAACTGCTTCAAGGAAGAACAGGTTTACCGTATTGATCACTACCTCGGCAAAGAGACTGTTCAGAATATTTTGGTACTGCGTTTCGCCAACGCTATTTTCGAGCCGATCTGGAATCGCCGCTACGTGGATCACGTCCAGATCAGCGTAGCCGAAACGGTTGGGGTAGGAAGCCGCGCCGGATACTATGATCAGGCCGGCATCGTGCGAGACATTTTCCAGAATCACATCCTACAGATTCTAACGCTGGTGGCAATGGAACCCCCCATTGCCTTTGAAGCGGATGCCATTCGCGATGAGAAGGTGAAGGTGTTACGGGCTTTACGCCCCATCAGGCTAGAGGAAAGTGCCACTCATACGGTACGCGCTCAGTATGGAGCAGGAAACATAGACGGCCAGCTCGTCCCCGGCTACTGTGAGGAGCCGGGCGTTGCCCCTGACTCTCAGACTCCCACCTACGCGGCTATCAAGTGGTATCTGGATAACTGGCGCTGGCAGGGCGTTCCGTTCTATGTCCGCTCCGGCAAACGCATGCCCTCGCGTGTCACAGAGGTATCTATTCACTTCAAGCGGCCCCCGCTCCTGCTGTTCAAGGCGGTCAACGATGAAGAGTTGCGGGCCAATGTGTTAGTCGTGCGCATCCAGCCTGACGAAGGTATCTCGCTGTGTTTTGAAGCCAAGTTGCCCGGCCAGGGGATGATGCGCAGCTCTGTCACAATGGACTTTACTTACAGCAAGGCATTCGGTGCGGCCGCTACGCCGGATGCCTATGAACGCCTGCTGTTGGATGCACTGCTTGGCGATGCCACGTTATTCACCCGCAGTGATGAGATCGAGTGGGCATGGCGGCAGATAGACCCAATCCTGAGCGGCTGGCAAAGTGAGTATGCCCCGCCGCTCGAAAGCTATGCGGCTGGAACATGGGGGCCGCGCGGGGCTGAGGAACTTCTTGAACGCGATGGCCGCCGCTGGCGGCAATGAAGTGGAGAGAAAATGAGTGAGATAATCAGGCTTGCTGATGCAGAAGCGGTCGCCCACGAAGCGGCTCGCCGCTGGGTAGAAATCGCCCAAGCGGCAGTCGCTGAACGGGGTGCCTTCCGGATTGCGCTGTCCGGTGGAAACACGCCGCGCCGGCTGTATGAGCTGATGGCCTCAGCGCCTTGGCGTGATCAGGCCCCGTGGCCACAGACTTTTGTATTTTGGGGAGACGAACGCCGAGTGCCGCCCAGCCATCCTGACAGCGATTACCGAATGGCCCGCGAAACACTGCTTGATCATGTCCCCGTTCCCCCCGATCACATTTTCCGGATGCTCGGCGAAGAATTAGCCAATAGCGCCAAGCAGGATTATGAAGAGAAGCTTCGACGGCACTTCGGGTTGAGGGCAGGCGAATGGCCGCGCTTTGATATGATCCTTCTGGGACTTGGCAAGGATGGACACATCGCATCCATCTTCCCCGGCACACGGGCCGTCAGCGATCTCTCCAATATGGTAGTCGTGTATGAAGTCCCTCAGCTTCGATCCGAGCGTATGACGCTCACCTTCCCGGTGATCAACCATGCCCGCAACATTATCTTCCTGGTTACTGGAGAGGAGAAAGCGCCTGCACTAGCCGCTGTCTTTGGAGACGTGCAGAAACCCAGCACTTTTCCGGCTCAGGGAGTCCAGCCGGTTGACGGCTCGCTTGTCTGGCTCGTGGATGAGGCCGCCGCCTCCCTGCTGAAGAAGTAAGCCTGCTTATGGGGGAGGCGGGATTATAGAGAGCCGGGATTCTGTGCTCTGTACCGGCCCTCCCAAAGCATGAGTCTCATGGAACAAATCAGCAACTTCACTACAGTCTTCCTGGGCATCTTCATTGAGGCGGCGCCTTTTCTGTTACTGGGGACACTCGCTTCAGGCCTCGTCGAAGTCTTTGTCAGCCGGGAGGATCTCCTGCGTCTCATTCCACGCCGTGCGCTCCCCGCGACGCTAGTCGGCGGCATGATGGGGTTGGCTTTTCCAGTATGCGAATGCGGTGTTGTACCGTTGACACGGCGGCTGGTCAAAAAGGGAATGCCGCTCTCAGCAGGGATTGCCTTCCTGCTGGCCGCCCCTATTATTAACCCGATTGTGCTGGCAAGCACCTTCGCGGCCTACGGCTGGGGGAACATTCTAGCCGCTCGTTTCGTACTAGCCTTAGTTGTTTCGTTGAGCGTCGGGCTGATCTTCTCACTGAACAAGGCCCCGTCCAGCCTGTTGCGCCCAGAGGCGCTCACCCCGCTCGCCAGCGGGACAGGGGGAGAAACAACGCATTCCTCGGAATCTCTCCGTGTCCGCCTGCAACAAGCACTTCGTATTGCCGGCGATGAGTTCTTCGAGATGGGACGCTATTTGGTAATTGGTTCGGCACTGGCGGCCTTAATGCAGACACTCGTTCCTCAGCGTGTCTTGCTGGCTGTAGGGTCTGGGCCGTTGGTTTCTGTTCTCGTCATGCAGGCCATGGCTTTCATCCTGTCGGTTTGCTCAACGGTAGATGCCTTCCTGTCGCTGGCCTTCGTTAACACATTCACCACCGGTTCGATTCTGGCCTTTCTTGTCTTCGGACCCATGGTAGATATCAAGAGCACACTTCTGTTTCTGAGTATCTTCAAACGCAAGGTTGTGCTTTATCTGATCTTGTTGCCTTTTCTGATGGTCACATTGCTGGCTGTGTTCATTAACTTAAATGTTGCTTGGTGAGGGGGAAAGATGATACCAGCACGCACATCCGATCACTTGAAGGCGCTGGTACTGATATTGATGGCGATCTTTTTCGCCGAGAAACTCGCCAGCGGCAAACTCTACTTCTACATCGGACCACGTTTTGTATGGCTGTCGGTGCTGGCGATTGCTCTTTTTATCATGCTGGCAGGCGCCTATAACTTGGTCGGAAAACAGAAGGCTGATGCCCTTTCAGACCAACCCGCCCATGAACATGACCATCACCCTGCAGAACACGGGAGAGTTTCAATCTGGCCGCTTGTCATTGTGGCGATGCCGCTTGTGCTGGGCACACTGATACCGGCACGACCGCTGGGAGCCAGTGCGATTTCAAGCCGGGGTGTCACAACAGATATAGCAACGACTACTAACACATCCCCTACCCGCCTGACTATCGTCGCCGGTGAACGTAACGTGCTTGACTGGGTACGTGTCATGAGCGAAAATCCAGACCCTGCCGCACTGGACGGACAGGAAGCGGATGTGATTGGGTTCGTCTATCGGGATGCCCGATTTGCAGAGGATCAATTTATGGCGGCCCGTTTTACAATCACTTGCTGTGTAGCTGACGCTCTGGCAGTAGGAATTGTAGTACAGGACAGCCATGCCGGGCGGTACCCCGCTGACTCATGGGTACGTGTTCAGGGTACTTTCGAGCAGGGAATGCTAGACGGCACGCCTATCCCTGTTCTGATAGCCGATCAGATCACTCCTATCCAGCCGCCGGAGCAACCTTATCTCTACCCATGACGTTCAACCTTGACCCCTTCGACCGCATTGTGCTGATCAGTATGACTGTGCTGATTGGCCTGATCGCCCTAGTGGTCACACTAGGCGATCATACGGGAGTCCCGATCCGATCCATCTCACCTGAGGACGGCTCGACCCCTCCTATGACAGCCGCTGTACAGATCACATTTGGCCAGCAGATGAACACATCCAGCGTCGAGGAGCGCTTTTCGATCCAGCCCGAAGTAGCGGGAAGTTTTAAATGGGAAGGCAATACTCTAACCTTCCGGCCCGACCGCCCATTCTCGCCCCAGCAAACTTATACCGTCACCCTAGAGGCAGGGGCGCAGAGCATCAGCGGACGGCTCACACGGCACACTGTGAGCTGGACATTTACGCCGCGTACGCCGGGAGTGCTTTATCTCGCGCCAGCGGATGCGGCAGTGCGCGGCTTATGGCTTATGCCGGGTGACAGTGATTCGCCGCGCGAAATATACACGCCAGAGTATGGCGTCTATGACTTTGCCCTCAGCCCGGACGGGACGCTGATTGCACTTTCAGCCTATGATGCTGACATGGCAACCAACCTCTGGCTGGTTGGCATATCCGGCAGGAATGCCCGCCAGATCATCACCTGCGCACCGGGCCTATGCTCCGAACCCGCCTGGTCGCCGGATGGCAGTCTGTTGGCCTACAGCCGGCAGGAGCTGACAGCGGCAGGGACACAGGGGGCAAGCCGCATCTGGTTGTATGATTTGGCAACCGGTGAGACATCTCCGGTGTTTCAGGACACCCAGATACTGGGCTTCAGCCCCGCTTGGAGTCCCGACGGGAGATGGCTGGCCCTTTTTGACGCCAGCCTTGGCAGTATCCGCCTGCTTGATCGAAACAGCGGGGAGTCAACCTTGATCCCAAGCCAGATGGGTGAGGTCGGGTCGTTCTCACCAGACAGCCAGATGATGGCCTATGTAGACATCCGGCGGGTGGGACAGCAGTTTTACCCGCAGGTCTGGCTGGCGGAATTGGACAGCCCGGCGGGACTGCGTCCGCTGGTAGAAGACGCCGAGGAGGATCAATCGCCGGCGTGGTCGCCTGACGGTCAGTGGATCGCCTTTGGCCGCCGCCGCCTTGATCGTCAGGGAGGATTTGCCAGTCAACTTATGCTGTATAACGTCGTATCAGGTGAGTTACATCAGATCACCCGCGACCCGGACTACAACAACTCACGTTTCGAGTGGGACCCGGCTGGTCAGCGTATTCTCTTCCAGCGATACGATCTGAGCGCAACACCAGCCCAAGCCCAGCTTTGGATGTATAATTTAGATACAAATAGTTTGATTTTGGCGGTCAATAACGCTTTGGGCGGGAAGTGGTTTCCATAAAGTATTTTTAATGAGGAGGACATGTGATGGGCGGGGAGAGAGAAAGGCAAAGAACAGCTCTTTTTTTGATCTTGGGGCTGGGTGTGATGACAGGCTGTATTATGATCGCCATGATAGGGTACGTCGCTGGAGACAGAATAGCTTCGTTTCTTGGTCTTGATTCGTCAGAAGAAGCCCTGTCCGGACCCGCCATACCGGTTGGCCAGCCGGCGCCCGACTTCACAGCCTATACACTTAACGGGGAGGCGATCACCTTGAGCGACCTGCGCGGGACGCCTGTAGCCGTCAACTTCTGGGCAACCTGGTGCCCAGACTGCCGCAGGGAAATCCCCCTTCTGGAAGAGATTGCCAGCCGATACGCGGATGAGGGGTTAGTGTTTCTGGCTGTTGATGTCGCTGAACCGATCAGCGTGGTACAGCCATTTGTAGAGCAGAACAACATGTCCTTGACTGTTCTACTTGACCCCCAAGGAGAAATAGGTAATCTTTACCAGATATGGGCCTATCCGACCACTGTCTGGGTGGATGCAGAGGGGATTGTCCAATACGTACAACTGGGCAACATGACTGCTGAATTAGCTGATCGTTACATGGCTGAACTGCTCAGCGAATAGTAAGGTGAGCACGACATGTCATCATGCCAGAGCATTACCAGCTTAGCCTGGCTATTACATGACCCTCACTGTTTTGCTTGATCCTGACGAGTCGATCAGCGAACTCTACGGGGTATGGGCCTATCCGGCGACTGGCTGGATAGACGAGGATGGCATGATGGCAAATACGCATGCGGGCAACCTGACCAATGAGTTAGTTGATTCATACATGGCCGAGACGATGGGACAATGAGTCATAGTCAAAAGTCAACGATTCGAGCAAGGCGCTTAGCACGGCGCAGAAAGACTGGACTGTGGATTCTGCTGGGCGGAGGTGCACTGCTGGGCGGATTGATGGCCCTATTGATCGTGGTCAGCGGTGGGGCTACAGGGAGGGACTCCCGCGCTCCCACGCCCGTCCCTGACCGCGCCGCTGTCGGTCAGCCTGCCCCAGATTTCACTGCCTTCACGCCTGATAATCAGGAAATCAGCTTAAGCGGCCTGCGCGGCTCACCCGTTGCAGTGAACTTCTGGGCAACTTGGTGCGGCCCCTGCCGGGTCGAGATGCCGGTTCTTCAGAGAGCCACTGAGCGCTATGCTGAGGAAGGATTGGTGATACTGGCTGTCAACGGCGGCGAATCAGCAGGCATCGTACAAGCCTATATGGACGCGCTAGGACTGACTTTTCCGGCCTTACTTGATCCGGACGGTGCGATTGTTGAGCAGTACGGCATACAGGCTTTCCCCACCACCATCTGGATTGACAGCCAGGGGGTTATACAGGCCAAACATCTAGGCCCCTTGAGTAGTGACCTAATTGACAGCTATATGGCTGACCTGTTGGGAACTCCTACCCCATCCCCCTAACAGGGTTCTCCATTCAATGTAACAACCAGACGCGATGCTGTATATTTGGCTTTGCAATCTATCGGCAAAGCTGATACCTTTATTATACATACTTCTGACTTATTGGTAGCCTATTAACGAGAGGTCAATCTGTGCTGGATTTCAACAGGGTACACTATACGATGAAAAGCAAGCCCCCTTTCGCCGATCTTTCTGATGAGCCGCTATTAAACATCAAGGCGGTAGCACAAGCCACCGGCATCGAACCTGTGACTTTACGTGCATGGGAGCGCCGATACGGTGTCCCTAAGCCGGGCCGCGCGGATCAGGGCTACCGCCTGTACTCAGAACGGGAGGTCGCCATCCTTCAGTGGCTCAAATCTAAAGTTGACGAGGGTGTGAGTATTAAGCGGGCAGTGGCAATGCTGCACCGCCTGACTGACCAGCATCCCCAAGAGCCAGCATTAGCCCCTCTGTTTGCTGGGACACAGGGGAACTTTGAAGCCGGTATAGATGAATTGGTGGCGGCTGTCCATGACTTTGACTCCGAACGAGCCCAGCAGGTCATGATGCAGGCCTTTGCGCTTTTCCCGGTTGAGGATGTCTGCCTGAAGTTACTGTTACCAACACTGGCACGTATTGGCGAACAGTGGCGGGCGGCAGAAGCCAGCTTGCAAGTTGAGCATTTTGCCACTCATCTTATCCGGCAACGACTGCTGGCCTTGATGGCAACTTTGCCGCCGCCCTCCCTCAGTGGGCGCGTGGTGGCAGGTTGTGCACCGGGCGACTGGCATGAGATGGGGATACTGGTTCTCTCTCTTCTTCTCCGGAGGCAAGGCTGGGATGTCATTTACTTGGGCCAAGCAGTAGGGCTGTCCGAGCTGGGAGATACCCTTTCCGCCATTAGGCCAGACGGCGTGATACTCAGCTCAAGCTGTTTCCAGACGGTCAGGCATTTACCGGCGGTTGCTGAGCTGATCATACACACCTCAGGCGGGCGAATCTGGTTTGCTTACGGCGGGTCTCTGTTCGGGCGGATTCCTCACCTGAGCGGACGAATGCCGGGCATCTTTCTGGGCAGCACACTGGATGAAGCCCTGCACCGCACAAGCAACCTGCTTTCGGGAACATGGCGGCCTGAGCCGAACAAACCATCCGGCCCCACACCAGCAACACTCACACTGCTTGAGGTTCTGGATACCGCCATGCCATCCCTAACCGGTGACTTAAGCCGCCTCCTGCTGAGCGTCACCTCGCTCACCCCAGACGCGAGTGCTGAGATGGCCTCTGAACAACTGGCGGCACTGATGGCCGCCATCCAGTTCGAGATGCCCGAGTTGCTGTTAGCACCCGCTAATCTGCTGGAAGGGGCATTGAAAGCTCAGGGGATCAGTGAAGACCAGCTTAGAAGCATTTTTGAGCGTTATGTTCCCCCTGATTTGATGCAGGGTGTAGAGCCTCTGCTGGGATACCTTTAGAAGTCGGGGAGTGCTCAAAAGGGTGGACATGGTGTTAACGGGTCAGGCGATTTTAGCCCTTCATATCCATTCTGTTAGCCACTCCCGTGCACGGGAGTGGCTAACAGAATGGATATATGCAATAATAGTGTCATGCAATGTCCAAAATGCAGCAACCAGAAGCAACAGGTCAAATCAGGGCGGACCGAAGTCGGGAGTCAACGCTACAAATGCAAGGCCTGCGGATATCGCT
>Ga0129299_1003380_pt1 | contig 10436 bp, 9 predicted proteins | sample ConPoolayeCmetaG_FD_94477 | JGI IMG/M metagenome (GOLD analysis project Ga0129299, IMG submission 94477) | Hot spring microbial mat communities from California, USA to study Microbial Dark Matter (Phase II) - Cone Pool mat layer C metaG ... | reverse complement strand
GGTAGACCTGTTCGACGACCTCGATCATCCGCAGGCACTGGTAGCAGTTGTTCGAGTGGAAGAAGACGAACACCGGTTGCCCGTCGGCCAGCAGTTGGTCCAGTTGCGCTTCGGGCAGGAGCGTTGGCGTGGGTGAGGGTGGCGGGGCGCTGGTTTCGACGGCGGGCGACGATGCAGCGACTTGCTCCACCGGGTCGGGCAGCGCGGCCGTGGGTTGGGCAGCCGACTGCTGCGCCTTCAGAACAACGACCACACCGACCAGCGCGATCACGGCAACAATGACGACCCATTGGACCACGGGCGTCTGTTTTTCCTTCGCTTTCGCTCTTTGGTGTTGTCTGCGGCTCACGGATCCCCCTTCAGGATTGCTGCCCATCCTCCCGCAGGTTCAGAACCTGCGGGAGGATTTGATCAGACCAGCGTCGTCACCATCCAGACCGCCAGCAGCACGAACAGCCCGGCGGTGGCCAGCTTGACCGTCGCCGTGTGGCGGTGGATGAACAACCCCAACTGCTGCGAGGTGGTGCCGAAGTAGGAGAGGACGAAGACCACCACCAGCGGCAGAATGAACATCAGGTTATAGAGCAACAGGTAGAGCCCGGCCTGCAGGCGCAGTTCCGGCACCCCCAGCACGAAGAGGATGGTCGGCAAGTAGACCTGGCCGGTGCAGGCCAGCTCGATGATCGAGACGACCGCCCCGGTGAAGAAGGTGACGGGGATGAAAGCGCGCAGGCCGGCGCCCTCGCGCACCGTGCGGTTGATCCAGCGCCGCAGGCGGGTCGGCAGTTTCATGCGCATCTCGTCGTGCTTGCCGCGACGGGCCTGCCACCAGTCGTGAAGGCTGCCGGCGGCCAGGGCCAGGCAGAGCACGGCGGTCAGCCCGTAGATCCAGCGGCTGACCGCGGTCAGGAAGGGCAACGCGGCCAGGAAGCGCAGCACGCCGAAGCCTACGCCCAGGTAGGTAAGGAAGACGCCCAGGGTAAACGCCGCGCCGGCGAACAGCACCTCCCGTCCACGACGATTCATGAAGGACAGGTAGGAGATGAAGAAGACCAACGTGGCGAAGGCGCAGGGGTTCAGCCCGTCCACCAGGCCCGCGCCCAGCACCGTCGGCAGGCCGAAGGAGCGGAAGCGCGCGATGATGCTGCTGGCCGCCTCGCCCTGGGTCGCTTCCCAGCCCTCGCAGAGCGGTTCGGTGCCGGTGGCGGCGTAGCGGACCAGCAGCGCCTCCAGGCTGGCGCTGTGCACCTCGTCGCCCACCAGGGCTTCGTCGCCGACGAAGACCGCTGGGGCGGTCAGCCGCTTGTTCTCCGGCACGCCAGCCCGTTCGCCCAACCACTCGCACAACTCCGCCTGCTCCCGCACGTCGAAGGCGCAGACGTTCAACTGCGGGTACTGGCTCTGCAGGTAGTTCAGGGCCAACTGCACCCGGTCGCACTCCTGGCAGCCGGACTGGTAGAAGTAGGCCAGGTGAATGGGAGGCGCGCCGGCGGGCTGGGGCGTCGGCGTGGGCAGGGGCTGCACGGGGGTCAGCGCCACGCCGCCCTGGGCCAGGTAGTAGTCAATCAGGCCTGGCAGGCGAGTCTGAATCTCCTCGTTGCCCAGGAGCGCGTAGTCGCCGATGAAGATCTCCGGCACATCGCCGTACACCAGCCCGTACTGCCGTTCCAGGGCCGCCGCGAACTCGTAGCCGCCCCGCTCCAGGTCGTACTGCACGGCGATCACCTGTCCCTCTTCGTAGCGGGCGAGGATGGGCGGCAGGATCTCGTCCATCAGCACCAGGCAGTCCCCGCAGTGGCTGTCCCAGAAGAGCCAGAAGCGGACGCTGCGGTCCGGCGTCGCCGTGGGCGTGAGGGTCGGCGGCGTCTCCGTCGGTTCGAAAACGGGCGGCAGGCCGGGGATGGGTGGATAGTCCACGCCGCCGGCGGCCAGATGCTGTTCGATCAGGCCCGGCAGCCGTTCGGGGATCTCGATAGCACCGACGAGCACCGTATCGCCGATGAACAGCATCGGCACGCCCTGCTGTGCGGGCGGCACCTGGTAGGCGGCCATCGCCGCCGTCCACAGCCGGTAGTTGGCCGGATCGGAGATGGTGAGGCTACGGATCTCCAGTTGCTCGCCGTACTGCGCCTGGAGCGGCGGCAGGGTCTCCTCCATCACGTGGTGGCAGTGGGGGCAGGATTCGGACCAGAACAACACGGCGCGCACGACGGGTCCTTGCGCCGCCACGCGCGGCCAGCCGGCGGTCAGCGCCAGCGCCACCACCACGAACAACAAAGACGTCCACTTACGGATGCGCATCTTCCTCCCAAAAGTGCTGACAACGAATAATCGTATCTGCTCAGCCTCGCTTCCGATCTGTCATTGCGAGGGCGCCCTTCCCCTTCGCCTTCGCTCAGGGTCAAGATAAACTCCGCGCCCGAAGCAATCTCCAGAACGCTCTATCGAGATTGCTTCGCCGCGCTTCGACTTCGCTCGCTCCGCTCAGGGCGGCTCGCAATGACACGGGCAGTTAGGCCCGGCTTGCCCCGGACAGCGCCGTTTTGCCGCTTCTGCCCGCCGCTAAACCGGCGGGCTCACCGCTGAAGCCCCCCTTCGACAGGCTCAGAGCAACGCCTCCGGGGGCTGTGTGAGCCTGCGGAGCAGGCTTTCGCTTTGAGCCGTGGGGTTTAGCCCACGGCGGCCCGACTACCGGCCGAGCTGCTGCAGTCCGTACATCCTCCGTCCCAGGGCAAAGGCCACATTCACCAGCCCGATCATCACCGGCACCTCGATCAGCGGGCCGATGACGGCGGCGAAGGCCTGCCCCGACTCGATGCCAAAGACCGCCACGGCCACGGCGATGGCCAGTTCAAAGTTGTTGCTGGCGGCGGTGAAGGCCAGCGTCGTCGTCTGAGCGTAGGTGGCGCCGATGCGATGGCCCATCCAGAAGCTGATCAGGAACATGAGCACAAAGTAGAGCACCAGCGGGATGGCGATGCGCACCACGTCCAGCGGCAACGTCACGATGAGGTTGCCCTTCAGACTGAACATCACCACGATGGTGAACAGCAGCGCCGCCAGCGTCAACGGGCTGATCCGTGGCACGAATTGGGTCTCGTACCACTCCTTGCCGCGCAGGCGGATGAGGACCACCCGCGTCAGGAAGCCGGCGATGAAGGGGATGCCCAGGTAGATGAACACGCTCCTGGCGATCTCGCCGATGGTGACGTGGACGGCCGTCCCTTGCAAGCCGAACCAGGTGGGGAGGACGGTGATAAAGACGTAGGCGTAGACGCTGTAGAAAAAGACCTGGAAGAGGCTGTTGAAGGCCACCAGCCCGGCGGCGTACTCGTTATCACCCCGTGCCAGCGCGTTCCAGACGATGACCATGGCGATGCAGCGGGCCAGGCCGATCATGATCAGCCCGGCCATGTACTCCGGGTAGCCGCGCAGGAAGAGCACCGCCAGGGCGAACATCAGGATGGGCCCGATGATCCAGTTCTGGATGAGCGAAAAGCCGAGCACCTTCCAGTTGCGGAAGACATCGCCCAGCTCCTCATAGTGCACCTTGGCCAGCGGCGGGTACATCATCAGGATCAGGCCGATGGCGATGGGGATGTTGGTCGTCCCCACCGAGACGGCCTGGTTGAAGGATTGGACGGCGGTGGGGAGGAAATAGCCCAGCCCCACGCCCACGGCCATGGCCAGGAAGATCCACAGGGTCAGGAAACGGTCGAGGAGCGAAAGTTGACGGGTGACGCTGGGGCGCGCTCCCAGCGCTCCCTCCACTGTTCCTGTTGTTGTCTGTTTCATGTTCGCGTTCCCCTCTGCAGCGCTTCTTCCAGCCACTTTTTGATCTGTGCCGTGGAGGCCACGTGTCCGCTGGCGACCACCTGCTCGTTGATCACCAGCGCTGGCGTGACCATGACCGGGTACTTGAGGATCTCGTCATAGTCAGTGACGTGCTGGATGGTCGCTTCCAGTGCGGGGTCGCTCTCCGCCAGCGCCTCCAGCGCTTCGACGACGTGCTTTTCCAGCAGGTTGCACTTGGCGCAACCCGAACCCAACACTTTGATCGTGAGCATAGGCACTCTCCTTTCTGTCGGCGCTCATGCCCTCACAAAAGCGCGCCCAGGATAACTGACTCGGCCGTTTGCACATCCTCGTCTTTGTAATCGAGTGGTGGCCCCTTCTTGAGGCCGCAGTCTTTGACCAGGTTGATCACCCGATCCGGCGTGAACCCGGCCCGCTCGACGATCTTGAGCGCGCAGTTCATGGGGCAGCCGTCCACGGTGATGATCCGCTCGGCGGCGTGAGTCTTCTCCAGCACCGACGGCACCTCGGTCGCCAGGCCGCCCAGGCAGAAGATGCTGACCTTCTCCGGGCCCATCTGGCGGACCACCTCCAGCCCGGCCAGCCCGGTCAGCGTGCCCACGTTCGACAGGCAGCCAAAGCAGACAAACAGCGCATTCTGGGGGCCCTTATTCTCCATTTGCTATCTCCTCTACGACGGGTGTTGCTCACGCAACCTGCGCCGCCCGCAACCATTCGACGATCTCCTCCTTGCGGGGGAGCCGCCCTGAAGACGCGACCTTCTCGTTGATGACCAGCCCAGGCGTGCCGACGATGTCGTAGGCCATGATCGCGTCCAGGTCCTTGACCTTGGTGAAGGTCGCCTCGACGCCCGCTTCGGCGGCCGCTTCCCGCGCCAACTGCTCTAACCGCTGACACTTGGGGCACCCCGTGCCCAGGATCTTGATCTCCAATTCGACCTCCTTTGTTGTCGTTGTCTTAGGGGCGCTGGTCCCCTTGACTACCTCGCATTCCATACACAGATCGATGCTCCGGTTCGTCCAGTAGACCAGCCCGCAGCCGGGGCAGGTCACCTGGCGCAGGCCGCTCTCCTTCCGCTCGCGCGGCCGCAGCTCCGGCGGCAGATCGGCAAACCCGTCCTTCACGCAGCTACACTGCCCTATCGTCCTTCGCTCATCCCTGTTCTGCATCTTCTCCTCACTTGCAAACTTGCCCACTTGCAAACTTGCAAACTTGCAAACTTGCAAACTTGCAAACTTGCCCACTTGCTACCCCGCAAAATGCCCAAAGATCAACCCCGCCGCCGTGCTGAAGAGGCCCACCAGGATCACATAGACCGCTGTCTTTTTCTTGCCGATGATCGAACTGGTCACCAGCACCGACTGCAGGCTCAGTTCCGGGTCGGCCAGCAGGTAGGCCAGCAGCGGGCCGCGGTGCATCCCCAGCGCCAGGAACGTCTGCGCCACCGGCACTTCGACCAGGGTGGGAAAGTAGATAAAGATGGCAAAGATCACCGGGGCCAGGTTGCCCAGCAGCGTGTTGCGCCCGGAGACCGCCTGGATCCACGAGGAGGGGACGAGCGCCCGACCGATGCCGGCGATAAAGACGCCGGTGATCAGCAGCGGGATGATCTGCTTGACAAAGCGCCACATCTCCCACAGCCAGGACTGTACCTCTTCCTGTTCCATCTTGCGCAGGGCCATCCACCACAGGGCAGCCAGCAGGACGATCTCCGCCAGCAGCCGCCCGGCGATGCCCACGCGCAGCCCGTCGCTGCCCGCCGTCACCTGGAAGGCGGCGATGACCAGGGTGAAGCTCATCACCCCCAGCGAGATGCCGGTCCAGGCGTTAAAGCCCTCGTCTACCCTGTTCAGCCCTTTCCAGGCCGTCACGCCGATCAGCGCCAGCAGACCGATGAGGAAGACGCCCTGCACGCTGACCCCCTCGATGCCCAGGGCCGGGTTGGGCGGCACGACGCGGTCGAGCCAGGCCTGGAAGGGCGCGGCCCAGGCAGCGGGAAGGGTGAAGCTGGCGAAGGGCGTTCGCAGCAGCCCCACCTGCAGCGTGCCGACGATCAGCACCGCCAGCAGCAGGGCGAAAAAGACCCAGATGCGGCGCGGCACGTTCGCGCCGCCGGAAAAGGGCAGGCCGTTGTTGATGATCTCCTGCGCCTCTTCCTTGCGGAACAGCCAGGACATGATCAGCCCGATGGCGACGCCAAAGACCATGCACAAGAGGATGCGCGCCAGGGCGATGTCCATGCCGATCTGCACGCCGGTGAGCATGATCGCCAGGATGTTGCTGGCCGGGGCGAAGAACATGAAGGTGAGCGCTGGACCCAGCCCGGCGCCCTTTTTGCGGATGCCGGCGAACAGCGGCAGGATGGTGCACGAGCAGACCGCCAGCACCGATCCGGCCAGCAGCGCTGCCGGGTAGGAGACCCATTTAGAGGCGTCTCGGCCCAGGTACTTCATGATCGCTTCCTTCGGCACCAGCGCGGCCATGGCCCCGGCGACGAGGAAGGCCGGCAGCAAGCACAGCAGGACATGCGCGGCCAGGTAGGCGGCCAGGTTGCCCAGGCCGGCCTGCAGCGCGCTGGCCAGATATTGCAAAATATTCACTCTATGCCTCCTCCGAATATAGTTCAGCCTGACAGCGGGGGCAGGGACATGCTGTCGGTCGCGTCGCTGCGCCCGCCTGGCCCAGGCTTTCCTCCAGCAGACGAATCACCCGTTCGTCGGCCAGTTGATAGTAGATGTTGTTCCCCTCGCGGCGATCGGTGACCACGCCCGCATCGCGAAGCACCCGCAACTGCTGGGAGATGTACGGCTGGGGCTGCCCGAGCACGGCCTGCAGGTGACAGACGCAGGCCTCGCCTCGTCGCAGCTCGTCCAGGATGCGCAGGCGGGCAGGGTGGGAGAGCAGGGAGCAAAGCCCGGCCACCGTGCGGTACAGATCGTCACTCATCGCCGCTTCTCGCTATATTCAACGAATTGAATATGCAACACAATGCATATCATACACCCGTTCGAGAATCCTGTCAAGTGGATGGAGGTCAATCGGGGGATGTGCGCTTGACATCTTGCTCTCTGTGGATATAATCTGGAATCATTCACCCTCAAGGGGGACATCTGTTTGAGCGAGGAGGCGCTTATCGAGTAGGCTCAACTTGTGACCAACGCATTGTGTATCCTCAACCTCCAGATCATGGAGGGCACACGGTACGTCTAGGAGGTATCGTCATATGAAGGTCAACCGTAGAGAGTTTCTCAAGCTGACTAGCGCTGCCGCCGGTGCTTTGTTGATCCCCTCCGATATTGCCGTGGCTGAGGGCCCCTCCTTCCCCCTGCACAAGATGGTGGGGGAAGCGGCGACCATCTGCCCCTACTGCTCCTGCGGCTGTGGGCTGCTGATCGCCACCGGCCCCGACGGCCACATCATCAACTCCGAGGGCGATCCCGACAACATCAACAACCGCGGCGCGCTCGACCCCAAGTCCATCTCGGTGCGCCAGCTCTCCCAAAGCCCACTGCGGCTGCGCAAGCCCCTCTACCGCGCCCCCGGCGCCGACCACTTTGAAGAGGTCGAGTGGGACTGGGCGATCGACCAGGTCGCTCAGCGGATCAAGGCCACCCGCGACGCGACGTTCGAGCGCGTCAACGCCGACGGCGTCACCGTCAACCGCACCCAGGCTATCGCCTTCCTGGGCGGGGCGGCCAACAACAACGAGGAGTGCTATCTGGCCTCCAAGCTCGTCCGCGCCCTGGGCATCGTCAACCTGGACCATCAGGCCCGGATATGACACTCCGCGACGGTGGCCGGTCTGGCCCCATCATTCGGTCGCGGAGCGATGACCAACCACTGGGTGGACCTGAAGAACGCTGACTATATCCTGGTCTGCGGTTCCAACTGCGCCGAGAACCACCCGGCTTCGATGGCCTGGATTCACAAGGCGATGGACGAGCGGGGAGCCAAGCTGATCGTTGTGGATCCCCGCTTTACCCGCACCGCCTCGCAGGCTGATGTCTATGCCCCGATCCGCAGCGGCACTGACATCGCCTTCTACGGCGGGATGATCAAGTACATCCTGGACAACAACCTCTATCACTACGACTATGTCCTTCACTACACCAATGCCGCCTTGCTGATCAAGTCCGACTACCAGGGGCCGGACGAACTGGACGGACTGTTCTCCGGCTTCGTGGATGATGACGGCGACGGCTTTGGCAAGTACGACCGCGCCACCTGGGCCTATCAGACCGACGCGGATGGCAACATCCTGCGCGACGAGACGCTGCAGGACCCCCACTGCGTCTTCCAGATCCTGCGCCGGCACTACGACCGCTATGATCTGGAGACCGTCTCCCAGGTCACCGGCTGCCCCAGGGACCAACTGGAACGGGTTTACCGCACCTACGCCGAGTCTGGCGCGCCGGACAAGACCGGCACTATCCTCTACGCGATGGGCCAGACGCAGCACACCGTCGGTTCGCAGAACGTGCGCTGCATGGCGATGGTGCAGTTGCTGCTGGGCAACGTCGGGCGGCCGGGCGGCGGGGTCAATGCCCTGCGCGGCGAGTCGAACGTGCAAGGCTCCACCGACCAGGGCGTCCTGGCCCACCTGGTCCCCGGCTACATGGCCATCCCCAACGCTGTCAGCCATCCCACCTTCGACGACTACATCACCAAAGAGACGCCGGCGACCAGCTACTGGTCGAACAAGCCCAAGTTCTTCGTCAGCCTGCTCAAGGCCTGGTGGGGGGAGCACGCCACCGAGCGCAACCACTTTGCCTATGACTACCTGCCCAAGCCGCAGAGCCCGGCGAACCACTACTGGATTCCCATCTTCGAGGCCATGTACGCCGGCACGATCGAGGGGCTGTGGATCATGGGCATGAACCCGGCGGTGAGCGGCCCCAACAGCCGCCTGGAGCGCGAGGCGCTGAAGAAGCTGAAGTGGATGGTCGTCCAGGAACTGTTCGACACCGAGACGACCTCCTTCTGGCGCGCGCCGGACGTGAACCCGGCGGACATCCAGACCGAGGTCTTTGTCCTCCCCGCCGCCGATGCGATGGAGAAAGCCGGCAGCATCGTCACCAGCGGCCGGCTGATCCAGTGGAGGGAGAAGGTTGCCGAGGCTCCTGGCGAGGCGCTGCCCGACCATCAGATCTTTAACCTCATCGCCCTCAAGCTGAAGGAGTTGTACGCCGCAGACCCAGGCCCCTTCTCCGATCCCATCCTCCACCTGAACTGGGACTATGGTGCGGAGATGGACATCGAGAAAGTCGCCAAAGAGCTGAACGGCTACTACACCCGGGACGTCGTGGATGCCAATGGCACTGTGGTCGGCAAGCAGGGCGACCTGCTCTCCGGCTTCGCCAAGCTGGCCAACGATGGCTCCACCGCCTGCGGCTGCTGGATTTACGGCGGCTACTTCTACCCCGCCGACGATGGCATGGGCCGGACGATGCCGGCGACAAAGCGGCGCAACAGCACCTATGACCCCGGCGGGCTGGGCACCTACCCCAAGTGGGCGTTCGCCTGGCCGGCCAACCGGCGCATCATCTACAACCGCTGCTCCGCCGACCCCGACGGCAACCCCTGGTCGGAGGACAAGAAGCTGATCTGGTGGGACCCGACGGCCGATTCCGGCACGCGGGACGCCAACGGCAACCCGATCCTGGGCAAGTGGGTCGGCTATGACGTGCCGGACTTTGTAGTGACCAAAGCACCTACGGCTGCTGGCGGCCGGGACCCCTTCATCATGCAGACCGATGGCAAGGGCCGGCTGTTTGCGGCGATGAACGACGGGCCGCTGCCGGAGCACTACGAGCCGGTCGAGTCGCCTGTCCAGAACCTCCTCTCCAGTCAGCAGGTCAACCCGGCGATCAAGATCTGGCGCACGGACGAGGGGCAGGAGATTGGCGATAACTGGGGCACGCCGGATCAGTTCCCCATCGTCGCCACTACCTACCGCCTCGTGGAGCAGTGGCAGGCCGGCGGCATGTCCCGCTGGCTGAGCTGGCTGGTGGAGACGCAGCCGGAGATGTTCATCGAGATGAGCCGCGAACTGGCCGCCGAGAAGGGCATCCAGAACGGCGACAAGGTACGCATCCGCTCCGCGCGCGGCGAGATCGAGGCGATCGCCATCGTCACCGCCCGCTTCAAGCCGTTCCAGGTCAACGGGCGCACCGTCCATCAAGTCGGTATGCCGTGGCACTGGGGCTGGAAAGGCATGACCTACGACCTGGGCGAGACGACACTGGTGCAGAGCACGGCCAACGTGCTGACCCCCCATGTCGGCGACGCCAATACCACCATCCCCGAGTACAAGGCCTTCCTGGTGGACATCGAGAAGGCGTGAGGTGTGAGATGTCAAGAGTAGCTATGCTGATCGACGAATCCAAGTGCACCGCATGCCGCGGCTGTCAGGTCGCCTGCAAGCAGTGGAACGACCTGGAGGGGTGGGAGTACTCCCGCACCCGCGACCGGGGCTCCTACGAGAACCCGCCGGCCCTCTCGCCGCAGACCTGGACGCGCATCCGCTTCAACGAGTACGAGGGGCCGGACGGTTTCCGCTGGCTGTTCCTGAAGGAAGGGTGCATGCACTGCGGCGACCCGGCCTGCGTCGCCGTCTGTCC
>Ga0129299_1003378_pt1 | contig 10437 bp, 14 predicted proteins | sample ConPoolayeCmetaG_FD_94477 | JGI IMG/M metagenome (GOLD analysis project Ga0129299, IMG submission 94477) | Hot spring microbial mat communities from California, USA to study Microbial Dark Matter (Phase II) - Cone Pool mat layer C metaG ... | reverse complement strand
TCTCCGTATGCGCCGTAGCCGTAGGCTACGACGATGATTTCCTCAAATTTTGCAGCTTCGATCTCGATTCGTCCTCGTGTTCCTCTCGTATAGCACCCTTCGGTGCAGATGCGAGCGAGCCATTTATTTTCTGGCTCTTTCCCTTTAACGATTTTCGGCCGCCCCGTTTTTGACGGGGCTACAGATACAAAATCTTCCGGTGTGATGTTATCAGCGACCGGTACGATCACTTGTTTTCGCCCACGACCTTCCTCTCCGAGTGTAACGCAGTTTATTTCCCCGAAGGAAAGTTGGCGTTTTTCCGGCGCAATGTTATACTGTTTCATGTTTTTCCTCCTTATATTTTGGGTTCTGAAGTTAAGTTTATAAATTCGTTAAGTATCTCTTCTTTTATTTTTGAGGAATCTGTGTTTTGCTCTGCGAGATACACATTCTGTGAGTACCTCGCAGTCATTATCACCTCTTGCAAGCTCCCGATCCGCCAGCCCGTGTATATGTCATCCTCGTTGTTGTACTCGAAGACGATGGCAGACCACATTCGGGCGTTTTCATCTCGTGCTACAACCAAAAATGATTGCAGGATGCGCCCATGGTCGCTATAAACGCTCCCGAGCGCGATTTTTCCAATGATTTTCATCTTTTCCTCCTTTATGTTGAATGTGAAAATCGGGCAATATAAACCCAGAAAATATCTCAACGAAACTGCGCAAGAGCTGCAGAACATAATTTATCGCACCGTGTATTCCAAATGTTGCCAGAATGGCCGTTTATATGCTGGACCGCAATATTTCGCCCGCGCAACAGCTTATACATCTCGCGCCATAGTGATAAATGTGCGAGCGGCTTATTTTTCTTCGTCCTCCATCCGTTAGCTACGTATTCCGGGAGCATTCTTATCCCTTGAATTACGTAGTTAGAATCAGTTACAAGCAGAACATCATCACTTATCGCAAAAGCTGCGCGGAGTCCTTTAACAGCAGCAATAAGTTCTGCTTGATTGTTTGTGACCCCTTTGCAAATGCCGGATAATTCACTGATTATTTGGTCGTTACTGAGAAGGATTGCGGAGTACGCTCCAATACATACAACCTTCCCGTTAACCTTGTCTGCAGCTGGGGCGTTATTATTTAAACACCCTCCGTCTGTATATACCGTTATCTTCATTGTACTAACTCCGGTTTAATATCCCTCTCTAGCGCCTTGCATAGGTCGCAGATACAGTCTTCTGGCATAGGACGTCCGCATTCGTAACAAACGCCAGCCAATGAGTCCAAAAATTTTCGGCAAATTTCGCAATAATTATCGCTACATGGTTTGCCACAACCGTGGCAGTACCATAGACTATATTCTTGGTGTAACATTGTATTTCTCCTCAAAATATTATATTTGTTTGGTTATTTTCTGCCATAATCCGCTGGTATCTCGCCATTTGTAGCAGTGTCCCACTTGATTATTGCAACCGGCACGCCTACATTTTTAAGCTCGGTGAGCATCAAATGTATCCGCCGCAGTAGTTCGTGGGTGATCTCGGGATCAATACATTTAGGAAGCGCCGGTATTTTACTAATCCATGCTATCGCCGTCACGGAATCTGAATATATTTCATACTTTGTGTCAGCTGTATTGTTGTCATAGATCCACTTTATCGCCAATCCAATAGCGGCGGTTTCAAAAAAGTTGTTGGAACGCGGTGTTTTGCTGGACCACTCGCAGATTGTATTGCTGCTGTCAACTACCCTGCATCCACCTATACCCGGGTTACCGCTTGTCCATGCATCTACATACAGTTTGATTGTTTTCATTTTAACTCTCCTTTCTGCCCCAAAGGCCGTAAGCCTTCGTGGCTAAGTTTAAAAGTTTCTCGTTATATGCGTCTACAATTTGCTGAATAAGCCGGAACTCATGTTCTACTGCCGGCGATATTGGACGGCTGATTATATCAAGGTACACCTCCATAGCAATCTGCAGGTGTCTCTCCGTGATTTTAAACTCCGTTTCTGGAGTTAATTGCGGTCCGCTATTATTCATCGCGTCCACCTCCAATCAGCTGGAGTTTTTTCAGCTCCGGCCATGTTTTATATTCCTGATGAGAATATTCGCCGCCGATATATATATCTACAAGAACCTCCGGCGTTTTATCCCATTTCTCACGATATTCATTTACAGGGATGTATTCTACTCCGTACTGGTCCATAAAACGATATTGCTTAAACATATCACACCTCCGTTATTGTTGTTATTTGTTTATTGAAATATTTTGTCGAACAAGTGGCGGATACATCTGTCGCAGGATGCGTCGATGCTACCAATCTCGTAAAACTCGTTGAGAATAGCATTTATCTCTGCTTTCTTATCAACAGCCTGCTCCAGACGTTTCGCCCATTCTGGCATATAGGCATCTGGATTTAAACCCTTTAAGCTCGCGGTCTGAAACAGCTCGTGCAGCCGAATGCAGGCAAGTGCTCTTGTAGAGTAAAAGTGTGTGTTATTGCTCGCCATTAAGAAAGCATTGGCGTAATAAGGCAGATCAGCCTCTTTCGCATGTACATTGACCAGCCATACCAACACTGCTTCCACTTCGTTAAGGCAAAACGCCAATTCAAGTGCCCGAATTTGGTTGTTAATATCATACAGAGAATAATATCCCTTACGATAATCAACCAGATTGAACCGATCGGCCGCCGCATCGATCAAATCGATCTTGTATATCAACGCCTGTTTAAGCACATTGATATCCGATAGATCCCCGACACGAGCATTGAACATCTTCTCAGCCGTTTCAAAGAAACGCCCTTTCTGCAGAAACACCGTTGCCCAACGATACAGCTGCTTCCTCCAGTGGCGACAAGGTTGGGTGCCCGCCTTATCCCAGAATTTGCGACCGTATTCCGCCGGCAACGGCATCTCGACGCTACTGCGGTCGATTGCTGGCTTGATATATTCGTAGCCGTACTGTTTCAGTACTACATCTACGAATTCCCAATAGTCCTTCGGCATTAACTTACGTGTACGATACGCAAGGGCGTCGGCAGGTGTGTTATCGAAATCAATCACATCTTCCCGCATCCCGCCCTGTGAGTTAATAGCCGACTGCTGGAACTGCATCAGCGCAAAGCAGATCGTATAAAGATCCGTCTGCTTGATATTATAGTTGGCCAGCAAGTGCAGAACTACCGCCTGCGTGTTCTTATTAAACGTACCCAGATTCACCGATCTCGACGAATGTATTTTCGCCATAGACCAGTTATCTAGGCCCTGCCCAGGCTTAGAAAATGTCCCGTTAGGGTTCAGTATGTATCCTCTCAACGCAGTCTTTCCGCGGTTGAGTGACACTATAAACTCACGGAACATCTTTGTAGCTTTATTACTAATAGCGTCTGCAACATCCGGCTTAATTCCGGACATCGCTGGTACTAGATGGACCAGATCGCCATCAAAATCGCCGCCAAGGCGTTTAATAGTCTTAAGCGAAAGGAATACACCTTTCCGTCCAGACATACCAATAGCACTTAACGGTTTTGTTGGCAGATCAACGATGGCGGTAATCGGATATCTACCTATTGTGACATCGCCGGTGATGCCGTCGGTGTAGACGACATCATCTTCGGCGTCCGGATGCCAGAAGACTTTGCCTTGGTAACCGTCCATCTCAACGGTATTGGTGCGCGCATGCTTATCCATAAGCATCGCCACCAATATTCGCATTGTCGGGTGCTTCAGCCACCAAGATACCGGGACCGGCTTTCTGAGATAATGGCTGTTTCTTTCGTAGAACTCAGCCAATTCTAGAATTTTCCGGGCTGCCGATACGGCTTTAATATCCGTCTTCAGGTCATCCAGATCAATGTCAAATACCTTCTGGATGCCTTCTGGCGTAACATCATTGCCGTACGCTTGGAGGAGGTCTGCAGTCCGCTGATTGATGGCGCTTATTATGCGTTCATCGTTCAGCAGAAGTGCGGTAAATCCATCAAGGCTGAATTTTACACGGCGAGATTCAAAGTCCGGCAATCCACCACCATGGAACTCGGTGATCGCCATACCGAACTTCCAGAATTTCGGGTGCTTGATAGCACCCTTTGGAACTAGAAATTTGGAACCATCGTAGCATACTACCGTTCCTTTGAAGAACGCTGTACCGGCGAACTTCAGGGTTAAGGTCTTCAGATCGAGACCCTGTTTCCGGATGTGCGGGTTCGCAGTCCAGAAATCAGGGTTCTTGAAGACCTTCCACGGGATGTACGCCGTTTCGGCGTCGATATCCATGATCTCAACAGGCAAATCGTGGATTTCCGCGGCCATCGATTCCGGGATGACAGCCTCTTTAAATGCCTGAAGTCCCTTAAGGCGCTTCTGGACGATCTTAGAGGTGTCTGATACACCCGGCTGGTAATCAGGCACGGCAACACGAACAATATGCTCAAAGAGCTTTTCGTGTCGTGTTACCAAGTGTGCTTCGTGGGTGTAATACAGACCGTTGTCTATATACAGATCACGAAGCCCGGCCGCGACCCGGCTGTCGATCCGGCTGCCGTTCTCAATAACTAGATAGCTATTGAGATACAGCAGTTGAAATATATACTCAAGCCGGACAAAATCTCTTACCGGGACTAGCGCTTTTGATGCCGCATCGTATGACTCAAGCAGGTTGCTAACGCTATCCGGCTCTATTTTAGCCGTGCCGCCAACTCTGTTTATTGATGCGATACCTCCAGGCAGCACAAACTCACACCTGCTACCTTTAGGAGTAACTTTAATGGCATTATTTGGTGTGGTTAGACCCTCTCGACGGATATAATTTGCGAGAGAGTCTGCTGCTGTTTTAGTTGCTGATAAATATTCAACACCTTCCGGCGTTTTATTAAGTATATCAGGCGTTAAACCTGTGTACTTAAATATTTGTTTGAACATTTTGCTCTCCTTATCTATTTATTGAATAATAGTTGACGCGATTGTGGTGCCAACCTTTTTGGCCAAAGCGGCGATCCAAATGCCTATTAACATTTCGATGTGGTTTAGTCCGTCTGGACCATCCTCCATCTGATGGAATTCGGCACGTGTGCCGCACGAGAAGTCCTCCATATCGCAATCGCCAATATAGATTCTACCATCTATTTTGACGATTGGCGATTCGCCTGCGTAATGATACCACGCATCGTCTCGCATAGCCTCCACCACTGCTACGCAGGCGGTATGAACGTCCGGTATTGCGTCGGTGTAGCCGTTTGGCATGACATCCGCAAAAAGACGGCGGATGTCAATGACTCTCGGGCGGTCGAAAATCTCAAAGCCCATGGTTTTCATATTTACCTCCTTTGTTATTAGCTATTTAAGCCCTTTTATGATGGCGAGCAGCTCTTTCTTTTCCGCTCGCCGCTGGGCACGGTGCGCCAGCTTTTTCAGACGACGCGCCGTGTTTCTATTGTTTGAATATCGCATTTCCCTGACCTTATACATCAGGTAGCGATATTCGTTTGTTTTAACTTGGAGGTTCATTATACTACCCTTTAACAGGAACCGCAACCTCCACGGTCACGTAGCCGCCATGTCGACCAGGTGACCGTTTAGCCGATATGATCTGAGCCCCATCAGGAGCAAGTACTATCGGCTGATACCATTTATCGGGGCCATTATTTGGTGCAACGATGACCTCGATGGCCCCATCAGCAGTATAGCCGCTTTTCGGGGTATCCCAATACCCTTCGGCTATCTGCCTGTTTGTTGGCGAGCCAAACGAGATCGTGACAATCTCTGTGCCGGCCCCAGATTTCTCTTGCTCGATGCCAAAGATATCAATAGCTTCGAGCCTGCGGAATGTTTTTGGATATTCAAGCCGAACAAGGCTTCTAGCCTTTTCGACCGAAATACCCATTTCAAGGGATACATCCGCCCAAGACGAGAAATGCTCTCCCCACTCTCCATGCAATGGAGGGAGCATGTAAATTGGCCGAACACCTTTGGCCAGCTCAATCTCATAACTGGTGTTCGACCATTTACCTCGTTTTTCGAAGGTTTCCCTGACTATTACGCAATAGCCAGGGATGTTCGTGCCCCGGAACTTCCGGAGCTTGTTATTTTTGGCTAGCCACAATTTTGGCCACCGTCCGCCGGGCCTGAGCCCGTCGTTAAATATATAGGTCATAACAGCTCCTTTCTGTTTAACGTCTTAAACTTATAAGACGTTAAACTTTTTAAATTTAAATGATGACACCTTCTTAACGGTACCATCCTGTTGTTTCTGGTCTTCTGATACACGGTCACTGTGCGAGAAGACCAGATAGAATTTCGCGGTTCTATCCGACCATCGAACAAACTCGGCCATAAAAAATGGCGAGCCGATTGGGACGTGAACCCATACATCCTCGCCGGCTGTTTGTGCAATGGCGTTTAGCGTTTCCGTCAGCCGCTTAGCCATTCTAATACAGCCAAGTTTGTTGTCAGGGCAATTATTTTTCAATAACTGCCGTATTTCTTCCAACTCCGGCGGATTCTGTATAACATTACCGAAACTTTGTTCGGCAATGTTGATTTGCTCCGGGAGCAGGTCGTGTGCCGTTAAGTTGATAAACATAATGCCTCCTTTCTTTTTTATAGTTCTAAATATTGCCACCTACTAGGCTCAAAAGCGCCAGTAAATGGCACTAAATTAACTTATTTGTGCCAGCTGCTGTTCAATCTGGCGTTTACGGCGACGCCGTTCTTCGGCGTTGCCGTTCTCACGGACAAAGTCCGCGAGATTCTTTTCAGCCGCCTCTACTGCGGCTCGATATGGCGCCAAGATTGAACTAACCTCTTGGTGCCATTTCGCCCAGATTTTGTCAATCTGAGCGTTGAGAGACTGTATATCTCTCTGCTTCTCGCCAATACAACGCGACACCTCGTTGTATTGGTCGAGAGAGATATACTCTCTCCATTTGTCACGGTTGGCTACGCCGACCGCGACTTCTTTGACCAGCGCATCTCTGCGCTGCAAGAGGGTTTTTACCTCTTGTTGGAGTCTGCGGTACTTCGCAGCTCCATATATACCGGCTTTGGCGCCGGCGAGTCTAGCTCTTGCCCTTTGCAGGGTAGAGCTCAGTCCAGCAGCTTCTTCAGCTGCTAACTTCAGAGAACGCAGCTGCAACTGCAGTGCGCTCTTTTTTTCAGCCAGCTGCTTTTCGGCGCTGGCTTGGATTTCGCGGACCTTGCGGTCCAACGTTCGCCCCATTTCTGGGGAGAAAAAATCAGAAATTCGCAGCCTTTCGACTGCTATCTTGATAGAGTTCATTGCTGAACCCTTTCTGCCTCTCTTTGTTAAAGTGTACCTCTTTGTCCCATAGAGAGGCAATAAAGGGACAAGAGGTCGCTTATTCAAATATTGCCGGTCTTTCACCGGTTCAGCTTTTACAGTGGTGCTTTGCGCTAACCCACTAACCTCTTCTGAGGAAAAGCTTCACTGTTTATATTAACGTCCTGGAGCAGTTACAGGACGAACGGGTTTTTAAATGCAAGGGGAGGGAGGGTTACCAGAGAAACTCGAACCCTACCCCCCTAATGAACTCCTCTCCTTCGGAGAGGAAGTAAACTCTCACCCTTCCCGCATAATCAACATCCCAGCAGCACCGTTGGCCATTCGGACCAACGGCCTGTCCGTTCTTTTCAAGGATGACACCCATCGTAGTCTGGGTGTCGACGACAACCGGCAATACGTCGTCAAGCTTTCCAGCTTGAGCGAGTTTACCAGCCTGTTTTCCTGTCATTTTTTTCATATAAAACCTCCTTGCCTCCGCCCTGCGACACCTCTACCATTGGTTCGTGCACGCAACAAGCTGACACTTAAATAGCAGGGTGGAGACTAGTTATGAATTACCCTTTTTTGTTAACCTATTCTACTACAAGGGCTAACTCGTAGATAGGTGAATAGTCACGAGACAAGGAATCGAACCTCGTCTCGTGTTGATTGGGCGGATTTCACCGCCGCACCCGCTCTTCTTCACCAGAAGAAGGTTGATAGGGTACGCTTGGAGATCTTGCCACTGTAACCAATTAGGTTATTTGGCTCCAAGCCCGTGCCATTTGGCTCGGGGCACTTTTTATACAGGCAGCTACCACTCCTGTTGAACCTTGGCGGGGCTCTTGGCATTTTTGCCCCCTTTCTGCCTGCCTCAAGCCTAACTTGGGCGGCTGTTTATTTTCTTTCCAGAGAAACCCCCGATTGTTTATAATGCTTATGCATTATAACGGCATAGACCGAGGTCATGCCGCAGACGGGGTAAAGAGGTGCGCGATTAATTTATAGGAGATCGCGCGCTCCAACAACCTGCAGGGGCCCCGTTGATTAAACAGCGCTATAATCTATAATAGACACACAACTATCGTGTATACTATAGATTATAGGCCTGGGGCCTGACAGGTTATGTTTTAAAGCGGTCGGCTTTGAACCAGACCGCCTCATTTTTAGGAGTTAGCAGTACGATATATTTATTGTATCGTACTGCAATCTCCTTTACCAGTTCTTTGAGCCATTTCTTTGTGGTCTCACGGACCACAATGGCCCGAAAAACTGGCTTGCAAATTGCTTCTGGGGCTAGTCCTTCGATAGGTCCGGTTGTTGGGACCCTTTTCTTGAAGGTTCGGCCATTTGATCTGGCCTCTTTGAGCACAGAAAATACGTCGCCAGAGTACTTCCGGCGGACGTATTTGTGCTCAACAACTAGCCCCACGTCCCTCGTGATCTCTGGTTTGCGCCATACAACTTCGGCGCAAACCTCTTTGTATGGGAGCCCGGCAAGGAAGTTCTCCTCGTTCTGAAACTCCCACAGGAGCGAAGGCCTTATGCCGTATTCATCGCCATAGGCCTGTAGCCATCTGATAATCATGGCTACCTCCTTTTTTTTGGGGGACATGGCTGCCAACACCAAGCAGTGGCATACTCTGCTTTTTCGCTATATTTGTACCCGCCTAGCGCATGGCGGTAGGATCGCTCTTGAGCGCCTGAGGTTCTACCACCACAGGCCCTGCAAGCGCCCTCTTTTCTCCCCGTAGGGAAAGGCGAGGAGTTAGTTCCTTTCGTTACGATAGTAACACGGTTTTTAACGAGGGCCGCGTGTCATTCCTCGCCCTCGCCAGTTACGCTCTGAGAGCTCTGGCGAGGGACTCCGGGATTTTGAAGGTCAGGGTCGTCCCCGTGACCCCTATATCAGTCACGAAGACGAAGAACTCGCCTTCAAAGTATTCTTTTACGCCGTCGAGGCGATAATCCTCGGGGCGTAAAGAACACTCCATCCCGGAGAGTCTTTTCTCCGCCGCACGGCGGACTGCCATGCGGCGGAGAATTTTCAGAGCTCTCTGGAGGCTCTCCTCCATTTCTTCACCTCCTTTCTGGAGATGTTATCCATACCGTTAATATTGTTCTAGCCCTGTCTGGGTATGGTCAGACAGGGCTAGGAATTTGTTATTATAATACACGCCGCGCGGCAAGGAGACCATCGAGGATACCCTCGATGGTGCTGACGCGGACGTGCGTAACGACGGCAACGTCCGCGCCGTTCATTTTTTCCCGCCGCGCGGCGGGCTTTGCAAAGTTACAGGCGTGGTTATCCAACACTATCCAGGAGCGCCCTATCTCGCTGGATAGGTTCTGGAAGACGTCTCCGTCTCCCATGTACAGCACGAAATCGAATGACTTCGTGCTGTGGATTACACCATTGATGTTTTCGCAATAGAAAACATCAATGGTCCCGGCTAATTCTTTAGCCAATGCTTCCGCAATGGCCGCAGCGCCTGCCGAGAAGGCGCTGCAGGAGCCACTGACGTCTGCAGTGATCAAAAGAGAGGCGCAGGGCATTGCGTCCTCTTTTGATTCTACAGCAGGCAACGGGCTCCTGTTCGTTGCCTGCAGTATGACTGCATGCAGCGGGTTAAATTTAGATTCTCGGTCGACCACGCCGCTGCTCGCGGCCAACCAATTTTTAACAATTTCGGCACATCTTCTGACGCTATTCGCGTCCGGGGTGTGCCATCCCCGGCCGGCAACTTTTTTCATTGCCACCCCACCGCCGGCTTTTGTGGGGTTGCCCCGGTCGTCTTCTTGCGGCCGGGTTTTCTCGGAACCCTGCGCAGGGTTCCGAGAGTTGATTTGACGCTCCAATTTTTGGAGCGTCTGGTCCGAGAGGCCCAGCTTTTCGCCGAGCCTTTTGAACCGTTTGGCGACAGAGTCGCCGCCATGGAAATCATCACTGATTTCCTTAATGGCGGCGACAATGTCGCCAGCCTCCTCGTGAGACCGGACCTGTCTCACGAGGGTTAACTTGTGCCCATCAATCATATTTAGGAGGGTGGGGATGGGCACAGTTTCCCCCCACCTCCTGTCAAAAAAGCGAACCACAGGTAGGGCCTGTGGCCGCTTCTCAATCACGACCACCTGGCCTTTGATGGTGGCCGTGAAAAATTTTATCT
>Ga0129299_1003377_pt1 | contig 10437 bp, 11 predicted proteins | sample ConPoolayeCmetaG_FD_94477 | JGI IMG/M metagenome (GOLD analysis project Ga0129299, IMG submission 94477) | Hot spring microbial mat communities from California, USA to study Microbial Dark Matter (Phase II) - Cone Pool mat layer C metaG ... | reverse complement strand
GGTTACCGGCCGGCGGTGGGGCTGCCGGACCTGGCCGCCGTGAAGGTCACGGTCATCCCGAAGAGCCTGACGATCAGCGCGGCAACTCGCGCTGACGGCTTCTACGACTGTGCGATCGATATCGGCGTGCAGCGCAAGGTGAACGCCGACGACCCCGCCGAGCTGGATGCGCTGATGCGTCTGGTTGAGGAAATCGGTGACCATTTGCGCGGCCGGCCGCTCGACGGCTTCCCGGCGGCCGTGTGGCTGTCACTGGAAAATGAACCGGTCTTTGTGCCGGAGCACCTGGAAAAGGAACATGTGTTCACCAGTGTGCTGACAGTGACGTATCGAGTGCGGAAATGACTTATCGCAGTGTCAAGAGTGGATGGTACGACGATCCAACTGTATGGGACCAAGGAACGGTGCCTGGCCAGCATGACTGGGTCGTTATATCAACCGGTCATCGCGTTGTGCTGCGTACTGATGTACTGAAGACGCGGACCGCACAGGGACAGGGTTATGATTTGGTGGTTGAATCTGGTGGCGAGTTTTATATTGCGGCTGGGGCGGTGTTGAGTATTCAGCCAGATCTGCTTGGTTGCCCATATGAGATGGTGATCAGTGGCACGCTGCGTATTGCCGGACGGATACATGTCATTCGAAATGGCGGCCAGGAAGCACGTTGGTGGTTGCGCGATTTCAGTACAGGTCAGATTGTCTTCGAGAATGCCGCCGCCGCGATACGCACGGTGGGAATTGGTACATCGACTTTACGATGGACTTCGGCAGTCGTATCACAGCGATTGAAGGAGTGGCCCATGAACTTCAAGGCATTGGAACCGCTGACGGCGACGGGCTCGGACCAGGCCGTCGAGGTGCCGCGCGGTGCGACACTGATTGTGCGGCCGCTGGCCGCGAGTGTAGAGGTCCGCGACGTATTGGGCTCGACTGCGAAGCTGACGATTCCAGCCGATTCGCTGGTAATGCTTGGTCCGTCGTATGGCCAGACGGTGTATTTGCGCGCCGCGTCCGGCACGGTGATTGAGCTGGGGTTGACGTAAGGCAGGTATCAGAGTCCTGGAGGATTGCACATGCCGAATTTCGTCCTGGGAATGAATGCCAAGATGTACTACGGCACGGCCGGTGGTCCTGCCAATAATGAAATGACCAACGTCCGTAACGTCACGCTGAATCTCGAAGCGGGCGAAGCCGATGTGACCACGCGCGCCAACAGCGGCTGGCGCGCTACCGCGCCCACTTTGCGCGAGTGCTCGGTTGAGTTTGAGATGGTCTGGGATCCGGCTGATGCCGCATTTACCGCGATCAAGAGTGCCTATCTCAACAACAATCTGATTGCGCTGAAGGTGCTGGACAAAGCGGGTGGTCAGGGACCGGACGGGGATTTCGCAATCACGTCGTTCAGTCGCAGTGAGGAATTGGAAGAAGCAATCACCGTCAGCGTGACGGCTAAGCTTGCTGTGTTCCGTAGCTGGATAGAGCCGACCTGAATATGAGAACATTTACTGATAACGCCGGGCGTACGTGGACCATTGCGGTCAATGTGGATGTAATCAAGCGTGTTCGCGGCCTGCTTAATGTGGACCTGCTCGAGATTCTCGATGGCAAGTTGATTGAGAAACTCTACCGTGACCCCGTGCTGCTGTGTGATGTGGTTTATGCGGTCTGCAAGCCTGAGGCTGACGCTCGCAATGTAACGGACGAGGACTTCGGCCGGGCGATGGCGGGTGACGCGATCGAGCACGCGACCAGGGCACTGCTGGAGGAACTCGTGGGTTTTTCCCCGAGCCCGAGGGATCGGGCAAATCTTCGGCGCATCCTCGAAACGACCTGGAACGTGATGGACAAAGCGCGGGACGTGATCGAAGCGAGGCTGGCGACGGTGAACGCGGACGAAGTCGTCGCCCAAGCGCTGGTGACCTCTGGCGGCTCATCTGGCAGTGCGCCGGAATTGCCGGCGTCGATGCGGGACGGCTGACGTTGCGCGAATTGCTCGTGCTGGCCGAAGCGCGAGTGAAGGATGAATGGTCACGAATGAGCGCGCTGATGGCCGTGTTGGCGAATTGTCATCGCGATCCGAAGAAGACGCGGGCATTCAGGCCGGCTGATTTCGATCCGTTTGCCAAGCGATCGACCCCGATGCCAGTCACTATGGACGATCTGAAGATAATGTTCCTTAAAGGGTTTTCGGCCTGTACCGAGGCTTTGTGCGTTGAGGATAACTCATGTGGTCATGCATCATAAAAACGCTTGTTGGTGTTGTCTTTATGGCGTTCGCGTTACTCACCATGAATGGTTGCACCTCGTTTATCCAACAGCCACCGATCGAAGCGTTTGCCAATAAGCTTGTTGATGACGCCGTTATTCCAGCAGTGCGCGAAGGCCTGTTGCATGGCGTCGAGAATCTGACGATCCAGGCCGGCGCTCAGGGCATCAACCCGACCTATGTTATTGTGTTCGAGGGGAAATGGGTTGTTGGTGTTGAAGGGCGCGCATCTGTTGGTATTGAGGGCATTGCCGGTCAGCTTCAGATCAGCAGCGCCACCAATGAGACATCGACCGCGACGACACAGCGTGCTGATATGACAGATGTGCGATGAATTGCAAACGCACCATTGCGATCACACGGGCGGTGAGCGTGACAATCGCGCTCACTGTGTTGTTGTCCGGTTGCGCTACGAGTCATTCGCGACAAAAGCTGGTTACGTCGCCGATGCCTGTAACGTCGCAGCCGATCACCGCGTCTTCGCTTGTTGACATACAGCAGCTCAGTGGTCAGATCGTCGCTGGCGTGCGGGCTGAGTTTGCAAGTCATATTCAAACTGCCGTTGAGACGGCGCTGCGCGCTGAAATACAAGCAACCGGTATTGGCGGCGATGCAACTGGATATCGCAGCGAGTTTGGCGTTGGCGCGACACTCGTTGTGTCGCTGACGCTGTTGCTTGCGCTCGTGCTGAGTCACCGTCGTGAGGTGCTGCGGATCAGAGAGAGCGGCAAGTATGGTCTGACGCATTCATGCGGGAAGCTTCAGACATGATTGCCACGATGCAACTCAAGAAATTGTTTTTTGACAAGAAGAGGGTGCAGCGCGCTGTCGATAAGGTCAAGCGCATCGTGCTGAGTGCCTCTGCTGATGCAATCCGTGACACGGCACGATCAAGCATGCCGCCTCAACCGGGACTTGCGCCGCCCGGCCGACCGCCACGCATGGAATCACGATGGTTGCGGTACAGTGTGCGCGCTGCGTGGGATCGATCATCACAGACTGCACTGGCGGGTCCGATTCGTGTAGGCGGTGCCGGTGCAAGTGCCGAGCGACTGCTCATGCGCGTTCTCGAGTACGGCGGTCGTTATGTTTTGGGCAAGCGCGCGATGCGCCGCAGGAAGCTGAAGAAAGAAAAAGTGGTGATCGTGAAGGCTAAGCCGTACATGGGGCCGGCGCTGGCGAAAGAACGTCCGAAGCTGCCCAGGCGCTGGGCTGGAACGATACGGGGATGAGAAGAGGGCGGGATTGGTAGAGTAGCGATTATGACTGCTGCACGAGGCATTCGAGCTGGCCGTGCATATGTCGAACTCGGCGTAGACGACAAGATTGCTCAGGGGCTGCGAAAGGCTGAGCGGCGGCTCAGAGCATTTGGGGAAGGCCTGCGCTCACTTGGCACGCGAGTCTTCGCGGCCGGCGCCGGAACACTGACGCCGTTACTGGGGGCCGTGCGGACATTCTCTGAGTCCGGCGATGCACTGGCGAAAATGTCGCAGCGAACTGGTGTGAGTGTGGAAGCACTTTCAGAACTTGGCTTTGCTGCTGAGCAGTCCGGGACCAATCTCGAAATTCTTGAGCTGGGCCTGCGGAACATGCAGAAGTCAATTGTTGCTGCAGCGTCTGGCAGCGATGGGGCCGCTGAAGCACTTGCTCGATTGCGACTGACAGTGGCCGATCTGGCCAATCTGTCACCAGAGCGGCAGTTCAAGCTTATTGCCGACCGGCTTTCGCAGATTGCGAATCCTACATTGCGGGCGGCTCTAGCATTGGAACTATTTGGCAAAAGGGGCACTCAGCTTTTGCCGCTGCTGAACGATGGGGCACGTGGGATCGAGATGTTGCAGGAAGAAGCTCGCGCGCTGGGGCTCACTCTGTCAACCGACGCGGCGAAGAAATCTGTGGCATTGCACGATACACTGAACATCCTTTGGCGCGTGGTGAAAAGGCTGACTATAGAAATTGGGGCATCTCTATCCGACGCGGTGAGCGACCTGGCAAGTCGCGTCATTCGTGTCGTCATGACTAGCACAGCGGGGGTCAAGCAGAATCAGGCCATCATCGTCAGCGCGGCGAAGGTCGCTATCGGCGTGACGGCCGCAGGCGCCGCGCTCGTCATGGTTGGAACTCTGATCTCTAGTCTTGGGACCATATTTGGCGTATTGGCCAGTGTTGTTAGTGGTGTCGGCGCGGCTTTCGGTGCGCTGCTGTCACCAATTGGACTGGTAATGGCCGCGGTAGTTGGTCTGGGGACGATGATTGCAGTCTACACTGATGCCGGTGTGGATGCGCTGGCGTGGCTGAGTAAGCAGTTTGGGATGCTGAAGGACATAGTGCTGACAACAGTTGGTGGCATGGCGGATGCCCTGGCTGCTGGCGATATTATATTGGCCTCGCAGGTGCTGTGGGCTGGACTGAAGCTGGTCTGGGAACAAGGCACACACGCCTTGCTTCAGATCTGGCTGACGCTGAAAGGGAAGTTCCTTGGGATCATTAATGACTTCGTTTATGGCGGGCAAGCAATGTGGGTGGAATTCGTGGCCGATGTGCAGTCACTATGGGCGAACCTGGTCGGCTTTCTACGTTCGACTTGGGCGAAGTTTAGTACATGGCATGCACGGGCCGTTGAGCACAGTGCCAACTGGATCGCTAAGCGCTGGCTCGAACTTCAAGGTGTGTGGGACCGTTCGCTGGATGTCGAGGCCGCGAAGGCTGAAGTAGACAGGCAATCGAAGCAGCGATTCGACGAGATCGCCGATAAAGAGAGAGCGGACCTTGAGGAAATCGAGAAGAAAAAAAATGAGGCGCTGGTCGAGGCGGTCAAGCGTCGTGATGAGCGATTAGCCAGCATCGGCGCGGCCGAGACTGAAAATGAGCGTCGTCAACGTGCTGAGCGCGAACAGCGCCTGCGTGACAGCGAGGCCGAGTTGAACAAGGCTAAGGCCGATTTAGACGCCGCTCGTGCAGCGGCAGCGCAGAAGCGAAAGGAAGTCGAGCCCGCAGCTGCACGTGCTCTCAGACGCCCTGCTGTTGATCCGCTGGCGGATCTGGATGATCGCATTTCTGGCCTTGCTGATCTGATGGCCGGCAAGCTCAGTATCATGGGCACATTCAATCCGATGGCTGTTGCGGGACTCGGTGCTGCCAGCGCAGAAGAGCGTACAGCGCAAAACACTGAGCAGATCGCTAAGCACACGAAGCGCCTTGTCGATGCTGCCACAGTTGGACGTCTTAGCTTTGCGTAGGAATGATCGATGCCTATTGAGTGTGTAGAGAAGTTCGAGAGTCGCCAGGTCACGACCGGGCGGGATCCATCAGTCGAGCTGCGCTACATCATTCGTGGCACGAACAGCGATGTTGAGGCACGGGCAGCGCTGATAGCCAGTAGCCCTGCCGCCTACGACCTGTGGGGCACTGGTCAGGTCTTCCTGCCGCGTGACAGTGTCACTATCCAGCCTGTCGGCGATCTGCTCTGGGAAGGCATTGTTCGTTACAGTCAGATCCCGCAAACTGAGCAGTCGGTTTTCAGCTTCGATACTGGCGGCGGCACACAGCATATCATGCAGAGCCTGACAACGGTGGCCCGTTATGCACGGCCCGGCGAGACTGCACCAGACTGCAAGGGCGCTATTGGCGCCACTGCGGATAGCGTTGAAGGTGTTGATATCACTGTCCCGGTATATCACTTTACCGAAACGCACTATCTGCCGGATGAGGCAGTAACATCTGAATACAAGGCAATATTGTTTAGGCTTACCGGTAAAGTCAACAATGCTCCGTTTAAGGAATTTGCGGCTGGCGAGTGTCTGTTCCTCGGTGCATCTGGCAGCAAGCGTGGTAGCGGTGACTGGGAAATCACCTACCGTTTTGCGGCCAGTCCGAATGCTACGGACCTGACCATCGGCGACATCACGGGAATCAACAAGAAGGGTTGGGAGTATCTGTGGGTCCGCTATTCCGACAGTGAAGATCCTATTGCCAAAGTGCTCGTGAAAACGCCAATTGCGGTCTACATTGAGCAGGTATACCCATACGGCGATTTCAGCTTGCTGGGGATATGAGCTATGGCTGCGCTATTGAAAAAGGTGCGCCCCGGCGACCCTCTGATTATTCCTGCGGCAACGTTCAACGCGTTCATCGATGCGGCATATGACTTTCAGCAACGACAGTGCAGCATCACACAGAGCCACTACCGCGAGCTGCGCCAGACGGGCATCGTGCTGATCCGCAACGAGAGCGGCGCGGACCGCGAGCGTTTCGACGTGCTCGGCGTCACTGGCACGATCGTGAAACCTAGTGAAAATGCTGACGCCTTCAAGGAGCGCGTCGCGTTGAGGGGGGCAACACCAGGCGTACAGCATGCCGGCCGCTTCGTTGTACTTCTGGAACCACTGGCCGCAAATGAGATCGGTCGTGCGTGCGTGGCCGGCGTGTGTGTCGTCAGGGTCAGGATGAACGACGAAGGACACACGTTTGCTGAAGTCAAGAGCGGGCAAGCAACGATGCTTGACAGTGCCGCTTCCGGCACTGCTTGTTTGTTGTGGGTTCAGCCGCCGGACGAGCGTGAGAATCCGCAGATTGCGTGGACGGTCGCTCGGCTTGGTGGTGGCGGCGGTGGCACGACAACAGCAGCGTTCGCCATGATCACGTCGAAGTCGGGCAGCGCACCGCCGTACCGATATGCGGCTGTGCAGGCCACGATGGACGACAATGGGGCATGGACGCAGGTCGGTGGCGGTGCGGCGTACAACAACGTCTTCAACCTGGAAGAGCAGGGCAGCGGCGGACAGTGGGTCAATCCACTATTGGTTGGCGATGTGGTGCTGATCTTTGCGGCGCCCGATCCAAATGTTGATGCATTCGTGTGCACTCGCTCGCACTATCGCGGGACATATTGATGGGCCAGTTCCTGGTACGACATGTTGATCATGACAGCGGCACTGAGCTTGCACGCTTCTCGTTGCCAAATCTGTTGGTGTATGAAGGGATCGAGCATGTCTATCACCAGATGTTCCCGCCATATCAGGCACCGATGACGTTTGCGATGGGTGTCGCCGGGCCGACGCCGAGCTATCCGAACGATCGCCCGAATCTTGGTGGTGGTGTAGACTTTGGGCCGACGTTGACATTCGCACAATGCACGAATGCGCAGGCCAATGAAGGTGGATGCTACACTGATGCAATGCGAAATTCGTTCGGCTATGCTCGACAGACTCTGAGCTTCACTGCTTCGATGGAAGCTGATGGTGGCGGGTTTGTATCGCAGGAAGTCACGTTTCCGAACAACCACTCGTGGACACCACAGGCCGCAGCGGACTGGGATTTCCCGTGGACGCTCGATGAAGTCGAGCAGCCGCCGCCAGAGTGGATGCCGCGCGAATCGTGGGAACCGGTCGTTGGTTATCCATGGCAGCGACCACGAAAGCGGTGCAATACGGACTGTGACCCGAACAACCCGAACAATTGTCTGCGCCCGTACATGTATCAGTGGGATCCGTCGGGCGAACTCGACTGGCTGTGCGATTTCCGCAAGCTCGGCGGTTTCCCGATCACGCTCGCGTTCGTCGCGGACACCTCGCGGAACAAGCTCATCGCCGCTGCGGCGTTCCGGGCGCCGGTGCTGCTGCGCCCGGGCACGGCCCTGCACATCCGATATCAGGCGCGCATCTTCGGGATGATCTCACGCGACTTCGCGTATCGGTTCGTGCGCTACGCCTTCGGCAAGACCGGCAGTCGCTACGACGCGATCTACTGCCGCCCGGTGCTGGCCCGCCTGGTCAAGCCGACGCGCCGCACGACGTACGCCGACGTGTCGCCGCACTTCCACGCGCACTTCGGGCCGGTCGCGCTGTCGTCGTGGACGTACGTCGCCGGCCCGCCGCCGCGTGTGGAATCCAGCAGTACACCACAGTGGACAAACACCAGTGGCGATGCAATTGGACCATTTGGCTGGCTGGCTGTGTACGGCAGCATTGGCGACAATAATGAGCTCATGTGGCTCACGCCAATCGACCCACCGGTGAACATCTTGAATGGTGATATGTTGCGCGTGCCTGAGAAGGTGCGCTTTCGATTGGATGCGTTCTGATGGCGTACGTAGACATCACCAGCGACAAGTATGCGACGTATGGTACGCACTCGCATGGTGAAGAAGGATTCGCTACACCTGGCGGGCAGTACCCGTCGCAACTCAAGTGGTCGGATTTGCATCCGCCTGGCGTGAAGGTGTTGCCAAAGGGATCGCCGCCGGCGGGCCCGGGCGAGATCAACTGGGAGAATACGCTCGGCGGAAAATTTGCACTCGCTCTGGAAAAACTGGAAGGACTGCTATATGCCGTCTTCGGGTCGCGCCCCAATGGTAACCCGAAGCGGCAATGGTATGACCGTCTGCATCCGCGATGCCTGTGGGGACCGGAGATGTGGGAACGTCGATTGCTGCTCGGCCCGACTGGCTGTGATCAGACTGGTACATGCTGGGATTATCACGAAATCGGCAAAGAATACGCTGCTCTGGGCGAGTCGCCACCATGCTGCCCGATGCCCAAGCCAAGCGTGCCGATTCGCACGCGCTCGGGCGATCCGGCTGGGCAGTTTGCTTCTGGCGTGCACGACCGCACGTACTTCCCGCTCGGCAGCGTGTCACGCGATCATGACTCACATCCGTTTGACCCGGAGGGATCAGGCTGGTTTGGCGCGACACAGCCCGGGCGCCAGGACGGTGTCGGCTACATTCAGAAGACGGGGCAAGTCGTTACGTTTGTTTACACGAAGCCTGTCGGCGTGCCGGTGCCGACGAATGTGCGTCTGTACTATCAGACGAAGGCGCCGGGCGGCATATGGTCGAACTGGTCATTTGTTGCGATGTCTGGAGGGCCGATGACATACACAGCGCAGCGAGGGCCATATGCACATGGCACAGAGATGCGCTGGTATGTGCGCTACTTCTACGATGATCCTAACCCACAAAATCCAGACATTGTGAAGTACGATCCCGGTGGCGACAATGCACCAGTCGATGCTGACGCATATTATCTTCAGTGGTTCACACACTACAACCCATATGCGCACGGTCTGCCCGAGATGCTATCTGACTACGGCGGTGTAGACATTCGGCATGGCACCGATTTCTATACTTTCGATGGCTCGGAAACGATCCAGCCCGAGCTGATCAACATGTGCCGGTGGATTCTGTCGTGGCTGGGCGGCAACTGCTGCACCGGCGAATACGATACCTGTGCAGAGACCGACGACCGCTGCGACGTGTTTCATCACAACCCACGCTTTCGTGGTGGCGACGATGGACTGTGCTGTGTGCCGATGCCGATCAGGTTCCGCTGGTCGGGCAGCAATGTCCACCCGCACTACATGACCGGCGGTAAGGGCCTGGTTGGCGGCCCCACACCCGACCCGCGCCCGCTGCACAATCATCCGAACCATCAGCCCGGCCAGGGCGAGACGTGGGGCAGCGCCGCCGCGCGGAAGACCTGGCGCGGCATCAACATGCTCTATGCCGACGACACGCACTTCAACAATCCGTTCTACGGCGGCGGGTATTCGTGGGGCACGGCGCCAGGCACGTTCGTCCTGATGTACGAGCCGGCCTGGTATCCGCTGGCCAAGGTCTGGGCGAAGTACCCGGCGTGGGGCCTGCGTCCGGGCGACGTGATCGAGGCCGTCCACATCAAAGAGATCATCGACGCCGTCGATTACCTGATCGACTACGGCGTCTGGACCACGATCCCGATCTGCACGCGCAAGCGCACGCCCGGCCAGTTCATGGGCAAGGACTGCGGCTACCACTACGCCGCGGACTACCACGACTGCTACGGCACGGCGCACGTCGAGTACCGCAAGGGCTGCGAGAAGTGCTGCGCCAACGCGGACCAATGCTGGTCGTATGACCACGTGCTGGGCTACTGGCCCTTGACGCGCGGTTCAGGCAAAAGGAGCCAGGAGTTCGGGGGGAAACGTACGAACCATCTGATCGATCGTTTTTCGGCGGGTCCGGCCGTTCTTCAGAGCGTGCTCCTTTTGCATGGCTTGGTCCAGCGTCTGGCATACCTCAAAGTACACCAGTGAAACCGGTAGTCGTGACCTGGTCGATCGCACCCGACCACTGCGATGGTGTGCCAGACGCTGGACCAGGTTGCTCGTGCTGCCATAGTAGTACCGATTAT
>Ga0129299_1003374_pt1 | contig 10443 bp, 6 predicted proteins | sample ConPoolayeCmetaG_FD_94477 | JGI IMG/M metagenome (GOLD analysis project Ga0129299, IMG submission 94477) | Hot spring microbial mat communities from California, USA to study Microbial Dark Matter (Phase II) - Cone Pool mat layer C metaG ... | reverse complement strand
GTTCGATTTCTTTGAGCCGATCCCCGTGCGTAAGCAACCGCGACCGCCTGTCATCCCGCCGCGTGTGGATCTGTCCGATCCGACCGCGGTGGTCTTTCTTCAGGACATCTATCGGGGACCGGGGTTGAAGGGCGTTCCTCGCGGTACGATCAAGAAGCTGAGACTCGTCGCCTATCACTGGGGCTTTCCCGGTATGGCAGGTCCGGACAAGGTCGGTCGGGCTGGTCCATGGGATGTCATGCGAATCCTGGGTACAGTCCCGGTGGATAGCGATGGCTCGGCGCTGTTTCGCATCCCCGCAAACACTCCGATCGCCATTCAGGCCCTGGACGAAAACGGTTCTGCCGTCCAGATCATGCGAAGCTGGTACACCGCCATGCCGGGTGAGCAGACCTCGTGCATCGGTTGCCACGAATCACCACTGGAAGCACCCCAGCAAATGCCGAGACTGATTGGCTTGAAAAGCCCTGCGGAGATTGAACCATGGTATGGTCCCCCGCGGGGATTCGATTTTGAACGCGAAGTCCAACCTGTTCTCGACAAGTATTGTGTTAGCTGTCACGATGGCCAGGGCGAGAATGCTGCCAGAATTGACCTTCGGGCCTTGCGATTTCACCCCGATTACCAGGGCCTGCCGTTGTCCAAACTTGGCGCGGATCGCCTTTGGCCCGAGGTGGCAGCTCTCTTGCCTTCGTGCGATCCGCCACATCCTCTGATGGGCGGCAAACGCTATCCTTACACGCCCGCCTACGAGGCCCTCATCCCGTTTATTCGCCGCGTGAATATCGAGGATGATGTCGAGCTTCTGAACCCCTGTGAATACAGCACCGATACCAGCGAGTTGATTCAAATGCTGAAAAAAGGGCACTACGGGGTCGAACTGGACGCCGAAGCGTGGGATCGTCTGCAAACGTGGATCGATTTGAACGGTCCCTGTCACGGTCGTTGGGGTGTGGTCTGCCCCGTACCGCAGGAGGCCGACAAGAGACGCCTGGCGATCGTGAAACAAAGCGGCGGTCCTGATGACAACCCAGAGGATTTACCGGAGATTCCTCCTATTCAAACGGTGGCGATGCCCCCAAAGACACCGGTGACCTCCCGCCCCGCGGTGCCCAAGATCGAGGGATTCCCGTTGTTGGGGGAGCAGGCTACCCTCCGTCAGCGGGAAAAACCATGGATGATGACGATCACAATCGCTCCCGGTATCGATTTGGAGCTTGTTCGCATTCCGTCGGGTCGATTTGTCATGGGCGACCCGTCGGGTGAGGATGACGAGAATCCGCCGTGTGTGGTCGTTATTCCTGAAGATTTCTGGATCAGCCGATATGAAATCACCAACGAACAGTATCGTTGCTTCGACCCCGAGCATGACTCTCGGTTCTTCACAAAGCGATCCCTGGATGTGAACGGTCCGGGAATTGCGATGAATCAACCTCGACAGCCGGTTGTGCGGGTCTCGTGGGAAGAGGCCATGGGATTCTGCCGATGGTTAAGCCAGCGAACAGACTTGAATTTTCGTCTGCCAACCGAGGGAGAGTGGGAGTATGCCTGCCGAGCCGGAACAGCAACGGCGTTTTCTTTCGAGGCACGGGACGGTGATTTCTCCAGTTTTGCAAACATGGCGGATGCCTCCATTGATCGCATCTATACCACAACGGGAGGCGTCGTCGTATTGCAGCCCATCCCGGCGGACACTCGATGGGACGACGGGGCCATTGCCACAAGTGATGTCGGGAAGTATCAGCCCAATGCGTGGGGTCTCTTTGACATGCATGGAAATGCAGCCGAATGGACGTTGAGCCTTTATCGCTCTTATCCGTATCGAGAGGACGATGGGAGAAATGACGTGGGAGTGTCCGGGTTGCGGGTGGTTCGGGGAGGTTCCTTCTATGACCGACCCCAGCGCTGCCGATCGGCTTTTCGCCTCTTCTATAGGCAATGGCAAAAGATTCACAATGTGGGCTTTCGTGTGGTGTGCCAGCTCAACTCGCCTTGAAACAATTCGTCTTTGAAGCCATCGTGGCGGTTGACTAACTGTCCTCACTTCAAGCCGGGCACAATTTATACGAGACTGCCAACATATGTGATCATGTGATCGTGGGCAACTCTAAGGGCTTGGCGGCGCAGCAACAGCCAAACTTGTTTTCGGTTGCCAATTACGGCCTGCGGGTTTGCCGGCCGGTTTGTCAAACGGATCTCTGATACCTTCGACAACAACGTGCGTTCGTTTGGCCCATGCCTCATACTGGGCGGCCATGGCGGCAACACGCTCCGGATATTGAACCGCGAGGTCGTTCAACTCCGTGCGATCGGCTTCCATGTCATAGAGTTCCCATGGCTGGCCTGCCAGGGCGACCAGTTTCCACTTTCCGTCGCGGACTGCCCGATTCTGCTCGTGATTGAAGAAGATCGGCTGACGTCGCTCAATTGGCCGACCCGAAAACGCCGGCACCAAACTCACACCTTCCATGGGTTCAATCGCGTGGCCGTTGTATTCGGTCGGATAAGCAGCACCGCAGAGCTGAACCACGGTGGGCATGAGGTCGATGACATGGGCAGGTTCATGGTAGAGCTGACCGCGCCGGTTTGGATCAAGCCCTGCCGGCCAGTGGACGATCAACGGCGTCGCACTTCCACCTTCGTGGACGTAATGTTTCCACTTGCGAAAGGGCGTGTTATTCAGTGTGGCCCAATTCTGGCCCAGGAAGACGACCGAGTGTCGATCGCCCGGATTGTCGCCTTCACATCGGCCATTTGGTCCCGACTCGGCATTCCCGCCATTATCGCTGAGGAAGAAAATGACCGTATTTTCGAGCACGCCCCGTTGCTTCAATCCATCGACCAGCGTTCCCACACTTCGGTCAATGGCGTAGATCATAGCAGCATAGATGGCCATGATCTGATCGAACCGATCACGTTCGGCTTGGGAGACGCTTTCCCACGGAGGCGTATTTTCCGGAAGGGGCGATAATGGCCAACGGGGGTCGATCAATCCCATTGCGATTTGTTTGCGGTATCGCTCTTCGCGGAGCTTGTCCCAGCCGACAAGATATTGCCCACGAAACTTGGCGATGTCACTCGCCGGAGCCATCAGGGGGAAATGCGGCGCGCAGTGCGCCAAATAGAGGAAAAACGGCTTCTTCTCCGAGAGTGCCTCATCAATGAACTTCAGCCCCCATTCGGTCCACAGATCGGTGCCGTACCAGTCGGGACCAAAGAGCGGGTCGTCAGTCGCCTTTTCCTCTCCGTTGAGATACAGCTTGGCATCTTGTCGCCATGCTGTTTGCCTGGCAAAGTGCACACCTCCGGCTGCCAGATTGAGGCTCCGCATAAACCCTCGCGACCAGGGTGGCGTACCGCGGCCCTGACCGAGGTGCCATTTGCCTGTCATGGCGGTGAAATATCCAGCCTCCTTCAAAACCTCGGCCATGGTCACGCTGGAGTCGGCAATCCGCGCCTGATAGCCGGGATGGTTGGGAACGTATGTGCCATCGAGATGCCCCATTCCTGCCTGATGCGGATAATGGCCCGTCATGAGCGATGCCCGCGTCGGCGAGCAACGGCCCGTGTTGTAAAACTGCGTGAAACGGAGGCCATTCTTAGCCAGCGAATCGAGATGGGGAGTCGGAATCTCCGATCCGTAACATCCAATATCGGACCAGCCCATGTCATCGACGAGAATAATGACGACATTAGGCCGATCACTACTGAAAGCCGATTGCTCCAGTGCAACAACAATCCCAAAACACAGAACAACAATGAGTTTGACCAAACGCAGTGTTGTCGCCTTCAACTGGTGCAAAGATACCATTTCATGCCTCCCACGAAAGAGCTTGTCAAACGTACCATTCGGAGATTATTGATGTTCGCAAATTCTAGAGACACCAGCATGTCTGGTGTTTACCCACGTCTGTGTCTCCTGGTTGTACAAAGGTCAATAGATTGTACCTACTGTTGCGTGATTCCTGCAACGACGAGAAAGTGTGGCGGTCGTCGTTGCGGCCACGCCGACCGGGACAATCACCCATGGGCTTGCAATCAAACGACCGTGGTCAGCCAGCCCCGATGGCAACGAGACACCTGCCACTAAAGGGATTGCCCGTATTGTGCGACCGTGAAATGGCCAGCGATCACCGCCGGTACTTGATTTGCATGGTGTCAAAGACTTGACAGATGCGATCGACGATGGCGTTGGTGTCAGACGATTGAGGGCCACGAAGACTTTCCGCCAATCGAATCAGGCCGTCATTCGTAAGGCAGCCATTTTTCTGGTATTCAATCAGGGCCCAGGCAGCCGCCTGGGTTGTTCGCACGATCCCTCGGCCATATCGCTTCAGGGCACTGGCTGGCACGCACTCGTGGACGACATCTGATCCGAATGCTGCCAGAAGTGCGAACGCCTTACTGCCCTGGGGCACGTTGCCGTCGATGACATGGCGGGTTGTCAAAAACATGGCAACATTGGAAGTGTACGCGGACCGGGGGACGTCCTCGGGCGACTTGAAAATCAGGGGATGATCCCGCATCTGCTGATCCACATTTTCACTGGTGAGCGCAACCCGCATAAAACGCGGCTTCTCGTCCAGGGGGATACCGGGTTCGTGAAATCCCCAGTGCCCATTCTCACCAATCCCCATGATCTGTAAGTCCAGGCCATGTTGCAGGAGCAGCGCCTCGTATTGCTGGGCGGCCACATCGGGATCGGGCGCGTCCGCTGCGAAAAGGTGGACCTTGGCAGGATCGCAGTACCCAGCCAACGGGAAGAAAAAGTGTTTCATCAACAGGTACCGGAACGAGGCTGGGTGGTGAATCGGCAGTGGATAGTCGTCAAACTGAAAATAGTGTGTTTGGCGGCAAGCGTTTTGTAACCGCGGCGAACACTCAGCTAACCGCACATAAGCCCGATAAAAGGCAAAGGCCGAGGGCGCAGCCATGATGATGAAACTCGCCTTTCCCTGCGTTTCGACAAGGTGGCACTGTTCGGCAGCCAGGTGAATCGCTGATGCCAGGCCCATATCATCTGGGTTTTCGTAAACGGCTATCGTAACACCCGTTGCCTGAAGAACAGTCACCGGCGATGGAGCGGCAAACTCGAAACACGGCTGCACTTTGGGATCAGCCTGCGACGCGGACACACCACGAGAATTCTGCGAGACATGGTCCATGATGGTACTCTTTCAGTAATCCAAAATAAGCCAAAGAGGATCAGAACAACGACTCTCTTTCGACACTCCAAGAGCTGATCAGACAAACCGGACGAATTATTTGAATATAAAGGTGCGAACCGTGGTGTCAATCACTCCTGGATTCCAATGGTTCGGCGTCATGCCCAATAATTATTCACGTTCGCACAACCAAGAGACACAGACGTGGGTAAAACCGGACATTCTGGTGTCTCGATAATTTGCGAAGATCAATAAGACGGCTTGTGGAGACGGACCGGAAAGGCCGTCTGGGGTCGAACCTGGTTGTTGGAGCCCCGGCAACTTATGCAGGATTGCCCTCGAGGTTATTGCTGAAGGGAATACAAAAGGACGTTAATACCGATGCGGGCGGCATCCTCAGGGCTGTATCCACGACATCCAACGGTCTGCTGCCTTTCGAGTGCACAACTCAGATCGTACGGAGAGAAAATAACGGCCCAGCGGTCTTCAATGCGGATCCCTTCCAATTCTGGCCGAACCCGTCGAAAGGCCTCTTGGGGTACACCGTTACTGTCGGCTGGCTGCGGATCGCGCCGCGTAACAAATCGCAAATCAAAACCGCCGTATTGATCAGTGAACATGGGGTCATCGGGCGGTATCGGCTGCAATGGATGATCGGGGAGGAGGTTTCCAAATTCGCGGCGGAACGACTCCGCAAATGCCCGATTCGCGCAGACGGCATCCGCCAGGATCAAACCACCTCTTTGCAGATAGAGCCGTAATTGTTTTCGTTCCTCCTCGGTCAAGCGAAAGGTGCTCCGTCCATGCATGAATGCCATATGAAAATCAAACAGGGCAGGGTCCGATATGTTGAGCTGATTTTTCGATAGCTCCACACGAAGGCGGAGTTGATCGGCCGCCGCTTCCAACAAATTGTTGAGGGCACGGGGCGCTACATGACAACCACCGGGATGGAGCAATTCGGCAACGGTGATCTTGTTACGACTGATGTCGTCACCACGTGAGCGAGAGATCCGCTGGTCAAAAAAGGCATACTTATATTTGAGCTGCCGATTCGTGGCATAGGCCAGGACGTTTAATCCCAGGTTCATCCCGGCCGTGATTTCGGATTGAACACTGGGGGCGAACGTGACGCCCCGTCCTGCCCGCGACAATTCCCACAGGCAAGAGAGAGATGGTGTGGGCTGGTTAGGAGATTTGGCTGCCGGTGGTGCGTAAATGACACTTGTGCGACAGCCGAACTCCACGCCCAGCAGAGGCCGAAGATATTCCGGCGGGATCGGCTCTTCGGCTCGCCAAACCGGATGCTCTGGCGGCAACATTTGCAGGGCGTACTCGGGTTCGGGAAAGGCCATCGCAACCAGACGACGAAAGCCTTCGTCGAACCCGCCGCCTGGGCAAATGGCCTCAGCAAATACGAAACCACCGCGATCAACATAATCGCGAATCTTTTGAGCCAATTGCTGCTGCTGATTGCCGTCAGTGGGAAGAGGACTTTCCGCACCGCCGAGATACAGCACCGGGGCCTGGAGGAGATCCTCCACGCTTGCCGCAGAAAGGTCTGTCACCTGCCAACCCAGGTCCATTTGCCAGCGACTCTCGACATATCCCGCCAGGTTGTTCACATCGTTGCGATGTCGGTTCCAACTCTCTTCTTTTCCAAACTTGAGTTTGGTTACGAGAATGGGACGGCGCCCTTTGGCGAGAAAAAGGAGGGCAAAGGAGGTGGCAAGAAGCGGATCGTTCTCCAGTCCGGGACCAACCCAGTAATCGATGGGAAGGCCACCCTCCGCTACGGTCGATTTCAATTCCAGGAGAAAGGCAGACCCTTCCCGGTACCAGTCGTGTGGTCCGATAAATCGCTGAGCCGTCAATCGACCAACACGTTCCAGCCCATAGAGATAGTACAGCAGCCAGGAATTCCCAGCTTGAGGGTTCTGTCTGACCGTGAAATGCCGTGCCAGCCAATCGATTCCCTTTTGGACGCGATCGACCGCTTGCGATGAAGGCCCGCAACAATTGATCCGATTGTTGGCATCGACGGTCGCTGTTGGCTGATAGGCGATGTCGCGAATAATGACCAGCGAGGCAATGCCAGCGCAGGTCATGCTTCCCGTCCCTGGCTGACCACGACGATAACCCCAGGAACCATCCGGATTCTGCGTACTTTCCCAATACTCTTTAGCGAGACTCCATGTCTGGTCAGACGCCCTGACGCCGACGCGCTCAGCCTCATACAGGGCCAGCAGGGCAAACTGGCTGTTCGAATTGTCAGGACTGCTCCCGGGATACGACCACCCACCGCGCTCGGGGGCGTCTTTGATTTGTGTTTTCTCCAGCCAACGGATATTCTCCAAGATCCTCGGGGCATCCCGTGCCGGATCGGCCCGACAAAAAACCATGGTTTGCAGCGCGATGGAATAGGTCTTGTCGATGTCGGAGGTTGAGAATCTCCGCAGGTACCTGAGAGCTTTTGCTACCGCGGGATCATCGCTGGGAACACCTGCACTGAGCAGGGCCAGTGTGCACAGCCCGGTCATGCCGCACGGCATATTGATCGGTTCAGGCCAGGAACCATCGTCGCGTTGCTGTCTCTTGACATATTGAATCGCACGGTTGATCGATTCTTCAAGGGCCGTGGCAAGGGTCTCACCTCGCTCCTGGGCTATAACGCACCGCGGAGACAGTCCGGAGAAGCAGTGATCCTCGCTCGGGATCCCCGAGCAAAGGAGACAGCAGAATAACACTCCAAAAGTTCGTAGCAACAGCTTCTTGGACATTCAGCGAACTGACGCAATCGGTCAGTAGTGGTTAAGTGTCATAATATCCGACCCAACGACCTGTATCTCATTTTAGCGAAGCCAAAGTGTCCGTCTCTCGGAGGGACCTGCTTGTCAGGTCCGCTTTTCGGAGGGACGCGCTCGTCGCGTCCGCCGCGCCACGTTGGATTCTCCATTCCGCTTTCACGGGCACGACAAGCGTGCCCCTCCGATCTCCCTTTCGGAGGGACCCGCTTGTCAGGTCCGCTTTTCGGAGGGACGCGCTTGTCGCGTCCGCCGCGCCACGTTGGATCCTCCATTCCGCTTTCACGGGCACGACAAGCGTGCCCCTCCGATCTCCCTTTCGGAGGGACCTGCTTGTCGGGTCCGCAAAACTTATTATCTTGCATTGACCTCAAATCAACAAACCCACGGGTCGCTTTCTGGAAAAACCAGCTTGTCGGGTCCTTTGGATAATGGTGGATCCCCCATTCCCACTTCTGGTGCAACGGGAAACGTTGGCGACATTCTGTTCCTTGTCAGAGGCGAAAAAGGGTAATCTGTTTCGGTAAGGCAAAAAATAGCGAGGTCTGGCCTCGTGTGCCACACGATCTATCTCGTCGATTCCAGATCGCGTCTTATAATGAAGCATGGGTAATCCTCCAGAGTGCTCGCCACAGATGCGAGAGCGAAATCGAATCGGCGTTATCTGATTGAGGTGAAACATTGTCCACAAAACCCCGCAGTCTTGGCGATGTTCTTCAGGAATTCAGTCATCATCGACGACTGATGATCGAGGAGCTTCAAAAGGTGATCGTCGGGCAAACCGAGGTCATCGAGCAGCTTCTCGCCGCTGTTTTCACGCGCGGTCATTGTCTTCTTGTTGGTGTCCCCGGGCTGGCAAAAACGCTCATGGTCAACACGCTTGCCCGAATTCTCGACGTGCAATTTAAGCGAATCCAGTTTACCCCGGATTTGATGCCTTCGGACATTACAGGAACGAATGTTCTGGAAGAAGACGAGCACGGCAAACGGTACTTTCGTTTTGTCGAAGGACCGGTGTTCACGAATGTGTTGCTGGCCGACGAAATCAACCGAACGCCGCCGAAGACTCAGGCGGCACTCCTTCAGGCAATGCAGGAAAGAGAAGTGACCGTCGGCCAACAGACCTATCCCCTCCCTGAGCCGTTTTTGACGATTGCATCACAGAATCCAATCGAGCAGGAGGGGACCTACCCCCTTCCCGAGGCGCAGCTCGATCGTTTTATGTTCAACATCAAAGTGGACTACCCAACTTTGGAGGAGGAAGCGCGGATTCTGGCAACGACGACACGAAGTGAAAAGGTTGAGGTGAGGAAGATCTTGTCAGGCAAGGCAATTCTCAACCTCCAAAAACTTGTCAATTCAGTTGCCGTAAGTCCTTACATTATCCAGTATGTCGCCCGTTTGGTCCGTGCCACACGGCCACGAGACGAGTCGGCGCCGCCGTTCGTCCGTGAGTTTATTGACTGGGGTGCGGGACCGCGGGCAGGCCAGTTTCTCATTCAGGGGGGAAAGGCGTTGGCGGCTATGGATGGACGCTTTGCCGTGGCTATTGAGGATGTGCGAAAGCTGGCGATTCCCGTTCTGCGACACAGAATCAGCACGAATTTTCAGGCCCAAGCCGAGGGGTTGACGACCGATGATATCATCCTCCGGCTAGTTGCCGAAGTGCCGGCGCCGGCCATCCCCAAGTTTGAGCAGCCGACGTCATCGCAGGTGAGTCCCGACGTTTTACGACCCTTGAGCTAGAGCTGTCCATGAGCTGGATTCAAGATCCCAATCCGGAAAAAGACACGGTTCGTTTCGTCTCGGAGGACGGCCGCAGAGTTTGGCGAATGTTATGACGAATGTCGAGAAATATCTCAAACCCGAGGTCGCACGACAAATCAAGCGGCTGGACTTGCGTGCCCAGTTCATCGTCAAGGGGTTTCTTCACGGCCTACATGCCAGTCCGTTTCAGGGGTTTTCGGTCGAGTTCAGCGAGCACCGGCGCTACGTCCCCGGTGATGATCCGATGGACATCGACTGGTTGGTTTATGCCAAAACTGACCGTTATTATGTGAAAAAATTTGAGGCCGAGACGAACATCACAGGCTATCTGGTGGTCGATGCCAGCCGTTCGATGGGATACACATATCGGCAGGAGACGACCAAATTCGACTATGCAATTTGTCTGGCCGCTGCATTGTGCTATCTCATGATTCATCAGCAGGACCCAGTTGGTTTGTGGGTCTTTGACGAAAGCATCAAGCATTCGCTTGCCCCAAAATCGCGGCGGAGCCACCTGGGAACAGTATTATCGGTTCTGGCCAAGCTCGAACCATTGGGTAAGACCGACGTCGCCCGATCGCTTTCGCAAATAGCCTCGATACTCCGGCGGGCAAGTTTGATTATGCTTTTTTCGGACCTTTTGACGGATCCGGAACCTGTCATTCAGGGATTGCATCGACTCAAGCACAGGGGACACGACGTGATTG
>Ga0129299_1003371_pt1 | contig 10447 bp, 14 predicted proteins | sample ConPoolayeCmetaG_FD_94477 | JGI IMG/M metagenome (GOLD analysis project Ga0129299, IMG submission 94477) | Hot spring microbial mat communities from California, USA to study Microbial Dark Matter (Phase II) - Cone Pool mat layer C metaG ... | reverse complement strand
GCGATAGACCGACTGGATGCCGGCGACGATGATCGGGTGCTCGGTGTCGCGGCTGCGCAGCCCGGCCGAGTACACCCCGACGCGGTGCCAGAGGTCGGGGGCCAGCGCGTGAATCTTGTCAACTGTCTGCTCGAGCAGCTCTCTTACGTGCGCCAGGATGAGAACGCGGCCATTCCAGCGCTGCACCGCGTCGCGGCAGATTGTGGCCATCACCAGTGTCTTGCCGCCGGCGGTCGGAATGACAACACAGGGGTTGTCATCGCGCGTGCGCAAGTGGTGATACACAGCCTCCACAGCTTCGCGCTGATATGGACGCAGTTGCATCATACTGCCCTGGCTGTGTTATTGTTAATTCATGTGCGAGCGCCAGATGTCTACATCGCGTGGCAACTCTTGCTTGTTGGTTAGATTGTGGATTGTCACGACTACTCGTCCGCCAGGCACAATTTGTGCGCGATAGATCAGCAGCCATACAATGCGGCTGTCGTCAGGAAATGCGCCACCGTGCTGGCACGCGTCCAGTACAGCCTTGAGTAGATTGTCGATATCGCGTCGCCGGCGATCAGGTGGATATACCTCAATGGTCATTGCCATGCGCCCGACTATCGGCGGCAAGCAGCGTGATGCAAGAATTTGCGCTACCTGCCGCCGAAATTTCCTGCCTGCGCTGCTGATCAGTGTGCGCGCACCAACACGTCGGTAATAGTGATTCACCGATGGCGGCCAAGGCAGCTCAAATGTTACCGGCGATGACATCATCGTTGCCACGGGGGTTTTCCATTTCCGCCAATTGCGCTCGGTCGCGTTGTCGTGTCTCTTTTCTCATAACCTCTGATGACATTCGTTGGTTCCCCGTTATCGTCGCGATTCTTGACGCCCACCTTGATCATCAGCGGCAGGTTGTGCAGCTCGACCGAGTCCTTCGGGGCGAGTACACCAACGGCGCGGCAGATTGCTGACAGCTCGGCGCGGGCGATTTTCACCGCCGTCGCGTCGGGGTTGTCGAGATTGAGGCGTGCCCAGAGATTGCGTCCTCGGTGCTCGCCCTCGATAATCTGGAACGTCAGCTCAAGGTACTGTCCGGTACCTTTTTTGTTGGCCTTCATTTCGCTGTCCGTGATGATCGCCACATATTTGCCTGGCGGAAGTGGCTCAAATGCGAAGCTGGGGTCCACAGTACTTGCGTCAAATCCGTTGAGATTGGCCATTGTTACTCTCCTTCCTTGCTGCTGTTGCTGACATTCGGCTGTGGCTCGCCACGCAGCAGTGCAGCATAGACACGGTAGTCCAGCGGGATTTCGTCAGGCAGATTAAGGCGATTCTTTGCTACATGCGCCGGGCGCTCTGTCGTGCGAATGATACGTTCGCCGGTTCCGATGCCCTGAACGCGTTTGCGATCGAATCCTTCACTTATTGATTTTGTGTGAACGCGATATGTAGCGAACAGCACTTCGTCGCACCATTCCTGCACCAGAGCTGAGGCCAGCTTGTGCAGTCGCGGACAGTAGCGATCGTAGGTGTCCGTTTCGGGATTAGCAAATTTCTCGATCTGCGCATGTGCGATCAGCATGACATGCATACCTCGCTCGTTGCGCAGCGCATCGAGGCCCGTCAACACTTCACGCCAGTTTGTCAGCGCAAAGACATAGCCTCTGCCGTAGGGAATGTCTTCGATTGATTCCACGTTGCGCTTTTTGCATACATCGGCCCAGATCAGCCGCTCAAGCCAGTCGCACGAGTCCACTACGACAGTCTTGTACTCATGCTGCTCGGTATATAGTTCCCCGATTGCGGCGAGTACATCGTTGTAGCTCTGCGCCAGCGGAAATCGCTCACACTCAATGTTGGCCAGGCCGTCTTCGGTCTGTATGAAGATAGGCTTTTCGGCCATCGCGCCGAATGTAGACTTTCCGATGCCGTGTGTGCCATACAGCAGCGTGCGGCGTGGGGTTTTGACGATGCCTCGTTGAATCTGTTCCAGCAGTTTCATGCGCGTCTCCTGTAGCATTTGTCCTGCATTCATCTCGACGTCTCAGTGTATTCGGGCCGGGGCCGGTACGGGGAGTCTCGGCCGCGTGGCGGGGCGAAAGGAGGAAGGGGCGGGAGTACCACGCGGTCACGCCACCCGGCCCCGGACCCGAATTTACAGACGATCAATCACGCGAAGGCCTTCGTAACGTGTAAACCAGTTTCCTGTCTCACGACATTGCCGCAGATCGCGCATCGCTTCCTCATTTTCGCGCTGCGCCTCGTTGAGTACGGCTGGCTCGATGCGCCACACGCCGCAGCGAAATGGTTCGCGCTTCTCGACGGCGATGATATGGCAGGCGATTAATTGCCAGCCGCCGGGTGTTGGAATACCTTTGCAGTTGTGCGCCCCACCAGCCGTGGCCACCAGCGCGCGGTAAAATGCCAGCTGGTGAATATATCCGAAGGCGCGCATTGCCGCTTCGAATGTGTCAAGCTCTTCTGTGGTTTTGAGGTCAACGATGCCTGTGTGGATATCCGGATTAATCCAGTCGATCCGTGCCTGGCAGCGATGACCGGCGTATTCAGTGCGCACCACGCCTTCGGCGACGCCTTCTGACAGCATCTCAGCCGCGATCGCATGTTCTTTGACTGCGGCCGCCATCTGCTCGACGAGTGCTGCCTGTGAGTCCGAGAGCACCAGCTTGTTCTGCTGCTCGGCCCATCCGGCGAAGGCTTTTGTGTTCGATCCATATGGCTGACCAGTGCGTGGGTTCACTGGTCCGCCGACAGCAAATTCGCGCTGGTATCTCTCGCGGCCTTCCAGAATCAGAGCATGCGCCGCCCGGCCAATCAGATACGCAGTCGTGTCGCGCTCAGGAATGAGGCCCAGTTCCTTCTTGCGGTACAGCAGCGGACATCGTCGGAACTCGTTCAGCGCATGAGCAGTCAGAAAATCCTTGCCTTTAGCCTGGTAGACATCGGCAGGTTCGCGGATGAGGAAACGCAGGTCTATCCTTGTCTGTTCCTCAGCAGACCGCTTGGATTGCGTGCATGTCACAGGATATGTTTTTGCATACGCCCCCTGGCCCAGCAATACCAACGGTGCGTCGTGTTGCGATATGTTTGTCATCGCGATACCCTCGCTGCGTTCGTTACTTTGACTGGTTCATCTTTCGCACAGCATATTGGCGTTAGCAGCGTGCCGCATGATGGTGAAATCCAGAGTACTTCTGTACGCGGCGCATGCTTGGTTAATGCGCCAGTACCTCGCAGTTTTGAACTTCGCGTCCGTGCGGCAGTGTGACATGCTGTGCGAATTTCAATCGTCGGCCAATCAAGGCGTTCGTACAGGTGTGTTCGATAGCCGCTGAGAATTGCCTTGCCCTTCAGTGTGAGCAGTATGTCGATCAGTTTGTTATGCTGTTCATCAGTCATCTCGTAGCGATACTTCCTGCAAGAACCTGGCGCTCTTGTCCCGTGTGGATATGGTGGATCCAGATAGAATACGGTGCCGGTGGAATCCCAGTATTGAATCACATCAACGGCATCACGGCAGTCCAGTTGCACGCTTAGCAGGCGATCGTGCCAGAATTGAAGCGACCGCAATCGACTGCGCCATGCACTGGCTGTTTTTGCTATATCGCGACTTGATACGAATGCGCGGCTCCAGTCACCACTTCTTGTGCCATTACCATTGATAGATTGACCGGCGACCACCATTGTCGCCCATGCTTTATCAATCGGGGCGATATTGTCATCACGCAGCATTTGCAGTGCACGCACGAACTCAGCGCGACTGTAGGGTGTGAATGTCAGACGGTGCGCTAGTTCCTCGAATTGCTGCTGATCCTGAAGCGCGCGGAACACACTAATGATGTTGGCGTCCAGGTCGTTCAGCACCATGACTGGATATGGCTTCGGCAGATGCCAGAACACCGATGCGGCGCCGCAGAATGGTTCGACATATACTTGTCCGCGAGGCAGAAGCGGCACAATGCGCCTGGCCAGGTGGCCCTTGCCGCCGTAGTAAGGAAACGGCGCCATCACTCGTCTTGGCTCGGGGAATTGCGCCACGAAGTCGCGCCATGTGATAACGACATCACTGTTGTTTAGCATTTGCCTTGTCTGCTATGCCTTGCTCGGCCTGGCCGGGCCTTGCTTGGCCTGGCCTGGCCGAGCCCAGCCTCGCCAGCGTTGCCAAGCTTTGCCGTGCCGCGCCACGCCCGGCCGCGCCTCGCCAAGCCGCGCCACGCCGCGCCAAGCCGCGCCAGCGTTGCCAAGCTTTGCCAGGCTCAGCCTCGCCGTGCCACACCGCGCCATGTCGGGTCTACTACCCAGTTCTGCGTGTTGCATGTTTTTGCCGTGCCTTCACGATCTCGCGACAGATCGCTTGCAACTCAACAAATTGCTCGTACCGCAGTCGCCAACTGTCTGCTTCGTTCAGCGCCTGCTTCAGCAGCCGCTCGCGCAATGTTGGCGTGCACATCACTTCGATGATGTCGCGATAGCTGTCACCAACCTGTCGATCGCTCACCAACGACACATATGCGCGAATCGGCGGCTTATCGTCCACGACCACACGCACCGCGCACCGGATAATGTGTCGTGCCTGTTCCAGGCGATATTGCTCTGCGGCCCTGCTATCATCCCACTCGAATTGCTTGTGCAGCGCAGTCTTTGGGTCGCGCGCGAACTTTACAACATCCGCTGGTCGCAGAATTCCTCGATGCCGCTTGCGGATGAGTTCCAGCTCATGCAGAATAGCCTTGGCTGTTGTCATCGCGTCTCCTTGATTGTGAACAGACCCCAACCCATTCCATTCGAATTAGCGCTATCGGGGCGTCCCGCCCCGATACCCACCTGCATGCCTGCTCGTGTCAGCAGATTCGCCACGTCAAGCAGTGTGAATTGATCGGCGTCGAAGCGCACGCGCACTACAGCTTCCCATCCTGGCTCCCATAGCGGCCGAGGACGCAGATCACAAACACCGGATTCATTGCGCACAAAGTGCTCAGCATATCGTGGCTCACCTTTTGTGATGCGCACCAGCGGTGTGCCGTCATCACGGTCAATGCCATCTGGCAACACGAAAATCGCCAGCTTGGCACGCGACATGAAGTAGCCTGTAGTCTTGCACGCAGAGATCATTGCATTGCGAAATGCCGGCGCTGGAATTCCGGCCCATCCTTCTGTCGATCGGTGTATGGCTTCTTCGTAGGCCTGCTTGAAATTCTTCGGTTCGCGCTTCTTGCCTTTTTTGCTGGTCGATCCTGCTTCCATCGCGGCTCGCAGTTCCGCGCGCGCACGCGCTGAAAACTTGTTGCCGACTAATGGTGCCGTGCCGACCACGGTGAATGATGCAACCTGAAAATTAGGTGCCGGGATGGTCAGTTGTGCTACCTGCTCTGTTCGTGCAGTCTTTTTCATGTTCCCACCTTTCTGTCGTAGGGCGCGCATACACACTGTTACAAGCCGGCTTCCTCCAGCGCAGTCTCAGCCTCTTGATGTTTCCTGATCCGTTCACGTCGCGTCAGGCGATTGCGGTGTTGCCATCGCGTCGTATCGTCCTCGGCAACCTCGTTGAAAAAGTCCTGCAACCACGCATCAGTGGTGTAGACACGGCCACCGACGCGCACATGCCGCAATCGCACCGTGTGGCCGGCGCGCGTCCGAATGCCGCATCGCGCCCATCGCCAGATTGTGCCGACACTGGGCCGCCCTGGCGTGCGCTGCGCAGCTTCACTCAGGGTAATGTAGTCATTACTCATGCCTTGGCTCCACATCATTGTGCTTCGCGGCCTGTCTTGCGATCACGAAATTCGCCGGCAAATCGCTGTAGCGAAATGCGAGAAAGCTGGAAGAACCGTCGCGGTTGTAGTGTAATGTGCCAGGTATCGCGCCCCGCGGCAATCGCAATAACTGGTTAGACCACCAGGTGCGAAATACGCGCAGGTCGAGCAACGCCCAGCATTGCAAACGTTGCTCATCCGTGTCGGCAATACCATAGAAGAGATAGTCGCCCCACCCCTCGATAATCTTTTCAAGTTCGGTCTTACCGCCTTGAGCACGATGACAACGGATCGTGAATTCGTCCGCGTATTGAATGTATTCCGAACGGCGAATTCGGCATGCAATTCGCACCGTGTTCATGTGCAATGTAATCAGGTCACTGTTGCGTTCGATATCTTCTATTTCTGGCGCGACCATCAGCAGATAGCGCCCTGCAATGGCCTTGATTTCCGGCACAAACCGATCGGACCAATGTTTGTCGTCGCGCCAATCAGTCATGTTGCTTCGTTGCCCCACGTGACAAAGCCATCAATCTGACGACGACTGAACATGTCCAGGCGTCGCCCACCAGTAACGCGGCGCACCATGTCGTAGAACAGAGCCGGCTTTTCACTGTGCTTGCCGCGAGGCGCTTCAAAGCATGTCGGAAACGCCTTCGTGTCTAAAAACTCTGGTGTTCCGCGCCGAGCATAAAGTGCGAACTCACAGTTGAATTGCGGCAGACCAACAGGTTGAAACCCGCCAGACTTATGCCAGACAAACGTGCAGACGTACTTCAGCCCCCATCGTTCCAGTAGCGTGAACGCCAGCGGTAAAAAGCGCTGAGTGGTCCATAGCCACACATGACAGTTGTCAGCGGCGGGAATGCGCAATTGCGCCAATTCGTCTTCTGTCATGATAGGGTAATCCATGCCTGTCTGATTTGGCCGGCAATCGCGCTCGATCTTCTGCATTGGCCAGGGCGGGTCGATGACAATGACATCGAATGTATCAACGAGCTGGCCAGGACTGCGGGCTGCAATGTCGGCGAGCTGGCGGGCCACCTCAGTGCGGCGAACCTGACGAATTGCATCAGCAGCGCTGCATTTGCCTTCCAGAATTTGGCGAGCTAGGTCTGGGTGAGTTTCAAGCAGCTCAGCGGCCTTGATGATCGCAGTCTTTGTCGCCCCCTGGCCGCTGACAACTTTGCGCTCAATTTCGGGATCAAGTGTCTTGGTGGTTTCAACTGCCTCAGCGAACGCGCCGTCACGACGGATCGTTCTTTCGTCAACGCCGTGTTCGCGTGCAAGCTGCTGCGCTGTCTTGCCAGAAAACTGGACATTTTGTCCGGTTTTCGGCGGTCGTCCCTGTTTCCGTTTGAGCCGGTTATATCGCCGCCCCCGCAGCAGCGCTGCCTGATCGGGAGTCAGATTGCGGCGGCCAAGCTGATTCGCGTCAATCCAGTCCGCTGCCGATTCGCGGTCAGCCAGGGCGATTTCGATTATGTTGAATGGGATTTCGTGCCGGCGGCATATTTCGTAGCGATGGTGACCGTCCAGCAGAATGTTGTGGTCGCGCCAAACGACAAGAGGATCACGACAGCCGTCGCGCAGGATGTTCTCTTCCAGGGTCCGGCGCTCATCGTCTGTCAGCGGTGGGATAAGCGCCCGTAGCTCAGGGTCGATGATGATTTCGCGTCTGGTTGCGCCGCTCGCGTTCATCGCGGGCGGTTATAAGGCTTGCAAACTGTGTTTGACGTTTGCGCAACTATTGATATGCGAGATTTGTCGGCGGAAACGCGATAAAATCATTTTGTTTTTGACGTGCCGCGTTGACGTCAAACGGGTTGTCAAGCATCGCTTGCTCGCAACAACTTGTCACGCTGTCGCAGGCGCCATGCAGCAAAGCTTTCAGGATCGATGCGACGATCGCGACCAACACCGTGCGAAACAATATGGCCCGCGTTACACGCGGCGCTGATTTTTGCCTTGGCCGCTTGGAATAGTCGTTTCTCGTCTTCAGCGTCTACCGGCACTGGCAAGTCGATCAGATGCTGACGCGCAGCCTCCGCGACAGTCAGCCCGTCAGGTTGCGACGCTGCTGATGGTGGGCGCAAGAACAATCGCGGCGGCTGGAAATCGTTGATGCCGCGAGCAGCGCAACGTGCGGCAAATGTCGCAGGCACGGGCCATGGCAGTCCTTCTGCCGTCATGGCCCAGACGATATCAATCTCAGCACGATGCCGTGGAATTTCGGCATCGGGCGGTGGTACAATAGAGTTAGCCACAAGGACCTCCTATGCAGGTTCCTGTGGTTAGGCCAGGCAGTGTGCCCCAACACACTGTCTGGCCGCCCCATGTGATAGATTTGGCGTGTGCCCGCAGCAGCCATCCCTGACCAGCGGTCGCATACTTCCGCCGCCCCCGATTGTCCGCGCGACGGGTGATTAACCGGTATGACGACGTACGGCATCGATCAAATCAGGAGTTTTGCGCGACTTGCCGTGTGGCCGGCTAAGCTGCATAGCGGATCAGATTTGCTGTGCCGTCGTCGTGTGTGCTTATGAAATGTGCACATATGCCCCTCCAGCCGAATAGCCCCACGCTGATCTGACCACCCGCCCTCTGGAAGCGGTCGGGCCGTCACCGGTACCCGCAGGTTAGCGTGGGGTTATACGTGTAGCGCGCAGGTGCGCGCCGGAAGGCGCCATGTGTCAGCACCCAGAGGTTCATGGTGCCAGCCATTTTACTCGTCTCACCTTATTTGTCAAGCCTAGTTCTGATCGACTGCGTGCCACGCTAACTGCGAGCCACTACCGCACCGCATGTCGTGCACTTCCAGACCTTGCTATGCTTGCCGCCAATGAAGAGCGCCAGGAAACAGATAGCCGGGCCGACGAAGCAGCCAATGATAGGCAACAGGAATACGACCGCGATACCCGTCGCCAACATCAGCAATGCGATGCATAGCCCCAGCGCATTCCCACTCGACAGCGTCTTGCGTTTCATCCAGCCGACGCCGCATACCTGGCATGGTAGTGATTTCACGCCGCCTAACAAACCGCGCTTCGGCGCCCGAACTGTTGTCGTTGTCATGACTATCTCTCATCCAATTTCTGCCGCAATTCGCATTGCAGCCTGTCGGTCGCGCTCCGCGTACACTGCTTCAGTCACGAGCGCTGAGCAGTGCCCCAGCAGAATGCGTGCGGCCTCAAGCCCATAGCGTTTTCGAATTTCGGTCGCATAGTTGTGTCTGAGCTGGTGAGGATGCCAACGCTCGACACCAGCCCGAACGCATGCTCGCGCTATGGCGTGACCATATGCAGTTGTCGTGTATCGCAGCCCTGGCTTTTTCGCTGGCTTGATCTTGCGATTTGTGCCCGGCTGGTTGCCGCACGAAAGCGGCGTCTTGCGCACAGCATGTCTCGCTGCGCGCCACGCGTTCATCGCTTCGGCCGGGCTGAAGCAACAGGCTGTCGTAGCGCGGCCCGCCAAGAACGGATGTAACACAGCTTGTGCCTGCGGGCCAAGATAGATTACGCGCTCATGACCACGATGAGCGGTCTTATGTTGTGCGGGCCGATATATCCAGACACGGCCGGACATATCAATGTCACACGGCCGAATCGCGCATACCTCACCAGGTCGCATGCCAGTCAACAATTGCAGGTCGATCATCGCGCGCACTTGCGCGCTGACAATGTCGCGCACCGCAACAACTGCGGCCTCCGGCGCCGGGCCAATACGCCGCTGTGCCGGCGCGCGCAGCGGCTCGATCGTCTTCAGCCGTTGATACACCTCGATTGGTACCAGCTCGTATGACGCGGCCCAACGAAACATCGCCAGGACGGCAATGGTTGCCCGACGGGCAGCATCAGTCGATACCTCATTGGCGATTGTGGCTCGCCACTCGCGCAACATGCCAGGGGTAATCTCGGCGGCGGGATGATGACCGAAGTGCTCGCGCCAACGGCGCAGCGTGCTGCGCAACATCGCGATATGACTGCTGCTGTAGTTGCGCGCACTGACCGCAGCCCAGTATTCGGCCATGACCTCTGTCACGGTGAGGCCTGCGGCAAGTATTGGTCGCGGTCCGCTCTGCGGCAGACGACGACCGACTGCTTCCCACTTGGCCAGTAGCCGGGCATACCTGGCGCGACTCTCGGGCGAATCGTATGGGCCCAGCCAGAAATCGCGGCGGGTATGAGTGACGGAATCGCGCAATGTCACGACCGCGACTTCACGCCCTCGTACAATTTTGCGGCGATACCTAGGAATTCCAGGTTTTCTTGGCATCGTGTTACATCCGTGCCGTGTGGCACACGGTACGCCTCTGTAACCGCGTTGCGCGGAGCGCGCTCCGCGCTAAAATCCCTGGTTGTTGGTCTCGTACGATAACGCCCCGCCGCTCTAACCTGCGGTGACGCCACCGCTTACGGCCAATGGAGCCGATGAGATTCGAACTCACGACCTCTTGCATGCCATGCGCTACCTCGTCGCGGCGACCTGCGTTTTTGCCGCGCCAGCCACGATGAACATCGCAGTTTTCGCATTTTTTTCGGCGGTTTGCGCTGCGTTGCGCGGAGCGCACCGCGCAACGTGGCGGGCCACGATCTCGGCGCCGAGGATCATCGTGCTGCTTCTGGCCGCGCGTTGCGCTCGGCGCGCCGCTGGTCGTCGAGCGCAAGCAAGGCGCGCATGAATCCTGC
>Ga0129299_1003368_pt1 | contig 10449 bp, 6 predicted proteins | sample ConPoolayeCmetaG_FD_94477 | JGI IMG/M metagenome (GOLD analysis project Ga0129299, IMG submission 94477) | Hot spring microbial mat communities from California, USA to study Microbial Dark Matter (Phase II) - Cone Pool mat layer C metaG ... | reverse complement strand
TATCAGTTGTTTCTTCACTACAACCAATTAAAGAAATTATTAAAAAAGTTGCTAAAATTAAAAATTGTACTTTTTTTAACATAAATACTCCAAAATTTGTTTAATTAAAATGAACACATAATACAATTCAAACATAGAATTATATAGTTAAGTATTAATAAATAATTAGTGATTATCTGTTAATTATTTAAAAAAACAAAACATATTTTCATTTAGATATAAATCAATGGGTAACAATATTTTATTAAAGAAATTGTATTAAATTCAAGTGAATTAATTAATTGAAAATACAATTTCCTTGAAAATTTTGATTTTGTTAGAATAATAATTTGAATAAAATTTGATGGAAATGTGAAAATATAGCTTATGGGTTATACTTTTAATGGGGTAGCTTTTAATGTGATACATCAAGCTTACTATGAAAAAAGGAACTGTCTTATTGTGACAGTAGCTTTTGTGGGCCCTGAGGGACTTGAACCCCCAGCCTACGGATTATGAGTCCGCCGCTCTAACCAGTTGAGCTAAGGGCCCCCTTAAAACAAATACAAAATTAAAAAAAAACTACGAATTTTAATAATTAAAAAGTCCTAAAAATAGACCAAATTGAACTGTGAAACCATTTGCGTCAATTTTATCTGGCACATTAGTGAGCTTTGCAGTTCGGTTAAAAGTCCATTCACCACCAAAAGTTAGGGCATATCCAGCATTTGCTCTTATCATGAAGAAAGGTGTGAGTGCATATTCAAAATTTAAATTTGGCTGAACAAAATAGAAATTACCCTCCGCTCTGTTTAAAAAATTTTGAATTTCCCCGATTGCTTTGAAATCATCCCATGAAATTTCAGCTGGTGCCTGATAAACCTCGATTGTTCTTTTTCCCCAACCAAATGTAATTCCCGGAATTAAAGCTAATGATTTCATTAGTATTATGCCATAGTCAATCGAAATACCCTGAAAACTCAATGAGTAATCAACATATTTATTTAATTTTATAACTGAATCATATTTCTCAACTGTTTTGCTACCACCCATACCTAAAAAACCAAGCCTTACATTGGGAATTATGCCTATTGCAGTAAAACCCTGAACTCCCGAAAGAAAAACAGGTGCCGAAAAAGCATCCTCAGAAAAGCTAAATGTTTGCTCCAACAACTTTTTATTTAATTCATCAAAATTCAAGAAAATAAAAGTCCCTGTGTATCCACCACCTATAGCAAAATATGGTGGTTTTTCTTCTTTTATTGTTGCAGACTCAAATTCAAGTTCATCCAATCTGTCATCCTGTGAAAAAACATTACCATTGAAAAAAACAAAGCATAATATTACTAATAATTTTAAAAAGACTTTCATAATTTGCCTCAATTTATTTAATTTCTAAAAAAAGCTTACTGAAAAAAATTAATTTACATCAATAGATTGAATAAATCAAACAAAAATAGACTAAAACAAGAAGGTTGTATTTCAGGTTTTAAAATAGCTTAATAGTTTCTCTTCAAGCAGAAGATAATCTTTAGGTTTCAGTAAATTCACGAATTCATATTGGTAATCCATCAATTTTTCTAAGTTCAACTCAATAGATTTAAAAATTAATTTCGAAACCATTTCAATGTCATTTAATTTTGCAAAAACTTTTGCAAGTTCAAAATAACCATCAGACCATTTTGGATTCAAATTAATAACTTTTTGGAAAGCAATTTTTGCATCTTTGAATTCCTCTAAATCGAAAAGAGTTAATCCATAATCAAACCAACAATCAATATGCTCAGGATTTAGTTCAATCGCTTTTCTATAGCAAGATAATGCTTGTTTTGGTTTATCAATCAGGTTCAATAGTTCAGCTTTCGCATACCAGAGTTCAGGATTTTTCTTATTTAATCTTATTGCAGAGTCATAGTCATTTAAAGCTTTTTTGAACTGATTAGTTGATTCATAACAAATTGCTCTGCCAAAGAAGAGTTGATAATTATCTGATTCTAACTCAATAGATTTTGTGAATAATCTTATAGCTTCGTTATAATTTCCTAAATCTCCATATAAGCTGGCAAGATTAAATAATGCATCTTGATCGTCAGGATATATTTTTAAAGCATTATTATAGCATTCTGTTGCCTCTATCAATCTATCCAAACTGGAATAGCAATTCCCGAGATAATACCATGCAAAATAAGATTTTTTATCAATTGCCAGTACGGTATTAAAACATTCAATCGCTTTATTGAATTTATTATGATTCGAATATGCAATTCCTAAGTTAAGCCATAAACCAGAGTCAAAAGGATTTTTATTCAAAACAAGTCTATAATATTTTTCGGCGTTTGAATAATCTCCTTTGAAATAATAGCAGTAAGCAAGTTCAAGGTGTGATTTATACTGAAATTCATCGCTTTCTAAGAGTTCCGAAAATATTTCTATAGCTTTTTCAAACTCAAATAAAGATTCATAAATTAGTCCTTTATTGAATATATACTCTTCGTTCTGAGGGTCATAACTGAGTGCCAGATCAATATAATCGATTGCTGAACGGGATTTATCAGCATAAACTAAAGTAAAAGCTTTTTGATTCAATAATTCCGAGTCTGTTGGATTTATAGACAGTGCTTTGTCAAGTGTATCAAGTGCCTGTTGGTATTTTTCTAAATTAACGAGCGCAATGCTCTTTTTTAATAGGGCTTCAGTTGAGAGAGGAGAAATTTCAATCCACATATCGCAAAAATCAAGGGCTTCATCAAATCTCTCTTTTTCAAAGCAATAATCAATAATCCCTTCAATCACATCCACACTTGGATAAATAAAATCATTCCTATCACCTTTTATCAAACTTTTACGATATTCCCTGATTTTTCTTTCCATATCGTCAAAGTTTTTATTATCAGAATTATCTTCGTCGTAGCTGATATAACTCATTTATAAAAAAATTTTTTTTGAAAATCTATACAACTTTGTGATTTTTTTTGAAATAAACAAAAATACTTTTCCCCAATTCCTTTAATGAAATTGATTCAAAGAATCATCACAAAAATTAAAAATTAAGACGTTATAAAAGGTAAAGTAATTGAAAATATTTTTATATCACTTTTACCTAAGCTATCTACTGTTGCAGTTCCGTTCATCACCCTTATCAATGAAGAAGCTAAAGCTAGGTTAAGATAAATGTCGTTGTTATCTTTTTCAAGCAATTCAATTACATTTAATGAGTTTGATTTATAATTCTTAATAAATTCATCAATTAATCCATTGCTGTTGGAAACTAATTGAATTTCAGTGCTGTTTTCAAGCTTATTTTCTTGAGCAATTATCTCAATTGACTTTTTATTTTCTCCAGCTGTTAATGATTTTGAAGCAAAAAACAATGCATTTTCAATCAATTCAGGTACAACGAAACATTTAGCCTTTTTACTTTCATCATCAGTATTGAAAACAATTGAAATCGTTGGATCATCTTCATCAATTATTTTCTTTAAATTTTGAACAACTTCATTGAATTCAACAATTTTAGCTCTTTCGAATAAATTATTTCCACTTTCAGCATTATAATCATCCATATTGGAAATTATCGCAAATAATTCCTCGGAACTAATCAGGGCTTCGTTAGAAAAAGATTCTAACTCATTGTCATCTTTGAAACTCTTTGTTTGAATTAGCTGTAAATTACCAATCAGGGTGGTTAATATATTCCTGAATTTGTGGCTCATTTTTGTCATAAAATAGGTCTTTTGTTCGTTAGCCTCTTTTGTCAATTGCTCAGCTAACCTTATTTGCTTTGACTTAATTAGCCTAAGCTCTTCGGTTTGTTTCTCTTTGGTAACATCTCGTCCAATAGCATAAATGAGTTTATCTTTGCTTGAAATAGTGAAAATCCAGCTTATCCATAAATCTGAATCATCTTTTGATTTCATCCTGACCAGAGATTTCAAAGAAAACTCATTTTTATATTTTGTAGCATCTTTGAGGATCTTTGTCAATTCATCTTTATCCTCTGTTAATTGATATATACTCTTTCCAATAATCTCATTTGAAGAAATACCAAAAATATCCTGAAATGCGGGATTGACTGATTTCCATACTCCGTCATAGCTTAAAACACCAATAATATCTTTAGAAGCCATTAATATTCTTCTTTGGGATCTTGTCATTCTTTCGGCTATTTCCAAAGCTCTGGTTTTGCTGTTTATCATTGATAGCACAAAAAGGAATATTACTATACTAATAAACAATGAACCTACTAAAACAAAATTTGGAATTATTATTTCCAGATTCCCACCGAAATATGGAACTGATGAAAAGTTCACCACTAAATTCCTATCTGCAATCTTAAAGTCTCTTTTGTCAGTTATAGCAGGTGTAAACCCACTTTTCGATATACCATAATTTGAGGATTGGAAAATTTCTTCCTCTTCACCCTGATTGTTTGTTTGAGTTATACTAAAAATGATACTGGTGTCTGAGGGGCTTCCCTTTCCTATAGCCGATTTAAAGAAATTGTGTGTGTTGATTAACATCACAACAGCACTTTCGAAGTTTCGATATCGGTCATTTTCAGTTTCTGTAGAATAATCCTTTTTGTAAACCGGAGAAATAATAAACATAAAAAGTGAGTCATTGAACATCCTAAATGCTGGAGTTGAAATAGTTTTTCCATTTTTTCGAGCTAATTCTATCTTTTCTTTTAATATATCATTCGTTGCAAAATCAAAACCCCTAAGGTTGAATGTATCGCTTTCCGGTACAATAAACTCAACCGGATAATAATATTCCCTGTAACCGCTTGGTCTAATCTGGTATTCATAATAACCTTGCGATTGAACATAATGAATAAATTGATCTAAGAAGGAATTATCAACTTTTTGAACGGACATTAAAGCAGTAATTGAGGGATATGTTTTTGTCGGAACAGTGCCATATAATAGAAAATAATCCCTTACAACCTGAACAAGATTGTCATAAAGTCCTCTCATAGATTGTTGAACCTGCATAACAGAGCGATAGTTCATATCAATCCTGTTCATTATCGAAGTAACTGCCTTGTCAAATGCAGCCCGATTATCACTTGATATTTTATCTTTTGTAAAATAGTAAGCTAAAAAACTCAGTGCAAGCAAAACAATGAGTACAATATAAGCTGGATATGATTTTTTAAAATCGAAAAGCACAGACTTTTGTTTAGCTGTCTTTTTTAAAACACTATCAAGGTTTAAATTTTCATTGTATATTTCGCTATCCATAGCTCTGTCCTTTTCCTTCTATAATTTTGTTTTAGACTTTATAATTTTTTCTATTTCATCTGGAAATGAAGTAATATTGACTGGTTTTGATATAAAATAATCAAAACCCGATTCTAAAATTTTCTCTCTTGTTAAATTCCCCGATAATCCCGAGATGGCTATTTTTGGTATTTCATCATAATCTGGCATATTTTTGATTTGTTCAATTAATTGAGTACCCAGTATATCAGGAAGAAGTATATCAATTATAATCGCAGAAGGTTTATTATCTTTAAACCATTCTAAAGAATCTTGACCGTTGAAAAATGAAATGCATTCAAACCCCGCTTTAGTCAACACAGTTGATAGCAATTTATTGACGGGTTTGTTGTCCTCAATAACACACACTACAATTTTTTGAAAATCCATTTTTAATTTATTCCTAAATAATATCTAATTGTATGTTATTTATCGGTATTTTTTTTTCTAATTGAATAGTCCAGTATAAATTTAAACATAAATACTACTGAACAACTGTTATTTCTACTCTTCTGTTCATTAATTGACCTTCGGGCGTTCTATTATCCCCAATAGGATACAAAGCTCCGTCACCTCTCGAGAATATTCTGGACAATGGTATTCCATTTTTTTGAAGATATCTGACAACTACATTCGCTCTTTCTATAGACCTTTCACGGTTTTGCTCTGGAGTTCCCTGGTTATCCGAATGACCAACTATTCTAACTGTTGCTTTTGGATTGGCTCTTAAGAATTCTACTATATAATTTAAATAATTTTCAAGCCTTTCATTTAATTGGGTACTACCAGAACTCTCATAATTAAATCTTCTCATCTCACCGGGTTTGATAACTACAGCTGGAGCCTTTGGAGGAGCTGGCTTTTCGATTGAAACAGTATCCATTGATGGACTTTCGGCAGTAATACCCGGTAAACTTGGCACTATTGCTGCAAATTCCTTTAGTTCAAGCGGTTTGAAAGTTATAAGTTCTGGTAAAAAATTTCCTCTAAGCACATCAGCACTTGCAAGATAAGGAGTAGGCTCGATATAATAAGGATTGAATGGTACTGTATCTGTTTTAAAATTATCAAAACCAAATTTGAAATTGAAACCTATTCTTGCCTGAACAGCACTACGAGATGAGTTATACCCTTTGAAGATATCTGTTCCATAACTAAATGTTATAAACGGAGTGAAGAATATCCTTGCTTTATTATTAAAATCGGCTATTAATATGTCATAACTTACTCCCAGATGACCACCAAACCTCATCTTTTCTGGTTTAACATTAACTGGCTGATCTTGTGAAATAGCTCCAGTATTATCAAATTGTGTCTTATGTACCCATCTGCTTGCAGTTAGTATTTCAATATCTAAACCAGCAAACAATTCAAGATATTTTACTGGCAATCTTAAAATAGCAGATGGTGAAAAAACGAAATATGTTGTAGATGTTTCTGCTTTGAATCTTGTATTTAAAGAATCATTATAGGGGTCAGAATAAGAATTAAAATAAGATTTATCTATTAGATGAAGCCTCAGAGAAGCTCCTACATAATTTGTTGTCGGAAACCACTGCCCGAATAATCCTAAAAATAAACCACCACCGAAACTGTTATGATAGGATATAATGGGTCGCTCCCTAAAATAATTATCTTTTAAATTCAAATCACCAAAAAAATAACCCGGATTGGTTCCTGTAGTAATCCCAAACCACCAGTCCCCCCTACTTCTTGTATATATAACAGTATCTTTATTTTCAAGTGTTTTCAAACTAAAAAATTCATCAGCTAAATTGTCATCTGATAAACTTTTTGTTACTACTTCATTTTTATTCTGAAGAGTTTCAGAATAGCAAACAAATTTCAAAGAAAATAATAATATTACAAACAAAATAATTTTCATCATCCTTTAATTTTTCGGTCAAATTGAACTCCGATTTCTTACTTATCGGAATATTAATAATTTTCTCAACATTATGATTTTATTTTAGTAATATCAGTTTTCTGCTTACCATCTCACTTGGCGAGATAAGTCTTAAAAAATAAATCCCGCTTGTATAAGCTGATAAATCCATTGAAAAATAATAACCGCCACTTTCATATTCACGCTCAAAGATCCTATGGTATCTTCCTTCTGAGCTAATCAAATCAAATGTATATTTTCCATCTTCAATTAAATTCATAAATATTTCAACTTCATTATTTATTGTAGGGTTTGGATGAACTTCAAAATCAAATGAAGATATAGAGAATTGAACTTCCATATCAAAATCCCCTATGCAATATTCTTCAATCTTAATTGAGCCATCAATCTTTTCAATTATGAGATTTAAACTATCCAATTGTTTAAAATCCAATAGCTTAATTTCCTCAAAATGTCTGTCCCCTTTTAACACTAAAGTTTTGATAGTATCCAATGAACCTCTCATAAAGATTTCGGCAGAAAATTCAAGGGTATCCTTTCTTGTAGAGCTTTTAGAAATTTGAAATTCTGTATTCCTAAGATGTAAAAGCCTGTTTGGTATTTCAACTTTTATATTCGTTAGAATTTTCTGGTCTGATTTGTAATTAACCGGATTTTCAATAATAATTGGTATGATTATTTTCTTATTAGGACTTGAAATTAAATGTGGAATTTTTGCAATTATTTGATTTTTTAGGACTAAGTCAATTGAATCATTATAAATTGTGCTATAACAATTTCTCCATATTTTTATGGTGCTGTCCCTTCCGGAACTAATAAGGTACTTACCATCGAAAGAATAATCCAGAGCAATAACTTGTCCATTATTATTGATTGGTTCACAAGTATTCTCCAACGTAAATATATTCCATTGTCTGATAAACCCATCCAGACTACCTGTCATACAAACATAATCTAAAGGATGATACCTAACACTTCGAACGTGGAATTTATGCTTATCATATATATTAATTAATTCCTTATTCCATAAATCCCAGACTCTGACCGAATCATCTACTCCCCCGTGTGATATATATTTAGAATCAAATGAAATATCAGCAGACCAGATAACATCTCCAATCCTATCATTTCCATTTGAAAAAGTACCAAATGTATCGTTATTACTAAATGGATTTTTAAAAATTATAGTGTTTCCATTATAATCTGAGAAATGTAGAAATTGTCCATCTGGTGAAAACTTAATATGATATATACCCACTGTGTCTTCAGAAAAAAATTGGTTTATCTCTTTGATTTCATCACTAATTTGATACAGCTTAACTTGTCCAGAATATGAAGAAATTGCAAATAAGTTTTCTTGAGGACTAACAGCTATACTGCGAACTATATTTCCAAATTGTGAGATTTTGATTGTATTATTATCTTTTCTGAACCACATTAATGCTGTTGAATCATAAGCAATCAGGATTGTATCGGGGTTATGAAAAAATTCAGCTGAATAAACCCTGTTAACCTTTGGAAAAATTAGCGAATCTATAGCACTTCCACTTTTGAAATCCCAAAGAAATACTTTTGAATCTGCTCCTGATGATAAAAAATAACTATAATCATAGGAAAATCTAACAGTATTTATTTCGCCTAAATGTGCTGGTTTAATTAATTTTATTAATTCTGGGGAATGGCTTTCAGTTAGTTTCACTCTGAACCTGAAATTCTCGAAATCACTGGCAGGAGGAATCCATTCAAAGCAATTGCCATAGTAATTTTCGATAATGTTGACCCAGTTCTTTCCTTGATTAGTTGAATACTCAAGATTAACGGGATAATTATTATTAGCTTCCCAGCAAATATTTACGAGTTTGCCAGAAATAATTGTGTCTCCACCTTGAGGATTTGTGATTTTGATTTGTGCTGTAGCAAAATTAAGATTAAAAAATAAAAATGCAGTGGAGAAGGTAACCACTATGAAGAAGAAAAGCTTATCAATTATTTTCAAAAACATTTTACTTCACTAGCTGTATCTTTAAAACAGCATTTGAAAGTTCCACAGTTGGATCATCAATTGGAACTCCTAAGAAAACGACATTGTATAAGCCCTGTTGAGCTAAAGATTTTGCATCCAATTCAAAATCATATTTTCCCATTGCCCTGTATTCATTCTCGTAGATACGATTCACCATTTTACCTTGCAAGTCATTGACAAAACAGGATAAATACAAGTCATCGGAAACAATATAAGTAATTTTTGTTCTGTAATTAAATGGGTTTGGGTCAGCTTGAGCAAAAACAATTACTGCATTGGGAATCCTGATACAATCATAAGCCATCTTTCCATGAATAGTTCCAAAAAAGTCTTGATACATCAATTCCCAGCAATATTCAAGACCAACATAAGGAACAGAATCATACATAAAGTAATATTTTTTACCAGTTGGGGTAGTTCCAAGACCAATGAGAGAGTCATGAGGTGTATATCCAAGTCTGTAATCAGCTATTGTATCAAGATAAGTTAAACTCGGTGCATCTCCATCTTCAAATGTTCTTTCAGCTCTGGCAATGATAAAACCTTTATTAAATGCTTCGCTTTCGGTTTCCCACGTTAGTAAAACTTTTTTCCTACCCACATAAGTTGCTTTGAAATTCTTGATAATCATTTGAGGCTCGGGTGCTTTTATGACTACATAGTCAACAGTTTTAAAATCTCTGTCATACATTTCGATATTGCTGTTTGCATATTCTTTAACAACATTCGGCATAAGAAGCAGATCTTCATCAATCTTATAAGCACAAGCCTGATAATAATCGAATGGTGCTAACCACTTAAAATTTATCGGGGGTCGTGAATTATCCTGAGTTTTGATCCTGAATCTTCCAATTCTGATACCTACAGGATCAAGAGGCACGACTTTACAATATTGATATGTTTCTGGTCCTGCTATTGTAATGCTAAATCTACCAGTAAAAACACGGGGAGTAATATAATAACTTGTTGTTGGTAGTTGTCCTGTTATTGGTGAAACATCAAGATCGCTCGAACCAGAAACCAATTCAATAGAATGTAGTGTTGGATTAGCTGAATACCCCGAAGAATCAAAATCAAACTGAAAAGTTCCATTTGCCCAGTATTTCCAATCATCTGTTTCTCTTGTTAAGTATAAATCAAATTCAACTGTATTAGTTCCAATCAAATAATTATTCATTATTATTGCTTTGGAAATTACTTTTGGCTGAGCAATAAGAAATTCTCCTGACAAAAAAATAATTATTACTAAATAAAAAGTAGAAAAAGGTATTAATTTATAT